>Ga0078972_1000082_pt1 | contig 363575 bp, 305 predicted proteins | sample YelNatPaOPGAMG01_FD_67568 | JGI IMG/M metagenome (GOLD analysis project Ga0078972, IMG submission 67568) | Hot spring thermophilic microbial communities from Obsidian Pool, Yellowstone National Park, USA - OP-RAMG-01 (SPADES assembly) (version 2) | ecosystem: Environmental > Aquatic > Thermal...
CAGCGTCAACCTTGAAGTGGAGCTGATCACGCCGGTGGCGATGGACAAGGGGCTGCGGTTCGCGATTCGCGAAGGCGGCCGCACGGTCGGCGCCGGAACGGTTACGGAGATTCTGGAGTAAGCGATGCCGCGCGATATCATCACGTTCCAGTGCCAGGAATGCAAGAACCGGAACTATACGAGCACGAAGAACAAGAAGACCACCACTGAAAGGCTCGAGTTCAAGAAGTTCTGCCCGCACTGCCGCAAGCACCAGCCGCACCGGGAGACCAAGTAGCCCGGGGCAGGGAACAAAAGCCTCCGGAGCGGCGGATCTGGAGAGAGATCGAAAGGTCCGCCGGCACGGTACACTAAAGGCAGGACTTCGATTACAATATTGGCGTGCTTATCGGCCTTGGGCGGCTCGGCCGTCCGAGGTGAACGCCTTGTAGCAGGGGCGTAGGTTTAACGGCAGACCAGCGGTCTCCAAAACCGCGAGTGGGGGTTCGAATCCCTCCGCCCCTGCCAGCTCGCCGGCCGGTTGAAGTCCCCCGATCAGAAGATCGATTCTGCGGCGGCGGAGTGAGCGCGTGTTAAGGCGGGCTTCGGCCAGGGCGTCCGGGACGCACGAGCCGGGGCCGGCCGGCAGGGTTAGACAATGGGCAAAGGCTTTATAGAAAACGTCGGGCAGTGGCCGGTTCGCGTTAAGAACTACGTTCAGGAACTACAGAACGAGATGAAGCGGGTCACCTGGCCGACCCGCAAACAGGTGGAATCGACCACTATCGTCGTGATCTTCACGGTGTTCGCGTTTGCAGCGTACTTCGCCGTGGTGGACACGATTTTCAGCCGGACCATCGGCAAGCTGTTCCAGGTGTTCACCGGGCAGCAGTAAGGGGTGTTCATGGACGAGGATTTCAGCCCCAAGGCAAGCGGCAACGAAGGCGAACCGGAGGAGTCCGCGCGCCCCGAACCAGAGGCTACAGCCGGCGAGGCCGAAGACCGGATAGAGGCAGGGTTTGGGAGCGGGCCTGAAGAGGCCGGAGCGCCAGCAGATGAGTCCGGGCCGGAATCCGAAGGTGAGCAGGGTGCGGAGGGCGAGGGCGAACAGCCCGGGCAAGGCGTCCAGGCGCCTGCTGTGGATGAGTCTTCCACGCGTAAATGGTACATAATCCACACCTATTCGGGATTCGAGCAGAAAGTGGCGGATTCGCTCCGCAACCGCGCGCAGGCGTTCGGGTTTGCCGACAAGATCGGCCAGATCCTGATTCCGACCGAAGAGGTTGTTGATGTGCGGGGCGGCAAGAAAGTCACCAGCAAGCGCCTGATGTACCCCGGATACGTGCTGGTGGAGATGGAAATGGACGACGATCTGTGGCACGCGGTGAAATCGACGCCGCGGGTCACGGGTTTTGTCGGCGGCGGCAATACGCCGGTGCCGCTCTCGGCGACAGAGGTGAACGACATACTTTACCGCCAGGCCACCTCGGCTGAGCGGCCGCGGCCGAAGCAAACGTTCGAGAAGGGCGAGACGGTTCGGATCACCGACGGCCCGTTCACGAATTTCTCCGGCAAGGTGGACGAAGTGAATCCCGAGCGGAACACGCTGCGCGTGCTGGTCACGATTTTCGGCCGCTCGACGCCCGTGGAACTGGAGTTCGGGCAGGTGGAGAAGGTGGCCTGAGGCCCCAGGAAATTCGCAATGGCAAAGAAACTAACCGCACAAGTCAAGTTGCAGATCCCGGCGGGAAAAGCCACGCCGGCGCCGCCGGTCGGCACCGCGCTCGGTCCCCAGGGCGTGAACATCATGGAGTTCTGCAAGGCGTTCAACGCCAAGACCTCTGGGAAGGACCAGGAAGGGCTTATCATCCCGGTCGTGATCTCGATTTACAACGACCGTTCGTTCACGTTTATCACGAAGACACCGCCGGTGCCGGTGTTGATCAAGCGCGCGGTGAGCCTGGCCAAGGGCTCGGCGACGCCCAACAAGGTGAAGGTGGGGCGCATCACGATGGCGCAGGTGGAAGAGATCGCCAGGCAGAAGATGCCCGATCTGAACTGCTTCACGGTCGAGGCGGCCATCAACTCTGTGAAGGGCACGGCCCGCAGCATGGGGGTGGACGTAGTTTAGGCGCGCGCGGCGTGCTACACTGAGGGTTTACAAACCGATCTCAGTGGGAGGCCAAGGCAACTCCGCCGGGCCGCTTGCACCAATGAGGGAATATGGCTCGCACCAGAGGAAGACATTACCAGACCGCCGTCCAGCAGGTTGAGAGAAGGCCGTACACGCTGGAAGAGGCGATTCCGCTCGTCCAGAAGATCAAGTACGCCAGGTTCGATGAGACCGTTGAGGTGCATTTGCGCCTGGGCGTGGACCCGAAGCACGCGGACCAGATGGTTCGCGGCACGGTAGTCCTGCCGAACGGGTTGGGCAAGTCCAAGCGGGTGCTTGTGATCTGTGGCGGCGACAAGATTCGCGAGGCCGAAGAGGCCGGTGCGGATTTCGTCGGTGGCGAGGACATGGTCCAGAAGATCCAGGGCGGATGGATGGACTTTGATTCCGTCATTGCGACGCCCGACATGATGCGCTCTGTCGGCCGGCTCGGCAAGGTGCTTGGCCCCCGCGGCCTGATGCCAAACCCGAAGACCGGCACAGTGACGATGGACGTCGGCAAGGCCGTTCGGGAGGTTAAGGCCGGCAAGGTGGAGTTCCGTGTGGACAAGACCGGAATCATTCACGCGCCGGTCGGCAAGACGAGCTTCGATTCGCCGAAGCTGCTCGAAAACGCGACGACGCTCATACACGCGGTCGTAAGGGCGAAGCCGGCGGCAGCCAAGGGCAAGTACGTAAAGAGCGCGACGGTGTGCTCGAGCATGGGGCCGGGCGTGGAGTTGGATGTCACGCCGTACAACACCCGGGTGCTGTAGCGCCCCGCACGGAGATCCCGATGAAGAAGAGACCCGAGAAACAAAAGGAAGTTCAGGCCCTCCGCGCCGAGCTGGAGAACGCATACAACGTGTTCCTTACGAGCTTCGAGAAGCTCACCGTGGCGCAGGATTTCGAGCTGCGCAAGGCGATACGAGGAGCGGGCGGCAGATACCGGGTGATCAAGAACAACCTGGCGGAGAAGGCGGCCGAGGGGACGAAGGCGGCTGAGCTGCTGAAAGGTCTCCGGGGCATGACCTCGATGGCGTACACGTCAGACGACCCGGTGGCGCTGGCGAAGGCGCTCACGGCGTATGCAAAGGCGGTTCCGACCTTCACATTCAAGGCGGGCATGGTGGAGGGCCGCGTTGTAGACGTGGGCGCGATCAACGAGCTGGCGAATCTGCCGGGCAAGGAAGAACTGATCGCGAAGCTGATGTGGCTGATCAACTCCTCCGCCCAGCGCATCGCTGTGGCGATGAACGGAGTGGCGCGGAATCTGGCTGTCGCGCTCAACGAGGCGATCAAGGAAGGCAAGTTTAAAGATTAAGTGGGTTGCGGGTCGACCCGCGCAGCCCACACCCACAACCCACTTAGCAAGGAGTCAGAAGAGAAATGGCGGACGTAAACGCAATTTTGGAACAGATCAAGAGCCTGTCGCTGCTCGAGGCAGCGCAGCTCGTGAAGGGAATTGAAGAGGCTTTCGGCGTGTCTGCCGCGGCTGCGACGGTAGCAGCGGCACCGGCGGCGGGCGCTGCGGCGGCGGCTCCGGCGGCGGAAGAGAAGACTGAGTTCACGGTTGTTCTGACTGCGGCCGGCGCCAACAAGATAAACGTGATCAAAGCCGTTCGCGAGGTCACGAGCCTGGGTCTGAAGGAAGCCAAGGACCTGGTGGACGGCGCGCCCAAGCCGATTAAGGAAGGCGTGTCGAAGGAAGAGGCCGAGGCTCTGCGCAAGAAGTTCGTGGACGCTGGCGCGACCGTCGAAATTAAGTAAGACTCCTGCCGCTTTCAATGCCCCGGGGCGGTCAGCCCCGGGGTGTCCTGCCCCTAGTCCACAGCCTGCGGCCAGTCAGCGGCGCCGGAACTTGCGGTGTGCGAGCGCGGTTTTTGTGTCTGCCGGGTTGCGAGTTGCGGTTCCAACGCGTGCCCCCATCATGCGGGCAGAGAATCCGGGAGTGGTGCGGGTGAGCGGGGTAATCCGTGGCGGAAGACGTGGGGCGGGGAGATCCGCTCGCGCCACTGCTGCCCGGCAGAGCGGCGAGGTTGGCGCGCCGTCATCGAGCGTAGGACATCCAAGTGGCTGTTTTGCAAGGGTTTACAAGTATTCAAGGGCCGTTGCGGGGTGGCGGTTCAGAGGGGACACGGAGAGGACGCCCGCAGTTGGTTCGTTGCATTTGACTCGCCATCCGGCATTTTGATAGACTCTTATCTGGGCAGATTCCGCTACGAGTGTTCAAGAACCTCGCATCCCTATTTTGCGCCTTTGGTCCGTCCTCACTTGGGGTGCGTATAAACGCTTTAGTTCCTTGCCCGTTTCCTTTGTGCAACCTCAATTCATGGTTCGAGTGCCGGCCGGCGGGGGTTTCCTGCGCGGGACCTTAGGCCGCACGGTTTCATGAACTTTCGTTCGGCAGCCTTTTCGGCATCAGGAGTCAAGACAGAATGCAAAATCCGGCAAACGGCGCCAATCGGGAAAGGGTGGACTTTTCCCGGATCAAGACCTCGATTCCGATCCCTAATCTTATCGAAGTACAGAAGAAGTCCTACGAGCGGTTCCTGCAAATGGACCTGCTCCCCAGCGAGCGCGATGACATCGGTCTCCAGAGTGTATTCAGCTCGGTGTTCCCGATATCCGATTTCCGAGGGTTGAGCCAGCTCGAGTTCGTCGATTACTCGATTGGAAACTGGGAGTGCAAGTGCGGCAACCTCAAGGGCTTGCATCACCTCCGCTCGACCTGCCGCAACCCGAGTTGCGGCGCCACCATCCGCACGGATCCTTTTCACGCCGGCGACGTGCTGTGCCATCGCTGCGGCACCTTCAACAAGAACATCGTTACCTTCTGCAACCGCTGCGGGGACCCTGTAGGCCTGCAGTTGAAGTATGACGTTGCGGAGTGCGAAGAACGCGGCATGACCTACGCCGCGCCGCTCAAGGTGACCATCCGGCTGACCGTGTACGACAAGGAAGCGGAGACGAACCAGAAGTCGGTGCGGGACATCAAGGAGCAGGAGGTGTTTTTCGGCGAAGTACCGCTGATGACAGAGAACGGGACGTTCATCATCAACGGCACCGAGCGCGTGATCGTAAGCCAGTTGCACCGTTCTCCGGGCGTATTCTTCGAGCGCGTAGCGGCGCAGAGTTATTACCTGGGTAAGATCATCCCGTACCGCGGGAGTTGGGTGGAGTTCGAGTACGACAACAAGAACCTGCTCTATGTCCGCATCGACCGCAAGCGGAAGTTTTACGGCACGGTGTTTCTGCGGGCGCTGGGCGTGAAAAGCGACGAGCAGATTCTGCGGACCTTCTACCAGGTGGACAAGATCTCCATCAAGGACGGCCGTCTGTTCTGGCAGGTTTCGAAGGGCCTGCAAGGGCTGAAGCTCTCGCACGCCGTCACGAACAAGGCTGGAGAGACTGTGGTGCCGCAGGGGCGCAAGATAACGGCCAGCGTTCTTCGCGAGATTCAGAAGCAGAAGATCGAGCAGGTTGAGGTAGCGGCCAACGACCTCGAGGGCGCCTATGTGGCCGCCGACATCATCGACATGGAGACCGGCGAGGTGCTTGCCGAGTCGAACCACGAGTTGACAGCGGCGGTGATCGGCCGCGTGCTGGAAGCCGGGATAGACAGCATAGAAGTGTTCTTCCCGGAGCGGGACGACGCGGGCCCGGTTATTTCCGCCACGCTGCGCAAGGACCCGGTCAAGACCCAGAACGACGCGCTGCTTGAGATCTACCGCAAGCTGCGCCCCGGCGATCCGCCGACGCTGGACACGGCAACGCAGCTGTTCCAGGGCATGTTTTTCGATCCGCGGAAGTACGACTTCTCGCGCGTGGGGCGGATGAAGTTCAACATTAAGATTCACGAGCGCGCGGACGCCACTCCGCTCGACAACCGCACGCTTTCGCCGGACGATTTCTTCGACGTCATCCGGTACCTGCTGAAGCTGCGCAAAGTGACCTCGCTTTCGGTGGACGATATCGACCACCTGGGCAACCGGCGTGTGCGCGCGGTAGGGGAGCTGCTCGAGAACCAGTTCCGCATCGGTCTGGTCCGCATGGAGCGCGCCATCAAAGAGAAGATGAGCGTATACCAGGAGATGTCGACGGCGATGCCGCACGACCTGGTGAACGCCAAGCCGGTGATGGCGGCGGTGCGCGAGTTTTTCGGCTCCAGCCAGCTATCGCAGTTCATGGACCAGACGAATCCGCTTTCCGAGATCACCCACAAGCGGCGTCTTTCGGCCCTCGGTCCCGGCGGGCTGTCGCGCGAGCGCGCGGGATTCGAAGTCCGGGACGTTCACGCCACGCACTACGGCCGCATCTGTCCCATCGAGACGCCGGAAGGTCCGAACATCGGGCTGATTTCATCGCTGTCGTGTTTCGCGCGCATCAACGAGTATGGTTTCATCGAGAGCCCGTACCGGCGCGTGGTGAACGCAACGGCGGTGGACGAAGTCCGCATCACCAATCCGGGCGACACGAAGTACAAGGTTGGCGACGTGCTGAACCGCCAGGACATCGTGGCGGAGAACAACGCGCTTACGGCCAAGGGGAAGCAGCCCGCGGAATTCGAGGCGCACTGCGATTATCTGTCCGCCTGGGAAGAGGACAAGTACACGATCGCGCAGGCGAATGTCGAGCTGGACGAGAAGGGTCACATTGTGCCGGAACTGGTGAACGCTCGCCAGGCCGGCAACACGACTCTGATGCAGCGCGAAAAGATCGAGTACATGGACGTGAGCCCGAAGCAGCTCGTATCAGTAGCCGCTTCGCTGATTCCGTTTCTGGAGAACGACGACGCAAACCGGGCGTTGATGGGTTCCAACATGCAGCGCCAGGCTGTTCCGCTGCTGCGCGCGGAGGCGCCGTATGTGGGCACCGGCATGGAGGCGGTTACGGCGCGCGATTCCGGAGCGGTGGTGATTTGCCGCCGGGCGGGCGTAGTGGACTCGGTGGACTCCGAGCGCATAATCGTCCGGGTCGAGGGCAACGTTCACGAAGGCCAGCTCTCGCGCGAAGTCGGCGCCGATATCTACACTCTGACGAAGTTCAAGCGGTCGAACCAGAACACGTGCATTACGCAGAAGCCGGTGGTGGCGAAGGGCCAGCGCGTCCGTAAAGGCGACGTGCTGGCGGACGGTCCCTGCACGGACCACGGCGAACTCGCCCTCGGGCGCAACGTCCTGGTGGCGTTCATGCCGTGGCGCGGGTACAACTTCGAGGACGCCGTAGTCGTAAGCGAGAAACTCGTAAAGGAAGACTACTACACGTCGATCCACATCGAAGAGTTCGAGATCGAGGCTCGCGATACGAAGCTGGGTCCGGAGGAAGTCACTCGCGATATTCCGAACATCGCCGAATCGTTCCTGCGCAACCTCGACGAGAGCGGGATCATCCGTATCGGCGCCACTGTGAAGCCGGGCGACATTCTGGTGGGGAAGGTGACGCCGAAAGGAGAAACGCAGCTCACGCCGGAAGAAAAACTGTTGCGGGCGATCTTCGGCGAGAAGGCCGGCGACGTCAAAGATGCATCTCTGTATTGCCCGCCGGGAATCGAGGGCACCGTTGTCGACTGTAAGGTGTTCTCGCGCAAGGGCGCGGATCTGGACGAGCGCTCCAAGCAGATTCTGGAGCAAGCAGAAGACAAGCTGCGGCGCAATCTCGAGGACGAGAAGCGAATTCTCGGCGATGAGCGGGCCAAGCGGCTCGAAGTTCTCCTGAAAGACAAAGAGCTGTTGGCCGATCTGCACGATGAGAAAACCAACAAGCGCCTGCTCGCGAAAGGCACGGAGCTGAACCGCGAGGCGATCGAGAAGCTGCGCGCGCGCGACCTGAAGCGCATGAAGTTGAAGGACAAGGACGCGCGGCTGAACGAGCAGATCGACGAGATCGAGGAGATGACCTCGCGGCAGATCTCGGTTCTCGAGAAGATCACCGAAGAGAAGATCGCCAAGCTGCGCAAGGGTGACGAACTGCCTCCGGGCGTTATCAAGCTCGTGAAGGTGTACATCGCCATGAAGCGCAAGCTCTCGGTGGGCGACAAGATGGCCGGGCGGCACGGCAACAAGGGCGTGATCGCGCGCATCGTTCCGGAAGAGGATATGCCTTATCTGGAGGACGGAACGCCGGTTGAGATCGTTCTGAATCCGCTGGGCGTGCCTTCACGCATGAACGTCGGCCAGATTCTGGAGACGCACCTCGGCTGGGCCGCGGCGGTGCTTGGGCTTCGCTACGCGACTCCGGTGTTCGACGGCGCCACGGAGCACGACATAAAGAGACAGCTCGAGCAGGCGGGCCTGCCGACGTCGGGCAAGGTGAAGGTTTACGACGGCATGACCGGGCAGCCGTTCGAGCAGCCGGTGACGGTGGGCTACATTTACATGCTTAAGCTCTCGCACCTGGTGGATGACAAGATTCACGCGCGCTCGATCGGACCGTACTCGCTGATCACGCAGCAGCCGTTGGGCGGCAAGGCGCAGTTCGGCGGGCAGCGCTTTGGAGAGATGGAGGTCTGGGCGCTCGAAGCCTATGGCGCCGCTTACATTCTTCAAGAGTTGCTGACGGCCAAGTCGGACGATGTTTACGGCCGCGCTAAGATCTACGAGGCCATTGTGAAAGGCGAAGCGGCGGCGGAGCCGGGTGTTCCCGAATCGTTCAACGTGCTCATCCGCGAGCTGCAATCTTTGTGCCTCGACGTCGAGCTGATGAAGAAGCCGCAGGAGTTGATGGAAGACACGGCGCTGGCGGCTGATTAAAGGCATGGCCGCGGCGGACGCGGGCGGACCCGATTCGCCCGCGTTCTGCCGCGGATGGACAGGTTTTTGGTTTTACATGGAGGCTGCTTTGTATCGTTCATCTCCCTACGACCGAGCCAACCTGATTGCGGATTTCGATTCGATTCGAATCTCGCTGGCCTCGCCCGAGAAGATCCGCAGTTGGTCACACGGGGAAGTCACCAAGCCGGAGACGATAAATTACCGGACTTTCAAGCCGGAGCGCGACGGGCTGTTCTGCGCCCGGATCTTCGGCCCCATCGCGGACTGGGAATGCCTGTGCGGTAAGTACAAGCGCATGAAGCACCGCGGCGTGATCTGCGACAAGTGCGGCGTCGAGGTTACGCTGTCGCGCGTGAGGCGCGAACGGCTGGGGCACATCGAGCTGGCCAGCCCCTGCTCGCACGTCTGGTTCTTCAAGGGCCTGCCCAGCCGGATAGGCTACCTGCTCGACATCACGCTGCGCGAACTCGAGCGCGTGCTGTATTTCGAAGCCTACGTTGTCGTTGATCCCGGCGAGGTGCCCAACCTCCAGGAAGCCGAGGTGATCAGCGACGAGCGCAAGCGGCAGCTCGAGGCCGAGTACCCTGGAAAGTTCGTCGCGATGATGGGCGCCGAGGGCATCAAGGAACTGCTGAAGAAGATCGATGTCGAGAGCCTCTCGCAGGACATCCGCGAGAAGATGAAGACGGAGGTTTCGCAGCAGAAGAAGCTGAAGTATGCCAAGCGCCTCCGGGTGGTTGAGAGCTTCCGCAAATCGGGAAACAAGCCGGAGTGGATGATTCTGGATGTGCTGCCGGTGATCCCGCCGGAGCTGCGGCCGCTGGTTCCGCTCGACGGCGGCCGGTTCGCCACTTCCGACCTGAACGACCTGTACCGCCGCGTCATCAATCGCAACAACCGGCTGAAGAAGCTCATGGAGCTGCACGCGCCGGACGTTATTGTCCGGAACGAGAAGCGCATGCTCCAGGAGGCTGTGGATGCGCTGTTTGACAACGGGCGCCGCGGCCGCGTGCTGCGCGGGGCGAACAACCGGCCGCTGAAGTCGCTGTCCGACAATCTGAAGGGCAAGCAGGGCCGTTTCCGCCAGAACCTGCTGGGCAAGCGCGTGGACTACTCGGGCCGTTCGGTGATCGTGGTCGGCCCGGAGCTGAAGCTGAACCAGTGCGGGCTGCCGAAGAAGATGGCGCTCGAGCTGTTCAAGCCGTTCATTTATCACCGGCTGGAGCAGCGCGGCCACTGCACGACCATCAAGCAGGCCAAGGAACTGGTGGAACAACAGGATCCGGTGGTTTGGGACATTCTCGAAGAGGTGATTAAGGATCATCCCATTCTGCTGAACCGCGCTCCCACGCTTCACCGTCTCGGCATTCAGGCGTTCGAGCCGGTGCTGGTGGAAGGCAAGGCGATCAAGATTCACCCGCTGGTCTGCACGGCTTTCAACGCGGACTTCGACGGCGACCAGATGGCGGTCCACATTCCGCTGTCTCCGGAAGCACAGATCGAGGCATCGACGCTGATGCTGGCCTCGAACAACATTCTTTCGCCGGCGCACGGCGCGCCGATCGCGGTTCCGACGCAGGACATGGTGCTCGGCCTGTACTACCTGACGAAGGCGCGTCCGAAGACGAAAGGCGAGGGGCGGACGTTCGCGTCCATCGAAGACGTGCTGATCGCGCTCGAGATGGGCGAAGTGGAGACGCTCACGCCGATCAAACTGCGCTACACGGGCAAGGTGGTGGACCTCGAGAAGTCGTTCGATTCGCAGAACGTGCTGCACTCCGAGCCGATCGAGTACAGGAAGCAGTACATGGAAACCACGGTGGGCCGCGTCATTTTCAACGACGCGCTTCCGGAAGAGATGCCGTTCATCAACGGCCTGCTCAAGAAGAAAGCGCTCACGCAGATGGTGCAGTACTGCTATCTGCGTTTTGGGTTGCAGACTACGGTACAGATGCTGGACAAGATAAAGGAACTTGGGTTCTACTATGCGACCCGGGCCGGCATCTCGATCGGCATCGACGACATGGTTGTCCCGAAGCAGAAGGCGGAGCTGGTCCGCACGGCGCAGCAGGAGGTGATCGGCGTCCAGCAGCAGTATATCGAAGGCGCCATTACGAATGGCGAACGCCTGAACAAGATTATCGAGATCTGGTCGAAGGTCACCGAGCGCGTTTCGGAAGAGATGTTCAAGGTGATGGAAGAGGACGACCGCACGGGCCGCTATCTCAACCCGATTTACATCATGGCGGACTCCGGCGCGCGCGGTTCGAAGCAACAGATCCGGCAGCTTTCAGGCATGCGCGGGCTGATGGCGAAGCCCTCGGGCGACATCATCGAGACCCCGATTACGGCGAACTTCCGTGAGGGTCTGAACGTGCTGCAATACTTCATTTCGACGCACGGCGCCCGCAAGGGTCTGGCGGACACCGCTCTAAAGACGGCGGATTCCGGCTATCTGACGCGGCGGCTGGTTGACGTGGCGCAGGACGTGATCGTCACCGAGAACGACTGCGGGACGGGCAGCGGGATCTACGTCGAGTCGATTGTGGAATCGGGCGAGATCATCGAATCCCTCCGCGACCGCATCGTGGGCCGAGTCGCGCTCGAAGATCTCTACGACTACGAGGGCAACCTGATAGCCCGCGTAAACCAGGAGATCAACGAGGAACTGGCGGCGGCGATTCAGGCGGCCGGCATCGAACGCGTGAAGATTCGCTCCGTGCTGACCTGTGAATCGAAGCGCGGCGTCTGCCGCTTGTGCTACGGGCGCAACCTGGCTACAGGCCGCATGGTGGAGCGCGGCGAGGCGGTTGGAGTCATCGCGGCGCAGTCGATCGGCGAGCCTGGAACGCAGCTCACCATGCGAACATTCCACATCGGCGGGGCGGCAACGCGGGTGAGCGAGCAATCGACACAGGATGCGAAGACGGACGGTTTCGCGAAGTTCCTGGGCATAGTGACCGTGCGGAACAAGAACGGCGACCTGGTGGCTATGAACCGCAACGGCATTCTGGCAATCGTCGACGAGAAGGGCCGCGAAAAGGAACGCTACCAGGTAGTGTACGGCGCGAAGATCCGCGTCAACGACGGCGACAGGGTGGCGTCAAACCAGATCCTGCTCGAGTGGGACCCTTACACCTTCTCTATCTTGACAGAGGTGAGCGGCGTCATCCACTTCAAGGACCTGATCGACGGTCTGACACTGCGCGAGCAGATGGACGAGATCACGGGCATGTCGCACTGGGTTGTGACGGATTCACCGGATGAGAAGCGCATGCCGACCATCATCGTCCGGCCGGCGGGAGGAAGCCGCAGCGAGGAGCGGCGGTATCTGATGCCGACGCACGCGCACCTGACGGTGAAGGACGGCGAAGAGGTCCACGCGGGAGACGTTGTTGCGAAGATACCGCGCGCGACCACGAAGACCAAGGACATCACGGGCGGTCTGCCGCGCGTTGTTGAGCTGTTCGAAGCGCGCAAGCCGCGCGAGACGGCCATCATAGCCGAGATCAACGGGACTGTGAAGTACGGCGAGGTGATCAAGGGCCAGCGCAAAGTGATCATCCGGGGTGATGACGGGCAGGAGCGAGAATATCTGATCCCGCGCGGCGTTCACATCAACGTGCAGGAAGGCGAGCGCGTCCGGGCGGGCGATCCGCTGATGGACGGGCCACGCAATCCGCATGACATCCTGGACGTCCTCGGCGAAGCCGAACTGCAAAAATACCTCGTGAACGAGATTCAGGAGGTTTATCGGCTTCAGGGCGTGAACATTAACGACAAGCACCTCGAAACGATCGTCCGGCAGATGATGCGCTGGGTGAAAGTGGAGGACATCGGCGACACCGAGTTTCTCCCCGAGGAGGTCGTGGACAAGTTCAGGTTCCGCGAGGAGAACGAGCGCGTGATCGCATCGGGCGGCCGCCCGGCCCAGGGCAAGGCTGTGCTGCTCGGCATCACCAAGGCATCGCTCTCCACGGACTCGTTCATCTCGGCGGCGTCCTTCCAGGAGACCACGCGCGTGCTGACCGAAGCCGCGATAAACGGCAAAGTGGACAATCTGCGCGGGTTGAAGGAGAACGTCATCATGGGCCGCCTGATTCCCGCGGGCACCGGCATGGAGTATTACCGCCGGGTGAAGATAGCAGGCGAGGAACTCGAAGAGGAGCTGGTTGCCGAGACCGAACCGCCTCTGGCGGACGACCTCGGCGGGTATGCCGACGATACGCGGCTCACTTACTCCGGCGGTTTGGCGGAAACCGGCGAACCGGACCTCGGAGGTTTCGAGGCGGAGTAAGTCCAGTTCAGTTAAAGTTACAGGGCGCCCGGGAACTTAGTAATTCCCGGGCGCCTTTTTTGTGTGCCGGATCCGCGGCAGCTCGAGAGTGCCTTTGACAATGACGAGAGAAAGGCGACGGCGAACCGGGTAGTATCTTCGCGAAGGATCGGCCATTCCGGCTGAGCCAGGGCCCTTCGGTTCCGGGGATCCCGATGAGGGGCGTTCCGCTCGATTCTATCTTGCACTCATTATAGCTCCTGTGATATAGCTCATTTGAGCTATATGGCCGAAGCATTGGGCATTCAAAACCTGTGGGAGGTGGCGGTGCTCGCCCTGCTGCGGGAGAGGCGCATGCACCCGTACGAGATGCAGCGGTTGCTGCGCGAGCGTCACAAGGATGAGTTGCTCGTGCTGCGCCGCGGTTCGCTTTACCACGCCATCGGTCGCCTGCTGAAGCTGGGTCTGATCGATGCCGCCGAGACCACTCGCAGCGGCCGCCGCCCCGAGCGCACCGTGTACCGGATCAAGGCGGCGGGAAGGAAGGCGCTGACGGTTTGGATCGGAGGTGCAATCTCCACGCCCGTGCACGAACGTTCAGAGTTCATGGCAGCGATCAGTTTTCTGGTTCACCTTACGCCGGCGGACGCTATCCCGAAACTTGAAAAACGGGCTGGCGCACTCGAACGGAGGATTGCCGACCTCGAGGCCAAAGTATCGGAACTGGCGCCCATGGCCGGGCGCATCAACCTAATCGAAAGCGAATATCTCTGTGCGATGTGGAAGGCGGAGCTCAAGTGGGTCCGGAGCCTGGTGGCCGAGTTGAGTTCCGCTTCGTTCAGGTGGGACTTGAAGATCTTGCTCCGGCAGGCGAGGCGGGCGAGGGCGGCGGCAGCAGGATCAGGAGATCGAAGATGATCGCGGGGGCTGAGTTGAGGGAAAGAGGTTCGCGTCTCCAGGAGTTGGCGCCTGCAATTACGTTGATTTTCGCGGCGCCTTTCGTAGCAGAGGTTCTCAGTGGGGCGACGCGCCTGAGCGTGATTTTCGTTTTCATACCTGAGAGTATGGTCTGGGGCTGCGGCGCGCTGATCATTCGGGAAGTCGTGTGCCGCTGGCGCGGCGGCTGGACGAGCATGTTCCTGCTGGCCCTTGCATTGTCAACGGCCGAGGAGATGGTCATTCAGCAGACCTCGATCGCACCTCTGCCATGGCCCGGAGCGAATGCGGCCTATGGGCGCGCCTGGGGCGTTAACTGGATTTACCTGCTGTACATGCTGGGCTACGAGAGCGTGTGGGTGGTTCTGGTTCCGGTGCTGCTCACGTGCCTGATCTTTCCCGCCCGCCGTGCCGGGCGCTGGCTGAGCACGCGCGGATCAATCATCTCGGGAGGCGTGTTTCTTCTTGGCTCATTTATTGCGTGGTTCGCCTGGACCCAGCAAGCGCGTCCAATCGTGCTCAGGGCTGCGCCGTATCGTCCTCCAGCGGCGCTAATCACGGCGGGACTGGCGGCGATTGCGCTTTTTGCAACCGCGGGGTGGGGCGTGCGCAACGTGCACACACAGCGAAGCCCCTCGCGAAAGGCGCCTAAGCCGGCTCTTTTGGGCATGGCCGGATTCGCATTGGGCATGTGCTGGAACTTCCTGATTTGGACTATCTTTGCCGCATCGGCTCCGGCCCCGGCGCAAGTCGTCTTTGTTGCGGGAGTGCTCTGGGCGGTTCTCGCCGCCGCAGTCGTCCGGCGGTGGGAATCGGCTGGAAACTGGGGACGCATGCACGAGTACGCGTTGGTGTTTAGCGCCGCGGTGGTGTGTATGGTAAGTTCGCTGCTCCAGAGCAGTGCTTGGGCGCGAGTTGACCAAGTGGGCGCAGCCATAATGGATTTGATTGCGCTCGCTTGCCTGATCGCGCTCGGGCGCAAGCTGGCCAGAGATGCGCCGCATTCGCACCGGGCTGAGCCGGACGCGGCTTAGCGCAGGGGCTAGTGCGCTCCCTTTTGCTGGAGCATCGTCTTCAGAGTATGGAACAGGATATAAAGGTCGAGCGAGATCGACAGGTGCTTTATATAATACAGATCGTACTCGAGCTTTATCACGCTATCTTCGATTGTGTCTCCGTACTTATGGTTAATCTGAGCCCAGCCGGTAATGCCCGGTCTGACTGAATGCCTTTGAGGGTAGTAAGGTATCTTCTGCGAGAGTATGGAAACGAACTCGGGGCGTTCGGGGCGGGGACCTACCAATGACATGCTGCCCGACAGCACATTCCAGAACTGCGGCAGTTCGTCGATTCGGAATCTGCGGAGCCACTTGCCGACCGGTGTTACCCGGGGATCGTCCTTGCTCGCCCACACTGCTCCCGTCCGTGCCTCCGCGTCGATGTACATCGAGCGGAACTTGTACAACGTGAAAACCTTTCCTCCGAGCCCGACGCGTTTCTGCCGGAACAGAACCGGTCCCGGCGAGCTGAGCTTGACCGCTATGGCCGCGAGCAGCATCAGCGGCAGGGACGCGAGGGTCGCAAGCAGCACCAAGGGCAGAAGGTAGAGGTCGCGCGTGACGAGAAGAGTGCGCCGCGGTCTCAGGCCTTTGGAAAAGATCAGCGCTGAGGGTGGGAGGTCTGTAACGGCTACGCGGCCGAAAACGGATTCGAAGAGACTGGAAGCGTGCTCGACTCTGAACTGGTCGCAGCGAAGATCCACAAGCTGAGAGACGGGCAGGTTGCCGCGCATCTCGGTCAGGCCGACTACGACGCGGTCGGGGCGCGTTGAGCGCGCTATCTCGGCAACGCGGTCGAGCGGCCCCAGGCAGGGCCCCACGGCTGCCGTTGTATTCGGGTCAGCCGCGCCGGTATAACCGAGCACACGTATTTCCGTGACATTCCTCCGCCGCAGGTTCTCGGCTATCTGCCTCACGGCCGAGTTGGCGCCGACGAACAAGACCGACTGCTCTCCGAGGCCATGCGACAGGCGCCGGTACACGTTGCGCCACGCAAACAGCGCGATGGTGGACAATGCTCCGCCGCCCAGCATCAACCTCAGCGGCAGCCGTGCGTCAGAGAAGAAGTAAGCCGCGAGACCAGCGACAACGAACGCGACTCCTGCGGAAGTGGCCAGATGATTCAGGAGCGCGATCCTGGGCACAGTCAGCGTTGTATACATGTCCTGGTAGTACATCGCGAGAACGAAGCTGAGTGCTACGACGGCGACACTCAGGAATCCGCCCTCGGACCAGAAAACGACCGGCCCGGCGGCGCCGTAAACGAAAAGCAGCGCGCTTGCATAACTCGCATATAGCAACACGGCGTCGATCGTCAGAACTATCAGGACGCGGACAGATACCGGGACGCCAAAAATGCGAACCATCGGCTCTCAATTGTAACCCGTCACCCACCTATGTGTGGCTGCGACATCGGGCGCCCGCGGCCAGGACCAGTGCGGGTTTCCCCGGAGCGGCGGAACTCAGCGTCCCTTGCGGCGAGCCAGTCTCTCCAACCCGCTCAGCCAGACATCCAGTCCGAATTGAAACAGAGCATCGGTATCGTTCTCACTGAGATCATCGGCCATCTCGACGATGTGCGGATACTCGCCCGCAGGCAGAGATTTAAAATGCTTGCGTGCTTCCGCGAGCATCCTCCGCCGGGTGGATCCGGTTTCCGATGCAAAAGCCGCGAACCGGGCTTCGTCGGCGGCAAACTCTGTCACGAAACTGTTGCAGTGATAGGCAGCGCGCGCCGCTTCGCGTGCGGTAAGCCCAGCGGAACGGAGAATGCCGAGGATTGTTTCCACCTGGCGCAGCCGGCGCGGCCCGAAAGGAGGCGTGGCAGCCAGCAGCCGAGCTGCGTCGCGATGCGCCAGCAAGCCGCGGCGCACGTTCCAGGCCAGCGCGGCCAGCTTGTCGCGCCATCCCCCCGATGGTAGTTCGAGGGGGATCTCGCCGCTGATCTCGTCCGCGAGGAGCACAAGAAGTTCATACTTGTCGCGAACGTGGCGATAGAGCGATGCAGCTTTTACCCCCAGATGCTCCGCCAGGCGCCGCATTGTCAGTTCGTCGAGCCCGTTTTCGTCCAGCAATTCGAGCGCTGCGCGGACAACATCAGCCTGTCGCAGCGGCTGCCGTTTTGGCGGACGGCGACTGCTGCGGAACGGAACAATGCTCATGAGTTCTACCTTGCAGATCTTATCACAAAACGCCACTTGACGGAGGAACGGAGTTCGGAGTATGCTAACGCCGTTAACACAAACTGCACAGTGTTAACAGAATGGAATGCGGCAAATGGTAAAACGTAAGAGAGCCTTCAAAGGCCCGGCGATGGAGGGCTTCATCGCATCCTTGTACGCGAAGCATACGAGGCGCGACACGAGCAGGTTCGAGCGGGTGGCCCGCGCCGTTTCCGAACGAGTCGCCCCGGGCGGAAAGGTCCTTGAGGTGGCTCCGGGGCCCGGCTATCTCGCAATCGAGATCGCCAGGTACGGATACGAAGTGACGGCCCTTGACATCAGCCATTCCTTCGTGAGAATTGCTCAGGATAACGCGCTTCGAGCCGGCGTTCACATCGATGTGCGGCACGGGGATGTTGCAGACATGCCTTTTGCAGACCGCTCATTTGATTTCGTCGTCTCGATGGCCGCTTTCAAGAACTTCACGAATCCGGTCGGCGCGCTCAACGAGATCCACCGGGTGCTGAAGCCGGGAGGACAGGCCAGCATTTATGACTTGAGAAGAGATGCGACGCGCGGGGAAATCGATGCCGCCATCGCCGATATGCATCTGACGCGGGCGCAGTCTCTACTGAACCGCTGGATTTTCTGTTTCGGATTGCTGCCCCGCGCCTATACGCGCGAGCAACTGGAGCGGATGGCCGCCCACAGCAGCTTTGGCCGAGGCGAGCTCGCGATTAGCGGCATCGGTTTTGAGCTGCATCTGACGAGACCTGCCTGATCGCGGCGACTCTGTGCGGCAGTCCGGAAGTCTGTTCAACGCGGCCGCTTCGTGTGGGTCCTCCGACTCCTGCATGTCCCTTGCGGCCTGGCGCAGGCGCGTCTGCAAAGCGGGTGTTGAAATGGAGTTGCTCGAAGATGTCTTATCCGAGTCGCTTCACAATGTTATTCAAGCTCGTCGGCGCGCTCGAGATCAGCAGTTGTGCTTCCGGCCGGCACTGATTCCAGGCCACCGCCGCAGCCGCATCCGGCATCGCAAGTGTTTCCGGACGTGATGGCCATTTTCAGAGCTCTTGAAGCTGGCCTTCTCCGATCCGGAGGCAGCGGGAGCGACAAGCATGGCAAACCCCCGCCGCCATCAGCGAGCCGCGCCGGATGATGGACATCAAACAGGCTCTACACCTTCAGGGCTTTAAGATACGGAACGCTCTTCCGCATGGCATCCGGATCCATCTCGACGTAGTAATTCCGGACCCCGCCCTTTCCGGCCGCCGCGAAAAGCTGCTTCCAGTCGACAACGCCTTCTCCGATCGGAACCTGTTTCTTTGCCGCCGCGTTCCAGTCGGCAAGGTGCAGCGAGAGGAAACGGCCCGGGTACTTCCTCATGTAGTCCGCCGCTTTGTATCCGATACTGATGACGGCCACCTGGAATTGCATCTTCACCAGCTTGCCGTCGAGTTCTTTCATCAGTTCGTCATAAATAAGTTGGCCGTTGATCTTCTGGAACTCGCCGTGGTGATTGTGGTACCCGCAATTCAGCCCGGCGGCGTTTATCTTCTCGCCGATGCGGTTCAGGTCTCCGGCGGCTCTGCGCCAGTCGTCCATCGTTGCCGCTTGCGGCAGGCCGAAGCTCGACAGAATCATCTGCTTCAGGCCGAGTTCTTTCGCGAATGCGATGCGCTCGTCGAGGTTCTCCTTTAATTCGGTGAACCCATAATGACAACTGTCGCACTGGAGCCCGGTCTCGCCTATGGCCTGTTTCATCTCGGAAGCTGTCATTTTGATCAGCGGCCCGAATCCGGAGCTGATATAGCCGGGAGGCGAGCACATCTCCACGCTCTTATATCCTATGGATGCAAATTCTTTCAGCGTGCCCTCGAAGTCGCCGGCCAGCGACTCCCTGACGGGGAACACCTGAAAACCGATTGGCATTCCGAGCGGATCCGCGCCGAGCGGCGCAAGCATCCCGGCGAATCCCAACGCGGTGCCGCCGAGAAACTCCCTTCTGGAAACTCGTCGCATGCCGATCTCCTTACAGTTCCCAACCTTTGCGGTATTCGCGCACCAAATACTTGTTCGCCTCGGGCACGTTAGTGATTCTCATGTTCTCGCTGTCGAGAATCACCTTTCTCCCCGCGCGCAAGGAGACGGTTCCCAACGTCACCGCATCCGAAATGCCGCCGGCGTTGAGGAAACTCCCCGGCGACGGTTCGCCCCCGCGGAACGCCGGCAGCCAGACGGCGCTCCGGTCGTCTTGCCGAGCCCGCCGTCCCGCCTCGTCCGCAGTGGGCTGGGGGAACAGAGGCTCTATTTTGCCCTTCGCCGCCACGCGCGGATTTTGCCCGTTGAATCCAGCGAAGATTTTGCCTTCGTCGCCGACGAACAGGATCCCTTCGATGGGCCAGTCGATATTCGCCGTCTCCAGTTCTTCGGGCAGGCGCGGTTTCATTCCGCCGTCGTACCAGAACAGGTCGAGCGGAGGCATATCGCCGCGGGCGGCGAATTTGAAGTGGATGGTGCAGGCGGTGGGATACGCAAAGTCGTTCTTCACCTGTTTGCTGACCTGCTCTTCGATGGTGTTCGTGTGGGTCGCCCAGGCGTCGGCGCTGAGCGGCGCGCCCAGGTTCAATTCGGTGAATACCGGCCAAAGGCTGTAGATACCCATGTCGGCCATCGATCCGCCGCCGAACTCATACCATCCCCGAAACACGGCGTGTGTGTAATGCGGGTGGTAGGGCCTGTCGAGCGACGGCCCGAGCCATAATTCCCAATCGAATCCCGGCGGGATCGGCGTGCCGCTCGGCGGGATTTCGGTGTACTGCGGCCACACGGGACGGTTGGACCAGTTGTGTATCTCCCGCAGCGTGCCGATCGCACCCTGCTTTATTGCCGCCGCGATTTGCCGGTTGCCCTCTCCCGCGCCGTACGGCAGGAAGTGCGTCGGCACTTTCGTGCGCCGCGCGGTTTCGATCACGAGCCGTTCCTCATACATGCGATTGGACAACGGCTTGTGCATAAGCACGCCCTTGCCCTTTTTCATCGCAGCTATTGCGGCAGCCGCGTGCACGTGGTCGGGCGTCATTATCTTCACGGCATCGACGTCTTTTTCCTTTTCCAGCAGTTCGCGGAAGTCGGCGTAGGTGTTGACCGCGCGGAACTTGTCCGTGCCGCGCTGCTTGGCGTAATAGGTGTCGATCACCTCTTTGCCGATATCCCTCCCGCCCGGGCATCCGGTCTGGTTCGCCTGCCAGTCCGGATTTCCGAGGATGCGCCGGATGGTGTTTCGGATGGAGCCTTTGCTCCACTCCACATAGTCGTTGGTATTTCTGTTCGGATCGCAGACCGCGACTATTTGTATCTCGGGTCTCGCGAGCAGCCCGCCAAGCTCGGAGAAACTTTGCGTGCCCATCCCGATGTGCGCCAGGGTGATCTTGTCGCTTGGGGGGACGTATCCTGTCCCGCCCAGAACGTGACGCGGAACGATGGTGAATGCGGCCGACGCCGCTGCGGTCTTGATGAAGCCTCGGCGATCGCTTTCGGTTGCCATGTGAGCCTCCTGCCCGGGGCTGAGTATACAGCAATCCGTATGATGTCCGGAACGGAAGAAAAGCCCGTCGCGTGTGCGTGTCCGCCTACTGTTTGGGACACCAGAAAGGCTCGCCGGCCGGAACGAACTCGACCGGCACTTCCTTGATGAAATCGCGCAGCCAGCGTGCGCAGTATTCCATGCCGGCTTCCTCGGAAACCGTGTGTCCCAGGAGGATCATCGCGTTCTTTCGCCCTGCCGCGATTGCGTCCTGAACGTAAACCAGGCTCTCCCATTCGGGCGCCTCGCCCACAAGGATCACCTCGATCTCGGGTATCTCCAGCGCTCTGATGTGCGCCCTGGAGTTCGGTGCGCCGGGAAGAAGCGCCACCGTTGTCACCGGCATGTCGGGCCTGCCGATAACGCGGACAGCACGAGCGCCGAGTTTCTTTTGCAGGCCGGACGCCAGCTTGCCGACCGTGGTTGGCGGCAGCTTGTAAATGAACGGCCGTTCGGCGTCGAGGTACTTCTGCCAGCCGAGCTTCTCAGTCATGCCTATCATTACGCCGTCGCCGTGGTGCGCGTGCCAGTAGTCGTGAAAGCGCCAGATCACCATGTTGTGCTCCTTAATGAAGGCGCGTTTGGCGGCGAGGACCTGATCGTTCTCGATATCGTTTGTGTGCTCGTAGTGGCTGTAGAACGCCGGCTCATGTGTGATCACGAAATTCTTGCCGGACGCGGCGGCGCGCTTGAGCACATCAAGTGTCGCAAGAAATGTGACGGCGATTCCGGTGACGCGCGTATCGGGGTCGCCGGCTTTGAATGTATCGATGGTATTCTTGCCGTCCCAGGTGGTCTGCACGTGCTGTTTTATGCGGTCCACCAACTCCCGCGCCGTTGGCGGTTCGGCGGCCCGCACCGGAGCGGCAGTTGCGACGACGAGCAACATGAGGATGATGGAAGCCATTTGAAAGAGTGTAGTCCCGGGCAAAGGCTCCGTGCCAGCGGCGATCAGGAGCGGTGGCCGGCGCCGCCGTGTTATCGCTCTATCTACATTCCACCCGCACCAGGTGCTGCCCGGGGGGCAGGGAAATAACCGACCGTTTCCCGTCCCAACCGGCCGTGTCCAAGGCTGCGGGCTCAGCATCTATTTCAATACCCGATACCGGAGCATTGAGAACGGCTAGCGCGCGCGTGCCGCTCTTATAGGCGAACTCGATTCCCCCGGAAACCGGCCGCGCGCTTGTGATCTCGGCATTCAGGTCCAGAAGCCTGACCGCGGGCTCTTCTTCCGCCGGTTCGATTACGTGAGCGCCTGCGGGGATGAGGACGGTCTCCGAATCCCCCGCCGCCCAGAACCTTCCATCGATGGCTGCCGGGCCGTTCCATCGCACACGTACGCTGCTGTCTGCCGTTACCGCAAGCCGGTTCCCGAAGCGTTCCGCCTTTATCACCGGAGCGGCCGCGGCGGCCAGCAGCGGCACATCGGGCGTCAGGATGGAGTTCTCGAAATACAGCGCCACCCTCGGGAACGCTCGGGAGGCAGCATGGATCAGCGCCAGCAGTTCTGTCCCGGTCTGCTGCTTGGTCGGGTAAACGTCCTGATATCTCTCGACGATGTTGAGGTCGATGGCCAGCCGGTCGGTGTGCTTTGTAAGCGGCTCGTACCGTTTGGCTATCTCGGTGTAACGCTGCGGCCCGAGATTCCAGATGGTGGCGGGGTCTTCAATTAGAAACGTGAGGTCCAGTGTGTCCATCGCCGGCAGCAGCGCGGCGGCATCAGCGCCGAGCGCGTCGCGCATTTTGGTATCGAAGCGGTCGTCGATGTGCGTCAGCACTATATCAAGATGGGGTCTGTCGCGCCGGATGCGTTCGAGTTCGGCCAGCCAATCCATCTGCAAGCGGTTTGCAAGCGCCGCCCGCCAATCCAGAAACCGCCGCAGGCGCGCGGGGTCCGGCGCCGCCTCTTCGCGGAACAGCTCTATAGGATCGAAGCCGGCGGCTTTCTGAAAGTCCCGCCGCACGTCGTCGTTCATGGGTGTGAACCGCGCCGGGTTCGACGGGCCTTCAAGCGACTCGAAATAAAGCTCGGCCAGGTTGATGCCGTCCCAGTCGAACCGGTTCAGCACGCCGCGCACGCCCGCTGAGACGGCTCGGAAACAATCCGGGGACGCCAGGTTCATGAGCTTGCGCCAGTCAAGTTGCGCGTCCTGCAAGATTGCCGTCTTCTCGCGCCACTCGGGATGTTCATCCCAGAAGCGTTCGCTCACGTGCGGCAGTTCCAGCCACGCGTAGACGAGGATCGCATTCCGGCGGCAGGCGGCAATAAGGTCACGCAGATACGCGTCGCGCTTACTGTCAGCCTCAAAATAATGCCAGGCCGCGACGTGCAGTGCTGCAATGCCCGATGAGCGCCAGCGCCTGGCCATATAGTCGGGGTCGGCGCGAAGCCGGTACGACGAGTCGAAGAAAGCCCACAGGCGGCGCGATTCGAACGGCGGCTCGACGCCGAGGTCGCGCAGCGCGTGAATCAGATACGGATAGCGGTCGAACGCACGCTCGCCGGGATCTGTCGCCACCCAAAGGGCGACGCCCGCGCCGCGCCCGATTCCCGCCATGAGCGGTGCGCCACCCCACCGTTCGCGCGAGAAAACCCGTGCGTCGGCAGGAACTGTGAACACGGGTACATCGACGGCCTTCTCCCACACGATTCTGAGTTCCGGCAGCCGCTCATCTTTGACGCTCTGCACACGGACATGCTTTGCGGTCGCCGTAAATCCCAGTGCGGCGGCCATCTCCGATTCGCCCTCGATAATCAGCACCGCACCGGCTTCGAGCCGCTCCCTCAACTGCGCTGGTGAGCCGCCGCCGCCGGGACGTACGACTAATATCTGCGCCGGCTCTCCTTCACGAAACCCCACTGATTTCAGAACATCCGGCCACGAGCCGGGGTTTGCGCCCGCTACCACCTGAAAGAAGAGGTGGGCCGCAAGGCCCACGCTAGCGGGTGAAAGCATACCAAAGCCCCACGCGCACATCGGTGAACTTCGGACCGGACGGATCATTCTGTTCACACACATAAGCACCGCGCATCAGGTTCACCGAGAATACCGCCGGCAGCCATGTGAAGCGGAACCGCACGCCGGGGCCGAACTCCGCGATATTGGCCCAGTACTGGTGTTTGGCGTCGGTCGAGAAGTTCGCGCCGGTGAACAGTTGCAACTGGAAATCCCGCAGCGGCGGGAGCGTGAATCCTACGCGGTTTTGCGAGTAAAACAGAACGTCATTTCCGAACCGGCTCAGGAAGACGGCATCGTCGGCGGTGTCGGCAAACCAGCCTGATTCTCCATTAAGAGGTGTGCCGATGCCGCGGAAAAAGGATATGCCGCCGCGATAGTCCGGTACGACTCCGCCCGTTTGTCTTCTGTAACTCATAGCTTCGCCTGCTTCGCCCCAGAGTGTCAGGCCTTTCCATGCCGGCATCGCGATTCCGGCGGCTGCGACGATTGCCGACTCCGACAGATTCTGCGGTGCGGTTTCGCCCATCACGCCCTGCGCGTCCCCGATAAATCGCAGTGAAACATAGGGCCGAAACGGCAGCCGGCCGATTCTGGCCTCGGTTTTCACCTGGGCATAGGAGAACACGTCCCGCCACCGCGATGACCAGAACGGAAACGCCCATACAGTGGTTCGGAACCGCGCCTGTGCGGGCCGCAGGTTACCAACGGCGCGGGCTGCCTCTCCGGCTATCTTCGGGTCCGGGCTGCGGCTTGCAAGCCGGAACCAACCAAGCGCTTTGCGGTCGTTCTTCAGCATGTTCTCCGTCCAGCCCAATTTGAGAATGACCGAAAAGTCGAGCGGGTCCTCCTTGTGCGCGGTGGTGAAGTACTTGAGTGCATCAGGCAGCATGCCGGCATCGTAACTTCGGCTGCCTAGTTCCTTGGGTGAGCCGGCTGGAGCTGTAAGGTGAGTTTGCGGCCGTCGTTCCAGCTTTCGCTCGGCGGATGCGTCAAGCATTGCGCGGACTCGCGCTGAAAGCTCGTCCGAAGGTCCTGCCAGCACGCCGCGGAGCAGCGGCAGTGCTTCGGCGCGTTCTCCCCGCCCCAACAGCAGGAACCCGAGTTGGGCGGCGGCAAGCCGGTCGGCGGGAGCAGTTTTCAGAATTAATCTGAACTCGGCTTCGGCGTCCGGCTGTTTGTCCATCGCGAGCAGCAGGAATGCCAGTTCGCGGCGCAGTTCGGCGTTCTCGGGATCGAGTTCGAGCGCCCGGCGAAACTCATTCACGTAGGGGTACCGGTCCGGCAACAGTTCCCGCGCCGAATCGGAGGCGCGCGGCGTTGATCCTCGCGATGCGGCGAGCAGCGCCGCATTGGCATCCTCGGGCCGTTTCTGGGCCAGACGGATGCGCCCGAGGTCGACGAGCAAGTCGCGATCCTCCCGTTTCAGCCGCCAGGCTGCGAGGTAGTTCTCGGCAGCCAGTTCCAGTTCGCCGCGTTCCTCGGCGAGACGCGCCAATTCGCGGCGGGCGCTGTAATTCTCGGGGGAGCGCTCAACGACCGCACTCCACCGCGCGATGCCTTCGGCAAGCGGGCGATCGATGTTCTGAAAAGCTGTTTCGGCAGTCGAATCACCCTCTTTTCGAAGCCGGTCGAAAATGCGGCGGGCCTCGGCGCGGCGCCCGGTCTCATTGCAAAGAAAGGCGTATTCCAGAGCGGCCTGGCGGTCGTTCGGGTCGAGGCGGACGGCTTCGGCGAACTGATCGCGCGCAGCGGCGGTTTCTCCGGTGCGCAGCCAGGTGTAGGCCAGGTCCTTATGCAGCGCGGGGCGATCCGGTTGGGCTGCGACGGCTTCACGGAAGAGCACGATGGCGCGGTCGTATTCGCGGGCGCGCAGGGCCTCGTAAGCGAGAGCGGCGGGATCCGCCGCCTGCGAAAAGAGCAGAGCCAGTGCCGCCGGACAGAGCACAATAACTAGTGCTCCGAAGCGGCGCTAAATTTCATGCGACATTGTGCCGGTGCGGGATTTGTTGAAGTACTGCCGGTGCTCAGCGTGCATCGCACCGGCTGGATCCGGTGCGGGCTCACGACGGGAGCCGGAATTAATAAGAAGCGATCATGTGTTCCACTGCGCCGCACCAAGTGTGCGGAACTCGTACCGCTCGATGGCGATAGCGGCTGCCGTCTCGGTGCCCCGTACGACGCGCCCGATGATGACGAGTTTTAACGGGCATTTATTGTCGAGCTGCGCGGGCCAGCGCACGGATAACTCAACGCGCTCGCCTGGCCTCAGCGTCCGTTGTGTAGTGAACAGAACGCCCGTCGAACTCATGTTGATTGTCTTGCCGGTGCCTGCCTCGATCGTGCTGCGGTTGTAAATTTTGTACCTCGCCTCATGTTCGATCGGGAAGCGAACGGCGGAGCGGCGCTCTTCGACGCCCATCGACTGCGCGAAGATCTGTCGTTCTGCCATGATTTCCATCTCTATTTAATCAACACCCATCGGGGCGCGTTTCACATAGCAATATAGTTACATTTACGTCTAGTACATCGGGGTTCCTAACGTCCAGTACTTTCCGGAACGCTCTTCTCATGCCCGTTCCGCCTCGGATTCCGCTCATGTCGACGATATAGGAGCGCCGACCCGGCGGTTGTTAATCCTTTGGCCCCGGCTGCGGTGGCGGACTCGAGTGTCTGGCTTCGGCGCGCGCGCGCCGGATTTCATCGAGTCGTTCCAATATACGCTTTTCAAGGCCGCGATTGGTAGGCAAATAATAGCGGCGTCCCGCGAGGGACTCGGGCAGGCACTCCATGCCTGTGATGGCGTTCTCGAACTGGTGCGCGTGTTCGTAGCCTTTCCCATAGCCCCACTCGCGCATTGCCGCGGTGGGCGCATTGCGCAACTGCGCCGGAACCGGTTCGGCCATGGTGCCGGCCACATCCGCACGTGCGCGATTGAGCGCCTGATAGGCGGCATCCGATTTCGGCGCGATCGCGAGGTATATCGCCGCTTGCGCCAGCGCCTGGTCGCCTTCCGGAATGCCGAGGAAATGCACCGCCTGCATCGCCGCCACGGCCTGCTCGAGCGCGCGCGGATCCGCAAGGCCGATGTCTTCTATCGCCATGCGCACCAGTCGCCGCGCGATATAGAGGCGGTCCTCGCCGGCTTCGATCATGCGCGCAAGCCAGTACAGCGCTGCGTCCACATCGCTCGATCTGACCGACTTGTGCAGCGCGGAGATGATATTGTAGTGTTCCTCACCGGACTTGTCGTATAGCAGCACCTTGCGCTGGATGGCGTCCTCGACGGCCTGTGCGGTCAGTTCCGGGCCTTGCGTTGCGGCAACCGCCGCTTCCAGCGTGTTATACGCCGCGCGTGCGTCTCCGTTCGCATACACGGCGATTTGCTCCAGCAGTTTGTCGTCGGCCCGAATGCCCAGTTCGCCCAGCCCGCGCTCGCGGTCTGCCAGGGCGCGGCGCAGCAGCGTAGCGATCTGCGGCGGCGTGAGAGCGCGCAGCATGTGAACTTTGGAGCGCGACAGCAACGCTGAAATAACCTCGAACGAGGGGTTCTCGGTCGTCGCGCCGATCAGCGTGATGTCGCCGCGTTCAACATACGGCAGAAAGGCATCCTGTTGAGCTTTGTTAAAGCGATGTATCTCGTCGACAAACACCAGCGTGCGGCGCCCGAGGCGGTGGTTGCGTTCGGCCTCCGCCATGACGGCCTTGACTTCCTTGATTCCGCTCAGAACGGCGCTGAAGGGCACGAAATCGGCCCTGGCGATGCGCGCGATAAGGCGGGCGAGGGTCGTCTTGCCGACGCCGGGCGGTCCCCACAGGATGATGGAACCCATGTCGCCGCGCTCCACCTGCACTCGCAACGGCTTGCCGGGGCCCACGATGTGCTCCTGGCCGACGAACTCGTCCCAGGTCGTGGGCCGCATGCGCTCGGCGAGCGGGCGGGATTTGTCGGCGGCTCCTTCGGGCGGTGTGGTGTCGAACAGGCTCATGCGCTGGTGCGCTGGCGGCGCGCCTCATATAGCAGGATAGCCGCTGCTGTAGCCGCATTGAGCGATTCCACCCCCGTGGTGGGGATCCGAATCCCAACCGCGCCGGCGCTCATCCCCTCGCTGATCCCGGCGCCTTCGGACCCTATGATGATGGCGCACGGCCGGACGAACGCAGCGGATGCTGCCGTTACGGCGCCGCGGGCCGAAGCGGCATAGCGATCCACCGAGGCCAGAGCGGCTCGCGCTTCCTCAGGGGAGACGCCGGTCACCAGCGGCACGCGGAACACCGAGCCCGCCGATGCCCGCACGGCCTTGGGGTTGTACGGGCTAACGGTTCCCTTGAGGAAGACGATGCCCGTCGCCCCGAAGGCTTCGGCCGACCGGATCACCGTGCCCGCATTTCCGGGATCCTGAACGCCGTCCAGAACCACCACGAGCGCGTTTCGTGGAAACAGTTCATACATCCGCCACACTTTCGGGCGCACTAGCGCGATGACCCCCTGCGGCGCTTCCGTGGCCGCCACGGAGCGGAATAATCCGTTGTCCAGCTCGAGGACGCGGACATTGTCCGGCATCTCTATCCGGGCGCTCGCGGCCACCAGCACCGCCCCGATTTCGCAGCCGCTGCGCAACGCTTCCCGGAGCAGGTGCGGCGTTTCGGCCACAATGTAACCGTCACGAGTGAGCCCTCCGCGGGCGACGGCGCGGCGGACGCTTTTCAGAAGCGGGTTCGAGGCGCTGGTAATGGGTTCTCCGCTCACGTGTATAAGCATCGTAAACTGTTTGTGGGCTTCGAGCCAGCGATGAGGAAGCTGTTGTTGTCGGCGGCGGCGGCCGCCATACTCGCCGTGGGCGCGTACGTCGGGTGGATCGCATGGCGCATTGAGCGGCAGTCTACCCGCGACGAGGCCCGGCAGGCGGACGTGATCCTTATCATGGGGGCGGCGGAATACCACGGCAAGCCATCACCAGTTCTCAAAGCGCGGCTGGACCACGGACTGCACCTTTACCGCAACAAGATGGCCAGCCGCATCCTGACGACCGGCGGCGCCGGCGGAGACCCTGTGTTCACTGAAGGCGGCGTGGGCCGCGATTACCTCATACATCGCGGCGTTCCTTCGGAGGCAATCATGGTTGAAACAGAAGGTGAGAGCACGATGCACTCCACCGCCGCGGCCGCCGAGATCATGCGGCGCATGGGCCTGAAATCCTGTATCGTCGTAAGCGACGGCTACCACATTTTCCGGGCAAAAAAGATGCTTCAGGCCCGCGGGTTCCGCGTATACGGGTCGCCCCGGCCGGAATCGCCGCGAACGGGTGCGCGGGACTGGTGGGTGTACGTGCGGCAAGCCGTGGCGTATACGCTCTGGAGCATTGGAGTGACGATCTGAAGGTCGGACTGCTCAACGTTCATATCTACAATGATCGCCGCGAAATGGGCGCGGCTGCCGGTGCGTTTGCCGCCGCTGCGATTCGAGAAGCGATCAAGAAACAGGGCGAGGCCGGTGTGGTGTTCGCCGCAGCCCCATCACAAAATGAAACCCTGGACGGGCTCGTCGCCACCGAAGATATTCAATGGGAGCGCGTTTGCGCATTTCACATGGACGAGTACGTCGGCGCCCAACCCGGCGCGCCTTACTCTTTCCGGCGCTATCTGAACGAGCATCTTGTTTCGCGCGTTCCGCTTAAGCGGTTTTATGCCATTCGCGGAGAAGACGAAGATCCGCTGTCCGTTGCGCACGAGTACGCGGCCCTTCTGGCTGAGAGGCCCCCGGGAGTGTGCCTGGCCGGCATCGGCGAAAACGGGCACATCGCGTTCAACGACCCCCATGTGGCCGATTTCAGCGATCCAGAGGACGTGAAAGTCGTCGAGCTCGACCGCCGCTCGCGCGAACAGCAGGTGGCTGACGGTCTCTTCGGGTCCGTCGAGCAGGTGCCGCGCCGCGCCATCACGCTCACCATCCCGCGCATTTTCCGCATTCCCACGCTGATTGTTTCGGTGCCCGGCCCGCGCAAGCGGGAAGCCGTGCGGGCGGCGCTCACAGGGCCTATTTCGGAAGCGTGCCCAGCGTCGATCCTGCGTACGCACCGCTCCGCCCACCTGTTCCTGGACGAGGAGGCCGCCAGCCTCATTCGTATCTGAGGACGATTTGCACGGTAGCCGGACGCGTGCGCAGGCTGCCCGTGGCCAGCTCCGGCGCAGCCTCGATGGTGACGCGTCTCGCGCCGGGAGGGATTGCCACTGGCTGCTCCCGCCCGGCAGGCGCCGTGCCGTTCCAAAGCACCACCTGCCCGGCCGACACGGACACGACCGCCTTGACGGGCACGCTGAAAACGAGGCGCAGTGAATCCGTCCGCGCGAATGTTGTTGCGGGATCGGCGGGGGCGTACGAGCCGTCTGCGCCGAGGCGTTCTATCCGGTAGACCACGCCGGAAACCTTGGTTCTCAGATCCCTTGTGCTCCTTGCAACCGCGCCGGGCGCTGCCGCGAAGCCCGCTGCCGGAGCCGGCAACTCGCGGTGCGCCGCCGCCGGCTCCCCGGCCTGCCCCGGCGTTGTATCTGCTTCCATCTCTTCCGCGCTCTTCGCTTCGACCGGGCCGATGTCGCTTCTTTCGGCCCTGCGCAGGGCGGCTGTCTGCACGGATTCGGCCGCAAGTTGCGATTGAACGCCCGCGCCACGCGCCGCCGGCGGAGGAACTGCCATCAGCCGCGCGCCGGCGAGGGGCGCCGATGGCGTCTGCGGTTGCGTGGCCGCGGCGCGTGAGGCCTCTGCTGTGACGGCCTCTTTCGCGCTCGCTGCCGGCGGCAACGCAGCACCCACTACGGCCTCGGGCGCCCGCGACGCCTGCCGCGGTTGCGGCTCAGGCATGGGCTTCCGCACGGGCGCCGGCCCAACCCTCTCAACAGGCGGCTGCTCGCCGCGTTGCCTCGGGACCGATGCCGCGATGGCCCCCTTTCGTGCGGCGGCTTTGGAAACCGCGGTTTCCCGCGGTTGCCCGACCGCGGCCCGCTTGGCAGAGGCGTCCTCCGCCGCGGGCTTCCCGGCGGGCGCGAGGGCTGCGGCCGGCTGTTCCGCCACCCTGGACGCGATTTCCGCCTCACTGACGAGCTTCCGCGTGCCGAGCCCGAACTCCCAACGGCAAACGGCGAACGTTAACACGCTGACCGCAGCGGCGCCTACAGCGGCGCTCCAGCCCCAGTGCCATGCGAACAGGCGGCGCCGCGGCTCCGTAGCGGCCCGGATGCGGCTGCGTACGGCCGGATCCTCGAGCGCCTCTTTGAGAGGCTGTTCCGCGGCGAGTTGGTTGAACAGCTCCTGATTCTCCAGCGCGGCTTCCATGAGCGCGCGCTGTTCTTCGGCCGTGAGCGTACCCGCCGCCCATCCGCCCAACATCTTTTCGACATCGCGCTTCATGAGTGCTTCTCCCAGCTTCCACCCATAAGGCGAAGCAATTGCCTCCGGCAGCGGAAATCCCACGTGTAGATGGTGTTTATCGCCGCCAAACCGAAGCGCTTCTGGATCTCGGCGAATGTCAGCCCCTCCAATTTCAGCCGCAGCAGTTCCTTGCAGCGCGCGGGCAGCTTCCGCACCGCCGCTTCGAGCCGTTCGGCGAACTCGCGGCGTTCGGCGCGGGTCTCCGGATCGGGCGTCCCGCCGGGCAGCATCACGTCTTCAATGGAGAGTTGGTTGCACTCGCCGTGCCGGTAAGCCTTGCGCCGCATGGCGGCCATCTTGAACCGCAAAATGCGCAGGCACAGCGGGAACAGCTCTTCCATGCGTTCTACGTGCGCATATTTCTCCTGAAGGACGAGCATGACTTCCTGCGCGAGGTCCTCCGCGGCGCCTCCCTGTATACGAGATGCCGCGAAGGCGACAATCCTTTCACGTAGAAGCGCGAGCGTGCGCTCGCGCCCGGCAACCTGCGGCGCGGCTGGAGGGTGCGACACGTCCATCGGGTGCGCCTTGCTAGAGTATTTTACGCTGGCGGAGCCGGTGCGCAGCAACAAAGTGCCTCGGCAACGGCCTCCGGCAGATTGCGGAGGGACTCTTCATGCAGGAGCTGTTCAATCTTAAGGGCAAAGTTGCAGTAGTCACAGGCGCCAGCCGCGGGTTGGGCCAGTACTTCGGACGCGCGCTCGCCCGCGCCGGCGCCGACCTCGTCATTACCAGCCGTAACCCCGGCTCTCTTGACGATTTCAGGGGCGAAATCGAGGCCCTGGGCCGCCGCGCGGTGCCGCTGGCGCTCGACGTGCGCGATTACAACAGCATCCAGACTATGGTGGAAGCGGCCTACGATGCGTACGGAAAGATCGATATTCTCGTGAACAATGCCGGTTGCAACGTGCGCAAACCCGCCGTCGAAGTCACCTGGGACGACTGGAATCTGGTGCTCGATACAAACCTCCGCGGTGCTTTCTTCGTGGCGCAGGCCGTAGCGCGCAAGATGCTCCCCCGCCGCTACGGGCGCATCATCAACATCGGCTCCGTGACGAGCGTTTTCGGCTATGCCGGCCTGGCGCCGTACACCGCCAGCCGCGGCGGAATCAAGCAGCTCACGATGAGCCTCGCCGCCGACTGGGGGCCGCACGGGATCACCGTCAACTGCCTGGCTCCTGGGTGGTTCAAAACCGCCCAGAACGCCATCCTGTTCGAAGACAAGGGCTGGGTGGAGTACCTTGTGGAACGTATCCCGCTGAAGCGACCCGGCGCGCCGGACGACCTCGATGGCGCCGTTGTCTTCCTTGCCTCGGACGCTAGCGCTTACATAACCGGACAGATTCTTCTCGTTGATGGCGGCATCACGACCGGCAGCACCCGGGCGACCGTGGCGGGGAGAAAGTGAGGGCGCGCACGCACCATTGGGCCGTAGCGCGTGTCGTGGATACCGGCGACGACTCTCCGGCCTGCAACTGCCTGGTGGGCGGCTCCCGTCACGGCCGGCGCGAAGTGAATGGCCGCCGCCTCGGCTTGGGGCCGCGGATAATTGCGCCGGTGCTCTTCAAGTCGTTTATGATGCTGTCCCCGAAGCCCCTGATGCGCCGAAGGTCATCCCAGTCCGCAAATGGGCGGTGGTCGATGATCCTCTGGGCCCGGTCTCTGCCGAGCCCGGCCAGCGTCTCTAATTCTTCTACACTCGCGGTGTTCAGGTTCACGCCAGGTTTATCCCAGATTGGTTGGGGCATAGCCACCTCTTCATCTTGACGCTTGGCTGCGCACGGCCGTTGCCGCGCCTGCACTCGCACCCCGTCCGGCACAAGCGTCGCTTGCAAATGTTGGGCTCTGGAAAAATCCCCAGGGGCGGCCCGTCGGGAGGCCGTCCCCGGGAAGCACTGCTATAAAGGCGAGTTGGCTAGCCGAACTGCTCGCCAGCCGGCCGGCAATCACGTTTCGGATCCTGTCTGCACAGGGTCTTGTTCCCGGTGCGGGCGGCTCGGGCAGCCGCCTGTTCGGCGTCTTCTGCAACGGCGTTGCGCTGCTGCGAAACTCCGGCATCTTCAAGGAAGCGGGAGGGAGTAACCGCGCCTTGGTCAAGACGTCTCAAGGCTTGAAGCCGAACAGCCAGGGCAAGCTGAACATCGGCTTCGTGCCGGTGCGCGACTACGCTTCTCTGCACGCGCTTGAAGTAACCGACGAGAGCCGCTGAGCGCGCAGCTTCCAGATCGCCCCGCCGCCGCGGCCTTGCCCTCAACATCGCGCTCGACGCTGCTTGGTTCAGCGCAGCGGTGCGTGCAACACGATACCTTAGGACTATGCCTTCGTCCCATTTCTCCGGTACATTGCGCGGCAGCCTGCGAGGCGGCGGCTTGATTGCCGTCGCGCGGCGCCACTGGCGCATGTGCTGCCTCCTGGCTGTTGCGGCGCTCGCTGCTTCGGTGCTCGCCCGGCCGCAGGCCGCGCCTCCGGCAAGGCCCCGTACCTTCGCCAACCCCATCAACATCGATTACCGTTTCGGTCTCGAGCAGCCGAGCCGGCGCGAAGCCGCTGATCCGGTCATCCTCCTCTTCGGTGACGACTATTATCTGTTTGCTTCGAAGTCGGGCGGCTACTGGCACTCCAGCGACATGATCGACTGGAAGTTCGTCAAGCCGGAGGGCCTCCCCCTCGAAGCCTACGCTCCGGCTGTCATGGCGTACGGCGGCGCTCTGTACTACACCGCCTGCAACGTTGGCCTGTACCGCACGAGCGACCCGAAGGGCGGCAAGTGGGAGTACATCGGCAAGCCTTTCGATGTCGGCGATCCGGACCTGTTCGCCGACGACGACGGCCGCGTGTACCTCTATTACGGCCTCTCCTACAACGGCGCGATCTACGGGATGGAACTTGACCCGAAGAACGGATTCCAGCGCATCGGCGAGCCGTTCCTATGCTTCCGCGCCAACTACGCCAAGCACGGGTGGGAGCGGCGCGGCGACGACAACCTGGGAGCGATGAGCGGATCCGTTTTCCAGGAGGGCCCGTGGATCGAGGGTAGCTGGATGACCAAGCACGCCGGCACTTACTACCTCCAGTACGCCGCTCCAGGCACCGAGTACAGCACCTATGCCGACGGCGTGTACACAGCTCCGGGCCCGCGCGGGCCATTCACTTACGCACCCTATAGCCCGTTCTCCTTCAAGCCGACAGGGTTTATTACCGGGGCGGGGCACAGCGCGACGTTCGCCGATAAGCAGGGGCATTACTGGCACGTCGCCACGATGCGAATATCCGTCAAGCACGACTTCGAAAGGCGCCTGGGCATCTTTCCGGTGGAGTTCGACGCCGATGGACAGATGCACGCGAACACGCTCTTCGGAGATTATCCCCAGCTTGCGCCATCGGAACGGACCAGCGATGGTGTCGACATCGGCGCCGGCTGGATGCTGCTGTCGTACGGCAAGCGCGCCGAAGCCTCCTCCAGCCTGGACGGCTTCGCCCCCAACCGCGCCTTCGACGAAGACGTGCGCACATACTGGAGCGCCCGGACGCCCAATCCCGGAGAATGGCTCAGCGTCAATCTGGGGAAGCGGTGCCGCATCGACGCCGTCCAGGTGAACTTCGCCGAACACGAATCCACCGCCCTGGGCCGCGAGACGGAGCTGTATCACCAGTACCGCCTCGAGTGGTCCGCCGATGGCAGGAACTGGGAGACGATGGCCGACCGCTCGGCCAACCGCACTGACGTGCCGCATGATTACATCCAGCTTGCGGATCCCGTGACGGCTCAGCACGTGCGCATCACCAACGTTCACATGCCGGGCGGTGGGCCGTTCAGTATCCGCGACCTGCGCATCTTCGGCAGCGGGCTCGGCAAACCCCCGGCAAAGGCTCCGGAGTTCGAAACGCACCGGGACGGTGGCGATCCGCGCAACGCCGTGGTGCGTTGGGAGATGCTGCCCGATGCAGACGGCTATGTGGTGCGGTACGGAATCGCGAAGGACAAGCTCTACCAGGTGCGCGAGGTTCGTGGGCGGAGACAGATCGATCTTCACGATCTGAACGCGGATTCGACATACTACTTCGCAGTGGACGCGTTCAACGATTCCGGCGTGACGCCGGGAACCGCGGCAATCGCGCGCTAGCAAGACGTAGTGCAGGTTTTTCGGCCCTTGCTCTTTGGGAGGCGGGCTTTAGCCTGCGCGTGGCTTCAGCCACGCCGAACGGCACTGTACGGAAGTGCGCCTACCGCTCGCTCACGGCTGCGGCTCGGCTTTGTTCGGTGCCGCTGGCGCGCTTCGACGTGAACGCGGGCACTCGTGCCCGCCGTGCCGGGAGTGGTGCCGGCGCTTCGTGGCGGTCAATCGCGCGTCACCGCCGAGCCTAGGCCGTCGCCGCGCTGTGCGACTTCGCGTAAACGCCCTTCAGAAACCTGAGCCCCTCCGTCGCCAGTTGCTCGCCCGACTCCGCCATCTTGCGCCAGATGCAGCACAGCTTCGCTGCGCCTTCGGTGTCGGGATCGAACGACTCGATCGTAATACAACCGTCATAGCCAACCTCGCCGAGCGCGTCGAAGAACTCGCGCCAGGGCACCAGGCCCGAGCCTGGAATGCCGCGCTGGTTCTCGCACGCGTGAACGTATCCGATGTGCCGGCCCGCGGTCCGGACTGCGCCGGCGAAGCTGTCCTCCTCGCGGATCATATGGAACGTGTCGAGGTGCACCTTTACGTTTGGCATCCCGACTTCCTCTATGAACTTCATGGCGTCCGCAACGACGTTGATGAAGTGCGATTCGAACCGGTTCAGCGGCTCGATGGCCAGTATCAGATCCGATGTGGAGGCGGCGTACTCGGCGATAGCGCGGTAGTTCTCAACGCCCCATTTCCACTCGTCTGCCGTCCGCATCTTGCCTGTGATGTAGCCCCACCCGCAGTAGATGGCGCCGCCGAAAACCCGCGCGCCGGCCTCGTTGCTGAGATCGATGAGGCGTTTGGAGAACTCCACGCCAGCCTTGCGCACGGCCGGATCTGGGGAGATGACGTTGTACTGCTCCGGCATTCCATAACCGGTATTGACGACTAGTCCGAGATCGGACGCCGCGGCCCTGACTTTGGCGGCAGGAAAGTTGTCCGGATCGAATGGCAGGATCTCGACGGCATCGAAACCGAGCTTCTTGAACTTGTCGAGGAGAGGCAGATCCTTCTCCACGAAGGTCTCCCGGAACAACATCGAGTGAATGCCGAATATCATGTGAACGCCTCCGTGTTTACCTGTCCCACCGGACCCGTCGCTGGCAAACGGGATCGTTGATTGAGTCTGACGCACTCCTGCCTGGCCCTCTTCCTGGAGCCGGCGGCGCCGGTGCGGAATCAGAGCGCGCCGACTCGATTATACTGGCTCATGAATTTGGAGGAGCACCAGGCGGTGCGGAGATCGTGAGACCTGCCCTGTCCCTGTGCCCACCGCAATCCGCCCTGCGGCAAGTCAGCCTGAAGGACGCCCCGCGTTCTGTGGTATAGGGAAGGCGTATGCTGCGCGCTGGGGCACGGTCGCGGAACTGGCTCGCAATATCGTTTATCGCGGCTGCGATCGCGGGTGGGCAGCCGGGCGCACAGCAAGCCGCAAGCGGGCAATCGCCGGCCGATTGGCCCCAATTCGGGTGGGACCTGGCAAGTACGAGTGCTTATCCCGGGACTACCGGCATCACCGCCGCGAACGCCGGGTCCCTGCGCCGGCGCCAGATCCGGCTTGATGGCGCCGTTGATGCTTCCGCCATTTACCTTCACGCGGTCGGTGTAAAGGGATCGAAGCACGACGTCTTCTTCGTTACCACTTCGTACGGAAAGACGATCGCGCTCGATGCCGGCAGCGGCTCCACTCTTTGGGAGTACACGCCGCCGTGGTACCGCTCCTGGGCCGGCACCGCACAGATCACCAACAGCACCCCCGTCGCCGATCCGGATCGCGCGCACATCTACTCCGCCGCGCCTGACGGCGCCATTCGGAAACTCGCCGTCTCCGACGGGAGCGAAATATGGAGCACCCCCATCACCCTGCTTCCACAGCGCGAGAAGATCGCCTCGCCGCTAAGGGTGTTTCGGGGCCGCATCATTGCTGTTACCGGCGGGTATATCGGCGACCGGCCTCCTTACCAGGGCCATGTGGCCGTCCTCGATGCGCAGAGCGGCAGGCTCTTGCATGTGTGGAACTCGCTTTGCAGCGATCGCGCCGGCCTGATGCAGCCGGCATCGTGCCCGGCGTCGCGTTCGGCTATCTGGGGCCGCGCCGGCCCGGTGATCGATGCCGCCACCGGCAGCATATTCATCGCTACCGGCAACGGACCTTATAACGGAAAGACCGATTGGGGCGACTCGGTCATCGAACTCAACGCCGATGCGACGCAGATGCTCGGAAACTACACTCCCGCCGGTCACGCGCTCTTGAATGCGCGCGATCTCGATCTTGGTTCGACATCCCCCGTGCTGCTGGGCGGCGGAATCCTGGCGCAAGGGGGTAAGGACGCCCTGATTCGATTGGTTTCCATCAAGACCATGGCGGGAACGGCGCCCCACCTGGATCAGGAATTGCAAATAGTGCCCACACCGTCGCGCAGCATGCTGTTCACTGCTCCGGCCGTCTGGCGGCAACGCGGCGAGACCTGGATGTTCGCGGCCGACGGAGGAGGTACCGCCGCCTGGAGACTCAGCGGTGGAAGACTCCGGCAGGTGTGGGCCAACTCGAATGCCGGCACGAGCCCGGTCATCGCTGGCGGGTTGCTCTACATATACGACCCCGGGGGCGCGCTCTTCATCTACGATCCCCTCAGCGGCCGGCAGATCGCGCGCCTGCAATGCGGTCCAGGCCACTGGAACAGCCCCATCGTCATCGACGGCAAGATCGCGCTTCCCGAAGGTAACGCGAATCGGCACGCTACAACCGGCATCTTGAATATCTGGACCGCGCAGCGCTAGGCTTGCAGCCCTTTCAATTCTCTGCGGCTGTCTGCCCTTCCACCGGCGCCAACAAGGCCTCTACTTTCGCATTTAATTGGTCCATCGTGAACGGTTTTGCGAGGAAAGCCGTCTGGGTGCTGCTGCTTGCCGCATCGGAAAGCAGACCATTCAGCCCCTCTTTCGAAGTGCCGGAGATGTACAGACACGGAACATCCGGGCGCAATGGCGCAATCTGTTGCGCGACCGTGGCTCCACTGCGTCCTCGGAGGATTACATCCGTGATTACCAGGTCTATTCTGCCGGGATGTGTTCTGCTGATTCTCACTGCTTCCTCGCCTGCCGAAGCCGGCAGTACTTTGTGGCCGCGGCGGGCCAGCATCGCAGTGATCACCTCAAGGTTACTCGGTTCGTCGTCCAGAACAAGAATAGTTGCCATCACGAGAAGGAAGCTCTGCGGTTAAGCCTGCGGGGGATCAGGCGAAAACAGCTCGATAGTTGAGAGCATAGCACTGCATGGGGGAATCTACGAGGTGGTTGCGTACTAGAACTACTCACCAACGGACCGCGATGGTACCAATGAATCGACGGCCTTGAGGAGGTCTGCGGGTTTGAACGGTTTTGCGAGGAATGCGATTCTCGTGGAGGGCAAGCGGCGGATCTCGGCCATTTTCTCGGCTTCGGTCTGCTCCTCCGGGTAACCGGAGATGAACAGGACCGCCATACCTGGGCGTATCTTGAGCAGCTCGCGCACGAGCTCGGGACCTTTGCGTGCGCGGAGAAGAACGTCGGAGATGACGAGATCAATCGGGTGCTGCCGTGTAAGCTCGATAGCCTGGTCGCAGACGGAGGTGGCCAGAACCTGGCGCCCGCTGTTCTTGAGCAGCGCGGCGATGAGTCTCAAGACTGGCGCTTCGTCTTCTATTACGAGAACGGTCTCCGGCAACGGGCACCCCCCTGAACGCCCCCATTGTACGCCGGGCTGCCGCGCTCGCGCTGCGCCCGGCGCGGCGCTCCGGAACCGGGACCTCTATAATGAAATGAAACGATTTGCCCCGCATGAAGACGTTCTACCTCGAAACTTTCGGCTGCCAGATGAACGTGCACGACTCCGAAAAGGTGGCCGGCACGCTTATTGCACGCGGATACACGCGTGTGGATTCGCCCGGTGAGGCGGGGCTCATTCTGTACAACACATGCAGCATCCGGGACAAAGCGGAGCAGAAAGTCTTCAGCCGTTTGCGGCAGTTCCGCCGCGAGGCGGCCAACGGCAACGGCGATAAGATTTTTGCCGTGCTGGGTTGCGTGGCGCAGCAGGAGGGCGAGCGCGTTTTCGAACGGGCGCCCCATGTCGGTCTGGTGTGCGGTTCGGCGAGCTACAACCGTTTGCCGGAGCTGCTGGCCCGCATCGAAAATGGCGAGCGCCGCGTGACGGGACTGGAGCCGGCCACGGGCGAGACGTTCGAGACGCCGCTCACGCGCCGCGACAGCCCCTTCCGGGCCTATATCACCATCATCGAGGGCTGCAACAAGGCGTGCGCGTACTGTGTGGTGCCGTTCACCCGCGGGCGCGAGCGCAGCCGGACCAGCGCATCCGTTATGGACGAGGCGCGCGCGCTGGCGGACGCGGGCTACACGGATATACAACTGCTCGGGCAAAACGTGAACAGCTACCGCGACCCCTCGCCCGCGGGTTGGAGCTTCGCGGAGCTGCTGTCGCGCGTTGCGGAAATTCCGGGGCTGCGGAGAGTGCGTTTCACCACCTCGCACCCGCGCGATTTCGGAAAGGACATTGTGGACGCCATCGATGCCAACCCCGTGTTGGCAAATCACGTCCACCTGCCCGTGCAATCGGGCTCCACGCGCGTTCTGGAACGCATGCAGCGGCTCTACACGCGGGAGGAATACCTGACCCGCATCGAGTGGTTGAAAGCCTCCAGGCGCTCCATAGCGGTCAGCACGGACATCATTGTCGGCTTCTCCGGCGAGACCGAGGCCGATTTTCGCGAGACGCTCTCATTGCTGGATGCCGTGGAGTTCGACTCCATTTTCAGCTTCAAGTACTCCCCGCGGCCCAACACTCCGGCGCTGGCGCTCGATGGCCACGTCCCGGAAGAGGAGAAGTCGCGCAGGCTGGCCGAGGTGCAGGAACGTCAGCGCGTGATCCAGATGCGCCGGAACTCGGAGCTGGTGGGTACGTTGCAGGAAGCGCTGGTTGAAGGTTTCAACAGGACCACCGGCCAGTGGATCGGCCGCACATCCCAGAATCGCGTGCTGAATTTCACGGGCGGGGGCGAGGACCTGGTGGGCAGGTACGTCGACGTGCGCGTGACGCGCGCCGGCGCCAACTCGCTCGCCGGCATCGCGGTTGATTCCGGCCTCGCGGGTGGTCTAATGGGAAGAGAGGTGCGTCATGGAAATTGAGATGAAAATCCGCGGCCTGATGATGGATCCGATGACACAGATGCCGATCGTGATCCTGAAGGACGTGAACAGCAACTCGATTCTTCCGATCTGGGTGGGCGTTTATGAGGCAAACGCGATAGCGCTCGAGATCGAAAGGGTCGCGACGCCGCGGCCGATGACGCACGACCTGATCAAGACTATGCTCCTCGGGCTGAACACCGGCATGAAGAAGGTGGTGGTGAGCGATCTCAAAGACGACACCTTCTATGCCGTGATCTGGCTGGAGCGCGACGGCCAGGTGATTACGGTGGACTCGCGGCCCAGCGATGCCCTGGCGCTGGCGCTTCGGCTGGACTGCCCTATTTACGTGGAGGAGTCGGTTCTGAAGTCCTCGAAAATGGCGAGTTCGGTGTCGGAGAAGGTAAACAACAACGAGGAGCTGCGGAAGTGGCTCGAAGGCCTGAACGACGAGGACCTTGGCCGCTACAAGATGTAGCGGATCTCGAGACTTTAAAGGCATACGCGGCCTGAACAACGCGCCGCCCCCGCCGCGGTCCTTTCGGCCCTCAACCGCTTTCAGTTTCTGAACAGGCGATGGCAGGGCGAAAGCCCTGCCTCACACAGGCATCCGATTCCGCATAACAATCCGCTCCAAGCGCCGTCTATATGGGTGTGAGCGCGAGGAGATCAATCCCGATCAGGAAACTGGCGGCGACGGTCGTGTGCGCTCTCACGCTGGCCGGCGCCGGAGCCAGCGAGCCGGCGCGCGGCTTCCTGTGCTCCGCTTGCAGTTTCCTCCAGTACTACCGCGCAATCGGTGATGCAAGTGTTCCTGCGGGCTTTTTTGAGAGAGTGGCGATGAGCCTTGCGCTCGCGCGGTCCGACGCTCACGGCCGGATTGAAGGGCGGGGTGAAGGAGTTCTCTAGCGGGTGTTCTGCAACGCCTCGGCGGAGCGCCGGGACAAGCGCTCCGCCGCCCATCTCACAGATTACTTCTTCTTTCTCACGGCGGGCTTCGCCGGCGCCGGCCAATCTTCGATGTTCTTCCGCTCAACCTCGAAGGTCATCATGAACGGATCGGCCTGAAGGTCGGTAGCGACGCCGCGGAACTTGATGACCGTTCCGGGCTCGGCGGGACCGGGCAGCGCCGCATCGACCACCTTCAGGGTCACTTCAGGCGTGTTGGGATCGCGAATGCCCAGGACGACTTCTTTGGGGGCCTTTTCCGGTGTCGCACTGATCACAGTGCCGTGGAAAGGTTTCTCGGTTTCCGGAGGAATCAGGGCGCCCTTCATGCCCGCGGAGAAGTAATTCGGGTCCGCCTTCACCGCATCCTTCAGCTTTACCCACAGCGCCAGAGCCGGATCGGACGCCGAAAGCTCCTTCAATTTCTGGTCTTTGACTTCGGCATCGCTCAGGATTTTGAAACCGTCGGGCGGCGCCGCATTCACCTTCGCCGTCGCAAGGAGCTGCTGCATCCCCTCGGCGTCTTTGCCGTGATAGGTCTCGTACGCTTTGGTCACGTAGTCGAGCAGCGCTTTGCGGCGAGTCGCATCCAACGCGCCGGGACCCTCGTAGGCGGCCGCTCGCGCGAAGTAGAACAGCGCCTCGGACTGGCGCTCAATCTGCTTCTGCGCCAGAATCGACGTACCCAGCCAGTAGGCGGCTTCGGCGTCGGCGGGATTGGCGGCCAGGTTGGCGCGCAGCTCCTTCTCGGCTTCGGTGTAGTTCTTTCCCTGCATGGCAAGAAAACCGAGAACACGGTGGCCGACGGCGCTGAGCTTCATCTGCTCTTTAGTCTTTTGCCAGTCGGCATCGGCGACGCCGGCCGGTTTGAGGCTCTCCAGGTCGTATGCAAGCATGCGCGCGACGCGGGCCCCGAATTCGGCGTCCGCGGGGGTCAGATTGCCGGCGGGGATGATGATGGCCGTCCAGTAGATCGCGGTGAGGTTCTTTGGATCCTCGGCGATGATCTGTTTGGCCGTCTCGAGCATCTTGTCGCGCTGGTTCAGGAGCCGGTAAGCTTCGAGGTACTGAACCATGCGGGCCACTTTGAAATCGGTGTTGGGGTATTTCTTGGTCCACTCGTCCAGCAGGGCGAGCTTTGCGGAGCCGTCCGCCGTCTGCCCTATCTTCTGGACCAGATCGTATTCGGCCCTGTCCTTCCATTGCGGTCCGGCCTGCTGTCCCTGGCCGGATTGCGCGGGCTGCGCCTGCTGCGCCTGCGCCTGCCCAAGGGCTAGGGTCAGCGCGGAAGAAACCGCGACCGCCATTAACGTCTTACTGAATTGAGCGAGCACTCACGCCTCCTCATTTGCCCTTTTCTGATGTGCCGGTCCCGTAGGGCTGCTGGGACCGTTCACTGCCCGGTGTCCGTCGGTTGGTCGAAACCGCTTTCGGGACAATGCGGAGTATAGCCGAATCATTCCACACGGTGCAACAATTAAGGTGCAAGTGTTTGGACGGCGGCTGCCCGGTTCCAGGTTTCCATCGCCCGCCTTCGCGAGGGCCGGGACCGGCGGCGCCGTTGTGCTAGAATCCCTGTTTTTGAATGCATTACGCCGACCTGGCAGTTGTGGTCGTCTACCTCCTGGGCATCACCTGGTTCGGCGCCAGGTTCCGCCGGTCGCAGAAGAGCCTGAAAGACTACTTCCTGGGCGGCCGGACCGCGCCCTGGTGGGCCATTGCCCTCTCCATCGTCTCCGCTGAAACCAGCACCCTGACCATCATCGGCACGCCTACGCTGGCATTTGCCGGTAATTTCGGCTTCCTCCAGGTGGTTTTCGGCTACTTGCTGGCCCGGCTGGTTATCTCTACGCTGTTCCTGCCGCACTACTTTCGCGGCGAGATGTTCACCGCCTACGAACTGATGGAGCGGCGCTTCGGACCGCGCCTGCGAAAGCTGACCGCCGGGACCTTCCTGGTGGTTCGGGCCTTGGCCGAGGGCGTGCGGGTGTTCGCCATCTCTATTGTTATCTCGATCATCCTGGGCACCGGCGAGATGGCCTCCATCATCCTGATTGTCTGCCTGACGCTGTTCTATACCTTCGAGGGCGGCATGACGGCGGTTATCTGGACCGACGTGGTCCAGATGGCGCTTCATGTGTTCGGCGCCATCGTGAGCCTGGTAGTCATTCTCCACCAGATTCCCGGCGGCTGGGCGCACGTGGTCGCCGTGGCGGCGCCGCTGGGCAAGTTCAAGGTTTTCGATTTCAGCTTCTCCCTGACGCCGGAGTTCTTCTCGCGAACCTACTCCTTCTGGGCGGGCATCGTCGGCGGTACGTTCCTGACGACGGCGAGCCACGGCACCGAGCAACTCATGGTGCAGCGGCTGCTGGCCGCCCGGTCGCGGCGGGAAAGCCGTGCCGCGCTGTTCGCCAGTTGGGGCGTAATCGTTTTTCAATTCGCGCTCTTTCTGGTGATAGGCGTCATTCTCTTCGTTTTTTACCGTGAAACCGGAGCCGTGCCGCCGGATCCTCCGGACCGCCTCTATCCTCAGTTCATCTGGAATCAGCTCCCGCCGGGGCTGGCAGGGCTCGTCATAGCAGCCATCCTCGCCGCGGCCATGTCAAACTTGAGCGCGGCCCTGAACTCGCTGGCTTCCACCACCATCATGGATTTCGTGAAGGCCATAGAACGCCCGGGCCGGCGCAGCGAGGCGTCGTACCTAAAGATGGCCCGGTGGGCGACCGTCGCATGGGGCATACTGCTGGTTGCTATCGGGTACGCTGCGCGCCACTGGGGCAGCGTTCTCGAGGCCGGCCTGACCGTGGCGTCGATCGCCTACGGCGGCCTGCTGGGCGTATTTCTCCTGGGCGTTCTGGCGCGCAGGGTCGGCGAGCCGGCGGCCATGACGGGCATGCTTGCCGGGCTGGCTGCCGTCATAGCCCTCAAACTCGAAACCGCCGTCGCGTGGACGTGGTATGTCGCCGCCGGAACGGCTATCACGTTCGCCACGGCTTGGGTGGCGTCCTTCATCTTTGGAGAGAGGAAATGGCCGAAACAGGCCTGAGACGGGAACTCGGCATCTGGAGCGCGACGTCGATCGTCATCGGAACGATCATAGGCAGCGGCATTTTCCTCGTGCCGCACGACATGATCCGGCAGGTGGGCTCGCCGGCCGTCCTTTTTGGCGTGTGGGTATTCGGCGGCCTCCTGTCGCTCTTCGGAGCTCTTACGTATGCCGAGCTTTCCGCGGCGATGCCGGAGGCGGGCGGCGAGTACGTGTATCTCCGCGAGGCTTATGGGCCGATGTGGGGCTTCCTGTACGGCTGGACGCAAATGTGGGTGGCCAAAGGCGGCTCAATTGCGTCCATGGCCGCGGGGTTTTTTCTGTATCTCGCGAATTTTCAGCCCGGACTCGAGAAGACGGCGTGCGTGGTGCCGCTGAATATAGGTCCTGGATGGGCGCCGCTCGAAATACGCTATGGGCAGCTGCTCGCGATGGCCGCAATTATGCTGCTGGCAGGCATCAATTACGCCGGTGTCAAGTTCGGGGGCGGCGTTCAGGTCGCCGTGACGGCGGCGAAGCTGGGACTAATTGCCGCCATCATTGTTATAGGGTTGGGGAGCAGCGCCGGCAGCGGCGCGAACCTGGCGTCATCGATCCCGGTTGCCGGCGGAGCGGCGGGGTTCTTTGCCGCTCTTGTCGGCGCCCTCTGGGCGTATGACGGTTGGAACAACGTGAGCATGGTCTCGTCCGAGATACGTAATCCACAACGCAGTCTTCCACTTGCGCTGATAGCGGGCACGGGGGCCGTTATCGTCGTTTATGTGCTCACTAACCTCGCGTATTTTTATGTGCTGCCCGCCAACCAGGTGGCTTCCGGCGAGCGCGTCGCGGCCGACATGATGGCCCGCATTTTCCCGGGCGCAGGCGCGGCGGCGGTCAGCATGGCGGCGATGGTGTCGATTTTTGCCGCACTGAACGGATCGCTGCTTTCCGGCGCGCGCGTTCCGTATGCCATGGCGCGCGATGGCCTGTTCTTCAAGCCGGTTGCCCGGGTACACCCGCGCTACGGCACACCCGGCGTTTCGATAATTGCTCTTTCGGCGTGGGCATCGCTGCTGGTGCTGAGCGGGCGATTTAAGGATCTTTATACCTACGTCATCTTCGCGAGCTGGCTGCTGTACGGAATGACTGCGGCGGCGGTGATCGTGCTGCGCCGGAAGCGGGCGGACCTCAACCGCCCGTACCGGACACTGGGATATCCTCTGGTACCAGTACTTTTTCTGCTCGGCTCGGCGGCGGTGGTTTTTTTCACGCTCAGGGAATCGCCGCGTGAATCGCTGCTCGGGCTGGCCGTGATATTTGCGGGATTACCCTTTTATTTTCACTGGCGCCGGCGGAATTTGTGATACGCTGTACGCGGCCGCGTGCGGGACCCGGGGACCCTGACATTGGCCGGAATTACCCGCCTCGCCTCCCCAGTTGTTCTGAATTCAGAACAAACCTCTTGAAACCGGTTGCAGAATGCGCTATTACTTCAGTTGGCAATCATTGAGAAATGAGCTGCGCTGTTCCGTTTGCAGAACGAAGCGGGCGGTGATAGCGAAATCACGATGCCGGAGCGAACGATGGACGTAGCGAAAATCCTGACGGAATTGCGGCAGGAACGCGAGCAGATCGAGGAAGCCATTATCAGCCTGGAGCGGCTGGCGCGCGGTCGCGGGAAACGCCGTGGGCGGCCCCCGGCTTGGCTATCCATTGCGAAAAAACGAGGCCGCCCGCCGGGGAGCAAAAACAAGACCACGGTGGCGGCGAAGTCGGCCGTAGCCTGAACTGGAGGATCTCCCCCTTTCGGGGACCTTTGGCCGTCTTTTCAGCCAATGGCGGGGCGTGTCAGTCGGAGGCGGAGCGGCCAGGTGGACGGAAGCGCCTGCGCCGCTCAGTTTGCTATCGATAGAGGAGGTATTCGCCGGTCATTGCCCCGAATGCCTTGAGCGGTTCCCGCCATTCCTCCTCAATCGACCGGGGGTCTTCTCCAGCCTTAAGCATCTCCAGCGTGGTGCGGTTTCCGATAAGTCGAAGATTTTCTTCAATTTTCACGGTGCCGGGATGCAATCGCTGGATGGCGGCGGCGATCTCGATGCCGAGCCGCCCGGCGCTGAAAGCCTCGCGGTCGGTCACGACGAAGCGTACGCCTTCAATGGTCTTGTCCTTGAAAGGCCCGGCCGAGGGCGCAAACCGCGTCGGATAGAACCGGATGCCAGGAATAAAACGGGCGTTCAATTCCCTGGCCATTTTCTGGCCGGACATCCAGTCCGCGCCGATGTGTTCGAACGGCGCATCGGTGCCCCGGCCCACGGAGTAGTCCTTCGACCCCTCCAGCATCGCAACGCCCGGATACAGCAAAGCGGCGGTTAGTGAGCGTATGTTCGGCGAGGGGTTGACCCAGGCCAGGCCGGTCGAGTCGAACCAGTCGCCGCGATTCCAGTCCTGCATCGCCACGACGCGGAGGTCCACACCCAACTTCCTGCGGCCGTTAAACATGCGCGCCAGTTCGCCAACGGTCAGACCGTGGCGCAGGGGCAAGCTATCGTAGCCGGTAAAAGAGAGCAGGTCGGCATCCAGGATAGGCCCTTCGACGTGCACGCCGGTGAGCGGATTCGGGCGGTCGAGCACGTAGAAGGGGATGCGGTGCTTTGCGGCCTCTTCCATCGCGTATGCCATGGTCGTGACGTAGGTATAGAAGCGCGCGCCGATATCCTGGATGTCGAAAACGAGCGCGTCCAGCCCCTTGAGCATCTCGGGCGTGGGGCGGCGGTTGGTGCCGTACAGGCTGAAGACAGGCAGACCGGTGGCGGCGTCTTTGCCGTCGGCTATGGCGGCATCCTCGGCGCCCGCCAGACCGTGTTCCGGAGAGAACAGCGCAGTCACTTTGACCCCGGCGGCCAGCATGCGATCGACGCCGCGCGCGCCGGTGCGGTCCAGCCCGGTGTGATTTGTGATGAGTCCGATGCTCAGCTTGGCGAAGCGGGAGAAGTTCTCCTTCACGAGAACGTCGAGTCCGGTGAGCGTTTCCGCGTTGCGGCTAACGACGCGGCGGCCGCCCGCGCCGATCAGCGCCTCGTTGTAGCCCGTTATCGCTATGCCCGGACGGACCACTCCGGTAGCGGCGGCGCTGGCGGTGGCGACGCGCGCGCGCAGGCTGGTAATGGCTGGACGCGGCTTCGGATGAACGGAGTTCGCCAGCAGTATCACGAAAGTATCGGAGACCGGGTCGATCCACAACGAGGTTCCGGTGAAGCCGGTGTGGCCGTAGGAGCCGATGGGGAACAGTTCGCCGCGGTTGCCGGAGAGTTCCGAATCCATGTCCCAGCCGAGGCCGCGGAGCACGGGTTGCCCGGGCGGCGACTGCGGCGTGGTGAACTTCTCGATAGTCGGCGGCCTGAAGATGCGCTTGCCGCCGAGGGCGCCGTGCCCGAGCATCATCTGGGCGAAGCGGATCAGGTCGTCGGCACAGGCGAACAGCCCGGCATGGCCCGCCACGCCCCCCATGTACCGCGCGGTGGTGTCATGCACCACGCCGCGCAGCACCCGGCCATTGACGCGCTCGGTCGGCGCAATGCGGCGGCGCAGCGGCGCGGGCGGATTGAACATGGCCGTGCGCATACCGAGCGGCAGAAATATGTTCGCGCGCGCGAACTCCGGGAGCGGCTTTCCGGAAATTCTCCGGACAATTTCGCCGAGCAGCAGAAAATTGATATCGCTGTAGGTGAACCTTATTCCGGGCGGGTCCTTGGGCGTGTCCGCGAGCGCCAGTTTGACGCCGGTATCGTAACCGCTCCAGGCGGGGCGGAGGTCGAGGTCGGGGCGGAGCCCGGAGAAGTGAGTCATCAGCGACCGCACCGTTATTGGGCTATTGCCGCCCTGGAAATCTTCGAGGTACCTGGTCACGCGGTCGTTCAGCCGGATCTTGCCGTCCTCGAAAAGCTTCATTATTGAGGGCGTGGTGGCGATAACTTTCGTTAGCGAGGCAAGGTCAAAGATGGTATCAAGCGTCATCAACTCGCGCCGCGGTTCGAGGGATCGGAATCCGTAGGCTTTCCTGTGGATGATCCGGCCCTTGTGGCCGACCACGAGGACCGCACCGGGGATTTCGTCATTGGCGATGGCTTCCTGGACGATGGCGTCGAGTTCAGGGGAGGCGGAGAACGCGCCCGTGCCGCGCGGGCGGGTCTGGGTGGCGGCCTCCGCGATGCCGGGCGCTAAAGCAAGCCCGGCCAAAAGGCAACGGCGGCTGATATCCATGCTACGAAGCCCATTCTACCGCCCGGAGCGGGAACGAACGGATTTGGAGGCGGCCGGGATGGGCGCTCGCCCGAAAAGTTGTGCGCCGCGCCGGAATCCTCGATCCTAAGGGCGAATCACCGCCCGGACGAGGGGACGGCCGGCGCATTTGCCTGAAAATGGCTGCGCCGCAACTCCCGAAGCCAGCGGAAATACAGGAAAACGTTGAACAGCATGACGGGAGCCAGGAGTGCGCGCGCGCTCCACTCAGACCACCCTACCGCCCTAACGGCGCCGATGTCGCCGCCGAAGAACACGGACAAGAACGACAGATACAGAGGATCGAGCATGAGGAAGAAGAAGCCCGCGTAGAGGGCCAGAACCGCCGCAGTGCGGCCGCGGTCCAGGAAACGCTTGCGATTCAGGTAAAGGCAATAACCGATCAGGGTCGTCGCCAGGCTCGGAGCGAAAGCGATGAAAAGCCAGTGCATGCCAGACCTCGCAGCGACCGGGGCGGCGTAGACCACCTGGCTGGTTCCCCATCCGTTTGTCAGGAACCGAAACTCCGCTACCGGCTCGCCTGAAAGCAGCGCGGCGAGATAATGGACGCCTTCGTGGATCAGGTTGTGAGAGAGCACGATTACAACAGCGGCGGGGAAAAAACGGAGCCGCTCTCTGCCGGACAGGCCGCTCCAGCGCATAGTACTCCTCCATTGACTGATTCTCTACAAAAGCACGTCCGTCTGGCTGTGGCCCCCGGACTCGCGCCTAGCCGGGCATGCGAGATCTAGCGGCAGCCGCTCGTCTCTGTGCGAGGGGTTTTTCGGGGTCGCGATACATGTGCCGGCTCGGTTCCATCGCCTCTCAGGATGTGAGACTTCATGGCCGGCACCGGCGTCTGCGCGGTGAAGGGAGCCAGCCCGAAGGCAGGCCCCCTCGGAAATGCAGGTACGCCGGCCGCTACGCCGTCGCTTCTCCGGCGAGGGCGGGGATATCGACCCAGGTGCGCGATTTCGCGCTCTCGGTGCACTTCTCGAGCGTGATCATCATGCGGTAGCCGTCTTCGAAGGTCGGGTACTCGACCGGCACGGAGCGGTTCTCGACATGCGCATAGAAGCGGCGGAAGCACATCTTGTGCGCGTCGTCGTAGCCTTCGCTGTGGCCGCCGGGCAGGTCGGCGTAGGGTTTCGCCTTCGGCGCCATGAGGGCCGGGTCTTTGATGATGATCTGGTTCGGCGTGTTGCGCTGGCCGATCCAGAGCTCGTCCGGCCGCTCCTGGTTCCACATGAGGCCGGCCTTGCTGCCGTAGATCTCGATCTGGAAACGGTTCTTGCAGCCGCAGTTCACCTGGCTGACGGTGTATGCGCCGTGCGCGCCGTTTGAGAGCCGCAGCAGCACCGCGCCGAAATCCTCGGTGGTGATGGGCACTTCTTCATAGTCCTCGGGGCGCAGCGTCTTGCCGGCGAATGTTTCAACTGCGACCTTCGGGCGCTTGCGGGTTTTGTGAACGATGGCGTAGTCGGCGCACACGGACGTGATGCGCAGCCCGGTAATGTGCTGGATACCGTCCATCCAGTGCGAGCCTATATCGCCCATGACGCGCAGCGGGCCGTTATCCTTGGCGTCGACGCGCCAGTTGTAATCGGTGTCGTAGAGCAGCCAGTCCTGCGAGTAGGTGCCCTGTACGATCAGGACTTCGCCGATGTCGCCGTTCTCCACCATGCGGCGCATCTGCTGCACCATCGGGTAGAAGCGCAGGTTGTGGTTGAGGCAGTTGGGGACGTTCTGTTTGCGTGCGATCTCGACGAGTTCGCGCGCTTCGGCTGAGGAGACGGCCAGCGGCTTCTCGCAGAGCACGGCCTTTCCGGCCAGCATGGCTTCCTTCGAGATGGGATAGTGCAGCGCGTTCGGCGTGCAGACGTGCACGGCCTGAATCTCGGGATCCCGGAGGAGTTCGCGATAGTCGGCGGTGGTGCGTTCTATGCCCACTTGCGCCCCGAAGCCGGAGGCCAGTTCGGGCGTCTCGCCCGCGATCGCGACTATCTCGACATTGCCGAGCCGGCGTATGGCTTCGGTATGAACCCTGCCCATGAATCCGGTGCCGATTACGGCGGTCTTGATTTTCGCCATGTTCAGTTCCTTTCCTGGGGTGGTGCTTGCCACAAGCCAATGTAGCAGAACGCGGCTCACGTGAACCGCGTAGTAAAATTGAGGGCAGATTCTCCCATGAAAGTGCGGATTCGGCTGCGGTTGGGGCCGTCGCCCGCAAAAGGATTCGAGCGCTGCCGGGAACTGGCCGGCATGAGTGCCGCGCTGTTGACGCCGGCGGCGGTGATGGCCTTTGCGCTGGGCCTGTGGCGGCTGACGGCGGACATGCAGTGGACGGGCCAGTTCGTTTTTGCCACGGGTTTGCTGTCGCACTGGCAGGTGTGGGTTGCGGTCGCGGCTGTGCTGGAGGCGTGCGCGCTCATTCTGAACCGGTTCGGAAAGGGCGGCGGGGAAGCGGTTTCGTAAGCGGTTGTACACGGCGCAGCGGCGCTTCGGAATGCCCGCGCGGAGGCTGTCTGCTATCCTGACATTGGGTAGTTCCTTCCGACGATGCAATACGCCCGACAGAGAGACTACTACGGAGGCGGAGGCTACTCCCGGTATTTCCCGCCGGCGGTGAAGTGGCTGCTGATCGTCAACACAGCCGTCTTCGTGCTCGAGTTCTTCTCCTACCAGTTCGCAAGCGTGAACTTCCGCTGGTTCGCGCTGGTTCCCGTGGAAGTCGTGTTCGGCGGCCGCATCTGGGAGCTGTTCACCTATCTGTTCCTGCACGGCGGCATAACGCACCTGCTGTTCAACATGCTGGCGTTGTGGATGTTCGGGATGGACCTGGAACGCGACTGGGGCACGCGGCGCTTCCTGCGCTACTACTTCCTGTGCGGTATCAGCGCCGGCCTGACCGTGGTGGCCGCGGGACTGCTGCTGGGCGATGCGTATGCGCGCACGATCGGAGCTTCGGGGGCTATCTACGGTGTGCTGCTCGCCTATGGCGTGCTGTACCCGGACCGCACGGTGCTGTTCTTCTTCCTGTTCCCGATGAAGGCGAAGTACTTCGTCATGATAATCGGCGGCATCGTATTCCTGAACTCGTTTCAGGGCGGCGGGAATGTGAGCCACGTGGCACATCTGGGCGGCATGGTCTTCGGGTACCTGTTCCTGAAAGCCCGCATGCCGCGCACGCACCTTATAGGCGGCGCGAACGACTGGTACCAGCGCTGGAAGCGCGAGCGCGCGCGGCGCAAGTTCCAGGTTTACATGCGCCGGCACGGGAACGACGACCGCGGCCCCTGGATCCAGTAAAGCCGGCCCCAGCAGTCCGAAACACGCTGGGAGGACTTCCCGTCTAAAGGCCAGAGCGGAACCGCTCTGTTATGCTGAGGTTTGGGGAAAAGGCCATGAAGCGGATAGCGTTAGTGTTTTTGGCCCTGTGCTTTGCAGCGGCTTTCAGTGTGGAGTTGCGGGCACAGCAGGGTCCCACCCGCGAGGGCAGCGAGACGGTGGCGAAGCCGCGAAAGAAAAGCGACACCGGGCCCGGCGCCGCGGCGGGCGAGCAGGAGAAGATCCCGTCGAAGTTCGAGCGCAAGAAAGGCCCGGCGGAGGCCGAAGGCGCCGCGACATTCCGAAGCGACGTGACCACCGTCTCCGTTGATGTGGCCGTGCTCGACAACAAGGGCCGCTTCATCCCCGGCATCCCGAAGAGCAACTTCCGCGTCCTCGAAGACAATGTTCCCCAGACGATAACGGAGTTCAGCACCGGCGAAGCGCCGATGACAGTCGCCATGGTGATCGAGTTCAGCAATCTGTGGCAGAGCTACTACACCGAGACCTGGTATCAGACGCTGACGGCGGCCTATGGCTTTCTGGAGACGCTGAAGCCCGAGGACTACGTGGCGGTCGTTGCGTACGACATGCGGCCGGAGGTACTCACCGACTTCACGCAGGACAAGCGCGAGGCGTACAACGCGATGCGCCGGTTGCAGATTGCGTCCTACTCGGAATCGAATCTGTACGACGCGCTGGTGTACACGGTTGACCGCATGCAGGACATAGAAGGCCGCAAAGCGATCGTGCTGATCTCCTCGGGCTGGGACACGTTCAGCAAGCTTACGTTCGACGAAACGCGCAAGAAGCTGCAACTCGGCGGCGTGCCGATCTATGCGATCGGCATGGCGCAGGCGTACCGCATGTGGATGGAAGCGCACGGCTACATGGGCGACATCGCACGGCTCGACGGGTTGCAGGCCGACAACCAGATGCGCACGTTCGCGAAAGAGACCGGCGGGATGTCATTCTTCCCGCGGTTTTACGGCGAGTTTCCGTCGATATTCCAGGCGATCTCAGAGGCTCTACGGAACGAGTACACGCTGGTATACAGCCCGACGAATCAGGCGCGCGATGGCAAATTCCGCAAGATCAAAGTGCAGCTTGTGGATCCGGCGACCGGGCAGCCGTTGAAGGTTACCGTCAACGGCAAGCCGGTGAAGTACCAGATAATCGCCAAGAACGGATACACTGCTCCGCGCGAAGTCGAGTAACACCACCGCCAGTAACCTGCCACTCCGGAAATGAAAGCGCGCGCGGGCCTTAAGCGCGCGCCCGGCAGATAGGCCGGCAAAGGCGTATTCACGCCGGCTTTTTCCGCTGGAAGATACCCGCAAATGTGTGCGCGCCGACAGATTGCGCCGGCAATGTTTTTGCGCATGCGGGGTAACAGGGGCGCGAGTTGTCAAGTGTCTTTTTGTCGCGTTTATGCAGGATGTTACAAAGGCGTTGACATTGATCCGCGCGCTTTGATACTTTCGCGATACCCCGGACATGAACGGCACCTGTTCCAGCACACCAACGGCGACTGCGCGCGTACTTCTCGTCGAAGATAACCGGCTTGGCCTGGCGGCTCGCAAGGCCCTGCTCGAAGAGCAGTCCTACAGCGTCACGACGGCGATGGAAGGTCAGCAGGCGCTCGAGTTGTTCACCGGCGGCAAGTTCGACATCGTCGTGACGGATTTCAAGATGCCGCGCATGAACGGGAAGCGGCTTATCGAAGAGATCCGCAAGATTTCGCCGGCGACGCCGATAATCATGGTGTCCGGCTACGCCGAAGCGCTTGGTTTCGACGAGCGGAACACGGGCGCCGATGTGGTGATTGCAAAGAGCGCGAACGAAGTCAGCCAGTTGATCCGCGCGGTGAGGCGGCTGGTGCAGACAGGCAGGCGCAAGCCCGCGCGGTCCGACTCCCGCTCCTCCAAGAGACAGCGCAAACAGGCCTGACGCACGGGATCACGCGGCCGGCAGAACCCCGGGCCCCAGGATTCGCGCCTGCGCCCATCCGGTCTGCGCCACCGCGGCAGGATCGGCTGCGCTGAACACCACCTGGCAACTGTTGTCGTCCACGGGGCCGCACGAAATCCTGCCGGCGCGCGGCGACACGGTGGCCAGGTACTTGAGGATGGCGTACACGTCGGCCATTTCCGGCACGGCCACGTCGTACTCCTGCGTACGGAAGCGTATGCGCCCGCCGCGCGCACCGACAGACCACGCCAGGTACGCGCATGCGTTCACGGCTTGCTCGAACCAGGCGTCGAGGCCTGATGGGACCTCGAGGTCCAAAAAGATCTCGAGCAGGCGATCCTGCTCGCGCGCGAACTCGCGAACCTGGAGTGTTCCTGTGTGCGCGGTGGCCTTCCAATCGACGTGGCGCGCGCTTTCGAGAGCCTCGTAGGGGCGGATGCGGTAGAAATCGTGCCCGCGTCCGCGCACGAGCGTCTCCATGTCGCCGCGGACTGAAGCAAGGAGCTCCTCGAACCCCGGCTGCGGGTCGAGGGGCGGATACACAAGCACGTCGCGGCGCAGCGTGACCTGCGCGCGGCGCTCCAGGAAGCCGAACGGGAAGCTGCTGGAGAACTGGAAACCGTTCTGGCGGTAGATGCCGCGGCGCTGAAAGAGTGCTTCGACGGTCTCCTCGAGTCTGGCGCCGCCGGGGATCACGGGAAAGTAGAGCGTGGTTAGAACGGTATCTTCGGTTCCGCTGAGGTGTACGGAGAACGAGGGAACCCAGCGTTTGGCGTTGCGCAGGTGAATGCGTCCGGCCACACGGCGCTGTGCGGCAATGTGGTCCGGCAAGACGAAATCTATCTCCAGGCCGGCCAGAGAAAGGCGATTGACGAGACCGGATACGAGCAGGGTGGACAGCATTGCCGCGAGTATCAGGAACAAGAGGTTATTAGCGGACACGAGCGCGGCGGCGCCCACCAGCGCCAATGCCGCGGCGAAGAGTAAGCCGGCAAGCGTTACCGGCTGCCTCGATGCACGTTTCAGGAGCCCGCGCCAATGCCGGGAAATGCGGCCCATCGTCGTTTCAAGCATGTCATACACGGAGCGGTTCGCGCCATGCCCGGCAGGAACCGCTGTTGAGCTTGGCTATGGCGGCTGGTATTTTGAAGATAGACTTGGATCGTTCCGCCTGAGGCCTTTGGGATGTATCTGGGAGATTCCGCTGAAAAGGTGAGAACCTGTGTGCGCCCGCCGGCGATGCGCCTGACGACGCCCGCAAACGAGCCGCATCACAAGCTCGAAGAGATTTTGGCGAAGCCGTCCACCCGCAAGGTGCTCGGGTGGCTCACGGCTATGGCGAGCGACAACCGCTGCCTGTTCGAGCGGCTGTGCGAGAACTACGAGAATCCCGAGCTGGCCGGCATTTCCCGGCTGGAATACGGCGCGGCGACGGCGCTTATCAAATACTTTGTGAAACGCTTCAAGGCGAACCCCGCGACGCTTAAGGAGAAGCTGTTTCACCACCCGCCGACGGTTCGTGCACTCGCGCTTACTGCGCGAAGCATCGCGAAGTACGGGCTGACGGAGCCGCAGCGGTTCGTGGCTCCGCTCATCGTGGTGTGGAACTTCACGCAGGCGTGCAATCTGACGTGCAAGCACTGCTACCAGGACGCGACACGCAGGCCCGTCCACGACGAGTTGACGCTCGAGGAGCGGTTGAAGGTGGTGGACCAGATGGCGGCGGCGGGCGTGCCGTTCCTGGCAATCGCCGGCGGCGAGCCGCTGGTCTCGCGCGACCTGTGGCCCGTTCTCGCGCACGCGCACCGGAACCATATTCACCTGACAATCGCAACCAACGGAACGCTGCTGACGCCCGAGAACGTCGCGCGGCTGAAGGAGTGCGGCGTGCGGTACGTGGAGGTGAGCGTGGACAGCATCAGCCCTGACGGGCATGATGGCTTCCGGGGCCAGCCGGGAGCCTGGGCGCGTTCCGTGCAGGGCATCAGGAACTCCGTCGCGGCGGGCATGCGGACATCGTTTGCGACGTGCATAACGCGGCAAACCGTCGACCAGGTTGACGATCTTGTGAACTTTGCAATCGATCTGGGGTGCAGCACGTTTACGCATTTCAATTTCATCCCGGTGGGTCGGGGAATCGCTATGGCCGAAGACGATCTGGAACCCGAGCAGCGAGAGGCGGTGCTTCGCAAGCTGAACCGGCACTTGCAGGAAGGGCGTATCGGGATCTTTTCGACCGCACCGCAGTTCGGGCGCTCGTGCATAATGAACGGCGCCATAAAGGACCTGTATCCAACGGGACACGTGGGACTCGGGCCCGGCCAGAGGACGCGCGTGCTGGCACGGTATCTGGGCGGCTGCGGCGCGGGCCGGTGCTACTGCTCCGTACAGCCCAACGGCGCCATGACCCCGTGCGTTTACATGCCTTCGCTCGAGGTGGGCAATTTGCGCGAGCGGACGCTGACGGAGTTGTTCAACTCCGAGGTGTTCAGGATCCTGGCTGACCGCGACGACGTGGGCGACCACTGCGCGGTATGCGATTACAGGCTGTACTGTGGGGGATGCCGCGCACGGGCCTTTGCGTACACGGGCGACATGACGGCGGGCGACCCAGGGTGCATCTTTAACCATGGGGTGTGGAGAACGGTGATGGCGCGGAAAACGGGGGCGGCGTAGTGGGAACGGCAGGCCGGTGAGTCAGTTTTAAGGGCGCGCTGGACGGCAGAGGCACGGAACGCGTGATGCCAATGCGAGACCGGCGGCCAGCTCCCCCGGAGTCAAGTCTTGAACCTGGCGCGGCGAACCAGGCGTGGACGAGGCGGGGTTCCCCGCGGACCCGCCCGACCGGAACGCTGGTGAGCGGCAACAACAGCATCGCGGCAACGGACCTGGGTACAATTTGAAGCTATGCGAGTTCTCTTTGCGATGCTGCTGGCCTGCGGGCTTGCCTCCGCAGCCGGGTGGAAGCCGCTGTTCAACGGCAAGGACCTGACTGGCTGGCGCATGGTGGGCCCCGGCCGTTTCGTCGTCGAGGACGGGATGCTGAAGACCGAAGGGGGGATGGGCCTGCTGGTCTATGAGGGGTCCAAGTTCGGCGACACGACTATCCGCGTAGTGTTCAAGACCGCATCGCCTCACGCCAACTCGGGCGTGTTCATCAGGCTGCCCGAGCCGCCCAAAGACCCCTGGTACGGTGTGCACAACGGCTACGAGGTGCAGATCGATGCCGCCGGCGACGACTGGCACTGCACCGGCGCCATCTACTCGCTGAGCAAGGTATCGAAGCGCGCGCAGAAGCCGGGGGGCGAGTGGAACACGATGGACATCCAGCTCAAGGGCCAGGTGACCACCGTCTTCCTGAACGGCGAGAAGGTGAACGAGTTCCGCGGCGACCAGCCGGTTCCGCCCCGGCGCCAGTGGTATGAGCCCGTGCGCGGGCCGCGGCCCGACGCGGGCTACATCGGTTTGCAGAATCACGACGGCAGTTCGGTGGTGTACTTCAAGGAAGTCCTGGTGCAGAAGTGACGCGCGCCGCGGCTGCCGTACTGGCGTGCATCGCGCTGGCAGGGTGCGGTTCGCCCGAGGCGCGGATACACCCTTCGCTCGAAGCGCTCGTACCCGGCGACGCTGTCATGCTCGCGGGCGTGCGCGCGGATGCACTGCGAAACACGAAAGCCTGGAGCGAACGCGTATCCCAACTCGTGCATTCGGCGCTGCCGGCGAATGCCGCCGGTGAGGCGGGCATTGACGTAAGGCGCGACGTGGACGAGGTGCTGGCCGTCTGGGACGGCGTTCACCTCGTTGCGTACGCGCGAGGCCGGTTCGACGGCCACACGGGCGAGCGGTTCGGCGCCGGAAAGGCATCCGGCATCTTCCTGAACGAAACGACGCTGGTCATCGGCTCGCGCGAGGACGTGGCGTGGGTGCTCCGGCAGCGGGGCCGCATGCAGGGGCCTTCCGGCGCGCTTAAGGAACTCATGAGCGAGTTGCCCGGGGATAGCCAGGTGTGGCTTGTGGCGGTGGGCGGGCGGCCTCCGGACGTGCACGGGACTCTTTTGAACTTCGCGCAGATGCTGTGGATCGCTCAGAACGTGCGCGCGGCGATCCGGTTCGGTGAAAACGCGAAGTTGAGCGCGGAAATCACCGCGCTCAGCGATAGGGACGCAGCGAGACTGAATGACGGGCTTACCGCGCTGGCGGACCTGGCGCGGCTGTCGGCTGGCGATGCGGCGGTCGCAAAAGCAATCGAAGGCGTGCAGTTTGCCAGGAACGGCCGGGTGGTGTCGATAGACGCCGCGCTGACGCCGGAGCAGATAGAGCGGTTGGCGAGGTAGGCAGCGCGGTCCGTGTGGGAGAGGCGTTGAGGCTGCGCGCCCTCCGGGCCTCCGGGATGGCGCGGCGCCGGCGTTACCGGCAGCCACCTCTCGATTCCCGCCCGCAGCACAGTGCGCCGCGCCGCCGGCGGTCGTGCGCGGAACTTCGGGCGCTCACGGAATCTCAACGATCACATCGCCGAGAACCACAGCCTGGCACGCGAGGCGCGAATGCAGCGTTACGCCGGAGGCGAGTTCGAGGCGGTCGGCTTCGTTGTCCTCCATGGGTGAGAGATTCCGCTCGCCTTCGCGCACGATGACGTGGCATGTGGTGCAGGCGCAGTTGCCTCCGCAGGCGTGCTCAAGCGGCACGTCGAAGTTGAGCGCGACATCGAGCAGCGAGCCCGGCCGGCCGTGCCCGCGATACGGGAGTTTCTCAAACTCGACCGTGACGTTCGCGGGCAGAAACGTGACCTTAGGCATCCTCCTCTATTCGTACCGCAACGCGATCGCCGGGCGGATGCGCAGCGCGCGCAACGAGGGTACGAAAGACGCGACAACGGCGACGAAAGCGAGCGCGACCGCGACCGCGACGAAGACGCCGGGATCGGTCGGCGTCACTTCGAACAGCAGCGCGGTCATCAGACGCGTAAGCGCGAGCGCGCCCGCGAAGCCTATCAAGAGGCCGATCCCCGCCAGTTTGAGGCCCTGGCCCACCACCATGCTGACCACGTCCGGCGCCGTGGCCCCGAGCGCGACGCGAATGCCTAGTTCGCGCGTCCGCTGCGTGACGGCGTACGCGAGCACGCCGTAAATGCCTATTGCAGACAGCAGCAGCGCAAGGCCGGCGAAAACCAGGCAAATCACCATCGCGGCCTTCCGGTTCAGCAAAGAAGCCGAGATGCGCTCAGGCATGCTCTTTACATCGAACAGCGGCAGTTCCGGATCCACGCTTCGAATGACGCGGCGGAGGTCGCCGGCCACCTGGCGTCCGCCGCTGGTCTTGACGACCAGGTGCATGGCGTTCGGCACGAACTGGGTGTACGGAAAATAGATCTGGCCGACGGGGTTGCTTTCGGCCAGGTCGCCCGTCTTCACGCTGCGGACGACGCCCACGATGGTCCATTTCGCCGTATCGCCGTCTTCCGGCCTGCCGAGCCCGCGCATCACCTGCGCCCCGATGGCGTTGCCTTCCGGCCAGCGGTTCCTGGCCAAATACTCGTCGATGATCACGACCTTCTGCGAGTCCGGTCCGTCACCCGCATTGAACAGCCGGCCCTGCACGAGATCGATGCCCATGGTCTTGAAATAGCCGTAATCGACGCGATTCCAGCCTGGAACGGGCGGCCTTTCGCCGGGTTTGAGCGGGCGTCCCACGATGGAAATTACGCTCGCGTTCTGATCGCCGCCGAACGGCAGATACGTCGTGGCGCCGGCCTGCTTCACACCGGGAATCGCGCGGACCTCATCGAGCAGGCGCCGGATGAACGCCAGCCGCGCGGCTTCGTCCTTGTACCTGAGATCGGGCAGCGAGAACCGGGCCGTCGTGACGCCTTCGGGCGCGAAGCCGGGCTTCACCTTGAGCACGTTCGAGAAACTAAGCGTCATCAGCCCCGCCCCGATCAACAGGACGAAGGCGAGGGACACCTGGCAGACCACCAGCGCGGAGCGCGTCCACATGGCCTGATGCTGCGCCGTGCCGCCGCGGTCGTTCTGCCTGAATACGTCGTTCAGGTCGCGGCGGAACAGTTGAAACACGGGAACGGAGCCGAAGATGAGGCCCGTCGCCACCGCTACGGCGGCGCTGAACGCGAGCACGGCGCCGTTCAGGCTTAGGTTGGCGCCGCGCGGCAGGCTATCCGTGCCGAGAGCGGTCAGCAGCCTTACACCGAGGTAACCAATGCCGATCCCCAAGGCGCCTCCGAGGGCGGCCAGAGCGACCGCCTCGGTCAACAACTGGCGCGCGAGCCGCGCCTGCCCGGCGCCGAGGCTGAAGCGTATTGCGAGTTCCTTCATGCGGATGTTGGACCGTACGAGCATGAGGTTCGCGATGTTGACGCACCCGATGAGCAGCACCAGAACGACGGCCGTCTGCAAGAGGAAGAGCGTCGGTCTGATGTCGCGCACCACTTCGTCTTTCAGACCCCGCACGACGGTCGCGAACTTCGCATCCAGGATGAGTTGCTTTATCTGAGGGAAGCGGTCGAGATTCGCCCTGTTCAGCGCGTCGATGCGCTTCTGCGCCTGCGCAATGGTGACGCCGGGTTTCAGGCGCGCGATCATGCCCCAACTGTTGCTGTGGCGTGCATCGTCTGTAGTCTGCTCCGGGCGGAAGGCGAACGGGACAATCACGCGAATCCTGTCGTTGCCGAGCACTTCGAAGCTTTCTGGCATGACGCCGATAACCCGGTACGGCTTGCCGCTGAGACGGATGTCCCTGCCGACTATGCCGGGATCTCCGGCAAAGGCCTGCTTCCAGAACGGGTACATCAGCACGGCCACCTGCTCCTTGCCGATGGCGGCCTCGTCGGGGGTGAAGGCGCGGCCCAACGCCGGCTGGACGCGCAGAACCCGGAAATAATCCGGCGTCACATACGCGCCGTCAATGCGCTCAGGTGAGCCCTGCCGGCCGAAGTCGTAGCCGCTGCCGCCGATGAGGGTGACGCTGTCGAAGACGCCGGTAAGTTTCTTGCGGTCCAGGTAATCCGGCACCCCGTTTGCTCCGCGGTCCACCACTCCGACACCGGGATAAATGTTGTACATCGCGACAAGCCGTTCAGAGCCGGGGTACGGCAGCGGCTCAAGCACCACGCCGTTCAGGACCGTGAAAATGGCGGTGTTCGCGCCGATGCAAAGTGCGAGCGTCAGAAGCGCCGTCGCCGTAAAGGCGCGCTCCTTCCACAGCAGCTTCAGTCCGAACCTCAAGTCAGACAGCATGTCGCCTCCGCAGAATGGTCTGCCAGATATATACGCCTGAGCCGGTGGATCGGTTCGCATGGATACGCGTACGGCAACTGGGGATTGCCGGGCCGCGTCCCAAACTCAGCCTGCTTGCTGCGGGCGGAGGGGGCGTTATGGATTCAGAACTCGGCGAGCCCGCCTGCGATGTAGCGGCGCTGGATCATGTGGCCGATGGCGTCACGGGGCTGCGGATCATCGTGGTGAACCTGTACAGCGTGACGGGGCCGGACGGGCATTGGGTGCTGATCGATGCGGGACTGCCGTTTTCGGCGACGCGGATACGGAACTGGGCCGAACAGGAGCACGGGAGCACGCGGCCGGAGTGCATCGCGCTCACGCACGCGCACTTCGACCACGCGGGCGGCCTTAGCACGCTCGCCGATTACTGGGACGTTCCGATATACGCGCACGCGCTGGAACTTCCCTACCTGACGGGCAAATCGAAGTACCCGCCGCCGGATCCGAGCGCCGGAAGCGGCCTGCTGGCCATGATTGCGCCGCTGTATCCGCGCCGGCCAATTGACGTCTCCGAGCGGGTACGGGAGTTCCCGGCAGACGGCTCCGTCCCGGGGCTGACGGGATGGCGCTGGATCGCGACGCCGGGGCACACGCCGGGCCACGTCTCGTTCTTCCGCGACGATGGCAGGGTGTTGATAGCAGGCGACGCATTCACTACAACCGGCGAGGCATCGCTTGCCGCCCTCGCATCGCGGGAGCCGGAGATACACGGCCCGCCGGACTGCACACAGGACTGGGACGCGGCGAAGCAATCGGTTGGGCTGCTCGCGGCGCTTCTGCCCGGCGTGGCGGCGCCGGGGCATGGCCGGCCAATGTACGGTAAAGAGATGCAGGACGCCCTGCAACGCCTGGCGGGCAACTTCGACCGTGCAGCGCGTCCGGCTCGCGGGCGGTACACGCGCGCTACGCCGATTGCTGGCGAGGGCGGACCGGCACCGGTTCCGCCGGCTCAGGGTAGAGGCACGGGCAAGGTGCTGCTCGGCGCTGCGTTGGCGAGCATGGCCCTTTACGGCATTACGCGGTGGCGGCGAGGGTAATTCTTACACCACGCGCTGGGCCCGGGGTCCCTGGTACGGAACCACTTCGGCTGTGGCACGCGGGCTGCAACCGCAAATGCAGCGCGGCGCGCTTGAGCACGCCGCGCGGAGCGGCCGGGGCCGTACGCCGCTGTCGGTCCCGGCCGGACGAACGTTCCCCATGCCCTTGCAGCCGCGTCCCCCGAGCCCATGCTGAGACGCGGCTACAAGGGCTCTTTTTCGGGTTATCCTTAAAGAAAGTCTCGCCGCATCTCGGAGTTACGTCGAGTAGAAGGTGCGCGGGACGTTGCTGGAGGTTGTTTGGACCAGCATTACCGAAAACGGGTTCCGGGGGGCAGCGCCGGGGCGCTGAAGAAAGAGCCGCTGATAGCGGACCCGGGCGAGCGCAAGTTGCGCGCTTTTCTCGAGGCCGCCGCCCAAGGCGTTCTCGCGATCGATCCCAACGGGCGCCTGGTGTTGGTGAACGCCAAACTTGAAGAGCAGTTCGGCTACTCGCGCCAGGAGTTGCTCGGGCGTCCTCTGGATCTGCTGATTCCCGAGCGGTTCCGCAAGACTCACGCCGCTTACGTGTCAGCGTACTTTCGAGATCCCAGGCAGAGGCCGATGGGCATCGGCCTCGAGCTCACCGGGATTCGGAAGGACGGCACGGAGTTCCCCGTGGAAATCAGCCTGAGTTACTACGAAGAAGGCGAGACGCGGCTGGGACTCGCATTCGTGACGGACATAACCGCTCGCAAGCACATCGAGGAGCAACTCCGGGAGACCGCGAAGCTCGAGAGTCTGGGCGTGCTCGCGGGCGGCATAGCGCACGATTTCAATAACCTGCTGGTGGGCATCATCGGGAATGCCGGGCTGGCTCTCGAAAGCCTGCCCCAGGACAGCCCCGTCCGGGCGCGGCTTGAAGCCATCGAAAGGGGCAGTGCGCGCGCGTCGGAACTGGTACGGCAGCTACTCGCCTATTCCGGCAAAGGGCGCTTTGTCATTGAACCCGTCAACGTGACGGACCTCATCAGCGAAACCGTGCGGCTGATCGAGTCCTCGATTCAGAACGCGCGCCTGGTGCTCGATTTTCAGTCAACCGCATCGATTCAGGCGGACGCTTCGCAAGTGCAGCAGCTCATAATGAACCTGGTCATAAACGCGGCTGAAGCCATAGGCGAGAGCGAAGGCACGGTGACTGTCCGCACGCGCGAGCGCGATATCGGACCGGCCGAATCCGGCGACGGGCGCGAACTGCGGCCGGGAAGGCACGTCGAGATCGTGGTCGAGGACACGGGCTGCGGCATGGACGAGGCCACCCGCACGCGCATCTTCGATCCGTTCTTCACCACCAAGTTCACGGGACGCGGGCTCGGGCTGGCGGCCGCGCTGGGCATCGTTCGAGGGCACAAAGGAAAAATCACGGTGGAGAGCGAGCCCGGGCGCGGCAGCAGGTTTACCGTGCTGTTTCCCGTGACGTTGGAACGGGAATTGAAGCGCCCGGCTCCCCAGGCATCGGATTTGCAGGGTTCCGGGACGGTATTGATCATAGACGACGAGGAGATCGTGCGTTCGAGCGCCGCTATTGCGCTGGAGCGCTACGGTTATACGGTTCTTGCGGCTGAGAACGGCGCGAGAGCGCTCGAGATTATCAGCCGTGACGTGAACATAGTCGCCGCCGTGCTCGACCTTACGATGCCTGTGATGAGCGGGGAGGAGGCGCTGCGGCGCATCCGCGAGCTTCGCCCGGACCTGCCGGTCATCCTGTCGAGCGGTTACAGCGCCGAGGAAGCGGTGCGGCGGTTCCGCGCGCAGGGCCTGGCGGGATTTCTTCAGAAGCCGTACACGGCGGCGCGCCTGGCGGAGGCGGTCAAAGCCGCTCGCGCGCAGTTTGCAAAGGCGTCGAATCACGCGAATTAGGCCGGAACCCGGTCCCCGCGCGTGTTCCTGCGTGCGGCGGGATGCGATCCGGGACAGCGAACAGGCCGGACTAGTCGACCACCGTCTTCCAGCCGCGGGTGGAAAGGTCGCGGTAGATAATGGCTCCGGCGAGCATGCCGCCCGCGATCAGCGCCAGGCCAAGCGCCGTTTCGTTCAGGATCAGCTTGCCGATGCCGAACAACCATCCGTACACGAGCGCGATTCCGCACACCGCGTCGAGCAGGTTGCGCCAGCCGTCGCCCGAAGCCCTGATCTCTGGAGCGAGCTTCGCGATGGGCCCCCATCCTTTCACCGACGGGTGCGTACGGCGGTAGAACGCGACGAGCGTTTCCTTGGATTCCGGAGGCGTCAGGAACGTTGCGGCGAGCCAGACAACGGTGGTGATCGAAACCGTGATGATCATGATCCAGGCGAAGTCGCGCGGCTGGTTGCTGTCGTAGCCGGCGATGAACAGCGCGGTTGAGACCACGAACGCGCACAGCATGGCAGCCACTTCGCTCCAGGCGTTGATGCGCCACCAGTACCAGCGCAGCAGCAGCACGAGCCCGGTGCCCGCGCCGATGCCCAGCAGCAGGCGCCACGCCCCGCCGATGGAGTCCATGTAGAACGTGACGGCGGCCGAGGCGATGGTCAGCAGCACGGTGGCTGCTCGCGATGCGCGCACGTAGTGGCGGTCGCTCCCGTCCTTCTTCCAGAAGCGGCGGTAGAAGTCGTTGATGAGGTAACTGGCGCCCCAGTTGAGTTGCGTGGCCACGGTGGACATGTACGCGGCGGCGAACGCCGCGATCATCAGGCCGCGAAGCGATGCGGGAAGCTCGGCCATCAGCACGCGGATGTAACCCGTTTCGGGATCGCCGAGGCCCGGGAACATGATGAGCGAGACGAGGCCCACCAGGATCCACGGCCAGGGCCTGAGGGCGTAGTGGGTGACGTTGAAGAACAGCGTCGCGAGCAGCGAGTGGCGCTCGTCTTTCGCGCAGAACATGCGCTGCGCGACGTAGCCGCCGCCGCCCGGCTCGGCGCCGGGGTACCAACTGGCCCACCAGCTCATGCCGATGTACACGAAGAAGGTGATCATCGGCATCCAGGCCGAGTTGAGGTCGGGAACGAAGTTCAGGACCGAGCCGCCGCCGGCGCGCGCGGCGTCCACCGCGGCCAGCTTCGTCTTCATCGCCTCGATGCCGCCAACCGCGCGAACGGCGAACACGGCCAGCACGATCACCATGCTCATCTTCACGAAGAACTGGAAGGCGTCCGTGATGAGCACGCCCCAAAGGCCGGAAAGCGTGGAGATCAGCGCGGTGAAGGCTATGATTCCGAGCACGATGCCGAGCGCCTCCACCTTCGTCACGCCCAGGATGAGCATGAGGATCTTCACCATGGCCAGGTTCACCCACCCCAGCACGATGCAGTTGATGGGCAGGCCGAAGTAGAGCGCGCGGAAGCCGCGGAGAAAGGCGGCTGGCCGGCCGGAGTAGCGGATCTCGGCAAACTCGACGTCGGTCATTACGCCCGCGCGGCGCCACAGGCGGGCGTAGAAGAAGACCGTCAGCATGCCTCCTGCGACCATGTTCCACCACAGCCAGTTGCCGGCGATGCCTCCGGTGGCGACGAGTCCTGTGACCGCGAGGGGCGTGTCGGCGGCGAAGGTGGTGGCCACCATGGAAAGGCCCGCAAGCCACCAGGGCACGTTGCGGCCGGAGAGGAAGAACTCGCCCACGTTCTTGCCGGCGCGGGCCTTGTAGTACAGGCCGATGCCCAGGTTGAAGGCGAAGTAGAGGGCGATTACGAGCCAGTCGAGTGCGAACAGCTGCACTCCGCAATTATAGCGGGCCGGACGGAGCGGTATCCGGTGAATCCAGCGGGCCAAACGGCAGCCTGGAGGCCGCCCCCGGACCGGGGCCCGATCCAAGCAGCTTCAGCATCAGCACGCAGTGGGGCTATCTACGCTTCCGGTTCGCTAAGATGATTTCTGTGACGAAAGCGAAGGGGGCCGTCATAGCCCGCCGTTATTTCGTGAGCGGTCGCGTGCAGGGCGTCGGCTTCCGCTGGTTCGTTGAGCGCGTGGCGACGCAGCTTGGCCTCGCCGGTTACACGCGCAATCTCGGCGACGGCCGCGTGGAAGTGTACGCGGTCGGCAGCGCCGCAAAGCTGAACGAGCTGAACGGCTATCTCTGGAAAGGCCCCCTTGGAGCTCGCGTTGCCAATGTTGAAGAAGTTGAAGCACCGGTGCAAGAATACAGTGATTTCCGAATAGAGTACTTCTCATGAGCCACACCCTTGCCACGCCGGACCTCAAGCAACTTATCCGCGAGGTGCCCGATTTCCCCAAGCCGGGCATCCTCTTCTACGACATCACCACCCTGCTCAAAGACAGAGACGGGCTGCGCACGACGATCAACGCGCTGGTCGAGCACTACCGCGGCAAAAATATCGATACCGTCCTCGGGATCGAGGCGCGCGGCTTCATATTCGGCCCGGCGCTCGCCTACGCGCTCGGCACCGGGTTCGTCCCGGTAAGGAAGCCGAAGAAGCTGCCGTACGCGACGGTGTCGATCGAGTACCAGCTCGAGTACGGTTTCGATTCTCTCGAGGTCCACACGGACGCGATTGAATCGGGCCAGAACGTTCTTATCGTGGACGACGTGCTGGCTACCGGCGGCACCGCCTGCGCAGTGGCCAAACTGGTGGAGAAGATCGGCGGCCGCGTGGCCGGCCTCGGCTTCGTGCTGGAACTGGAGTTCCTGCACGGCCGCGAAAAGCTCGCCGGTTACGACGTCTTCTCGCTGCTCCAGTACAGCGCATGACGCCGGCCGTGCGCAGGGCGCGCGTACACGCCCTGGCGAAGATCAACCTCGGCCTGAAGGTGCTCCACCGCAGGCCGGATGGCTTTCACGAGCTGAGGACCATCTTCCAGACAGTCTCGCTGGCCGACACGCTGGAAATCGAGTTCGAGCGCGATGTGCGTACCTCGGTTTCCGTGGATTGCGACGCGCGAATAGACGGCGAGAACATCGCGGCTAAGGCGGCCAAGGCGGTGTTGCGCACGGCCGGCGCGAAGGGGCGGGTACACATCCGGATCGCGAAGCATATTCCGGCCGGCGCCGGGCTGGGCGGCGGGTCCAGCGACGCCGCCGCGGTTCTGATCGCGCTGCCGGTTCTGGCCGGTGTGGATCTGGACCTGGCGCGGTTGATCCACATCGGTGGAGAGCTGGGCAGCGACGTGCCTTTTTTCCTGCTCGGCGGGACTGCGGTGGGGGTTGGCCGCGGCACGGAGTTGTATCCTCTTGAGGATGCGCCGCGCAGGCACGTGCTAATCGTCTCCTCGCCGATTCACGTGTCCACAGCCGAAGCTTATCGCGGCCTCAGGCGGCCGGAATTGACTTCCGGAGCGTCAGGGAATAGCATAAATACTTTCGAGTCTTTGGTTTGGCAGTTGTCGTGTGCGCCGCCGGAGGCTCTCACGCCGGCCGGCAACGATTTCGAGCGCAGCGTCTTCCGGGACTATCCGCAGCTTGGTAGAATCAAACGCCATCTCGAGCGCGCGGGCGCCGAAGCAGCTCTGATGAGCGGGAGCGGTTCGGCGGTGTATGGGTTGTTCGCCTCGGGCGCCGAAGCCGCAAGCACGGCGCGCAAGCTCGGCGGGCAGGTATTTCAGACGACGATGGTAAGCCGGGCGCGCTACCGTTCGATGTGGTGGCGCAGGCTCGGCGCGCACATTTCAGGGAAGGTATGGCCGCCCAAAAGCCGCTACGCATGAATCCAGACAGGATCAAGATCCTCACCGGAAACGCCAATCCGGAACTGGCCCGCGAAATCTGCGAGCACCTTCGTCTTCCGCTCGCAGCCTCATCGGTGAAGCAGTTCGCCGACGGCGAGATCTATTTGCAAGTCCAGGAGAATGTGCGCGGCACCGACGCGTTCGTCGTGCAGCCCACGTGCAAGCCCGTGGACCGGCACCTCATGGAGCTGCTCCTGCTGATAGATGCCCTCCGCCGCGCATCAGCAGACCGGATCACCGCGGTGTTACCCTATTATGGGTACGCCAGGCAGGACCGTAAGGACAAACCCCGCGTTCCAATCTCGGCCAAACTTGTAGCCAAATTGCTGGAATCAGCCGGAGCGGACCGCATTTTGTGCCTCGACCTGCACGCCGCGCAGATTCAGGGCTTCTTCGACATTCCGGTGGATCACCTGTTTGCAACGCCGGTGATGATCGACTACCTGAAGCACCTGAGGGGGGCGAATATGTGCGTCGTTTCCCCCGATGCCGGCGGCGTGGAGCGCGCGCGCGCGTTCGCGAAACGCCTGGTGGCGCCGCTCGCGATTATCGATAAGCGGCGCGAGGATGTCAACACCGCCGAGGTGATGCACATTATCGGCGACGTGGCTGGGAAGGACTGCCTGATGCTGGACGATCTGATCGACACCGGCGGCACGATCGTAAAGGGCGCCGAGGCTCTCATCAAGGCCGGCGCTAACAGCATCATGGCCTGCGCCACCCACGGTGTGCTGTCGCCGCCCGCGGTTGAAAGGCTTGAGAATTCCCCGATCCGGGAGATTGTGCTTACGAACTCGATTCCATTGTCGGATGAGGCGCGGCGGTGTTCGAAGATAAAGACGCTGTCGGTTGCTCCGCTGCTGGCCAGCGCCATCCAGTCCATCCACGAGGAAACGAGCGTAAGCACATTGTTTGTTTAGCTGTTATGAATTAGCGCCGGGCAACGCAACCCACGTCCCTATGGCGGACTTGCGGCCCGGACTTGAACAGGAGTTGCAATGCGCAAAGACATTACTGTTGCCGCGGAACCCAGACCGCTGCGCGGCAAGAACGAAGCCCGAAGGCTCCGCGCCCGAGGGATGATTCCCGCCATCGTTTACGGCTCGCGTAAGGACGCGGTGGCGGTGAGCGTGAACCCCAAAGAGATCATCAGGATTCTGCACGGCTCCACCGGGCACAACACGATTTTCAATGTCGCCATGAACGGCGAGACGACGCCGGCGATGATCGTGGACTGGCAGTTCGATCCAATCAAGGAAACCCTGCTGCACGTCGACCTGAAGCGAATCGACCTGACGCAGCGGCTGCAAGTGCACATCCCGGTGACGACCTATGGCGATTCCAAGGCGGTGAAGGTGGATGGCGGCCTGCTCGAGGTCGTAACCCGCGAGCTGTTTATCGAGTGCCTGCCGGACGAGATTCCCGAGCACTTCGCGCTGGACGTCACGCAGGTGGGCGTCGGCGACAGCATCCGCGCCGCCGACGTGCCGCTTACCGGATCGATGACGCTGTTAATGCCCGCGGATACGGTGGTGGTGCACGGCGTTGCGATCCGCGGAGCGGCCGAGGCGGCCCCGGCGGCCCCCGAGGCGGCTCCTGCCGGCGCCCCGGCCGAGCCTGAGGTTGTGAAGAAGGGCAAGAAGGAAGAAGAGGCGCCGGCCGAAGAAGGAAAAGGCAAGAAGAAGTAGCCGCCGCGGGCAGCCTGGCCCGCGAGCCCGCTCCGGCTGTGCAAGCGATGCGTGCCGGGCGGCGGCTCCCGCCGGCCTGCGGCAGTGATCTATGGTTCGATGGCTCATCGTGGGGTTGGGCAATCCTGGACGCGAGTACGCCCTCTCGCCCCACAACATCGGTTTTATGACCATCGAGCGGCTGGCCGCGCGCAACGGCATTCTTCTGAACCGCCGCGAGGCCCGGGCTGTGACCGGCGCGGGGCAGGTGTCCGGCGCGCCGGTGCTGCTGGCCCAACCGCAGACTTTTATGAACCTGAGCGGGTCGTCCGTGCGGCCGCTCATGGAGAAGTACGAGCTTGACGCCGGCAGTCTGGTGGTGATCTACGACGATCACGATCTGCCCTGGACGGCATTAAGGATTCGCAAGAGCGGGTCCTCCGGCGGGCACAATGGGATGAGCGATATCATCCGCGCGCTGGGAACGGACGAGTTTATACGGGTCCGGCTGGGCATCAGCTCCGGCAGGGGCGAGCGGGCCGAACCCGATTTTCTGCTCAAGCCGATCGGCAAAGAGCGGAGAGAGGAATTGGACGGCTTCCTGGACTATGCAGCCCAGGCGGTCGAATCCATAATTTCCGAGGGCGCCGAGAAGGCCATGACGAGGTTCAATCGTCGCGCCCTTGGTGAAACGTCAGAGGCTAAATGAGAATTTACGAAGAGCTGTTTATCGTTCGGCCGGACGCCACCGAAGAAGAGGTCGACGCGCTTGTCAATGCGGCGAGCCAGATCGTAACCGGCGGCGGCGGGACCGTGGACAAGGTCGAAAAATGGGGCGTGCGCAAGCTGGCTTACCGCGTAGCCAAGCGCGAGGAAGGGTTCTACGTGCTGATGCAGTTCACGTCGAATCCGGAGCCGGTCAAAGAAGTGGAGCGCCGCTTCCGCGTTTCCGACAATGTGCTGAAGTTCCTGACCGTGCGCATTGACGAGAAGCTGAAGAAGATCGAGAAAAAGCGCAAGGAACGCGAGAAGCGCGCCCGCCGCAAGCCGCAAGCAGCCGCGCCCGCCCGTCCGGCGGCGGCGCCCGGTGCGCCTGCGGCGCCCGGTACGCCTGCTCCGGACGTGCCCGAAGCGCCCGCGCCGGGGATTCCTGAAACAGCAGAGGCGGAAGAGCCCGCCGGGAGGACGGAGTAAGTCATGGCCGAGCAAAGAGGAGGCCGCCCCATCGCGGCATCGCAGCAGCCGACCGGAGCCGACAAGGCGCCTGGAAAGAAGCAGTATTTCCGGCGCAAGAAGGTGTGCCGGTTCTGTGTCGAGAAGGTTGACGCCATCGACTACAAGGACGTGCGCAGCCTCAGCAACTTTATTACGGAGCGCGGCAAGATTGTTCCGCGGCGCCTGTCCGGCGTCTGCGCGCCGCACCAGAAGCGGTTGAGCGAAGCCATCAAGCAGGCGCGCAACATCGCCCTGCTGCCATATACCACCGGGAGGTAGCGACGTGGAAGTCATTCTCAGGGAAGACATCGACAAGCTCGGCTCCCGCGGCCAAGTGGTGAAAGTGGCCGACGGCTATGCGCGCAATTTCCTGTTGCCGAAACGCCTGGCTGTGCCCGCCACCGACGCCAATCGCAAGATCGTCGAGCAGGAGCGGCAGGCAGCCCTGAGGCGCGAGGCCAAGGAAAAGGCCGACGCCCAGGAACTGGGTAAGATGCTGGCGGGCGTCACCGTTACCATCGCACAGAAAGCCGGCGAACAGGACCAGTTGTTCGGCTCGGTTACGGCGAAGGACATCTCCGAGGCGCTCGAACGCGCGGGTTATCATATCGACCGGCGCAAGATCCACCTCGAGGAGCCTATCCGCCAGCTCGGCGAGCACAAGGCTCCCGTGCGGCTTCACAAAGATGTCACCGTCGAGGTGATCGTCAACGTAGTTCGCGAAGAAGAGGAGTAAGCCGTGATACTCAGCCCCGGCGAGTACGCGGAGACCTCGACGCCGGAGTTGCTGAACGCGGCGGCGCGCGGCCAGGTGGGCATAGATCACCGGTGGCTGCGCGCCATCCTCGATCGCGGCGAAGAGGTCTTCGACGACTTTGCGGCGTTCCTGAAGCAGGAGCATGAACAGGATGCCGTCGACATCGGCCCGGCCCTGCTCGACATGGCCCGGCAACTCCGCAGCCCGCGAGCGCTCGGCTTCCTCGTCGAATACGCCAGGCTGGTTGAGGACGATTTTCCGGACGCCCTGGTGGAGGCGTTCATCCCGCTCGGCGAAGCCGCCGTTGAGCCGTTGCTTCAGCTTTACGACGATGCCGGCCACCCCACCGACATCTCATTCACGCTCGCTTCGCTCGGCGTTCGCGACAACCGGATACTGGAACTGCTGACGGCCGAACTGGATGAATCGCCGCTCGAGGCGGCCATCAGCCTTACGCGTTACGGCGACCCGGCGGCGAAGCCCGCTATCGAGAGCGCGCTGGCTCAGGCGGAGGACGACTCCACGCGCTTCGCCCTGACCGAAGCGTTGCGCGAAATAGGGACGGCTGAACGCGAGCAAATCGAGCCGTTCGACATTTGGAGCCATTATCCGGCCGAAGAGCCGCCCAGGTTCGATCTGCTCTCCGAAGCAGAACTGTCCGAAATGCTCGGCAGCGAGGCAGCGGAGTATCGCGCCGCCGCCGCGGGCGAACTCGGGTTTTTGCACTTCGGAGCCGAAACACGCGAGCGCCTTCTGGAACTGGCTCGCAGCGACGCCGATGAAAAGGTTCGCGCCGAGTGCTGGGAGGCCATCGGCGGAGCCCTCGAACACGATCGGGATATCGCGGAGGAGATGCGCAGACGGTTCTATGATGCATCAGTCCCGGATATCGAGCGGGCCGGATTGGCCGTGGGCCTGGCATTTGCGGGCGAACTGGACGAAGCCGCACCGGCGCGTATCAGGGAGCTGGTTGAGAAACCGGAAACGCGCGCCGCGGCGCTTCGAGCGATGTGGCGCTCCATGGACCGCCGCTTCGGAGATGCGGTGGTCCGTTACCTTGATGATCCCAATCTCGACGTGCGCCGGGAAGCGCTCGCGGCCGCAGGGTGGCTGGGTCTTACCGCTCAGGTAGGTGTGATCGAGAAGGCTATGCTGGACGAGGACCTGCGCGAGGTGGCCCTGCACTCCTACGTGCTGGCGGCCCCGGGCGAAACCTCCCCCGCGCGCATGCGCAGCCTGTTCAGGAAAATAGAGGACCTGGCCGGCGGGCTTTCGGAGGACGAAGCGGACATAGTACGCACAGCCCTCGATGTCCGGCTGCAATTGCAGGGTTACGAGCCGCAGTTCACGGAAGAAGAGCAGGAGTGGGGCGAAGAAGAAGAGGAAGCGCCCGGCGCGGATTTGGACGAGGGTGTCGAGATCGACCCGCCTTTCAAGGTGGGGCGCAACGACCCGTGCCCGTGCGGCAGCGGGAAGAAGTACAAGAGATGTTGCGGGAAGTGAGCGCATAAGCGAACCGGGGCGCCGCCGCAGGCTGAGAGCGCTGTACATCCAACACTGACGAAGGCGGGGCGGGCGTTTCGGGTAAGCGCCGTTCCGCGGGCCGCCCGCATTGCCCTGAGCCTGAAGCTGCGCGCGGGCGCCGGCCTACAGGTCCCGCCGCGAGAAGCGGCGCACCGCCGATCCGAGCGCGACCAACATGTATATCGCCGCGTACGCCACCATGCCCATGCTCGGTACCGATGTGGTGCCGAAAGGCGAGGATCCGGCAAGGCCGATAATCGGCCCCTGGAATTCGGAGGCGGCCTTGCGCCACATGGCTTCAGTCGGCATGAGCAGGCTCGCCGTGATGCCGACGTGAACGGCCGTCGGGCTGTTCTCAAGCGCGCCGAACTGCTCGATCCAGCCGCCCATGAACGCGAGGATATGCATGCCCAGCACCACGACGCCCGTCGTCATCGTCGACAGCGACGCTCCGGCGCGCAGCGTGACGGCAAGCAGCACCAGGCTCTCGAGCCACATCATCGCGAGGGCGGCAGGGATGTGGTTGGGCGCGAAGCCGAGGATGAGCTTGTCTTCGATCAGCACACCGCCGGTGAGCAGGAGCATGAAAACCGTGATCAGCACGACGTAGCCCGCCCACTTGCCCATCACGAGCTGCCACCGGCGGATCGGCTTGGCGGCAAGCGACTGAATGGTGCCGGAGGAGATCTCGCCCGAGAGCGTATCGACGGCGGTGAGCACCGTCATCAGAACGACAAGCCAGTTGGCGGCGTAGAGGCCCATCAGCGAGAGCGTTGTGAGGATCTGGCGCAAAATCAGCGGCGGTATCCGCCCGTTCATGTCTCGAAGCGGGCCGCCGGTGACCATCAGGTATAGCCCGGTTCCGTGGAATGAGAGAAACAGCGCTCCGATGATGAAAGCGGCCAGGCCGATGCGGCGGCGCGCAGCTTCATGGAGCGTGAGTGCGGCGATCGAACGCATGCCCATCAGAGCCCTCCTTCGGAGCCGAGGATGCGCAGGAACATCTCTTCGAGAGAGTCGCGGCGCGAGCTGACGGAGTACACGCGCGCTCCGGTTCCCACCAGATAGCTCACTATTTCCGGCACGGCATCTTCGTTGGGCACGCTCAGCTTCAGCATGTCGCCTTCGGCGCGTACAGAGGCGGCCCAGCGATTGAGCTGCACAACCGTTCCGTCGCAAACGCCGGAGGCGCGTATCTCGAGCTCCATCCCGCCGTCGCCGCCGTGACGAAGCGCGCGAATCGCCATAACCCGGCCGTGCTTGATGAAGCCCACGCGATCGCAGGTGACCTCCACCTCGCCGAGCAGATGCGAATTCAAGAACACCGTCGCCCCGCGCTCGCGCTGGTCGCGTATGATGTCGCGCACGAGCAGACGGCCCAGAGGGTCAAGGCCGGACGTGGGCTCGTCGAGGAACACCAGTTCCGGGTCGTTGAGCAGCGATTGAGCGAGGCCGATGCGTTGCAGCATGCCCTTCGAGAAATCGCGAAGCTTTTTGTCGCGGTGCCCTGCGAGCCCGACCAGTTCGAGCAGCTCCGAGATGCGTTTCGGAACGCGCGCATCGGGCATCCCGTAAAGGTCGGCGTGTGTGCGGAGGAACTCGGCGGCGGTGAGCCAGTCGTGAAAACGGAAGTGCTCGGGGAGGAAGCCGATGCGGGCACGCACGTGGACATCGCCGAGCGGGCGGTCAAGCACGGTGGCGGCGCCGCTGGTGGGGTACACGAGCCCGAGCAGCATCTTCACCGAGGTGCTCTTGCCCGCGCCGTTCGGGCCGAGGAAGCCGAACACCTCGCCGCGCCGGACCTCGAGCGTAAGGCCCTCCACGGCCACCTTGCCGCCGAACGTTTTGCGGAGATCGCGGGTTTCGATAGCGTTCATGAATCTATGCGTGCCGGGCGCCGCAGAAGCAACGCCCGGCGCGTTTTCTACTGGAGCGACTGCGCGACCGGAACGGCCATGCTGGGATTGCCCCAGCCGCCGACGGTGTTAATCATACCGTTCTTCACCCACACGAGCGAGTACGGTGTGGCGCGGCCGGGCTGCGGGTTCGCAACGGCGAGAATGCCCTTCACGCCCTCGATGGCGACCTCCTGGTGCGTAGCCAGGCCAACCGGCACCGGGATGGCGAGCGTGGAAGACCAGTCGACGGTGCGCGCGAAAGCTTTCGCTTCCTCCGGCCCCATTCCGGCGAGCTGGAGGCCTATCTCGGCGACCCTGGTAAGGTCCAGCTCGGGCATGGTGGCGACCGTGGGCGTTGGCACTTGCATCACCGTGACGCACTCTCCCTCCAGCAGCGGCGGTTCGTCGGGATCGAAGCGCTTTACCTCGCAGTCGCCGTAGCGCGCCAGGACGCCACGCGGAACACTTATGGCGACCTTGGCGCCGTCGAGTTCGGAGGGGAGCTTGAGATCGGGGCGGTCGAGGACGGTGAGAAGCGTCTGGGCGCGCTGTAGATCCACCTTGAACTGAACCTCGCGCTCGCCTTCGACAATGAGTTGCGGCTTCTCCGAAAGCGCCGCCGGCAGCCGGACCTGGAAGCCGGCGAGCTGGGAGGCCTCTTCCCGGGTGGCTGCGGTTTGCGCCTTCTCGTCCTTTAGGACCTCGACGTTGCTCGCGAGGAATTCCGAGATGAGCTTGCCCTTGCCCTGGTTGAACGCAGGACGGTCTACGGGGATCACCACGACGTTCTTGACGCGCAGGAATGCCAGAAAGCGCTCCGCAGTGGCGCGCGCGGCGCCGGAGGAAGCCAGCACAACCGCGAGGACCGCGACTGCAAGCGCTCCCCAAGCCGGAGTGAGGCGCGGCAATGCGAACCAGGAGCGGCGTTCGGGAATAGCCGCCGCGGCGCGGGCACGCGTGCGCGTGAGGGCAGCGGCAACGTCGGTTTCAGGCGCGGCGGGCAGGTCGGAGAACTGGGTTTGGAGCTCTCCCGCCGTGCGCGCCAACCCGGCGGAGCGGGCGCGGCAGCGGGCGCAATCGTTCAAATGCCGTTCGGCGGCGAGGGATTCCGCGGCGGGCAGCTCGCCGTCCAGCTTTGCCCGCAGCGTTGCGTCGGAAAGGTGCATCTCAACTCTCCTTCATCGTGCGCCGGTGGGCCTTCTCGAAGGCGGCTTCAGCGCGCATGAGCACACGTCCGACGGAGTTCACGCGTATGCGCAGCGTTTCGGCCAGCTCCTTGTAAGAAAACCCGCTGTAGCGCAGCATCAGAATTTGCGCCTGGACCGGTTTCAGGCGCGCCAGCGTCGCGCGCACCTGGCGGCAGCGCTCCTGGCGTAGAAGGTCGTCGAGCGGGTCGGCGGGAGCGCCGAGGTACTCGCTGGCGGCTTCGCGCTCGTAGCGGCTGCGGCGGTGCGCCGAGCGGAGCGAGTCGATGCCAAGCCGCGTGGCGGTGCGATATAGCCAGCCTCCGACGTTGTCGAAACTGCCGGGCGGCTGGCGGGAAAACTTGACGAAGGTGTCGCTGGCGAGTTCTTCGGCCGGCGCGCGGTCGCCCAGCATCCTGTAAAGCACCGCAAAGACGCGGGGATAGTATTCGTAGAACACCTCTTCGAAGGCGGACCCGTCCGCAACTGCTGTCTGTGCGGCGGCGGAGTGCGTCAACCCTCGCTGATTGGGCATTTCACCGATTAGCTCCATATCCGATCGCATGTAAAACGGCGCGCAAACGGAGTATGTGACTACTCTATCCGCAATTGGGGCTTGACCGTGCGGGCGATTTCTGGCACTCTCTGGCACGAGGGGATAAAGTGTCAGAAAACGTTAGAGCAATTCTCAACAACAAGGGGCGCGCTGTCTGGTCGGTCTCGCCCGAGCAGGCCGTTTACGATGCCCTTTCCCTTATGGCGGAAAAAGACGTCGGAGCACTTGCGGTGGTCTGGGAAGGCAGGCTGGTGGGGATGTTCTCCGAACGGGATTATGCCCGGAAAGTGATACTTACGGGCCGCACGTCGAGGGACGTGCGGGTGTCCGAGATCATGACGGCGCCGGTAATCACTGTTACGCCAGACAGCACCATCGAGGAGTGCATGCGGCTGATGTCCATGCACCGGGTAAGGCACCTGCCGGTAGTTGAAGGGGATACGGTGGCCGGAATGGTGTCAATAGGCGACTTGGTAAATGCGGTCATCTCCTCCCAGGCGCACACGATCAGGGCTTTAAGTGCTTATATCAGTGGAGGTTATCCGGCATAGGCCCGGGGTGGGGGAGTTTGCCCCGCCAGTTGGCCCAGGCCCAGGCCAGTCCGGTTGCGGCGCCGAAGGCGCCGGCTACGATGCCGATGGCGCGTGGTGAGACGAGATCGGAGGCGAAACTCGCCGCCGCCATCGAAAGGATCATAGTGGACCAGCGGAGCGATTCCATCGTTCCGAAAACTCGGCCGCGGTAGTGGTCGGGCACGTGTTTGAGGAGTTCGGCGGTGTTGAGGACGCTCGTGATGGCCATGCCGATGCGGGAAGCGGCGAGCACGATGAGGGCGGTCACGTACCCCTGGGTCAGGCTGAAGAGGATAAACAGCACACCGTGAGAGAGATAGGCAAGACTCACGGTGCGCTTGTAGCCGCGGAAGCCGACCCGTGCACCGACTGAGTGAGCAGAGAGGCCGCCGATGAGGAGTCCGATGCCGGCGAAACCGGCCATTGCGCCGACGCCTTCCGGCCCGCGGTGGAACACCTGTTCGCCGAACAGGACGAAGAGCAGTTGCGCCGCGCCGCCGCCCGCGGCCCAGCCTACTGAAATCAGCCCGATGCCGAGGACGAGAGGTGTGCGCCAGATGTAGCGGAGGCCTTCGCGGTAATCCGACCACGGCGGGAGCATCTTCGCAGCCAGGCGTTTGGCGCGAAAGGCGCCGGGAGCAAGGCGGAGCGATCCTGTAGCCGCGGCGGACAGCAGAAACGCCGCGGCGTTGATGACAAAAGTGGCCTGGTAACCTAGCCAGGCCACCGTGTAGCCGGCCAGCATGGTGCCGATTATCTGGGTGCCCCATTGCGTGGTCTGGGTGAGCGAGTTAGCCGTGTGCAGGTCGCCGCCGGGAGCGATTGAGGGGAGTATAGAAACGCGCCCGCTGGTGAGAAACGGCGAGACCAGCATGAGCGCGGTAGACAGCGGGTACACCAGCCAGACGGTCCCCTTCGACATTGCCAGCAGAAACGCGGTGGCGATGCCGGCGCGCGCGATATCGGCGGCGATCAGGATACGGCGGCGGTCGTAACGGTCGAGCATGACACCGGCAGGCGGGGCCGCGAGCATCGCCGGAATGGCGCGGGCCATGAGCATGACGCCGACGGCGAGGCCGGAGCCGGTCATCTTCAACACGAGTGTGGCGGCGGCGATGTTGTTGAAGTGCGTGCCGATATCGCCCACCATCAAACCCAGCCAGGTGTAACGGCAGTTGCGATTCTTCCGTAGTAGATAGAAGAAATCGGTGATGATCGCCGAGGCCAAATCTCTATGATACGGGTCCGGCGCGGGTTGGAAGATCCCAGGGCGTTGTTTCCCCCTGCGGGGTCAAACGATAATAAGGTGAATACGCAAAACTCAACCGGGATGTCTTCCGCCGCGCAGAGGAACGCTGACACGGCCGCCGCTCCCGTCGCAGCGATCAGCGCGACGTTTACGGCCGAACCCGTCGAGGAAACGCTGGCCTTTTGGTTTGAGGAACTTGGCCTCGACTGCCGCATAGAGTTCGCGCCCTACAACCAGGTCTTCCAGCAGTTGCTGGATCCCGCGAGCCTGTTGGCCACGAACGCAAACGGAGTGAACATACTGCTGGTGCGTTTCGACGATTGGGCGAACGGGGGCGGCCAGGTGCGGCTGGAAGAAGCCGCGCAGCAGTTTGTAACCGGCCTGAGGGCGGCAGCAGCGCACTGGCGCTCGCCGGTGATAGTCGCGCAGTGCCCGTGTTCGCCGGGGTTCCTTGCGGATGCGGGGAAGGCCGCGGCGGCGAAGCGTGTTTCGGACATGCTCGCGGGGGCAGCCCTGGACCTGACGAGCGTTCACATGATCACGCCTGCGGAACTCGAGGCGCTGTATCCGGTGGGGGAGATCCACGACCCGCACGGCGACGAACTGGGGCGTGTTCCGTACACGCCGGAGTTCTTCGCGGCGCTGGGGACGATGGTGGCGCGCAGAATCGACGCGCTGCGGCGCCCTCCGCACAAGGTGATCGTCCTCGACGCCGATTACACGCTGTGGAAAGGCGTGTGCGCGGAGGACGGCCCCCAGGGCATCGTTGTCGATGACGACCGCCGCGCCGTGCAGGAGTTCATGCTGCGGCAGCGCGAGGCCGGCATGCTGCTCGCCCTGGCAAGCAAGAACGAAGAGGACGATGTAGTCGAAGCGTTTCGGGCGAACCCTGACATGCCGCTGCGCCTGGAGCACTTCACGGTGCGGCGCGTCAACTGGCAGCCGAAGTCGGCGAATCTGGCGTCGATGGCAGAGGAGCTCGGACTCGGACTCGACAGCTTCGTCTTCGTTGACGACAACGAGACCGAGGTCGCGGAAGTGCAGGCCAACTGCCCGGAAGCGCTCGCGCTGACGCTGCCGAAAGAAGACGCGGCGCGGTTTCTGAATCACGTGTGGGCATTCGATCACCCGAAGATAACGCAGGAAGACCGCGAGCGCAGCGCGATGTACGCCCAGAACCTGGAGCGCGCGCGGCTGGAGAAACAGGCGCCGTCGCTCGGCGAGTTTCTGACGGCGTTGCGGCTGGAAATCACCATCCGCCCGCCGCAGAGCGATGAACTGGCGCGCGTGGCGCAGTTGACGCAGCGTACGAACCAGATGAACCTGAGCACCGTGCGGCGTTCGGAGCTCGACATTCGCGACCTGCTGCGCAGCGGCAAGCTGGAATGCCTCACCGTCCACGTAAGCGATCGTTTCGGCAGCTACGGGCTGGTAGGCGCGATGCTGTTCGCCGTGCGTGAGGCGGCGCTGGTGGTCGATACCTTCCTGCTGAGCTGCCGGGCGCTCGGAAAGGGCGTAGAGCACCGCATGATGGCGCGGCTGGGCGAGATAGCGCGTGAACGCGGGCTCGAAACGGTGCGGGTGCGATTCGTGCAGTCGGCGCGCAACCGGCCGGCTTTCGATTTCGTGAGTTCGATCGGGGCCGGCGGGAAACAGGCGTTCGACGGGGGCGCCGATTTCATTTTCCCCGCGTCGTTGCTGTGCGGGCTGCGATATGAGCCGGCGGCCCCGGTGAAGCTTCCGGCGAGCGCCGCGGCAAAGTCGCCGTCACGGAGCACAGCGCGGCGGCGCGATGTGGACTACAACCGGATTGCGGCCGAGTTGTGGAGGCCGGATGCGATACTCGAGCGCGTGCGCGAGCGCCGCGAAGCGGCGGCGCCTGCGCGCAAGGCCAACGGCGCTCCGCGCACGGAGCTGGAGCGCGAGCTGGTGGCGCTGTGGAAGGAGCTGCTGGCGGCGCCATCCGTGGGCGTTCACGACAACTTCTTCGATCTGGGCGGGCATTCGCTGCTGGCGGTGCAGTTGATCTCGCGCGTGCGGCAGCAGTACAGCGTTGACCTCTCGCTCGAACTGGTCTACAGCGGCGCGTTCACGGTGGAGGCGCTCGCGCGCGCGATCGAAGTGGCGCAGATCAACGCCGCGGGCGCTGACCGGTACGGCGCGCTGCTGGCTGAGGTGGAGTCGCTCAGCGATGATGAAGTGCGGGCGCTGCTCGCACAGGAGCAGGACGCCGCGGGCGACTGATGCGCATCCTCCTGGCCGCAAACGCCTCCTACCTGCCGCCGCGCGGCGGCGCGACACGAAGCAATATTGTGTGGCTGGAGGCGCTGGCCGCGCGGGGGCACGAGTGCCGCGCGGTGGCCGCGCTGCTGCCGCGCGACGCGGGGACCCTGAAGCAGCTTCGGGACGAAGAACTGGACACCGAGGCGCTGGAAGCGGGACCCGGATGGGAAGCGGCGCGGAGGGGGAAGCTCATTATCTACTCCGCCGCAAGCCCCGCGCGCCGCAGCGAGCTGCTCGCAGAGCAGATCCGCGACTTCAAGCCGGACTGGGTGCTGGTGTCTTCCGAGGACGTCGGGCAGGTGTTGCTGGCGGAGGCTTCGCATCTGGCGCCGGAGCGGGTGGTTTACCTGGCGCACACGCCGCAGTTTATGCCGTTCGGCCCGGAGAGCTGGAACCCGAACCCGCAAGGAGCGGCATATGCCGGACAAGCCGCCGGCGTCGTTGTCATCGGCCGCCGCATTGCGGAGTACGTCGAGCGCAATCTCCGGCGCGCCGTTAAGGTGATCCACCCGCCTGTTTACGGGCGCGGCCCGTGGCCGGACCTGGCGCACTTCGGCGAAGGGCTCGTCACGATTATCAATCCGTGTGCGGTGAAAGGGGCGGCGATATTTCTCGAACTCGCGCGGCGCATGCCGCGGGTGCGGTTTGGCGCGCTGCCTGGATGGGGTACGACGGCGGCGGATATGCGCGCGCTGGAGGCGCTGCCGAACGTCACGATTCTTCCGAACCGCAGAAACATCGAGGAAACGCTCGCGCAGACAAGCGTGCTGCTCGTGCCCTCGCTCTGGTACGAGGGCTTCGGGCTGGTTGCGATGGAGGCGATGCTGCGCGGCATCCCGGTTGTCGCGAGCGACTCGGGCGGGCTCGTCGAGGCAAAGGAAGGCACGGGTTTCCTGATTCCCGTGCGCCCGGTGGAGCGTTACGAACCGGTGTACGATGAGCGCGGGCTGCCGCGCGCCGTTGTGCCGGAGCAGGATGTCGAGCCGTGGGTGGAGGCGGTGCGCAGGCTGACGAGCGACCGGGAGGCGTACGAAGCGGAGCGGCGGCGATCGCGCGAGGCGGCGTTGAAGTTCGCCGGCTCGCTGGATGAGCGCGGGCTGGAACGGTGGCTGTCGGAGCTCGCGCCCGGGCGGCGGCTGAAGGTGCTGCTCGCGCACAATTCTCCGTACTATCCGGCGCACGGCGGCGGAGACCGTTCGAACCGCCTGCTGGTGGAAGCCCTGGCTGCGCGCGGGCACGCGTGCCGCGTGGTGGCGCGGCTCGGCCGTTTCGGCGCGGACGTACACGAGGAGTACCTGCGGGAACTCGCGCGGCGCGGCGTCGAGCCGGAGCCGACCGGGCATGGCGCGGTGGTGTTTCGCTTGAACGGCGTCGATGCGCACGTGTTGACGGAGAACGCGGCGCTTCGCGCGTACTTCCTCGAACAGGCGGAAGAGTTCGCGCCGGATGTCATAATCGCGTCCACGGACGACCCGGCGCAGCTAATGCTGGCTGCGGCGCTCGAACAGACGCAGGCGCGGGTGGTCTACCTCGCGCGCGCGCCTATCGCGCTGCCGTTCGGCCCGGACGCGGCGTTTCCTAGTGCGGCCCTTACGGAACGCTTGCGGCGCGTGGATGCGGCGGTGGGCGTGAGCGAGTACGTTGCGCGGTACATGCGCGAGCACGGCGGCATAAACGCGGTGCACGTGCCGATTTCGCTGATGGATTCCGGCCCGCAGCCGCCGGCGCTCGGCCGGTTCGAGAACGAGTTCGTCACTATCGTGAACCCGTGCGCGGTGAAGGGCATCGATATCTTTCTCGCGCTTGCGGACCGCATGCCGGAGACGCGCTTCGCGGCCGTCGCGATGTGGGGAACGAACGCGCGGGACCGGGAGCGGCTGAAAGCGCGCGCTAACGTGACCATTCTGCCGCCCGTGGACAATATCGACGAGTTGTTCGCGCGGACGCGCGTGCTGCTGGCGCCGTCGGTGTGGGCGGAGGCGCGGTCGCGGATCGTCGTGGAAGCGATGCAGCGCGGAGTGCCGGTGCTGGCGAGCGATGTGGGCGGCATACCGGAGGCGAAACTCGGCGTTCCGTACCTGCTGCCGGTCAGGCCGATCCAGCGCTACCGGCCCGAGGTCGACGAAAATATGGTCCCCGTCGCCGAGGTGCCGGAGCAGGATATTACGCCGTGGGAACAGGCGCTGAGGCGCGTGCTGGCGGACCGCGCGCATTATGAGGAGTTGTCGCGTGCATCGCGGGAAGCGGCCGCGCGCTACGTCGAAGGGCTCAGCGTGGAGCCGTTCGAGCGCGTGCTGCGCGACGTGGTGGAGAAACCGAAAGCAAGGCCGGCCGCCGCGGCGCGGAACGCCGGAATTCCGGCGAGCGCGCTGGAGCGGCTTTCGCCGGAGCGGCGCAAGCTGCTGGCGCTGAAACTGAAGAAGGCTGCGGCGCCGGCAAACCTGTGGTTCCCGGCGCTGGCTATGCGGCCCGGCGCGCGGGTGCGGCTGTTTGCGTTTCCACACGCCGGCGCCGGAGCCGCGGCGTTTGCCAGGTGGGAGGAGAAGCTGCCCGCGGCGGTGTCGGTGTGTCCGGTGCGGCTGCCCGGACGCGAAAGCCGCCTCTCCGAGCCGGCGTTCAGCGATATGCGCGCGCTGGTCGAGGCGCTCGGCGAGGCGGTGCGGCCGCACGTGCGGCAGCCGTTCGCGTTTTTCGGGCACAGCATGGGCGCCGGAGTGGCGTTCGAACTTGCGCGCTGGCTGCGAAGAAACCGGTTGCCGCTGCCGGCCGCGCTGATTGTTTCCGGAGCGCGGGCGCCGCGGTTCCGCGCGAGACCGCTGGGTTTGCCCGAACCGGGCGACGAGGAGTTTCTGGAAGAGATACGCCGGCGCGAGGGAATGCCCGAAGAAGTGCTGAACGACGCGGAGCTGATGCGGCTGATTCTTCCGCCCATCAAAGCGGATACGATGCTCTACCGGAACTGGGTTTGCGAGCCGGAGGAGCCGCTGGCGTGCCCGATTCGCGCATACGGCGGAGCGGACGATGCCCATGTGAGCCGCGAGCACCTGGAGGGCTGGGCGGAGGAGACGTCGGCGGGATTCGCGCTGCGGTTGCTGCCGGGCGGGCATTTCTATTTGCGGCCGGGCACGGCGGCGTTTTTCGAAGCGCTGGGCCGGGATTTGCAGGATGTGATTGGATGAGGCAAGCGTGCTCGGGTTGCGGCAGGGCGGCGCCCCGGCCCACGAAGGGGTTCGCCGCCCGCTGCGATCGGCGCTATCCTCGGCCTGCGTTCCGCGAGGGCGCGGCGGCCGCTTGCTCCCGGCCGCGGCCCGGCATCGATCCAGAGAAGGGTTACGAAACAGGGCCGCAGCGCATCATGATTGTCTATGCCCCAGCCAGGGAGTAACGAGATTCACGTCTGGGACATCGATCTCGACGGCGCAGCCGCCGATGCGGCGGTGCTGTCGCCGGACGAGCGCGAGCGCGCGGCACGGTTTCGCTTCGACGAGCATCGTGCCCGCTTTATTCGCGGCCGTGCCGCGCTGCGCCGCATACTGGCGCGATATACGGGCGCCGGCCCGGCGGGCATCGCTTTCGAATACAACCGCTTCGGGAAGCCTGAACTGGCCGGGGCGCCGGGCCTGAGGTTCAACACCTCGCATTCGGCCGGGCGCCAGATGGTGGCGGTCGCCCGGCGCGAGGTCGGGATCGACGTGGAGCGCGTGCGTTCCGGTTTCCGTTTCGAGGATATAGTGAAGCGCTTCCTCCCTCCCGAAGACGCCGCCGCAGCGTCGAGCGCGGAGGCGTTCTTTCGCGTGTGGACCAGGCGCGAAGCGTTCTTGAAAGCGACGGGGCGGGGACTCACCGGTCTCCGGACTCCGATTACTCCGCCGTGGACGGTGACGGATCTCGATGCCGGCGAAGGGTGGGCCGCGGCGGTGGCCGTGGAAGGCGGCGGTTGCCGGATCATCCGGCGGGTGTTTTTTGAATGAAAGCAGTGATAATTGCGGCGGGCATAGTGCTCGCGAGCGCCGGCGTACAGGCGGCGCAGCTTCACAAAGCGACGGTGGCGGCGTTCAACGACTACGTTCGCAAGACCGAGGCGCGCCTGGACGCGAGCCTTAAGAACGGCAAATTCCTGTGGGTGGACGACTCGCCGGCCGCCCTGAAAGAGGTTCGGGACGGCGGCGTCGCTATCAGGCCGATGACCGGCAAGGGCGAAACAGAGGTTCACGGCGGGCTCATTCACGACTGGATGGGCTCGGTGTTCATCCCCGGGGCGACTGTGGATGAAGTCCTCGAGGTTGCTCAGGATTACAACCGCCACAAGTACACGCACAAGCCGGAGGTGCTCGATTCGAAGCTCATCGAACACGACGGAAACCACTACAAGGCCTTCCTCCGCGTCAGCAAGCACAAGGTGATCACGGTTGTGCTCGATACCGAGCACGACGTGAACTACTATCCGGTGGACAAGACGCGCTGGTGGAGCCGCTCCTACAGCACGAAGATCGCCCAGGTGGAGAACCCGGGGCAGCCGGACGAGCGCGAACTGGCGCCGGGCAATGACGGAGGGTATCTGTGGCGGCTGTACTCGTACTGGCGCTTCGAGCAGCGCGACGGCGGTGTGTACGTGCAGTGCGAGGCGCTCTCGCTGACGCGCGACGTGCCGGCGCTCGTGAGCTGGCTGGTTACGCCGATCATCCGCGAGCTGCCGCGCGAATCGCTGGCGAACACGCTTATCAGCACGCGAAACGCGGTGCTGGCCCGCGCGCGAAAGCAGTAAAGGAAGTGCGGTTCACGCGCCGCGCCCCGGCCTGCTCAACGGCGCTTGCGGCCGGGCACCCCGAAGCGGAAGCGGCGCCATTCCGTTTACAATGGGCGCCTATGCAGCTTCGCGCAGCCCGCGCGCTCGCTTGCGCCGCGTGGACGGCGTGCTGGGCCGCGGCGGCGGTTGTGCCGCCGCCCGGGACGTACTTCGGGCACCGCATGGGCGAGGACCGCACGGTCCTCGATTGGAGCGGGGTGGTCTCTTACTTCCGCGCGCTCGATGAGGCTTCGGACCGCGTTCAGGTGATCGAGTATGGAAAGTCCACCGAAGGGCGCCCGATGATTGCGGCGTTCGTCGCCGCGCCGGACACGCTGAAAAATCTTGAACGCTATCGCGAAATTCAGGAGCGGCTGGCCGACCCGCGCAAGACGCCCGATCCCGAGCCGCTCATCGCCGCCGGAAAGACGGTGGTGATGATAACGTGCTCCATTCACGCTACGGAAATAGGCGCCACGCCGGCGGCGATCGAGTTTGCGTACAAGCTCGCGACGGGCAATGATGAAGAAACGCTGGGGATACTCGCGAACACGATTCTCATTCTGGTGCCGTCGCTGAACCCGGACGGGCTCGATATGGTGGCGTCGTGGTATCGCAGGACGCTTGGCACCGGGTTCGAGGGAACCGCGCCGCCGGAGCTGTACCAGAAGTATGTGGGGCACGATAACAACCGCGACTGGTACATGTTCACCCAGGCGGAAACGCGCGCCACCGTGGCGGAACTGCACAACCGCTGGCATCCGCAGATCGTTTACGACGTGCACCAGCAGGGCACGCGTGCGTCGCGATTCTTCGTGCCACCGTGGATCGACCCTATTGAGCCGAACGTGGACCCGATCATCATGGCGGAGTCGAACATGATCGGGGCGGGTATCGCGGCGGACCTGACCGCGGCGGGGAAGACCGGCGTGGTGATCAACGCGATGTACGATTTCTGGACGCCGGCGCGCGCCTACCAGGCGTATCACGGGGGCATTCGGATCCTCAGCGAGGCGGCGAGCGCGAAGCTCGCGACGCCGGTAACGGTCGAAGCCAGCGACATTGCCGACCGCGGCACGGGCTACGACCCGCGCGAGCGCAGTTGGAATTATCTTGAGCCGTGGATGGGCGGCGAGTGGCATTTGCGGGACATAGTCGATTACGACATTGCGGCTATGGAGTCCGTTATGCGCCAGGCCGCGACCAGGCGGGCGGGCTTGCTGCGCGGGTTCTACAACGTCGGCAAGCGCGCGGTGGAGCGGACCTCGCCGTGGGGTTTCCTGGTGCCGTTCGATCAGCGGGACGCCGGCGCGGCGCGGCGAATGCTGGAAACGCTGGCGTTCGGAAGGGTGGAGATCGAGCGCGGAGAGCGCGGATATGTGATCCGGATGCAGCAGCCCTACAGCGCATTCGCGAAAACGCTGCTCGAGCGGCAGCACTATCCCGACCTGCGCGAGTATCCGGGCGGCCCGCCGAAGCGGCCATACGATGTGACGGCGCACACGCTGCCATTGTTGATGGGAGTGCGCGTGGAGACTCTGAACGCGCCGGCTACGGGCCTGGAGCCTGCCGCCGCGTACGAATTCCGCGGTCCAGCGGATGGCGACACGAGCCTGTGGACGAAGCGGCACAGAGCCGGCCGGGTGGGTGTTTACCAGGGGTGGGCGCCGTCAATCGATGAGGGCTGGACGCGCTGGGTGCTCGAGGATTTCGGCATACCCTACCAGCAGGTGCGCAGCGCCGGCGTGATCGCAGGCAATCTGCGCGCCGGGTTCGATTCGATCATCTTCGCCGACCAGAGCGCGCGGCGTATCGCATTTGGATACCCGAAGGGGACGATGCCGGACGAATACACCGGCGGCCTTGGCGAGGAGGGGCCCAAGGCTCTGCGGAAATTCGCCGAGGACGGCGGCACGCTGGTGTTCCTGAACCGGGCGTGCGAGTACGCGGTAAAGGAGTTCGGCCTGAAGGTGAAGGACGTGGCGGAGGAACTCCGGCGTGACCAGCTCTACATGCCGGGTTCGCTGCTGAACGCGCGCGTGAATACGGATCATCCGCTGGCGGCCGGCACGCCCGCCGAAATCGCCATCTGGGCCGAGGAGAGCCCGGTATGGGACGTGCCGGAGGGGTCGCCGGCGCGCGTGCTGGTGCGGTATCCGGATTCGCACGTGCTGGCCTCGGGGTGGCTGCTCGGGGAACAGTACATTGCCGGCAAAGCGGCGGCGATCGAGTACCCGCTGGGGAAGGGGAGAGTGGTGCTGTTCGGCATGCGGCCGCAGTACCGGGGGCAGAGCTGGCAGACGTACAAAATGCTGTTCAACTGCCTGGCGCAGCCGGGGAACAGGTAGCGTTTTGTGCCTCCGGGCGGCCTTCGGAGGCCGCTTCGGGCCGAGAGTGCGACACGGGCGGCATTACATTTAGCCCGTGAAATGTTAAAACTTCGCAGGATCGCCGTTCCGCCGGCAAAAGGTCCCGACAGGCCGCTGCGGCCGGCGACACGGGGCGCCCCAGTTCTCTACAATCAGGAAGAATGCCTCATTACGATCTTGTAATAATCGGCAGCGGCCCCGGCGGCTACTCGGCTGCCGTACGCGCGGGCCAGTTCGGGCTTAAGACCGCCATCGTCGAGAAACAGCCGCGTCTTGGCGGCACGTGCCTCCTGATCGGCTGTGTGCCGACGAAAGCGCTGCTCCATACCGCGGATATCTGGGAGCACTTCAAGAAGGGCGTCGACGGCGTCGCGGCCGACAACCCGCGGCTCGACCTTGCCAAAGCCGTCGATTGGAAGAACCAGGTGGTCACCAAACACTCAAAAGGCGTCGACTTCCTGATGAAGAAGAACAAGGTCGACGTGGTGCGCGGCACGGGGCGGCTGAAGGGCGCAGGACGCGTGGAGGTCACCGGCGAGGACGGCGGCACGCAAACGCTCGAGACGAAGAACATCATCATCGCCACGGGTTCGGAGGCGCGCATGCTGCCGGGATTGCAGCCGGACCCGGAGCGCATCCTCACCAACATCGAGATTCTCGAACTGAGGCAGGCGCCCAAGAGCATGGTGATCATCGGCTCGGGCGCGGTGGGCAGCGAGTTCGCATCCATGTTCAACCGCTTCGGGACCAAGGTTACGCTGGTCGAGATGCTGCCCCGCGTGGTGCCCGTGGAGGACGAAGAGGTCTCGAAGGAACTCGAGCGCTCGTTCAAGAAGGCGGGCATCCGCGTCGAGACCGGCGCGCGCGCCGAGGAAATTCAGCGGACAGAGGCCGGCGTCAGTATGAAACTGACTACGTCGAACGGGAAGACCGAGACGCTGGAGGCCGAGAAGGTGCTTATTGCAGTCGGGCGGCGTCCGGTAACGGACGGCATAGGCCTCGAAACGTTGAACGTCGAACTGGAGCGCGGCTTCATCAAAGTTGACCAGTGGCAGCGCACGGGCGAACAGGGTGTGTATGCCATCGGCGACATCGTCGCCGGCACGCCGCAACTGGCGCACGTGGCGACGAAGGAAGGGCTGGTTGCGGTGGCGCACATGGCGGGCAGACCGGTTGAGCCCATCAACAGGTTGCGCATTCCGGCGGCGACGTACACCGAGCCTGGCATTGCGAGCGTCGGCCTCACCGAGGCGGCGGCGCGCGCGCAGGGGCTGAAGGTGAAGGTCGGCAAGTTCAGTTTCATGCCGAACAGCATGGCGACTATACTCGGCCAGCACGGAGGCTTCGTTAAGGTGGTGGCGGAGGAGACGTACGGGGAGATACTGGGAGTCCACATAATAGGGCCGATGGCGTGGGAACTGATAGGGGAGGCCGTGGCGGCGATGTCCGCCGAGGCCACGGTCGAAACCATGATGAACGCGGTGCACGCGCACCCGACGCTTTACGAAGCGATGGGCGAGGCGTTCAACAACGTGTACGGCCTGGCGATCAATGCTTAAGTTTTGCGAAATCCGCGACCTCGGCCGGATGGAGTACGGCGCCGCGTGGGAATTGCAGCGGCAACTTGTGCGGGATCGCAAGGAGGCGCGCATACCGGACCAGTTACTCTTCGTGGAGCACCCGCACGTGCTGACGCTGGGGCGCAACGGCCGCAGGAAGAACCTGCTGGCGAGCGAGGAGACGCTGAAGGCGGCGGGTATTTCATTCTACGAGATAGACCGCGGCGGCGACATAACCTACCACGGGCCGGGACAGATTGTGGGCTACCCGATTTTCGACCTCCGCGCGTGGCGGCGCGATGTGGCTGGATACGTGCGTGCGATAGAGCAGGCGATCATCGATGCGCTCGCCGAATTCGGCATCGTTGGCGAACGCAGCCAGGGCGCAACGGGAGTGTGGGTGAACGGCGCGAAAGTGTGCGCCATCGGCGTGCACATCAGCCGGTGGGTCACCTCGCACGGTTTCGCGCTGAATCATACGACGGACCTGAACTACTTCAAGTACATAATTCCCTGCGGGCTCACGCGGCCCGTAACATCGATGGCCGGGTTGGGCGTAACAGCGCCGCGGGCCGACGTTATCGCGGCGCTGGTAAGGCACTTCTCGCGCATATTCGAGTTCGAAGTAGTCGAACCGGTTCTTCAATCGGAGCAGGCCATATGACAGACGTCATGATGCCCCAGATGGGCGAAAGCATTACAGAAGCCACGCTGACCAGATGGTTCAAGAAACCAGGCGAGCGCGTCGAGCGCGACGAGCCGCTTTTCGAAATCTCGACCGACAAGGTTGACACGGAGATTCCTTCGCCCGCGGCGGGCGTCCTGTCCGAGGTGCTCGTGGAGGAGAACAGCACTGTGGCCGTCAACTCCGTGGTGGCGCGAATCGCCGAAGAGGGCGCGAAAGCCGCGCCGGCCGGGAAGGCGGCCGGACCGGTGGCGCCGGAGCCGCCCGCCCCGGGACCGAAACCTCCGGCCCCGGCTCCGCAGGCACCCGTTCCGCCGCCGGCCACACCCGTTCCGCCGCCGCCCGCGCCGGAGCCGACGGAGGCGGAGGAGCCGCAGGGACCCATCTCGCCGCTGGTGCGCAGGATCGCGCGCGAGAACAAGATAGACCTCGCGCAAGTGAAGGGTACCGGAACCGGCGGACGGATTACGAAATCGGATGTTGAAGCGTATTTGGCAGCTCGGAAGGCCGCAGCGGCGGCGCCCACACCCGCCGCGCCACCGCCCGCACCCGCGCCGCCAGCAGCCGCGCCGGGGCCCGCAGCCGCTCCACAGGGCGCTGAACTGCCGCCGCTGCCCATGCCCGCGGCCGCGAAGATCCGCGTGGAGCCCATGAGCAACATGCGTCAGAAGATTGCCGAGCACATGGTGATGTCCAAGAGAACTTCGGCGCACGTCACCACGATCCACAAGATCGATATGACGAACGTTGCGAAGGTGCGCGCCCGGCACAAAGAGCTTATCAAGGAACGGTATGGGTTCTCACTCACTTATTTGCCGTTTATAGCGCGGGCGGTGTGCGAGGCGATTCGCGACTATCCGCTGTGCAACGCGTCCATTGACGGGACGAACATCATCTATCACAATGAAATAAACCTCGGCATAGCCGTGGCGCTGGACAACGGGCTCATCGTGCCGGTGATTCGCAACGCGGATGAGCGCAACGTGCTCGGGCTGCAACACGCCATAGTCGATCTTTCCACGCGTGCCCGCTCGCGGCAGTTAAAGCCGGACGAGGTTCAAGGCGGCACATTTTCAATTACGAATTTCGGCAGCTTCGGAAGCCTGTTCGGCACGCCGATAATCAATCAGCCACAGGTGGCGATACTGGGCGTTGGCGCAATCGAGAAGACGCCCGTGGTGGTCGAGAACGACGCCATCGCCATACGGTCGATCTCGCTGACGGGGCTGACCTTCGATCACCGGCTTATAGACGGCGCCTACGCCGACCGGTTCATGCAAAAGCTGAAGGCCGTCTTGGAGAGCTGGTCCGAGGATATTTTATGAGCCTCGAGAGCGTCATCACCAGCTACGTTTCGAGCAAGCTCGACCAGCTCGCCGGCCGCATCGCCGACTGCCTCGGCCGGCTGAATTACGACCAGGTGTGGGCGCGCGGTACGGACAACGAGAACGCCGTGGGAAACCTCGTGCTGCACCTGTGCGGCAACGTGCGGCAATGGATCGTGGCGGGAATCGGCGGCGCGCCAGACGTGCGGCAGCGCGACGCGGAGTTTGCGGCGCGGGGCGGCCTGGAACCGGCCGAGCTGGCCGGGCGTGTCAGTTCGATCGTGCGCGAGGCGAACGGCATCATCGGCGATGTTCCGGCCGCGCGGATGATGGAGCTGGTCACCATTCAGGGCTACACGCTGACGGTAGCCGAAGCGATGCTGCGCGTGCTGGAACATTTTTCTCATCACACGGGGCAGATCATCTTTGCGACGAAGCTGGCCACTGGCGCGGACCTGGGCTATTACGCGCATTTGAAGGGCCCGGCGCACGGAGAGACGACGCCGTAAATTGAGATACAACAAAGCCCGGCGCGGCGTTGGAGGCGCCGCACCGGGCAAATCCACGGGCTTGCTTACCCGCGGTCCTGGGTGACAGGCTGGCTACGAAAACCAAACGGCTACGCGTCCAGCTTCTTGAAGCTCAGGAACCAGTCGACTACGCGCACAGACTCATTCTTGCCGCTCACGACTTCGCGGGCCGCCGAGCACGAGCCGGGCGGCGGAACGATGACTTCGTCGCCCGGCTTCCAGTTCGCGGGTGTCGCTACGCCGTGCTTATCGGTAGTCTGGAGCGAAATCAGCAGGCGCTTGATCTCCTGCATGTTGCGGCCGGCGGACATGGGGTAGTACAGGATGGCGCGCACCTTACCCTGGGGGTCGATGATGAAGACGGCGCGCACGGCCTGGGTGGTGCTGGCCGAGGGCTGAATCATTCCGTATTTCCTCGCGACCTCCATCGAGAGGTCGGCTATTACGGGGAAGTTGACCTCGACGCCCTTCAGGCCGTTGAACTCGATCTTTTCCTTAATGGTTCTGAGCCAGGCGATGTGGCTGAACGTGCTGTCGATTGACAGGCCGATAAGTTCGGCGTTGAGCGCGCGGAACTCTTCCTGCATCGACGCGAAAGTTATGAACTCGGTGGTGCAGACGGGCGTGAAGTCGGCCGGGTGGCTGAAGAAGACCACCCACTTGCCCAGGAAAGCCTCGGGGAATTTCAGCCGGCCCTGAGTGGTGTCGGCTTCAAACGACGGCGCATCCTCGCCAATCAGCGGCAGACGCAGTGCAGTTTCAGACATTAGGTTCGTTTTCCTCCCGATATTTCTATTCAGCATGGTAGATGCCCGGCGGACGGCTAACGTCGCAGTATTTTTTGCAGGCGGGGAGAGAGTAGGAGTGCTCTGGAGGAAGGGTCTGTGCCGGTCCCGCGGACCGCGTGCCGCGTGTCCCGGTATGCTGAAAGCAGACTGGTCACCTGAGGGGCATAAATGAGCTGGAGATCACTCCCGGCGCGCGCCTGCGCTGTGTGCGCCGCCACTTCGCTGCTGTTAGCCCAACAACAACAATCTGTTCCCGTTCACCCTGCCGGGGGCGCGGTTCTGCCCCGGTTTCGAGGAAACACCGTTCCGCCGGTGCGATTCGTGGAGCCGGCGCGGCTGGCCCCGCTGATCCGGGCCGGAAACCTGTACCTGTCGCTGCGGGATGCCATCGCGCTGGCGATCGAGAACAACCTCGATGTCGAATTGCAGCGCTTGTCTCCCATCTCCGCCGAGGCTGAACTGCTGGCGGCGAAGGCGGGCGGCGCGGTGCCGTCGTTCTCGGCCGCGATTCGCGAAGGGCCGGCGGGAGTGGGCCCGGCGCGCGCGCTCAACCTCATCAGCCTTGGTGGAAGCGAGGGCGCCATAACACCGCAGATAACGACCGGCGCAGCGCAGCCGGGCAATTTGCAAGTGGGGCCGGCGGCCATAGCCGCCGGGCCGCGGGTACCTGCCTTCGATCCCCTTGTGACCGCCGATGCCGCCTGGAACCAGACTAATCAGCCGCAGAGCAGCCCCGTTCTGTCGGGCACCACGTCGCTAAAAACCACCGATTGGACGGGCGATGCCGGCATAACCACGGGTTTTGTTACCGGCAGCAGCATCTCGGCGTCCTACAACACGACCCGCACCAACGTTAACAGCCTTCGGACACTCGTTAATCCCAGTTTCAGCTCGGGACTGAATTTCGCTTTCCGCCAGCCGCTGCTCCAGGGTTTCGGAATTGCGGTAAATAACCGCTACATTCGAATCGCCTACAACGACATCCGCGCGGCCGGCCTCAACTTCCAATCCCAGCTCTTCAGCACGGTCTACACGGTGATCACCCTTTACTGGGACCTGGTCAGCCTTCTCGAAGAGCGTAACGTCCGCACGCAAACCCTGGCCGCCTCCGAGCTGCAACTTAAGAACACAGAGGCGCAGGAGAAGCTGGGTGTGGTGGCCCCTCTCGAGGTGTACCGCGCGCGTGCGGAGGTGGCGGGCAACCGCCGCGACCTTGCCATCAACGAGACGCGCATACGCCAGCAGGAGATCATTCTCAAGGACTACCTGATTTCGCGGACGCTTGGGAACAGCCTTCTGGCAAACGTCCACGTCATTCCCACCGATACGGTGCCCGTGCCGCCGGCCGTGCTGCCCGCAATGCCCATGCGCGACATGGTGGACACCGCGCTCGCGCTCAGGCCGGACGTGGCGCAGGCCATGATACAGCTCGCTAACGCACGCATCGGCCTCACCGGGGCGCGCAGCGCCCTTCTGCCGACGCTCGACCTGGTGGCAGGCGTAGGAAGCAGCGCGCTGGTGGGCACCGCGGTCCCGCTCGCAGGCGAGCCGCCCATCAATCCCGCGCTCATTGGGGGCTTCGGCGCAGGGCTATCACAGCTCTTCAGCTTCAACTATCCGAACTACACCGTCCAACTCCAATTAGCCATCCCGGTTTTCAACCGCGCGGCGCGGTCCGATTACATCAGCGCGCAAGTGTCCTTACGCCAGCAGGAAGTCCGGTTGCAGCAGATACGGAAGCAGGTGGAAGTGGACCTCTCGACATCCCTGGTTGCGGTGGAACAAGCCGCGGCGGCATACCAGGCCTCAACCGATCAGGTGACTTTTGAAGAAATGACGGTTGCCGCCGTTGAAAAGAGGTACGAACTCGGCGTGGCCACGCTGTACGACGTGATCACCGCCCGGCGCGACCTGGAGGATGCGCGGCTGACCGCGCTCATTGCTGCGACGGATTACGCCAAGGCCCAGGCGGGGCTTGAACGCTCGCTCGGGACGCTGCTTCAGGTGTGGGGGATTTCGGTGGTTAACGCATACCAGGGCACGCCGGCGGTCATGCCGAAAAGGCCGTGAGTGGCGATCGCCTCCTGAGTGTCAGTTGGCCGGGAAGGCTTGTGGGGCGGGCGCCCTCGCCCGCGCCGGACCTCCAGTCCGGCTTCGGTCAATTCAGTATTCATAAGTAGCGGTGCGTTTTGGCGCGCGTTCAAGCTGTCGGCGCCGGGCGGAAGCCCGGCGGTCCGTTTGCGGGTGCCGCAAACAACGCTCAACGGTCCGGAAGGGCCGCCCCACAGACCGGGGGCCGCCCGGCGCGCTTACTCGTATCGCAACGCTTCTATCGGGTCCAGCGCCGCCGCTTTGCGCGCGGGGTAATACCCGAAGAACACTCCTATCGCCACCGAGAACAGCACCGACGCAATGATCGCGAACATCGAGATCGACTGCGGCCAGTCGAACACGTTGGCCATTATCAGGGAAATGCCCACGCCGAAGGCGATGCCGACGATTCCGCCAGCCACGCCCAGCACGATCGCTTCGATCAGGAACTGGAGCCGCACGTGAGCGGACCTGGCGCCTACGGCCATGCGGATGCCGATCTCGCGCGTCCGCTCGGTGACCGACACGAGCATGATGTTCATGATCCCGATGCCGCCCACCACCAACGATACGCCGGCGATGCTGCCGAGCAGCATGGTCATAACCTGTGTCGTCTGCTGAGCCATGTCGGCTATGTCGGTGAGGTTGCGGATGTTGAAGTCGTCCTCCTGGCCGGGGCGGATGTTGTGCCGCTGGCGCAGGATCTCCGCTATCTCCGTTTGCGCGGCGAAGGTCTGATCGGCGCTTTTGGCCGAAACGAACGCCATGGGAATGCGCGTCACCGACAGAAGCTTCTTCATGGCGGTCGTGTAGGGGATGAGGATAATGTCATCCTGGTCCTGTCCGAAGCTGCTCTGGCCCTTGGCCTCGAGCACGCCTATGACGCGGAAAGGCAGGTTGCGGACGCGGATGGTCTGGCCCACGGGGTCCATTCCGGGGAACAACTGGCCGGAGACGGTGCGGCCGATAACCGCCACGCGCGTCGCCAGGCGCACGTCTTTATCCGTGAAGAACTCGCCCGATTCGACGCCGGTATTGCGGATGGCGGGATAATCCGTGTCTACGCCCTGGGCGCGCGTTGACCAGTTCTGGTTTCCGTACACCACGGTCACCGGGGCGGTCACGCTGGGGCTTGCCGCCGCCACGGCGTACGCGTCGCGCTGGATAGCCTCGACGTCCTCGACCGTTAGCGTGTTGGTTGTGCCCGAGGCGCCGCGAAGCCCGTTGACGCGCTCATTGCCGGACTGCACGATGAGCATGTTCGTTCCCAGGCTGGCGATGCGCGCCTGCACCTGCTGCTGCGCACCCCGGCCGAGACTCACCATGGCGATCACCGAGCCGACGCCGATGATTATGCCGAGCGCTGTGAGGAACGAGCGCGCCTTGTTGCGCGCCAGCGCGCGCAGGGCGATTTTGATGATCGGAAGGACGGTCATGCGACATCCTCCTCGAGCGGGGGAAGGTTCGCGATTTCTTCGGCGGCGCGGCGCCTCCGCTCGACCTCGTAATCCCGGACAATGCGCCCATCGCGGACCACGACGATGCGCCTGGCGTACTCGGCGATGTCGGCTTCGTGCGTCACAAGCACGATCGTGATGCCCTGCTCGGTGTTGAGCTGCTGGAAAATGTTCATGATTTCCACCGACGTGCGCGTGTCGAGATTGCCGGTGGGCTCGTCGGCGAGCAGCAAAGCCGGGTTGTTCACGAGCGAGCGCGCGATTGCCACGCGCTGCTGCTGGCCGCCCGAAAGCTGGTTCGGATGGCTGTTTTCGCGCGCGGCAAGGCCGACGAGCGCAAGCGCCCGGCGGCTTCTGGCCACCCGCTCATGCGCCGTGACATGCGTGTACAGCAGCGGCAGTTCGACATTCTCGAGCGCGCTGGTGCGCGGCAGCAGGTTGAATCCCTGGAAGACGAAGCCGATCTTCTTATTGCGAATATCCGCGCGCTGGTCTTTGCTGAGCCGCGAGGCGTCGATGCCGTCGAGCAGATAGCGGCCGCGCGTCGGCCGGTCCAGGCAGCCCAGTATGTTCATGAGCGTCGACTTGCCGGATCCGGACGCGCCCATGATGGCCACGAATTCCCCGCGTTCCACCCTGAGCGATACGTCCCGCAGGGCATGTACGGGCGCCGCGCCCGCGGCGTAGACCTTGTCTATGTGTTCGAGCCCGATCACCGGACGCGAGGCGCGCGCCTGAACGTCCGCTACCGCGTGCTGCCGCCCGTTGCTGCCGATCATCTGTGGCCTCCCACCCTGCCGCCGAAAGGCGACATCGGGTTCGGCCGGCTGCCGTCGGTCTTCCGCGCCAGGACGACGCGGTCGGCCGGCTGGAGGCCGGATATCACCTCGGAGTTGACTCCGTCGGTGATGCCGATCTTCACCGGCGCGGCTTTGATTGCGCCATTGCCGGCGTCGATCCAGACCATCTGGCCGCTGCCCTTGCGCGCGCCGGCCGGCGGCGCGGGCGCGGCCTTCTCCGCACCCGGGCGGAACCGCAGCGCCGCGTTCGGAATCGTAAGGACGTTCTCGCGCTGAGCCACGGTGGCCGTTACGTTGGCCGTCATGCCGGGCTTCAGCTTCAGGTCGGGATTCAAGACGTTGATGACGGCGGTATAGGTGACGACATTTTCCGCGGTCGTCGGGTTGAGGCGGATCTGCGCGATAGTTCCCTTGAAGGTGTCGCGCGGGAATGCGTCAACTGTGAACGTCACCGGGCTCGAGGGCTGCAACTGGCCCACATCGGCCTCGTCAACGTCGGCGAGCACCTGCATCCGGGTCAGGTCGTTCGCGATGAGGAACAGGGTAGGCGCCTGGAAGCTGGCGGCGACGGTCTGGCCGACGTCGATGTTGCGTGCCACGACGACGCCGTCGATTGGGGCGGTGATTATGGTGTGGTCCAGGTTCACCTGAGCTGAGTCGACCTGCGCCTGCGCCTGCTTGACCGCCGCGCGCGCCTGCTGCAACTGCGCCTGCGCCGTCTGCTCCTGGGCCTTGGCCTGGTCGATCTGCGCGAGGGCCTGCTGGTACTGGGCTCTTGCCTGTTCGATTGTGACGTCGGCGGTTTCGACGTCGCGCGTAGCCACGGCGCCGTACCGGCGAAGCTCGACTTCGCGCTGGTACATGCGCTGGGCGTCGGCCTGGGCCACCTTCAGCCGGTCAGCGTTAGCCTGTGCGGCGGCAACGTTCGCGCGCGCGCTGTTGACGGCGCTCTGGCTGCTTTGGACGGCGGCCTGGGCGCTGGCCAGAGCGGCCTGAGCCTGCTCCAGTTGCGCCTGGAACAAAGAAGGGTCGATTCGCGCCACTATCTGGCCTTTCTTGACGCGGTCGTTGAAATCGGCGTAGATCTCGGAGATGCGGCCCGATACCTGGCTGCCGACTTGAACGGTCACCAGCGCCTGCAATTTGCCCGTGGCGGTGATGGTGCGAGTGATATCAGCGCGGGTGACGGGCGCGAATTCGTATGCCGGGCCGCTCGCGCCGCCCCAGAACTTCCAGCCCGCGAACGCGCCGGCCGCGAGTATGGCGGCGAGGAGAATGGCAAGGAAACCGCGCCTGCGCGGATGTGAATCGTGCGGTTTGTCCGGCTCAATTCCGGCCCATTCCAGTTCGTCTTCGCGAACCGGGGCGTTCTCATCCAGCGCAATGTCGGAGTTGCGCTTTCGCATGTTCATATCTCGCCCTCATACGTACTGACGATTTCCGGCGCCGGCGCAATGCAAAGATTTGTAACGCCCGAGCTGGCCGGCTCAGGATGACCGGCGGCGAGCCCCTTGGGACGGATCAGGAGAGAGAGGCCAGAAGCTTCATCATGTCGGCATGCGCCAGCACGACATTCGGATCCCGCTGTAGCGCTTCAAAGTAGCGGCGCTCGAACCCCGACCCTTCCTCGTCGGGCATCAGGAGGCCGCGCGCGCGCACGATGAACTGCTCCGTTTCCACGCGCGTGGCCGGTTCGCGCGCCGCGAGCCGCTCGTCGATATCGACCACCAGCCCCGAGAGCTGGCGCAGCCACGCGAACCAGGGATCGTTCATGACCAGCCCCAGCATCTCCCAAGGCGAGCCGATGCGCCTGACATCGCGCTCGTAAACGTATCGTTCGGAATCCAGGAGAGTCTTGTGCAGGCGCAACAGGCCGTTGCGGAGAGTGGTCAGGCTCTGATCGAAGGCCTGATGACCGACACTACGAACCGCCACACTTTCTTAGATGGCCGAACCGGGCCCGCGGTTACGCGTGGGGCCGATTTTCCGGGGCTGGAGGGACGAGGCGCAACGGGCCGTCCTCTCTGTTCGTACACTGTAGTTAGAAATTCCTGTTCGGGAGGGTGACATGCGCTACCGCGCAGTTGTTTTGTTTTTTGCGGCACTGACGCTGGCGTCCGCCGACTCGCTGACGCTCCGCAGCGGCCGTGTGGTTCAGGGCTCTTATCTGGGCGGCAGCGCGCGCCAGGTGCGCATGGCCGTCGGCGACCGCGTGGAAACATTCGATGTGGCGGATGTCGAGAGCATACGTTTCGAGAGCGGCCAGCCTGCGGCCGCCGTCGAGAGCGCTCCCGTTGTGACGCGTCCTGTGCAGCCTGCCGAAGCCGGACCCGAAGCGGCGCCGCCGGAGCGCCGGCGCGTGGACCTGATGAAACCAGAGCCTGTTCGCGCCACCACTGCCAGCGCGTCGCAGCCGGCCGATAGCACCACAATTCCCGCCGGGACCGAGATCACGATCCGGATGATCGATGACGTCGATTCGCAGGTGGCGCGTGTCGGCCAGACGTTTCGGGCATCGGTGGACGACCCGGTAATCGTTGGCGGGCGCGTGGTGATCCCGCGCGGCGCCGATGTGATCACGAAGCTCGTGGACGCAAAGGATTCCAGCAGCATTAGCGGCGGGGGCCAGCTCACACTGGACCTGGCCTCTGTAATGGTGAACGGCAGGATGGTGGGCGTTACCGCTGAATCCATCACCCAGGAGGGCGAATCGCGCAAGAAGGACAGCGCTAAGGTGATCGGCGGCACGGCGGCGCTCGGCGCCATCATCGGGGCGATCGCAGGCGGCGGCAAGGGCGCCGCCATCGGCGCGGCTTCGGGCGCAGGCGCCGGCACCGCGATCCAGGTTGTGACGAAAGGGCCGCGCGTTCAGGTGCCGCCGGAAACGCGCCTGACGTTCACGCTGAAATCGGCGCTCGACACCAAATGACGGCGGCCACCATAGTCGTGCTTGCGGCAGCCGCGGCCGGGTTCGCTCCGGCGCAGAGGGTCGTCGAAGGCAACCCGGCAAGCCCGGTCAGAGTAATAGCATACGAAAGCCTGGCGTGCGGCGATTGCGCCGTTTACCGAAAGATGCTCGACGAGAAGCTGCTTCCGAAGTACGGCGCGCGCGTGGCTTTCGAGCACCGCGATTTCCCGCTGGCCAAGCAGCCGTGGTCGCGTGCGGCGGCGGTGGCGGCAAGGTGTCTGGAGGAGAACGCGCCGGAAAAGTCCGTGCAGTTCCGGCGCGACATCCTCTCCGCCCGTCACGGCATTGCGCCGGACACTCTGGAGGCTTGGCTCACGGCCTGGGCGGGCCGTAACGGCGTGGACGCCGCGATCCTGGTGGCATCCCTCCGGAACGAGCGATACCAGGCGCTGGTGGAGAGCGATTCGCAGGACGGCATCGCCCGCGGCGTCTCCAGGACGCCAACGGTCTTCGTCGACGGCGCCCCCTTCATCGAGACCTTCACGGTTGATGAGATTTCCAACGCCATAGACCGGGCATTGGCGGCACAATAGTCCGCATGGACGTCGCGATCGTTACGGGCGCCAGCCGGGGCATCGGGCGCGGCATAGCAAAGGAACTCGCGCGCACGCACAAGGTAATCGCCACGTACCGGAGCAGGCGGGACGCCGCCGGCACGCTGAGAGACGAGACGGGCGCGGAAATCGTGCCATGCGACCTGACGTCCGCCGCCGACAGGCAGGCGCTGATCGGTCTGGCTCGTGAACGCTACGGGCGCCTCGACCTGCTCGTGAATAACGCCGGCGTGGCCCCGCGTGAACGCCGCGACCTGCTTGAAGCCACCGAGGAGAGCTTTGACGAGTTGATCGCCGCGAACCTCAAGGGGCCGTACTTCCTTACGCAGCTCGCGGCGCGCTGGATGGCGGAGCGCGGTTCCGGGCGCATCGTGTTCGTAACGTCGATCTCCGCTTACACCGCGTCTACAAACCGCGGCGAATATTGCATGTCGAAAGCCGCCCTCAGCATGGCAGCGGCGCTGTGGGCCCAGCGTCTGGCGGGCTGCGGCGTGAAGGTGTTCGAGATCAGGCCGGGCATCATCCGGACTGATATGATCGCTCCGGTTGAGAAGCTATACGACGACCGCATTGCCGGCGGCCTCTTGCCGCAGCGGCGCATGGGCGAGCCCCGGGACGTTGCGCTCGCCGTGCGCGCGATCGCCGACGGTCTGCTGGACTACTCCACCGGCCAGGTCCTCAACGTCGACGGCGGATTTCACCTGAGGAGCCTGTAGGGTTAGAAGGAACCTTAATATTGCGCACGCGAAATGCCGCGCAAAACGCGTCTGCACTCCGGATTTCGCTCCGCCGCCGTCCCAAACAGGTCAACGCCCGGCCGGCTCCGTCCGTCAGACTTTGCATACAGATGTTTTTGTCGTTGTATCCGCTTGTATTCCTTGCGGCGCTTCCCCTTGCTGCGCAAACGGTTGTCCACTCCGTAGAGGTCCGGGGCGCGCCCTCCGCAGTCAAGCTGGAAACGCAAGCGGGCGCCCAACTGGATCCGGAGTTGCTTACGAAGGATGTTCGCGCCCTCTGGAACACCGGCCGCTACTCCGACGTGGAAGTGGAACGCAAAGATACCCCGCTGGGCGCGGACATCACATTCCGCCTGAAGCCCGCCCCTGAGGTTCGACTGCGCCAGTTCTCGTTCGATCCCGACGGCGATCGCCTGCCATTTCGAATCGAGCCGGGCGCGAAAGTGGACGGACCTTCGGCCGCCGCTCTGGCTGCGAAACTCCGCGAAAACCTGGTGAAGGACGGGCATGCCGGCGCGCAGGTCTCGACAACCATCGTTCCCGCCGGTCCGGGAGAGGCCGATGTGATTGCGAACGTCGAGACGGGGCCGCGGCAGGTAGTGCGCGAGGTGGAGTTTTCCGGCGACCTCGGCATCGCCGAAAGCGAGCTTCGCGGCGCGCTCCACGCCACGCGTGTCCGGCGCATACTTCCGAAGATCTGGAAGTTGCGGCCGCCGTACTCGGACGAGGCGGTGCAGTCCGACATAGCCCGTCTGCGTTCGCTGTACATTTCGAAGGGATACCTGGACGCGAAGGTCCGTCTCGACCACGTCGAACACGGCGCCGGCGGCAAGGACACCATCACCATCTACGTGAAAGCCGGGCCGAAATTCGCCGTCCGCAGTTCGCAGTTGGTGAACAACGACAAGAACACGGTTAGGCCGCTGGGGCTCACGGGCGCCTTTTCGGGCCGCGACCTGTGCGGGTGCCTGCTCTCCGAGCGCCGGGCGGCGGAAAAAGAGGGCCGCCTGGATTTCAACGTCAACCTGCGCGCCGACGATGCCCCGCCCCCGGACGTCATGACAGACGAGACTATCCCCGAGAAGTGGGTTGACGTGACGGCCGAGATTACCGCCGGCCCGCAGTATCACATCGGGCGCATCGAGTTCCGTGGAAACACGGTACACAACGACTCCACAATCCGGCGCGTTATGACCATGAACGAAGGCGACCTTCTCGACTCCACCAAGCTTCGCCAGAGCATCGCGCGAATCAACCAGCTTGGGCTCTTTCAGACGCTGGACGGGAAGCAGGTGTACGTCATTCGCGACCCGAAGACGCGCACTGCCGACGTGCGCGTGAACCTGAAAGAGGGCCCGCGCGGGCATTGGTTCCTTTCGGGGCCGGTCGGTCCGGCCAGCGCAGGGGGGCCGTTGCAGGCCGCAGTGGAAGCGCGGCTGCCGGGATGGGGACACGGCGTTCTCGAGACGTCGACCTATTTCATCTCGTTCAGCCTCATGAGTTTTGTGAATCCCCTCTCGACGCTGCTGCCGCTGGGCTCAAAAACGGGGGCGCTCGTCCCCATGGTGTTTCTTCGCCGGCCGTTTCTGCCCGGGCAGAGCTGGCTGTCGGGCTTCGTGCTTTCGCCACAACTGAGCTGGCAGGATATGCTCGTGGGCTACGGTGCATCGCAGGCGCGTAATCGCTTGAAGATGCTGATCGCTCCGGGTCCGCCGCAGCCGGACCTGACGGCGGCGTTTGAGCGCGGAATCGGCGGGAACGACCCGGTGGAGGCCGGTGCGCTGCTCTGCCATCCGCCGCGCTCGCGCTGGTACTGGTTCAGGGTCGCCGGCGGCATAGCAGTTGATTTCATGCTCGGCGCGTACCCGTTCTAGATCGCGCGCGCAGCTCTCACAAATAGCCAGGCTGCCGGGCCCTGCTCCGCGAAAAGGCTTGCGGCAGTAAAGGCCTAATTGACCGCCGGTAAACGGAAACCGGTTCGGCCGTTCCCGTTCAGACGCTCGGCCAGCCTTCGATCCACCAGCGACATAGAAACCTGGTTGTGCATGCCGTCCGGCGTGATGTAGTGGAGCATGTCCCCCTCCACCCAGTACGCCACGGCGGTGTAGACCGAGTTGTCCTTCAGCGGGATCAGGAACCGGACCTGATCCGCCGCGGGTTCCGGCCGGGATGAACTGGGCGCCTGGTATGTGGTCACGCCCGAGGAATTGCGCGGCAGAAGTTCTTCGCCGCGCGGCCCGTACTCGCGAATCACCGGCTGTGGAGTGTCGTCCGAGTAAACGTTAACCTGCGGCGGCGGTAATGGCGGAAGCACGACATTTGCTTGAGGGTCGGCGAACACTGTAACGTTCGGCTGCTGCTGGTAGCCGTATTCAGGGATGTAGGCCGGATACGAATACGGGAACGGGTACGCGCCATACGCATAGAACCCTCCGTTGTACCCCGGATATCCGGCGATGACGGCGCCGAAGCGCTCCGCGAAGGGCGCGTTGCCTCCAAAGGGGTTAATGTACAGGGGAGGCAGGGTGCCGGCTCCCGGCGCCAGAATGTTTCCGAAACCGCTTGGTGAGCCGTAGGTTCGGTATGGCGGAACGCCTACGATGACTCCGGGGTGGCCGAAGCCGCCTCCGTGGTGGCTGCCGCCGCCACCGTAATGCCCGCCGCCTCCGGGTCCGCCGGGGTGTCCGCCACCGCCGCCCATTCCGGGGCGGCCCCCGCCGCCGCGCGGCTGCGCCGGAGCGGTTGCGGCGGAAAAAGCGACTATAAGAACGGCCACTGCGAGAGATCGCATACGAACCTCCGCACGAAAGCTCACATGAAGGACGCTGTCACTGTACCCGCGGTTTCCAAGGGCGTAAGGTGCCCGGGGCACACCGGCTCAGCTCGAAACCCGCCAGGCGCAATGTAGACGCGAGCGGCCGCACTGGTTCCCGCGCCACCCCTCATTCGCGGCTGGATAAGCATTCCTGTTACCATGGCCGCATGTTGGGCATTGAGCCGCGCGCCGCGCGTGCTGGGTGGACGGTGTTCCTTGTCGCCCTGCTGCTTGCAGTGCTGTACTTGACGCGCGCCGTGCTGCTCGTATTCGTGCTGGCCGTTCTGTTCGCATATCTCATCTCGCCGGTGGTGGATCTGGTTCAGCGGCTGGCGCCGCGCCGGCTCTCGCGCACATGGTCGCTGGCACTCGTATACACGCTGCTGATAACCGCCCTGGTCACTGCCGGAACGCTGGTAGGCAACCGCGCGGCCCGTGAGGCATCCGCGTTCGCCGAGCGTTTTCCGGCGCTCGTGAACCAGGTGGAGGCTTCGCTCGAAAGCCCTTCCGGCCCGGCGTGGCTGCAACCGGTGAAGCACTACGCGCTCGGCCAGATTCGCGAACGCGCGCAGGATTTCGGGCAGGCGGTATTGCCGCTGGTGCAGCGGGCTACCTCGCGATTGGCCTCGCTGGTGGGCAGCGTCATCACCATAGTCCTGATTCCCATCCTGGGCTTCTTCTTCCTGAAGGACGGCTCGGAACTCAAGCAGAGCCTGATCCGGGCCGCTCCAGAAGAACGCCGTCCGGTAATTGAAGCGATACTCGCGGACGTCCACGTGACGCTCGGGCAGTTCATCCGCGCGCTGGTGATACTGGCCGCCGCGACGTTCGCGTTCTACAGCTTGTTCTTTCTCGTCATAGGGATGCCTTACGGTGTGCTGCTGGCCACGGTCGCCGCGGCGCTCGAGTTCATCCCCGTTTTTGGCCCGTTGACCGCTTCGGTGCTCGTGATCATAGTCGCGCTGTTCACCGGATTCGGACACGTGCTGCTTATCATCGGTTTCCTTGCCGGATACAGGCTGTTCCAGGACTATATCCTCAGCCCGCACCTTATGAGTTCGGGCGTGGCGCTGCACCCGCTGCTGGTAATCTTCGGGGCGCTTGCGGGCGAGGAGATCGGCGGGATCCCGGGCATGTTCCTGGCAATACCGGTGATGGCGACGCTGCGCATAGTATACGTGCGGGCCAGCCGGCCCCGGGCCGCAGCGGCGAACGAATAAACCGTCCCGAACCGGCCGCGGCGGCATTTTGTGCGATCACTTTTCCGCTCTCACTCGTATTCACAGAGAGGCTCCTCTATGGACATCGCCCGCGACCTCCGCCAGGCAATCCGCACGCTGTTGCGTGAACCGGCCTTTGCCGCAGTCTCCGTTCTGACGCTCGCCGCCGGCATCGGCGGAAACACGGCCATTTTCTCCATTGTCAACGGCGTTCTGCTGAAGCCGCTCGAGTACCGCGAGCCCGCGCAACTGGTGTACCCGCGCGAGGTGATGATGGAGATTGCCGGCCAGTACCCCGCGCTGCCCGTGAGCGCGCGGCACTTTGTGGAGTGGCGCCGGCGCTGCTCCTCTTTCGAAAGCCTGGCGCTTTACGAGACTGTTGCCGCCAACCTCGCTGCGGGCGGCGAGGCCGAGCGCATCGACATAGCCCGCGTTTCTCCAAACTTCTTCCAGACGCTCGGAGTCGGCCCGGTGCTGGGACGTGGATTTACGGAGGGCGAGGACGTTGACGGGCGCGACACCGTGGCCGTTATCAGCGACGCGCTGTGGCGCAGGCGCTTCGGCGCCGATCCGAACGTCATCGGCCGCAAGGTGACGGTGGATGCCGTGCCGCACGTGATCGTGGGCGTTTTGCCGGCCGGCTTCCGGTATCCATCAGTGCTCTCGCAAATTGCGGGCCGAAGCGTCCCCGTTCATCCCGACCTCTACAAGCCAAGGCCGTTCACCGAAAACGAACTCCGCGAAACGATGGGTATGTTCAACCACGACGTCATCGGCCGGCTGAAGCCCGGCGTGACGGCGGCACAGGCACAGGCCGAGTTGAACGTCATAGCCAGGCAGCTCGTGAAGCTTTCGGGCGAGAAGGTGGATCTGCGCGCCAGCATCACGCCGCTGAACGACGCTATCGCAGGACGTGCCCGGCGCGGCCTCGTCGTGCTGCTGGGCGCGGTGGGCGCGGTCCTGCTGATCGTATGTCTCAACCTGGCGAGTCTCGGCCTGGCGCGCGCGGAACGCAGAAGCCGCGAAGCCGCAATCCGGACGGCGCTCGGAGCCGGCCGCGGGAAGCTGGTGCGGCCGGCACTCATCGAATCGCTGGTTGTCGCCGTCACTGGAGGCGCACTCGGCGCCGGCGCCGCGGCGGCGGCGCTCGGGGCTCTCATGCGCACGGCGCCGCGCGATCTGCCGCGGGTCGATAGCGTGGCGCTCGACGGCCGCGTGCTGCTGTTTGCGCTCGCGCTCACGGCGGTGACGGCGCTGCTGGTTGGGGCGGTGCCCGCATGGCGCGCCGCGCGCGAAGATCCGCAGAACGCGCTGCGTGCCGGCGGGAGGAGCGTGTCGGGCGCCGCGGGCGCGGCGCGGCTGCGCTGGGCGCTGGTGGCCGCCGAAGCGGCAATGGGAATGGTGCTGCTGGTGACGGCGGCTGTGATGTCGGCGAGTTTCATCCGCCTGATGAACGCCGACAAGGGCTTCACGGCGCCATCCGTGTTATCCGCACAGATTTCGATGCCCTGGGTGAAGTACAGCACCGACGAGCAGCGCAACGCGTTTCACGAGCGCATGCTCGCAAAACTGGCCAGCGAGCCCGGCGTGCTCTCCGCCGCTATCACGACGGCGCTGCCGCTCGAAGGCGAAACGTGGGTTGACCGCGTAAACGTTCCGGGCGCGGCTGGAAACGCGGCGCATCCGAACGTCAACGTGCGGTTCGTCAGTCCCGATTACCTGCGCACGATGGGCATCCCCCTGCGCTCCGGCCGCACGTTCACGAACGCCGATCGCGGGCGAAAAGTGACGATTGTCTCGGAGAACCTCGCCGAAGCCCTGTGGCCCGGGCGCGATGCCGTGGGCCGCACGCTCGAACGCAATCCCGGCGACGCCTACGAAGTAATAGGCGTTGCGGGCGATGTGCGCGCGGAGGCCGACAAGCCGCCCGTTGCAATGATGTACCGCGCCTACTGGGAATGGGCTCCACGCACGGTTACGGTGGTTGCGCGCGGAAACGGCGACCCGCGCGCGATCGCGGGCGCGTTGCGCGAAGCCGTGCGATCGACGGACCCGGAAGTTGCGCTCGCGCCCATGCGGACTGTTCGCGAGATACTTGAAGGCTCCGTCGAGACGCGCCGGTTTCAGATGCGGCTGGCTTCCGTATTCGCCATCACCGCGCTTCTCCTCGCGGCGCTCGGAATATACGGCGTGGTGGCGCACGGCGTGGCGCGGCGCAGGAATGAAGTCGGCATCCGGATGGCGTTGGGCGCATCGGCGGCGAGCGTCACGCGACTGATCGTTCGTCAGGGGATGATGCCCGTCGCCGCGGGTATTGTCGCCGGAGTGGCGGGCTCGCTGGCGGCAGCGCGCGTTCTGGAAAGCCTGGTGTATGGCGTGAGCCCTCGCGACCCGGCCATCATGGCGCTGGTTGGGGCCGTGCTCGCGGGTACGGCGATCGGCGCGTGCTACATTCCCGCCCGCCGCGCTGCGAAAGCGGATCCGCTGAAGGCGCTGAGGTACGAGTGATCGCGCGCCGCCCCGCAGTTCCGCGGCGCGCGTGCTTTTTCAGGACATCCCGAGCGTGGGCGTGGGTCCTCTGAATCCGGAGTGTGCCCGCGCGAACCGGCGAGTCACTGCTACGCTGTAATCAGCGGGCGCTATGGGGCGAACCGTTCTTCCAGGGAAACCGTTCCCGCTAGGGGCGACGTGGGACGGCACGGGCGTTAACTTCGCGATCTTCTCGGAACACGCGGAGTGTGTCGAACTCTGCCTTTTCGATCCGTCCAACACCTTCGTGCAAACCGATAGGATCGAACTCCGGGAGAAGACCGCGCACGTGTGGCACGGCTACATCCCGGGCATCGGGGCCGGCCAGCCGTACGGGTATCGCGTACACGGCCCGTATGATCCCGCAAAAGGCCTGCGCTTCAACCCGAGCAAGCTGCTCATCGACCCGTACGCCACGGCGTTGTCGGGCAAGGTGGACTGCAATGCTCCCTTGTTCCCGTACAAGATCGGCGAGGCCGACGACCTCACGAAGGACGACGGCGATTCCGCCTGGGGCGTTCCGAAGTGTCTTGTCACAAGCCCCTACTTCGATTGGGAAGAGGATCGCCCGCCGAGAACGACGCTGGCCGAAAGCGTCATCTACGAGGTTCACGTCAAAGGCTTCACGCAATTGCACCCCGGAGTTCCGAAGGATTTACGCGGCACTTACGCCGGCTTGGCTTCCAGCGCCGGCATCGAGCACCTCAAAAGCCTCGGCGTGACCGCGGTGGAGCTGCTGCCGGTGCACTCGCACCTTGATGAAAAGAGGTTGACCGGCAAGGGGCTGCGCAATTACTGGGGCTACAACACGCTGAACTTTTTCTCGCCCGACGCCCGTTACTGCTCAGAGGGCGATCGCGGCCCGCAGGTGACCGAATTCAAGGCGATGGTCCGCAGGCTGCATCGCGAGGGCATCGAGGTCATACTCGACGTGGTCTACAACCACACCGCCGAGGGGAATCACCTGGGCCCGATGCTCAGCTTCCGCGGCATCGATAACCAGGCCTATTACCGCCTCAGCCCCGACAATCCACGCTACTACATGGATTACACGGGCACCGGCAACAGCATGAACGTGAACCATCCCCAGGTGCTCAAGCTCATCATGGACTCGCTGCGGTACTGGGTGAACGAGATGCACGTGGACGGGTTCCGCTTCGATCTGGCATCGGCTCTCGCCCGCGAGCTGTTCGATGTGGATAAGCTGTCGTCGTTCTTCGATGTCATACACCAGGACCCGGTGATCTCGCGCGTCAAGCTGATTGCCGAGCCCTGGGATCTCGGTGAGGGCGGATACCAGGTGGGCAATTTTCCGGCCGGCTGGGCCGAGTGGAATGGACGTTACCGGGACACCGTGCGCCGCTACTGGAAGGGCGATCAGGGCCAGCTCGGCGACTTTGCGTATCGCATCACCGGTTCGAGCGATCTCTACAAGCACGACGGCCGCAGGCCCACGGCAAGCATCAACTTCGTCGTCTCCCACGACGGCTTTACTCTTCGCGACCTGGTCAGCTATAACCACAAGCACAACGAGGCGAACGGAGAGGACAACCGCGACGGCCTCGATGAGAACTATTCATGGAATTGCGGCGCCGAAGGCCCGACGGACGATCCGGCAATCGTCGCTCTTCGCGACCGGCAGGCGCGCAACCTGATGGCGACGCTGCTGTTCTCGCAGGGCGTCCCGATGATCTGCGGCGGCGACGAGATGGGCCGCACGCAGAACGGCAACAACAACGCCTACTGCCAGGACAACGAGACTTCCTGGTTCCAGTGGGATCTTGGAGAGCGCGAGCGCACGATGCTCGAGTTCACGCGAAAGCTGGTCGAACTCCGTCACAAGCATCCCAACCTCCGCCGCAGGAAGTTCTTTCAGGACCGTTCGATTCGCGGCGAAGGCGTTCGCACTCCCAGCCTCGAGCGTGCCGAGGTGAAGGATATCGCCTGGCTGAAGCCGGACGCGACGGAAATGACAGACGAGGACTGGCGGGCCGGCTGGATGCGCTCATTCGGGGTGCTTCTCAGCGGTGAGATGCTCGACGACGTCAACGATCACGGCGAGCCGATCGCGGATGACACACTTCTGATCCTGTTCAACCCGCACCAGGATCCGATCAGGTTCTTTATGCCGGAACTGCGCGACAACTTGCGCTGGCTTGTAATCGTGGATACGGCCAAGCCCGGGCAGCCGGACGGGCGCGCATTCAGCCACGGCGAGGCGTTCGAACTTGTGGCCCACTCGGTGGCGCTTTTTTGCGCGAAGAAGCCGGATGAAGAAAAAACGCGGGGCGAACCCGAAGGCCGCCCCGCTTGAAGCCCGCGAGTGGGCTGAGACTTTTCATAGTACCCACGATTGCCGGGGAATGGGGAACCGCGGGGCGAGTCCGCCGGCTCAGCATGCAACCGCCGGCACGGCGCCCGAAGGCGGCGCCGCAAGACGCAGTCCGCCGCGTGTTATTTTGATTGCGCATGCCGGTTCTCGGGGTCGATATCGGAGGCACCAAAATAGCGGCCGGTATAGTCGCCGGATCCGCTGAATTGCTTGATTGCGTAGCCGTTCCGACACGGGCGCCGCAGGGCAGGGAAGCATCCCTGGCGCAGGTGCATTTCGCCATCCGCTCGGTGTTGCGGCCGGGCGTGCATGCAATCGGCATCGCGTGCCCGGGCCCGCTGGACCCGAAAACCGGTATCGTGATAAACCCACCCAATCTGCCGGGGTGGAATAACGTTCCCCTGGCGGCCATCATACAGCGCGAATACGGCCTGCCTTGCCGTGTCGAAAACGATGCCAATGCCGCCGCTCTCGCCGAGGCGCTCTTCGGCGCCGGCCGCGGCCGCGAAAACGTCTTTTACGCGGCGCTTGGAACCGGCATCGGCGCCGGGATCGTTATCGGAGGCAAGGTGTACCACGGCAAGAACGGGCAGGCGGCCGAGGGCGGTCATGTCAGCATCGACTGGCGCAGCGCGGAGCGGTGCAACTGCGGCGTGCCGGGATGAATCGAGACACTCGCTTCGGGAAGCGCAATCGCGCGCAGGTACGGGCGGGAAGCCGGAGAGATCGTCTCGGCCGCGGCGGCGGGCGAGGCCGCGGCGTCTCAAGTGCTTGATGAAGTGAGCGAGATGATCGGAGCATGGCTAGGGGGAGTGGTAAGCCTGCTCGACCCCGACGTGATCATCATCGGAGGGGGGTATGTCGCAGATCGGAGAACCTCTGTTTTCGAGGCTCCGGCGCGTGATGCCGTCGCGAACCATAAACCGTTTCGCGGCTGAGACACCCATCGTGCCCGCCGAACTCGGGCTTTCGGCCGGCGTGCTGGGCGCGGCCGCGCCGGTTCTGTGAACCCCGAGCCGCGGCGCGGGCGCTGATACGCGCCGGCGGCACGGCTTCACAGGCAAAAGCAGTTGTCCGGGCGATAGAACACGGCCGTGCAGCCGCGTTCATTCAGCGAGGGCACCAAGCCCGTGAAGTCGAGACGCCTGAAACCATTTGAGATGAGCAGGTCGGAGCCTTCGCGGTACTCCTCGCGCTGGATGTCGTCCCAAACAACGACGCCCGACGGCTTGAGGCACTCAAGCGATCGCCTGGCGCACTCCACACGGCTGCGGCCGTCGATTACGAGAACGTCGAAGTACCCGGGAAAGCGCGCCGCATAACCGGGGTACTCGCCCGTCTCGAGCGGTACGAGCGCGACGGTCGCATTCGGCGGCAACTTCGCGCTGATTCGAGCATGCCATCCGGCATGGTGCTCGCATGCGACCACCTGCGCCACGCGCTCGGCCCACCACAACGTGCTGTAACCCGAGCCATACTCGAAGACGCGCATTTCCGGCCGCGCGCGCGAGGCCAGAAAACTGATCACGGAGTAGTTCATGAACGGGAGCGGGCGCCCGGCGGCATCCACCGGAAGATGCTCGTCGAAGCTGCGGAACCAGCCGTCTTCGAGCAGCGGGCCTCTCCTGATAAGCGAGTAACAGCCGTACAGCTTGAGCTTTTTCAGAACTGCCTGTGCGGTTTTCCTAATCACGCGATCCGATCCGCCCTTTGCGGCGTTGGGCCGCTTACAATAGCCCGCGCCTCCTCAGCCACCGTTCAAGCAGGCCGCCCCAGGTGCCGAGCACAGGATCGAGGGGCGCGAGCCCGACGCCGTGGCGCCCGTGCGCGTAAATGTGCATTTCGGCGGGCACTCCGGCTTTGCGCAGCGCCATGTAAAAATTGATTGAGTTCTCGACGGGCACCGCGTCGTCGTCTGTCGTGTGGAAAAGGAACGTGGGTGGGGTCTGCGGCGTCACGTGCAGCTCGTTTGAAAGCAGCTCGATGAGTTTCGGGTCCGGGTTTTCTCCCAGCAGGTTGCGCCGCGAGCCGCGGTGCGTGTAGTCGCCCATCGTGATCACAGGGTAGGAGAGGATCATGAAATCCGGCCGCGAACTCACGCGGTCGATAGGATCCGCGGCATTCGGGTTTCCGTTGTCGAAGTGCGTGCCGGCGGTGGAGGCCAGGTGCCCGCCCGCGGAAAAACCCCAGATGCCGATGCGGTCCGGCGAGATGTGAAACTCCGCGGCGCCGGCGCGCACAGTACGAATCGCCCGCTGCGCATCGCCCAATTCGACCGGGTGGTGATACCTGGGGCCGAGCCGGTACTTCAATATGAATGCCGATACGCCGCGCGCGTTCAGCCACTCGGCAATCTGCCTGCCTTCGTGATCCACCGCGAGCATCCCGTACGCCCCGCCGGGGCACACGACGACGGCGCTGCCTTTCGGGTTGTCTTTGGCCAGGCGGATGGTGAGAGTCGGCTTGTCTTCGTCGGAATCGCCGAGAGCCCCCGGAGCTGCGCCGGGCCACAGCGGCCGGACTTCCTGGGCAAAAAGCACCGCGGCGCAGGCGGCGATAGTTGGTGCAATTGCTATTGGATAGCGCATGAAGCAAGATGATACACCCGAGACGCGGTGTCCCGCCCGATTCGTCTGTCGCCCTCGCTGCGCAGGGAAGCCCAGGAAATAAAAAAAACGGTGCACCCGGCTGGCGGGCGCACCGCTGGGAACGGATGGCGCGGCCGGAAGACGCCGCGCCATCGCGGGCAAAAGCCCTGGCCCTAGAAAATAATGCGCGCCGACAATTGCACGGCGCGCGCGTTGTTTGTGAAGAACCGGTCCGCGCCGGAAGCCAGCCCGCTATTGGGTGTGTAGAGCGCGGACAGAGGCGTCAAGTTCATGAACCCGAACGAGTTCAACGGCACACCCGTGTACTGCGAGTGGTTGATTATGTTGAACGCAGCGCCGCGGAACTCTATTCCGAGGTTGTCGCTCCAGGCGAAACGCTTGGTGAACGACACGTCGAGGTTGTTCACGCGGTCGAGCCTGAAGGCATTGCGGGCGCCGATTGTGGTGCTCGGGAATGACGCGTCGGCATATGGAATCGGAGCTGGTGTTGCGAGGATGCCGACGGTCTGCCCGGACGAGTTGAACAGCGGCGTTCCGGTGCCTGCGGTTAGCGCCTCAACGGTGTAGATGGGCGTGCGGTAGGAGTTGTTCGCGTACAGCGTGCCCGGACTCAGCGCCTCCATCGTGGACAGCGGAGAGCTGGTCTGGTACGTGTAATTCGCCGAGATATTGAAGTTGGCGAAAATGTTCCCGACAAGTTTGTTGTTGCCGGTCCACGGCTGCAACAGCGACATCAGGTCGAACATGAACAGGCCGCTTATACGCTGTCTGTGGTCGAACGGCGATTCGTCATTGAAGCCTCCGAACAGCGCATCGGCCGGAGTGCCAGTGTAAGTGGAAGTTGAGTGGCTGTAAGTGTAGGTCGCGAAGAACGTGGCGCCGCCCGCAAAACGCTGGTTGAAGATGGCCGAAGCGCCGTTGTAACGGGTCAAGCCGCCGTAGTTCAGCCCCAGCACCGAGTTGTTAGGTATAACCGGCAGTTCTCCCCAGGCGGCAACCGGCGTGAGCGAGCCCGACGCCTGCGCGTTCTGAATGTCGGCCAGCGTCAGAGTGAGACTGTCAAGCTCGGCCTGGCTCGGAGGCGTGAAGAACACCGGGAAGTTGCGCGCGAAAGCGGGCGCGGGACCGTTCAGCGACTGCACGTAGGGCTGGTGCACGGCGCGCGTGCCCAGGTATTGAAGTGTCAGGCTGGCTGTCGACCAGAGCCTCGATTGAACGGAGCCGTTCCAGCGCATCACGTACGGCGTGGGCTGCGACACCGCGATCACAGAGCGGAGCGCATCCGCCTCCGCGGGCGAGATGTCGATCGGCGGCACGGTGTATGGGTCGGGAATGCCGCCGTTGGCGAGGAACCCCGGCGTGTTGCTGTTGCTTGTGGCCGTAACGGTGGTTCCGATCTGCGGGATCACCTGGCCGAGCCGGAAGTAATTGTACGGGCTGTACAGGTTGTCGTACATCATGCTGAAGCCCGCACGAATCACGAAGTAGTTCTGCCCCTTGGGCGCCCACGCGATTCCGGCGTGAGGCGAGAAGTTGTTCGTGTCGACGCCGGGCTCGTTGATATTGATGCCCGTGCTGCTGGGGAACAGGCCGCTGCCGCTCACGAACACGGGCAGCGTCGCGTACTGGTAGCGCACGCCCAGTGTCAGGTCGAAGTTGGGCGCAATGCGCCAGTTGTCATGCAGCCATGCGGCTACCAGCCAGCGGTTGTCGTTGATGTCGTTTGCGCCGAAAGCTTTCTGCGCGAGCACGTCCGGCGGCAGATCAAGCAGGTACCGATCCAGGCTCGAGTAGACGTAGTCTCCGCGCCGGGTGCTCAGGTTTCCGATGCTCGAGATGTACCGCATGGCATCGGCTCCGAACTCGATTTTGTGCGGTCCGGCGACCCACGAAACAGAGTCCGCAAGTTGATAGGTGTTGAACGCCGATCCGTCAAACAGGCCGAATTGCGGCCCCAGCAGCAACTGGCTTTCGCCGCCGATGTTGATGTTCGGAAACGCCGGCAAGCCGGGGAACGCAATCGGGAACGTTCCCGGGAAAGTCTGGGTGTAGCGGTTATAGCCGGCACGCAAGTCGTTGGTCGTGTTTGCGTTGAACACGTGCGTCCAGTTCCCGAGCGCCTGTAGCGCGAGAGTATCCATCTCGCTGGCTATCGGGATGGTCGGCGAAGATGCGTACGGGTTTGCGTACAGGTTGTTGTTTACGAACCTGAAGTTAACCGAGTTGGCCGTGTTCACCACGTAATCCAGGGCGCCGGTGCCCATGTACTGGCTCTGCTTGTTCGTGTATGTGCCCTGGACCAGGCCCAACGGAATGCTTGTGCCGTCAACTGTCGTAAAGCGCTGTGTGGGCCCGATCGGCACGCTGCCGATGGTGGCTTCGAGAATTCCAAGATTTGTAGCCGAAACGTCGGGGAGCCCCGCCAGCGTCGCGAATGCGCCATCCGTCGGCGCATACATGTAGGACCCCAGCGGGCTGGTGTAACGCGTCGGAATCCACTCAAAATTACCGTATCCGAAGATTTTACTCGGTACGATTGGGAAACCTAGCGAGCCGCCGAGACGGTACTGGTTGTATCCCAGATCGTCGTGCTCGTAACCAGCGCGCCGCGTCCAGTTATCCGTGGCGTTCAGACTGTGGTTATTGAAGTAATAGTAGGCGGACCCGTGCCACTGGTTGGCGCCCACTCCGGTGTTCTCCAGGAAATCCCCGCCGCTGCTGTGGCCGAAAACAGGCGAAGGCTGGGCCGTGAACTGAGTGAACTGCTCTGTGGCCATGTTGGACACATAAGCCAGCGGCCCGGGATAGACCTTGTTGTTGTTGTCGACGCCGTTGATCCTGAATGAGTTGTTGATCGGCAAACCGCCGGCGACCGAAGGACCGCGCGCGCTGCTGACCGCCGTATACGTGGCCTGGCTCATCAGCGACAGGTTCAGCGGGCCATAAATCTCCCCCGCCCTCAAAGGCAGATTCGAAGCCGGCAGGTACATCGACTCCGGAGCCGTGAAGCTCTTCAGTATCTGAGCGGGATCCATCTCGATGGGAATCGAGGTTGCCGTCAGGATGTCGGTCAGCGGCACCGGCGCCAGCGCAATCTCCGCGCGCACCGGCCCGGGTGCCGTCACCTGATACTCGCGCTCGTAAACCGGCGGTGGCGTAACCCCGGGCGTGACCTGCCGCCCGGCGATCCTGATCGTATACCGGCCGGCGGGAACATCGGCAAACTTATAGTATCCGTCCGGTCCTGTAACCGCCGTCATCTGTGTGCCTGTAACGGGATTTACCAGTGTGACCGGAACGTTGGCGACAGGATTTCCGGCAGCATCTCTTACCACGCCCTCGACGCTGCTCATGTCCTGCGCCTGCAATTGGCAGACGGACATGCCTGCTAGAGCCAACAGACATGCCAGCAGTACGACAATTCGCATGTGGGTAACGTACCTCCGCCTGTTTCCGGTGCACGCTGCCGTCCATTGCCTGCAAACTCGTGCCGTCATCCACATATGAAATGTCGCCCACCGGAATCTTCAGAAAATGAAAATATCGAAATGTTGTGCTCCGGTAATCGGTATGGGCCTGCTTCACACTCTTTACAGACGAGCCCTTTAGAGCACACCCAGTCCCGTTCGCATGTATCATAATCACAACCCAAATAAAAACGATAGGACGGTGTTTAATTATTCGCCTCACGACAATAGCGGAGCGCCGTTTTATCATGGGGACGTGTCTCCCGTTCTCGCCGGGAGCGCTTGCAACAGGGGCGGAATTGGGGATCTGGGACTTTCGTATCAGTATTTCCAATATCTTGGCTGTCTCGGCTGTTGTTGTCTTCACGCCCGCGATCTCCGCGCAGTACTTCGGACAGAATAAAGTCCGCTTCGAAACCTGCGATTTCAAAGTCCTTAGAACAGAACATTTTGATATCTACTTCTATGAAACCGAGCGCGACGCGGCGGCCGCAGCCGGCCGCATGGCGGAGCGCTGGTACAGCCGTCTCAATGATGTCCTGGGCCACTCCCTCTCATCGCGGCAGCCCATCGTCCTTTACGCCAGCCAGGCAGCCTTCCGGGCCACCACGGCCATTCCCGGCGAGATAGGCGAGGGCACCGGCGGCGTGACTACGCTGCTGCGCCGGAAGCTTGTCATGCCGCTTGCCGGTCCGCTGTCCGAGACGAATCACGTGCTGGGACACGAGCTCGTGCACGCATTCCAGTTCGACATCTCCGCCGATGCCGCGGCGTCGAGCGAACGCGGCGGCTCGGTCGTCTCGCTGCCGCTTTGGTTTGTGGAAGGGATGGCGGAGTATCTCTCGCTCGGCGCGCTCGACCCGTTCACGGCGATGTGGATGCGCGATGCCGTCGCCCGAAACCGCCTGCCCTCCCTCGGCGAACTGAACAGCCCCCGGTATTTCCCGTATCGTTACGGGCAGGCCTTCTGGGCATACCTTGCCGGACGCTACGGCGATGGAGTGATCGCGCCGATGCTCCGTGTGGCTTCCGCGCAAGGTGTCAACAAAGCCATCAAGCTAGTGCTCGACACCACGCCCGAGGCACTTTCGGCCGCCTGGCGCCGTTCGCTCTCCGATTCGATCGATCCCGTGCTCAAGCTGACTGTGCCGGCGGAGGAGGATGCGCGGCTGCTCGTCTCGAGAAAACGCAACGGCGGCGAGTTGAACGTCGCCCCGGCGCTCAGCCCAGACGGCAGCCTGATGATGTTTTTTTCGCAGCGCGGCCTGTTCTCCATGGAACTGTATCTCGCCGACGGGAAGACCGGCGCAGTCAAGCGCAAGATCACCGAATCGGCCGCCGGCGCGCACTCCGAAAGCCTGGAGTTCATCAACTCCGCCGGCGCCTGGAGCGCGGACGGCCGCCTGTTTGCCTTCGGCGGAGTAGCTGACGGCAGGCCGCAACTAGCCATCTATGATGCCGGCCGCCGCCGGGTGACGCGCCGTTTTGTTTTCGACGGGCTGGGTACGGTACTGACGCCCACGTGGTCGCCGGACGGACGGCGCATAGCGTTCTCCGCCACCCGCGGAGGCTACTCGGATCTCGCCGTCATCGACATCGATACCGGCCGGTGGCGCATGCTCACGCGCGACGCGTTCGCGGATCTTCAGCCCGCCTGGTCTCCCGGCGGCCGCACCATCGCGTTCACGACGGACCGCTTCACAACCGACATCGCGAGCCTCTCGTTCGGGCATTACCAGCTTGCGCTCCTGGATGTCGCAAGCGGCGATATAGCGCGCGTGCCCGCATTCGCCGCCGGCAATCACATCAACCCCCAGTGGGCGCAGAAGGGCCAGGCCCTGTACTTCATCTCCGACTGGAACGGCATCGCCAACGTGTACCGGCTGGAGCGGCGCGGTGGAGAAATCTCTCAGATTACGCGTCTGCAATCGGGCGTGACCGGAGTGACGCGCTTGAGCCCCGCGCTCTCTGTCGCGGCCTCGGCCGGCCGCCTCGCATTCAGCACTTTCGGCGATGGCGAGTATTCCATCTACTCGATTGATGATCCGATCGGAGCGGGCGTGCCGCTCGACCTCGCCAAGCAGGTGGATGAACTCAAACCCGCCGTTCTGCCCCCGCTCGACCGCCCCGCCGCGCAGGTGCTGCCCGCAGCCGTGCAGCCGCCTGCCGCTGAAGCGGAGAAGCTCGCGTTCAGCACCCACCCGTACAAACCTAAGCTCGGCCTGGACTACATTGCACCCCCCAATGTAGGCGTGAGCACCGGCGGGTTCGGCGCCTTTGCCGGTGGAGGTACCGCGCTCTACTGGAGCGACATGCTCGGTTATCACAGCGTGACTACCGCGTTTCAACTCTCCGGCAGCACGAACGGAAGCGAGTTCCTGCGCGGCATTGCCGCGCTGGGCTCCTACGAGAACCGGATGCACCGCTGGACTTGGGGAGTCGCCGGCGGCCAGGTGCCTCTGCTCACGGGGAGCATCGAGCGCACGGTCCGGCAAGCGGACGGCGAGACGACCGTGGTCGAGGGCGTCACGCGCTACTGGCGGGTGGCTCGGGAAGGCGCCGCGGCGTTTACCTGGCCGTTCAATCGCGCGCAGCGCATCGAGCTTGCCGGCGGGTTCCGCCGCGTCGATTTTTCCATCGATCGCACCGAAAATGTATATCGATTCGACAGCGGCCGGCTGATCTCACGCCGGCGTTCGACTCCCGGCGCGCCGCGCCCGCTGAATCTCGGCATCACCGCCGCAGCGCTTGTCTACGACACCGCTTTGTTCGGAGGCGCCAGCCCCGTCCGCGGCCGGCGGTACCGGCTCGAGTTGGGCGGCAATGGCGGGACGCTTATCTATACGACGGCGCTGGCCGACTTCCGTCAGTACGTCATGCTCGCGCGGCCGCTTTCGCTTGCCGGGCGCCTGCTGCACTACGGGCGCTACGGCGGCGGGGCCCGCGACGAGCGGCTCGAGGACCTGTACATCGGTTATCCGTCTCTCGTGCGCGGCTACGATGCCGGCTCTTTCACGTCCGGGGATTGCGGCTCTACGCCGGGTGTGTGCCCCGTGTTCGACCGGCTCATCGGCAGGCGCGTGGCTGTGGCGAATGCGGAAATCAGATTGCAAGTAATCGGGGCATTGGGAGTCATCGGGACCAGGCACGTCCCGCCCGTCGAGGTCGCGCCGTTTTTCGATTCGGGAATTGCCTGGGGTAGGAATGGCGGGGGTGGCGCCGTGAGCAATGCCCCAGTCAGAAGTACCGGCGTCTCCGCCAGGGTTAACCTGTTCGGTTTCGCCGTCGGCCAGCTCAGCTACGTGCATCCGTTGGATCGGCCGGCCCGGAGCTGGCTATGGGAATTCGCGATTTTGCCCGGATTCTGAGGGCGAGAGGGATGAGCGTTTCTCATCGAAGGTTTCAGATCAGTGAATCACAGGAGGAGGAGATCTATGACCAGTCTGAGTAAACAACTGCGGTTCGCAGCGTTCGGACTCGCGGCAGTGGTGGCTCTTGCGTTGCTTATGCCCGCCTGCGGCGGCGGCACCTCTCAGACGGCCGCCACAACTCCGGGCGAGACGGCGCCGCCATCGACCGACAACGTCGGGCAGCCCGTATCGATTCAGTCCCTCGTGGCGGATCCGTCCGCTTACTACAACCGCCAGATCGCCGTCACCGGCGTTGTCCGGCAAATCGTCGCCCCGGGTGCATTCGTTCTGAGCCCGGCCACGACATCGCCTCAAAACGAATCGATCCTCGTGGCCGGCAAGAACCTCCCCACAGTCAGGGTTGGCGAGTCTGTCAGCATCGTCGGTACACCGCAGCAGTTCAACTTCAATAACTTCAACAGCCAGATCGGGCAGAACTGGAATCAGGCGGCGTTCACGAATTACGAGAACCAGCCCGCCATCATGGCGACCGAAGTCACCTCGCGCGCGAACATGCAGGGCGGGGGCGGCTACGGCGGCGCGAACCAGAATCAGTAGCCAGGGAGAAATACACGGCGCACTCGCTCGCACGGGCGAAGGAATCTGACAGCCTTCGCCCTTCGCGGGCGGCGCGGCCGGTCGAATAGAGCCCATCGCAGCGAAGATCCTGCGCCTCCCGCGCGGGCCGCCGGAAATGCGTCCTTCATGAGAGAAGATTTCACCGTCTTTGGCCCGGTACACCTGGCGATCATTGCGGCTACACCCGCGATAGCGCTCGTGTTGGCTCGAATATCCCGCACGCGGATGCGGCTAAGACACGCTATCCGGCTGAGTCTGGCCGCCGTTCTCATGGGCGGCGAACTTCTCTTTTACGGCTATATGGCTGGCATGGGCGTGCTGCGTTTTCCCGACGGCCTGCCGCTTCAGTTTTGCAACATCGCGCTGTGGATCACCGTGCTTGCGCTGGCCGCGCGCGCAAGCGTCATCGAGAACCTCGCCTGGTATCTCGGCGCCATAGGGCCGACAGTGGGACTGCTCGTCCCGCAACTGTGGCTGCCCGCATCATCGCTGCCTAGCGTTCAATACTTCATAGGCCACGCCGGCGTGCTCGTGAGCATCCTGTTCCTGGTGCTCTCCGGCGAGATGCGCCCTTCGGCAAAGGCGGCCGTGCCGGCGTTCGTCGCCATGAATGCGATCGCCGCCGGCCTTGGCGTGTTCGATCACGTCTATGCGACAAATTACATGTTTCTACGGCAAAAGCCCGCCGCACCGGGTCCCATGCTTGAGCTCTTGGGACCCTGGCCGTGGTATCTGCTGGCATCGGAACTGCTTGCAGTCGCGTGCCTGTTCCTGCTCGCGCTGCCGTTCAGAAGCGCGCCTCGGCGCCGTCTGTTGCCGGCTCTGCTCCGGGTGAAAGCCGCCGGGGCATCTGCTGCGCCCGCGCCGCCTCAAATGCAGAGCGGCGATTAACGCAGCGGACTTGCCGGTTCGCCCGATGCGTCCGGCCGTTCAGTCAATTGTGAACATCGGCGTCAGCCTTCGATGCGAGCTCGCGGCGCCGGCCGGGGGCACCCGATCGATTCGAGGCGTTTCATGGGGCGCCGGCAGCGGCCATGTTACCGGAGATGTTCGCGAATGCCACGGCGCCGCAGCGGAGCGAAATGCGCGTGCATCGCATCCGTTATCTGTCCCGCCAGAACAACTCCGCGTCGGATCGCCGTACGTAGTTCGCATCGATCACCGCGGGGTCGGCGCAACCTCTAGCTTCCGCGATCCGGCCCACCGCCGCTGCCAGCGCCCGCGGCACATTGGTAATCCGCGCGTGCTCGAACCGGGTGCCTGCCAGCGCCTGCTCGAACGGCGCGAAATCGGTGGAAAGAAACTCGATATCGCCGCCGGGCAGGGTCTTCAGCCATTCCGGAAACCGCGCCACAACCTCCGGCGAAACGGCATTCAGCCCGGCATCGTACACCGCGCCGTAGATTTGTCCCCGGCGCGCATCGAGCACCGCCGCCCGCAACGGCGCCTCGCCGAAGCTGGCCACCGCCTGTAGGTTCGAAACCCCCGTTGCGCTCTTTCCCAACGCCTCTGCGAGACCTTTCGCCGCAGCCAGCCCCACGCGCACGCCGGTGAACGACCCCGGCCCCGCCGCCGCGGCGAAGCAGTCAACGGAATCGAGTTCCCAACAGGCCCGTTCAAGCAGCGCGCGCACGTGCGTGAACAGCGTTGAGCTGAATCCCTCGGGAGAGCGCAGCAGCAGCTCCGCAACGGCTCTGCCGCCTTCCACGGCCGCGATGCTGCCGAACTCCGCGGTGGTGTCGATGGCGAGGATTCGCATCGGCAGCGGCTACTTGGTAAGGCTCCAGACGCGCACCAGCGAGTACACTTTGCCGTTCGCGTTCATGCCGTACAGCCGCACCGTGAGCGGCGCCGGATAGATGCGGCCCTCGTGCCCGCTGAGCTTGAACACACCCTTGCGCCCCGTGCCGATGACACGGTACGACTGCGCATTCTCGCCCGCAACCTCGCCCGTCCACAGGTACATCATCGAGCGCGTCGCGCGCGATTCCCGCGTGAGCCTGATCTCGTACGGCGGCGGGTCGGTTGCCGGGATGGTGTCGCCCGCCGGTTCGGCGATCTCGAACGGGGCGCGCGCCGGGTCCTGCTCCACCTCCTGCATGATGATCGCTCGCGATTCGAACTTGTACGAGCGCAAGCCCTCTTTGCGCCCCTCGCGCGAGATGTGCAGCACCCAGTCGTGTTCCTTGTCGGGCGGCTCGCCCATCCACCGGTCCGCCTTGAAGTTCTTCAGCTTGATGTACTCGCCGTTGATCGGGTTGAACCACGAGATGTCATAGCCGTGCTTCGGCAGCACGATCTCCACCGGCCCGGGCTTCTCGACGTACACGACGTACTCGATGCCCTCGACGCCCTCCTCGCGCGGGCGCTGGAGCGCCACGGCGCGTCCGCCGTCCACGTCGAAGTACGGCTCCAGCTCCCAATAGCGCGTGCGCGAGAAGAAATCGTACCACGCCGTCATCTGCTTGGCGCCCGGCGAATCCAGGTACTCAGCGCTCACTCCCGGTTTTCCGCCGCCGTAAGTCCCCGTGTTGGCGAAGTACGGCGATTCGCCGTCCATCGTCGCGTTCCACAGCCGGTGCCTGAACTCCGTGGTGTCGACATCGTTCGGACCGGCGCGCCCCGCGCCGCTGTCCTCTCGGCCGAAGCACAGGTTGACGAACGGAACAGCGTACAACTGGTGCTGGATGGCGCCGATGTTGTCGTCCGCCGTCCCTAACGCGATGTAGTCCATCCAGCCGTCCCGCATGAGAGGCGATGAGGTGACGCGCGCTCCCGTCGAGCGCGGGTGCTGGTACGGGTCCAGTTTCTTCAGCATCTCGCCGATGTCCTTCAGCAGTGCGCGCCCGTCGGCGTAGTCCTCGAAATGCTCAACGCCCTGCCAGGTCACGTTGAATGCAGAGTACCGGGCCACCGCGTACTGTATGTACCGCGCACGCTGCTCACGCTCGGGAAACAGCTCGGCAAGCTGGTTATTGTCCCAGCCGAGCACGAGATCCGCGATGATCCCCTTGCCGTTCATGTACCGGACGCGGCTGTCGAGTTCGCGGAAAAAAGCGGGATCGGGGCGGTCGCGCCCGGGGAAGCTCCTGAGGTCGCGCGAGATAATAACGCCGCGGATGTGATTGAACTTCTGCTCCGCGCGCTTGTTGACCACCTGTTCGAAGATGGCGCGGTCTATTAAGGGAAACGTCAGCAGTGTGTCTCCCATCCACAGGTGCGGAGTCTTCTTCTGGCCGTCCGCAAGCGCCCAGTGGTGAACGTTCGCTGCCTCGAGGAAACCGGGGGAATCGGATGGCGTCGCTGTGAAAGTTCCCTCATTGCCGTCGAACCGCTCGAGGTTGCTGGTGATGCGGAACACCCACTCGCCTGGGTCCGTCGGCGCGGCGCGGATCACCATCCGCCGGCCGCCGTCCCAGTAGCCGGGCATCTTGAACGTGCGGTATCGCGGCGAGCGGAACTCCGCTTCGAGCTTGACGGTCAGGTACGGGTTCGGGTGCGCGGCGGCTTCGGCATCGTTCAGTTCGAAGGCCAGCTCGCAAGGCGAATAAACCGGGGTGGGCCCGCAGACGGTCTGAGCCGGTGCGACCGGCGCGAGGACGGCCGCGATGGCCAGTACGTCAAACAACCTCATGCACTTCCAGTGTACGCAGGTCCGGGCTGCGGTCAAAGCCGCCGGGGCCGGGTGCCCGCAAATTCAGGAGCGCCGAACTTGCGCGGGCACCCTGGCCCGAAGCAGGCCAGACACCCACCGGCAATCGTGCCGGTCGGGGCGAAACCGGTTCAGGCGCGTCCGGCCAGGAGCCGTAACAGCGCAGGCACTATGCCTCGCCGCGGCTTCTCCGGCGGAGGGCTCAGGCTCAACAACACTTCGGACGGCAGCGTGGAACGGTAGCACGCCAGCAGGTGCCATTCATCGAAGTCGATGGCGCGCGCGTACTGGCGTATGTAGCTCGTTGTGAAAACGCCGCCGGGCAGCGCTCCGAAATTGCCGGCCTCGATCGCTTCCAGGTAGCGCGTCGAGATCTTTGTCTCGTTCGAGATATCCCGCAGGGAAATGCCTTTCCCTTTGCGGATCGCATTCAAATCAGGCAGGTTCGAAGGAATTCGAGTCGCCATCGGATTCTCTACAGCCTGGAGCGCGCGGCCGTACCGGCTCCTCTCGGGTGCCGCACTGAGTTATAGTACCCAAAGTCCTTCCGATCTATTTGGACATTTTCGTGGGTGCCGGTACCCCTTTTTTGTGGGTATTCGCCTTGCCTCATCTCACGTGCCCGGTTCTCTTGCTGCCGGAACTGTGTCGCCGACAGCAGCATAGAAGCGAATTTAAACCGTTTTCAGCCCGATTGAAAGCGAAATCTGCGCCAAATTCACCCTGATTCCGGAGCATTCGCTTTCGCCTGAGAGACGGAACCGCCTGGCGCCGGCTCCGGCTGTTTCCCATGCGGCCGGTCTCACGCTCGCGTCGCGCGAGCGCGCTGTGTCGCGGATGAACTCTATCGATGCTGAATTTTGGGGATTTACAACTCTGCACCGGGCCGGCGCAGGCCGGCGGGCGTTGAGCCGTTCGAGACTCAAAGTTTGCCGGCCGCCGGTCGGACATTCTGTGCCAGCCAGTCACGGGCTCGTTTATACTGCGCTGAATGCCGGTCTTCAAGCAGGGGTTATTCCGATTTTTTGCCTGATTTGTGCGCAGTACTCTCCGGTTTCCGCCGCGTCTCTAATTGCCGGTTTGCCGCACGCGCACGGTCAGTTCCTGCGTATCCGTGCGGCCGCCCGCTCTGGCCTCGAGCGAGTACGTGGTGGTCCGCTCCGGGCGCACCATGATGCACTTCCTGCCGGGCGTGACGGGAACTACCGGTGGGTGCAGCCGCAGCGAATCTGCTCCTGTCGCGTCGTAGCACAGCGAAACGGGCTGGCCCGCATCCACCTCAGAAGCCGTTGCGATGAAAGTACTTATGATTTCCCCGGACGCTTCCGGCTGTGAAACTTTCGTGCGCTTGGCGCCGACGCGCACGGACGTCCGGGCTGTCGCCGTGCCTCCGGGGCCGGATGCCGTCAGCGTATAAAGCGTGTCGTGCTCGGGCGCGGCCTGGACGCAGCGGTTCGGGCTCGGCGAGACGCCCTCAAGCGGCGGGTCGATCTTCACGGAAGCGGCGTTCGCAGTACCGTAGCACACCAGTACTGTCTCCCCCCGTACTATTTCGTCCCTACTGGTATAAAACTGCGTGATTTTCGGCTTTTCCGGCGGTTTTGCAGCCCGGTCGGGCGGGGATGTCGAACAGCTCCCGAGCGCCGCGGCCAGTCCGGCGACAGTGAAAACGGCGAATTTCGTCACCCTCCGATGCTAACCCGCCCCGGGCTATCCCGTCTCGCGCCGCGCTACGCTGGTAAGGGCCGCGATGAACAACAGCAATCCGCTTATAGACATACATCTGCCGCTTCCGTTCGACCGCGTCCGCGCCGAACACGTCGAGCCCGCCATCGCCGAACTGCTCGGTCGAGCGCGTGAGGAGTTGGCCGCGCTGGGGGCCGCCGAGCCGGCTTTTGATCTCATGCGGCGGTTTGATCTGTTTACCGAGCCGCTGGACCGCGCCATGGCTCTAGTGCGGCACCTGGAATCCGTCGCGACGTCTCCCGAACTGCGTGCCGCCTACAACGCGGTGGAGCCGCACGTGAGCGAGTTCCACTCGCGCGTGCTGCTCGACGAGCCTCTGTGGAACGCCCTCATGCGCTACGCCGGGACGGAGGAGGCAAGAGCGCTCACCGGACCGCGGCGGCGTTTCCTGGTGCGGACTGTCGACGAGTTCCGCCGCCACGGCGCTACACTCGATGCCGCCGGCAAGCAGCGGCTGGCGGAGATCGACGTCGGGCTCGCGGAGCTGACCACGAAATTCTCGGAGCATGTCCTCGATTCCACAAACGAATTCGAGCTCTACATAACCGACGAAGCCGGCCTGGCGGGTTTGCCCGACGTGGCGCGCGCCGCGGCGCGGGAAAGCGCCGCCGCGAGGGGCAGGGAGGGCTGGCGCTTCACGCTGCACGCCCCCAGCCTCAACCCGGTTCTGACGTACCTGGACGACGCCGGGGTGCGCGAGCGCATGTGGCGCGCGCTCGTCACCCGAGGCGCTTCCGGCGCGCACGACAACCGGCCGCTGCTGGCGCGAATTCTCGAGCTGCGGCGGGAAAAGGCGCATCTGCTTGGGTATCCCCATTTCGCCGACTACGCCCTGGCCGACCGCATGGCGCAAAATGCCGCCCGGGCCCTGGAATTCGTCGACCAGCTCCGCGAACGCACCGTTAGCCGCTTCCACGCCGAGAACGCCGAACTGCTCGACTTCCGCCGGCGCATTTCGGGTGATCCGGCAGCCTCGCTCGCGCCCTGGGACGTGGCGTACTATGCCGATAAGCTCCGCGCCGAGCGGTACGAGTTCGATTCGGAAGCCTTGCGGCCCTATTTGCCGGTGGAGCGTGTAGTGCCGGGCATGTTTGAGATTGCCCGGCGGTTGTTCGGCGTCGAAATCCGTGAAGAGGAAGGCGTTCCGGTTTGGGACGCCTCCGTGAAGTGCTACTCGATTCGCGATGCGACGGGAGCCGTCCTTGGGAGCTTCTACGCCGACTGGTTCCCCCGCGCCAGCAAGCGCGGCGGCGCATGGATGGACGCTTTCATCACCGGCCACCTCGCAGACGGACGCATAACAGAGCACGTTGGGACCATCTGCGGGAACCTGACTCCGCCGCTCGAGGACCGTCCGGCGCTGCTGGCGCACCGCGAGGTCGAGACGATCTTCCACGAGTTCGGCCACCTGCTCCACCACTGCCTGAGTAAAGTGGAACTCCGAAGCCAGGCGGGCACGAACGTCGCCTGGGATTTCGTCGAGCTGCCTTCGCAAATCATGGAGAACTGGTGCTGGGAGCGCGAAGCCCTGGATCTTTTCGCACGGCACTACCAGACCGGCGAACCGCTGCCGGCGCAGCTTTTTGAACGCATGCGCGCAGCCCGCACGTTCCGGGCGGCAAACGCGCAGATGCGGCAGCTCGGATTTGCCTATCTCGACCTGATGCTCCACACGGTGTACGATCCCGCCCGCGACGGCGACGCCGTCGAGTACTCGCGGCGCACGCTGGAGCGGTTTTCCCCCGTACCGCTGCCTCCGGACTACGCCATGGTAGCGGCTTTTACGCATCTGTTCGGCAATCCCGTCGGATACGCCGCCGGGTACTATTCCTACAAATGGGCGGAGGTACTGGAAGCCGACGCCTTCACGCGATTCCGCCGCGAGGGTATTTTCAATCCGGAGACCGGGGCGGCATTCCGCGACGGCATTCTGTCCAGAGGCGATTCGGAGGACCCGGCGCAGCTCTACCGTGCGTTCATGGGCCGCGACGCCGACATCTCCGCGCTGCTCGAGCGGCTCGGACTGCTCGAACCCACCGCTGGAGGCGCGGGCGTCGAAGAGCCGTTCACAGGTGATGTGGTGGTTTGATATTCGGGTCTAACCCTCTCGATCCACAGGTGTTGTCTGTCTTTGAGTGACCCGCGTGGGGGCGGGTTCCTTGTACCCGCCGGATATGATGACTGGCGGCATGAAGCCGCCGCTTGAGATATCGCCGGAAGCACTGAGACTCAGGCTTGAGGCCGGGGAGCGCCTCCGGCTGATCGACATCCGGGAGCGGGATGAGCGGAACGAGACGGAGGGCGCCGCGAGCGGCATTGTTGGCGAAAACATCCCCATGTTCCGTCTTCCGCACGCGGTGGAGCGGCTGAGGCATTGGGAGGGGGCGATTGTGCTGTTCTGCCGGAATGGAACACGAAGCCTCCGTGCGGCGGCGTGGCTGCGGCGCAACGGCGTGCCGGCAGCGCAAAGCCTCACCGGCGGGCTGGAAGAGTGGGCCAAGGGGACCGGATCCGCCGCGCCTCGGCAAAGCTAGCGGCCTGTCCCGGCCAGCTCAATCTTCAGCTCGTTGACTACCTTCTTAACGCCCTTGACCTTGCGCGTGATCTTCTCGGCCTTGTTCTTTTGCCTGGCCTCGAGCACTTTGCCGCGCAGGATCACGATGCCGTCCTTCACTTCCACCTCGATGCCGCCGCCCTTGACGTCGCGATTCGCAGCGAGTTTCTGCCGGACGTTGTCGTAGATCTGGTCGTCGGTCGGCTGGTCGGCCGCGATTGCCGGTGCGATCAGCATGGCCAGGGCGACAAAATACTTCGCGAGACGCATACGACAATATTAAACCGCACCGCGGAATCCGGCGTACAAGCGGGCGGACGCGTTCCGCGGGCGGCAGCGGTAAGCCCGCCGCACACAGCTATGCTCTTTCGCCGCCAACCATGCGGCGCCAGTCGAGTTCGTCCAGGAACCGGGGGTTCTTGCGCCAGTCCGGCTGCACTTTGACGAACAGCTCGAGGAAGATGCGGCGCCCGAACATGCGCTCCATCTCCTCGCGCGCGAGTGTGCCGATTTTCTTTAGCATCGCGCCGCGGGCGCCGATTATGATGGCCTTCTGTCCCTCGCGCTCCACGTAGATGCTGGCTGCAATGCGGGTGACGCGCGGCTTCTCCTCCCACTCGTCGACGACGACCGCGACGGCGTGGGGCACTTCCTTGCGCGTTTCGTGCAGGATGCGCTCGCGGATGAGTTCCGCCGCCAGAAAGCGCTCGGGCTGGTCCGTCAGGTAGTCTTCGGGAAAGTAGGGCGGGCCCTCCGGCAGGCGCTCCAGCACGGCGGCGCGAAGCTCCTCCACGCCGGCGCCGGTGAGAGCGGAAATCGGGATGTAATCGGCGAAATCCCAGGCCTCTTTGTAGCGCTCGATAAGCGGAAGCAGGCGCCCTTTATCGGGCAGGCGATCGATCTTATTGAGCGCAAGGATTGCCGGAGTCGAGGTCTGGCCGATGATCTCTATCGCGTCCGCCTCGGCGTCCTGAAACGGCGCTGTGGCGTCCGCGATGTAGATCAGCAGGTCGCGTTCCTCGAGCGCCTCGCGGAGCGTGTCCATCATGCGGCGGTTAAACAGCGAATCGGGTTTGTGAATCCCCGGCGTGTCCAGGAACACGATCTGGGCGTTCGGCCCGTGCCAGACGCCCTGCACGAGCGAGCGCGTGGTCTGCGGCTTGTCGGCCACGATTGCCAGTTTCGAGCCCACCAGCGCGTTCAGCAGCGTGGACTTTCCGGCGTTCGGCCGCCCGACGATGGAAACGAATCCGGAGGTGTACCTCTCAGGCATTGTGCGGCTGCTCCATGCCGTTCTGTTCCACCTTCGAGAGCCGCACCTTTTCGATGCGCAGTTCGTTGCTCGACAGCACCTGAATCCTTATCCCGTGCCGCTCCACGTACTCGCCGGGCAGCGGCACGCGCCCGAGCCATTCCATAACGAGCCCGCCAACCGTGGTCGATTCAACATCGCCGTTCGGGCGGAACCCCAGCAGTTCTTCTAGGCGATCCACGCCGAAGTTGCCGGAGACGATATAGTCGCCGTTGGCGTCCTGTGTGACGTCCACGCCGGGCTCGTGCTCGTCGCGAATCTCGCCGAAGACCTCTTCGACCAGGTCCTCCATGGTGACCAGACCGGCCGTGTTGCCGTACTCGTCGACGACGACGGCCATGTGCGCGCGGTCCGCCTGCATTTCCCTGAAGAGGTCGTTTACGGGCTTTGTTTCCGGCACGACGCGAATATTCCGTACGAGCGAGCGCACGGTGCGCTGCCTGCGCTCCGCCTCATCGATCTGGAACATGTCGCGGACGTGTACGAAGCCCGTGATATTGTCGATGGAGCCTTCGTAGACCGGTATGCGCGAGTATTGTTCGTTGATGACGAGGTTGCGCAGGGCCTCAAGAGTTTCCGACGCCTCGATGGCGACGATATTCGGCCGCGGCGTCATGACCTCGCGCACGCGGGTATCGCCGAACGCCACGACGGATTCGATCAGCTCGCGGTCGCTTTCCTCGATGAGGCCCTCTTCCTGTCCGGCGGAGATGAGAGCTTCGATGTCGGCTTCGGGTCCCGGCTGCTCCTCGCCGGATGCAGCGGCGCGCTCCTGAAGCTCGCTCAAGGACTGGAAGAAGGCAAACACGGCCACCAGAGGCTTGATAGCGATCGCAAATGCGCGCAGCAGCGGCAGCGTCCATACCACCCAGCGCCCCTTCGTGCGCCTGTACAGCACGTGAGGCACAACGTAAGTGGCCCCGAGCATCACCAGCCACGCGAATATGAGCAGTTCGGCAATCGGGCGTGCATTTCCGCTGCTGCTGAGCTGCCATCCGAGAATCGCAAAGACCGCCCCCAGCAGCATGAGCAGGGTGTGCTTCAGCAGCGAGAACGTCAGCACGCCGCGCTCTGTTTCCAGGCGCATGCGGGGATGTATGAATTCTTTGAAGTAATCTAGCGCCGGCCGTTCGCGCGGGCGGATGCGCAGGGACTCCTCATAGAGCAACTGCACAAAGGTGAGCAGCAGCAGGAGGACTCCCGAGAGGATGGCCGAGACGATCAGCAGCGTCAGCATGTCTTAGCCCTCTCGATGAGCCCGGCGGGCAGGTCCAACTCCCTCCTGTACCGCCTCTCCGCGCGGGCCATTAATCCATTATCCTTTTCGTGGTCCATGCCGAGCAGGTGCAGCACGCCATGCAACATGAGCGTGCGTATCTCGGTTTCGAGCGAGTGGCCGTGTTCGCGAGCCTGTTCGGCGGCGCGGCCGGCGGCGATGGCTATGTCGCCCAGAGGCCCTTCACTCGCGCCCGAAGGGAAAGACAGTACGTCGGTGACGTAGTCGCGCTTGCGGAAAGTGAGGTTAAGGCGGCGGAGTTCGTCATCGGAAGTAATCAGGCAGGTGAAGCCGCGGCCGCCCGCGACCCGCCCGGACAGCAGGCCGGCGAAGCGCCGAAGTTCGCGCCGGCGCACGGTCCGCACCCGCGCGCCGAATATAAGAGATATTTCTGAATCGGACATCGGAGTGGCGCTCAGGCGCCGGTGACTTGGGCGGCCTCGGCCTCGTTTTCGCTCTCGCCCAGCGTCAGCGAGAGCTGGCGCGCCCCGGCGGTCTCCTGGAAGCGCTCATAGGCCCTTACGATCCGCTGCACGAGGGCGTGGCGGACCACATCCCGCTCGTCAAAGTACACAAAGCTGATGCCGTCCACGGAGCGCAGCACCTCTTCCGCGTTCAGAATGCCGCTTCGTTTGCCGAGGGGAAGGTCGATCTGCGTCACGTCGCCGTTGACGACCATCTTCGAGTTGAAACCGACGCGCGTGAGCAGCATCTTCATCTGTTCGGACGTGGAGTTCTGCGCCTCGTCCACGATTACGAACGCGTCATTCAGCGTGCGCCCGCGCATGAAAGCGATGGGAGCCACCTCGATGATGTTACGCTCGAGCAGCTTTTCCACCTTATCAATGTCGAGCATATCGAACAGCGCGTCATAGAGCGGGCGCAGGTAGGGATCCACTTTCTCCTGAAGCGTGCCGGGCAGGAACCCGAGCCGCTCGCCGGCCTCGACGGCCGGCCGCGTGAGTACGATGCGGTTCACGCGTTTCGCCAGCAGCGCCGAGACGGCCATGGCGACGGCGAGGTAGGTCTTGCCGGTGCCCGCCGGTCCGATGCCGAACACCATGTCATTGCGTTCTATGGCCTCGATATAACGGCGCTGATTGATGGTCTTCGGCACGATCATCTTCTTGCCGAAATTGCGCTGGCGCCCGCTGTTTACGAGCGCGCGAAGGCTGACGTCGCGATCCGTAGTGACGACCCGCAGATAGCTGTTCAGGTCGCCATTGTTGAAAACCTGGCCCTCTTTGACCAGCGAGACATAGTCTTCGAGGATCTCCTCCGCTCTGGCGACGTCGGCCTCGGCGCCGTCCAACTCGATTGAGTCATCGAGCAGCTGCGTGCTGATGTTAAGGTTGTCCTCGAGAAGCCGGATGTTTTCGTCGTGTGTGCCGAACAGGGATTCGATCCCCCGGCTGATCTGGACGGAAACTTTCATCTTTTAGAAAGGTATTTACCTCCACCGGTGAGTCGCGTCAAGCGAATTCGGTGTGTGTGTGCTGGGAGTGAGCCGGGCGGGAGGCATTCGCGCGTGTCTTCCGCAATTCGCGGACGCGGGTACACCATCTGTTCATAGTTTAGCACAAGGAGCCACTTTGAAGGCCGGTTTGGGGCGCAAGGGCCGGCAGCTCAGGATTTCATGGGAGGAGCGCTTTAAGCTCATTCAGCACGCTTAGCGGTACAGACATATCCCCGCGGCCGGCGCCTAGTTTCACGTCAGGTTTCGAGTCGCCGTGAAAATCGGTTCCGCCGGTCGGCACAAGGCCGAGCTTGCGCGCGAGCGCCAGATAGCGCGCGGCGTCCTCAGCCGAGTGATCCGTGTGCCACACCTCGACAGCGCGCAGGCCTTTCTCCTTCAACAGAGCCATGAACGGCTCGAAAGCGGATCCGATGTCGTTTTCGAGGCGGACGGGGTGCGCTACGGCGGCAACGCCGCTGCTGGCCGCGATCCGCTCCACGGCGCGTTCGGTCGCGGGTTCCTCGCGCACAACGTATGCGGCTCCGGACTCGCCGAGGTAGCGATCGAAAGCATCGGCAGTGTTCGCCGCATAGCCTTTGCGCACCAGCACGCGCGCAAAATGCGGGCGCCCGGTCAGCGAACGCCCGAGCGCCTCCACCTCGTCCAGGGTTATGTTAATGCCGAGTTCCCTCAGGCGCGCCGCCAGCTTTGAGTTGCGTTCGCGCCGGTAGCGGAGCGTTTCGGCGAGCCACTCTCGAAACTCCGCCGGCGGCCCGCCATGGAGGAAGTAGCCGAGCACGTGAACGCCGACCGGCCCGCGGCCGCGGAGGCGCGGGCCTCGCGTGCTCAGTTCGATGCCGCAAACCAGCTCGACCGGCCCCCGGTACTCCGCGCGCGCGCGGTCCCAGCCGGCGAAAGTGTCGTGGTCCGTGATCGCCACCGCCTCGAGGCCAAGCCTTTCGGCGGCGAGCATCAGCCCGGCCGGCGAAAGCGCGCCGTCGGATTCGTTCGTATGCGTGTGCAGATCTATGGCCATCAGGCGATGCGGTACCTCTCGAGCTGCGAGGACGCGAAGATCAGGCCGAAGCCGGGCCCGGTGCGCGGTTCGATGTAGCCGTCGCGGGGATAGATCGGGTTCTCGAGCACCTCGTCGAAAACCTTAACGTCCGAGCCTCGCACGAAATATTCGATGAACAGCGCGTTCGGGATGGCCGCGTTGAGCTGCGTGTGAATATCCCAGTTATAGTGCGGCGCGATGGGCACATCGAGGGCGGCGGCCATATGCGCGATCTTCAGCCACTCCGTAACGCCGCCGCAGACGGTCGCATCGGGCTGGAGGATGTCCGCCGCGCGGCGTTCCACCAGGTCCGCGAACGCCCAGCGTGTGGCCTCGAGTTCGCCCGTGGCGACGGGCGTGTCGATCGCCGCCGCGATCCGCGCCATGGTGGAGACGTTGTCTGCGCGGACGGGCTCTTCGATCCAGTAGGGGCGATATTCTTCGAGCCGGTGCAGCGCCGCTATCGCGGATGGCGCGTCGGCCCAGCCGCCGTTTGCGTCGAGCAGGATCTCGATGTCGTCGCCGAGCGCACGGCGCACGGCGCACAGCCGTTCCGCGTCCTCGCGGGCGCCGGCTCGTCCCACTTTCATTTTTACGGCGGTGAAGCCGGCGGAAGCGTAGCCGCACATCTCGCGAACCAGATCTTCTATGGACTCGCCGTCGCGGTAGTAGCCGCCGGTCGCATAGCAGCGCAGGCGCGTGGAGTGGACGCCGAGCAGGTGCATCACGGGCATGTTTGCGGCTTTTCCGCGGAGGTCCCACAGGGCGATGTCGATGGCGCTTATGGCGCGCAGCGCGGCGCCGCGGCGGCCGGCCTGAATGGACTGCCGGTACATCTCCGCCCAGAGGTTTCCGGCGGCGAAGGCGTCCGCGCCTTCAACCAGCGGCCGGAAGAGGCAGTTGACCATCTGCACCATCGCCGCGCTCGAGTCGTAGCCGAGCGTAAAGCCGTAGCCTTCGAGGCCGTCCTCGGTGGTGAGGCGGACGACCAGGTGGTCGCGCTGCGTGATCCGGCGCACGGCGTCGGAGACGGCAACGCGCAGCGGGATCGAGATGGCGATGGCCTCCAGGCGGGATATTCGCATGTTTTCGGGGCTCCCCGCGCCCGCCCGGGCGGCTGCTGTCCCAGGCCGCGCGAAACCGCATCCATTCGCGGCTGAATTGGTTTTACCATACGCGCATGGAGTTCATGCGGCGTGCCGCGGGCGCACCCTCGCGGTTGGGCATCCTGCCGGGCGCGTTCAACCCGCCAACGCGAGCGCACCTGGAACTGGCGCGCGCGGCTCTGCGCGAGGTGGACGAGGTGATCTTTGTGCTGCCGCGCGCGTTTCCGCACAAACGCTACGAAGGCGCCTCGTTCGAGGAGCGCCTTGCGATGCTGCTGGCCGCCGCCACGGAGCCGCGTTTTTCGGTTGCTGTGAGCGAAGGCGGGCTATTCATCGAGATCGCGCGCGAGTGCCGGGCGGCATACGGACCGGAGGTCGAGCTGTGGTTCATCGCCGGCACCGACACCGCCGAGCGCATCGTAAACTGGCCTTACGGCGAGGGCGTTTCGATCGACGAACAACTGCGCGAGTACGGGCTGCTCGTCGCCCCAAGGGCGTTTGTGTACGCCGCTCCGGAGCGGCTGCGGCGCCGCATAAAGGCGCTCGCGATGGATGCGGCCTGGCGCGGCGTATCGTCCACGGAAGTGCGCGAGAGAATCCGCCGCGGCGATGAATGGGAACGCTTTGTGCCGGAAGCGATTGTGCCGCTGGCGCGCGAGATCTATTCCGGGGAGCGGGCTTGAGCCCGGGCGCTGGGTCCGGCCCAGCCGCCAGCGCCTACGCCTGGCGCAGCGTATTATTATCCAGAAATGCCCGCAGGCGGTGGCTGCGGCTGGGGTGGCGCAGCTTGCGGAGCGCTTTGGCCTCGATCTGCCGGATGCGCTCGCGCGTGACGGCGAAGTGCTGGCCCACTTCCTCCAGCGTGTGTTCGCTGCCGTCCATCAGCCCGAAGCGCATCTTGATGATCTTCTCCTCGCGCGGGCTGAGCGTCTTCAGAACCTCGGCAGTCTGCTCGCGCAGGTTCAGGTTGATTACGGCTTCCGAGGGCGATACGCCATGCTTGTCGATGATGAAATCGCCGAGATGGGACTCTTCCTCCTCACCCACGGGCGTTTCGAGCGAGATGGGCTCCTGCGCTATCCGCAGCACCTTGCGGATCTTCTGAACCGGCAGGTCCATCTTCTTCGCGAGTTCTTCGGTGCTCGGCTCGCGCCCGAGTTCCTGCTGTAGTTTCCGCTGTGTGCGCACGAGCTTGTTAATGGTCTCGATCATGTGCACGGGAATGCGGATGGTTCGCGCCTGGTCGGCAATGGCTCGCGTAATGGCCTGGCGCACCCACCACGTCGCGTAGGTGGAGAACTTATAGCCGCGGCGGTAGTTGAACTTGTCCACCGCTTTCATGAGTCCGATATTGCCCTCCTGGATAAGATCCAGGAACTGCAATCCGCGGTTGGTGTACCGTTTCGCAATCGAAACCACCAGCCGCAGGTTGGCCTCGATAAGCTGTTTTTTTGCGGTCTCGGCTTCGGTTTCGCCGCGTTCTATGACCTGGAGCGTGCGGCGCAGTTCGGCCGCGGGGGCGCCGGCTTCTTCCTCGTACTGCTGAATGGAGTGGCTGTATTGCCGAAGTTCCTTGCGCAGCTCGCGCTGGAACGGCTGGCCGGAGTTCGACGCCTCTTCGAGCCTGCGCTGGAGGCGCGCTATCTCGCGCTCGATGGGTTTAAAGCGCTCCACGGCGGCGCGGACGCAATCGACGAGTTTGCGCTGTAGCGCGGGGGTCCACGGAATCCCGCGCACCTGCCGGGAGATGCGCACGGTAGATCGCGCGAGCTGCCACCTCAGAGTGCGGTACTGCTTGGGCTTGAGCGAGCGTGAAACCGCCAGCATTTTCTGCCGGAGTTGCTGCGATTTACGGTAGTGGCGGTCGATTTCGTTTATGGCCTGAAGGAACTGGTTGCGCTGCGCCTCGAACGCTTCGTCGGTCATCATCAGGTCCGGCGCCACGAGGAAATCGCGTATATTCAGGGAGCCGCGGCACAACTCGTCTCCCAGATTGAGCATCTCGCGCCAGATCAGCGCCGACCGCGACAGTGACTTGCGGACCGAGTTCTGCCCGCGCTCAATGCGTTTAGCCAGCTCGATTTCGCCCTCGCGCGTGAGCAGCGGAACGGTGCCCATTTCGCGCAGGTACATCCGGACGGGGTCGTTGGTTTTGTCCGCGTATTCGGCGGGAATCTCGATTTCGGCGAGATCCTCGCTCTCCTCGATCTTTTCCGCCTTGGGCTCTTCGAGGATCTCCACCCCGGCGCCGTCGAGACTTATGAGCAATTCGTCGAGTTCGGGGCCGGGGGCGATATCATCGGGCAGAAGTTCGCTGACGTCGTCGTAGAGGACATAGCCCTTCTCCTTGCCCTCATCGACGAGTTGCTTGAGCCGGCCGTACTTGTCGTCGATTGCCACCCTTACCCCGCTCGCCTGTCACCCTCCGGATCGAACCTCGACATTGTACAACATGATCGCGGAAGCCACTCTCGCCCGCGTTGCGGGGCGCGGACATCAGTTGCGGCCGCTCCCGCCGGCGCCGGCTCCCCTGTCCAGCGCTTCCAGTTCCCTCGCAATTCGCAAAGCTTCTGCCATATTACCAGCCCGCTCCGCCTCTCTGGCGCGCGTTTTCAGTTCAGCTCTTCTCGCCTCGGCATCGGAGCGCTCCAGGGTGTGCAGGGAATCGGCGGCAAGCGCGTACAGCCGCTCCGGTTCCTGGGCCCCGGTATCGGACAAAACCAGTTGGTGCAACAACTCCTTATCGGCCTCCTCGAGCCTGCCCTCGAGCCCGCTGAACGAGAACGGCGCGCCCGCATCGGCCATGGCGAGCATCGCCTCGAGAATCCGGCGCGTGGCGAACCGCTCCACCGAGCGCAGGCGCCGCACTGCGGGAAGCAGTTCCGCGCGCGCGTCTTCGCTCGCGGCGAAAGCGTTCACCAGGATGCTCTCGATGGGCTTGACCGGCACTGCCACGGCGAGGGATCGTTCCCGCCGGCTCGTAGCAGCCTTGCGGAAGTGATCCAGCACGAGGCCGGCGTCGACACCCATGTAGTTGGCCACGTCGTTCGCGATGGTGGCGCGCTCCAGGCGGTCGGACACGCGCTGGATGGCGGGCAGCAGGTATTCGAGCGCCGCGATTCGCCCGTCGGAGCTGCGCATATCGAAGCGCGCGCGTGCGCGGTCCGCGAGCCAGTGGAAGTAGCCTTCGGCCTTTTCCAGAGATTGGCGGTAGCTCTCCGCGCCGTGCTCTTTGATGTACTCGTCGGGATCGAGCCCGCCCGCGAGCTGCAACACGCGCACGCGCATCGATTCCTCCAGCAGCATCTGGATGGAGCGCTCGGTGGCGCCTGCGCCCGCCTGGTCGGGATCGAAGTTGACCACAATGCGGTCGGAGTGCCTGCGCAAGATGCGCACCTGCTGCGCGGTGAGCGACGTCCCGCAGGAGGCCACCACCTCTGAGACTCCGGCGGACCAGACGCCGATGACGTCCATGTATCCTTCCACCAGAACCGCGCGATCGTTCTTGCGGATGGCCAGCTTTGCGCGGTTCAGGTTGTAAAGGACGCGGCTCTTTTCGTAGATCTTCGTGTCCGGCGAGTTGAGGTACTTCGGCTCCTGCCCGGCATCGAGCGCGCGGCCTCCGAAGGCGATCACGCGCCCGGATTCGTCCTGGATGGGGAACATCAGGCGGTTGCGGAAGCGGTCGAAGAAGCCCGAGCCGTCATCGCGTTTGACGACCAGTCCGGACTGCTCCATTTGCGCCGGCTCGAAACCTTCTCGTTCGAGGGCGCGGGTGAGCGACCGGCCGGAACCGTCCGCCAGGCCCAGTTGGAACTCGGCGGCGGCGGCCGGCGCGACAGCGCGGCGGGCAAGGTAGCCGCGGGCCTCCGAGCCGGCGGGCGAATCCAGCGTGCGGCGGAAGAGGTCGCGGGCAATCTCGTGCATGCGGTATAGCGCCGCGCGGAGCCTGGTCTCGGGGTCGGAGTACTCGGCGCGTTTCGGCATCGGTATGCCGTGTTCTTCGGCGAGTCTCCGGAGCGCCTCCATGAAAGTGAGGCCCTCCAGTTCCATGACGAATTTGATTACGTCGCCTCCGGCTCCGCAACCGAAGCACTTGTAGAACTGAAGGACTCCGTGGACCGAGAACGAGGGCGTTTTTTCGGTGTGGAACGGGCACAGTCCCACCCATCGCTGGCCGGCTTTTTTCAGGCGGACATACTGGCTCACTACCTTGACGATGTCGACGGACGCTTTCAGTTCCTCTGCGAAATTCATCGCGCTTCAGCTCGCAAGAGTAGCACTGAAACGGGGCCGTGCGCCGGACCGGAGCTAGAATGAAACTAAGCACGGTTGCCCGCGTTTCCGGGCGGCCCAGAGGGGCTCAAACATGAGATTCGGAAGAGCGAAGCAGGTGTCTTCGCGCGCGGCTTCTGAGGTCCCGGTGTACTACGACTGGCGGCCGCCCGCAGCCTGCGTATCAGTGCGGCTCAACTACGGCGTCATCGACCGTCTCAAGGCGGACATTATGAAGGGCTTCTGGGCCGTGCCGAAGCGCGGAGCCGAGATCGGCGGCGTTCTGATCGGGAGCGCCAGTTCCTCGCCGGGCGGCGGGACTGTTGTGACGGTGGACGATTACGAGCGCGTCGCCTGCGAGTACCGGCGCGGCCCTTCTTACGTGCTCTCCGAACCGGACCGCAAGCGGCTGGCCCGAGCGCTGCGCCGTGGAGGCGGGCGGAGCGTGGTCGGTTATTTCCGCAGCCACACGCGGCCGGGGCTGTACCTCGATGCGAACGACATGGCGATTGTGGAGACGTTCTTCTCCGGCGAGAACGATGTGGTCCTGCTGGTCCGGCCGCACGCCTCCGCGCCCGCGGTGGGCGGTTTTTTCGTGTGGGAGCAGGGCGACATGCGGCGGCACACCAGCTATCAGGAGTTCCCGTTTGATACGGCCGCGCTTGCGGAGGCCGCTGGTTCCGGCGCGCCGGGCGCGCGGGCGCCGGTGATGGAGGAGCTCGTCGAATCCGAACGCGCGCAGACCGGGTCCGGGGGCGAACCTGAGCCTGCGCCGGCCGGATCAGCGCCCGCGGGCGCCGGAAGCGATTTCGCGCGAGCCGGGGCGGAACACGTTGAGGAAACTGCCGCGCCTCCGTCTCCTGCGCGGCCGCCCGGCCCGCGGCCGCGAGCGTCCGAACCGCCGCCGGCGCGATCCGGCAGCTATAGCCTGCCCGCACCCGATCCGGAGCGCCCGGCGGAGGCGCCCAGGCGCGGGCGCATCTGGCGCCCGCGTGCAATGGCCGGCGTCTACGCCGCCTTCATCCTGGCGGCGCTGGGGGTGATGGAGTATCAGATAGTCTCGGGACGCGCCGGCGCGCGTGCTGGCCCGGGTGCTGAAGTAGCGTCGCTGCGTGTGGACCGGAACGGCAACTCCCTGAGCCTGCTCTGGGATCCCGCGGCGCCGGCGGTCAGGAGCGCCGAGCGAGGCGTGCTGCTGATCTCCGAAGGCGGCGTCGAGAAACAGATACCGCTCGACCGGGCCCATCTCGCCGCCGGGAGGGTTGCCTACGCACCTTCCGGAAACGACGTTACCTTCCGCCTCGAACTCCATCAGCGCGACCGCAAGGTGAGCGAGGCGGTGCGCGTGATCACCGGGCAGGCGCCGCCCCCGCACGAAGCGGGCGCGGCGGTCAAGCCTCAGGAGGCGGCGCGCATCGCGCCACAATCGCGGCGCCGGCCGCGCGCCTTTGTAGACGACGGGCTCTAGCGCGCTCCGCTAGCGGCGCTTCATCTGTTTCAGAGTTTCGCTTTCGACCTGCTTGAAACCCGCCGGAACTTCGAACTTCGAAGCATCTACAGCCGCCTGCGAGTAGTTCGAGGTTTCGGTGGTCATATCCATGAAGGAACCCGTGCCCGCCGGTTCTCCGCCTTGCGCAGCCGGTTCGGATTCCGGCTCTTCCTGCCTCTTGCGGCCGAAGCCGCCGAAGCCGCCCAGGCGTCCGCCGAGCTTCCCGAGTTTCGATGCGGTGGATGTGTGCTGCTCCGCCTTCTGCTCCGGCTGAGGGTTCTCCTGCTGCTTCCTGGATGCTTCGGCTATTTTGGCCGCCTGCGCAGGATCGCCGAACACCATGCTCGTGTATTGCAGAACGGGCATACCGTCGAGCTTGGACATTTCCTTCATAATCTCCGCCATGCCTTTGGAGCTGCCGGGAGCCATCGCAGAAACGATTCCCGAGGTGGGAGACCAGTTCAGCTTCTGCGCCATGCGCGCGTAAAAATCTCTCATCTCGGCGTAGCCCTTGACGTCGGGCGACAGCCACATGTCCACCACCATAGTCATAAAGGCAGCCTTGTTGCCCTTCTTATCGGTGCCCTCGAAGACCAGGGTGACGATGGCGTGTTTTGTCGCCATCCCGTTGACTGTCTTCGTATCGCCGGGCTGCTGCACCTTCGCCGTGATCGTGATGTCCTGGTATTCGCCTTCGTCGCCCGCTTTGATTTTTGAATCGGCGTCCGACAGTGCGGCCGACCAGTCGGCAAAGCTGGTTACGGAGTAGCGCTTCTTCTCGTAGTTGATCTCGGTGATGGTTTCTTTGTCCAGGTCGATTACCTGGGTCATCTGAGGTGTGATCATTGCCATGCGGCCGGCTTTTACGGCAAATGTGCTCCGCATAGGCTCGCGCAACTGCTTTGAGAAAGCGCCCATGATCTTGACCATGCTCATCATGGCGCCGCCCGTAATCTTCGAGGTCTGTTCGTAACTGAAGTCCGCCAGAGCGGCTCCACCGGCAAGCAGGAGCGCAAAGGTTGCATGTGCGATTCGTTTGGTCATAGAAGGAACTCCGTGCGACTTTGAATGATAGCAACTCAGGCCGGCTCAGGCATAGGCGATCCGTTACGTACACGGGCAAACCGGTAAAATATTCATCGATGCCGGATATAGTTATCCATCCCACCCGCAAGTGGTTGAGAGTGCAATACACGGCGGTTTTCATAATCGCTTGTGTGAGCGTGTTCCTGATCAACAACTATGCCCAGGTAGAACACGAAGCCGTGCTTGCGCTGCCTGCGCTGCTTTTCCTGTATCCGATCTTCGGCAGCATCAGGCGCCGCACGACGAAGATGACGATAGGGGCCGACAAGCTGCGTTACGAAACCGGGCTGCTGTCGAGGTCCACTCGCACGATCCAGCTCTCGAAGGTTCAGGACGTGTGCGTTGAGCAGTCGCTGCTTGAGCGGCTGACGGGCACCGGGACGCTCTCGTTGGAGACGGCCGGCGAAACCAGCCGCCTGACTATCGCCAACATTGACGACCCGCAGGCGGTGGGCGACCGCATTCTGGATGCGGCCCGCTCGCAGCAGCCGCGGCGCAAGGAAGAGCGCGCGTGAGCGGCTGCAAACTAGCCGGCCGCACGGCTGTCATCACCGGGGCCGGCAGGGGGCTTGGCAGGGCGATTGCGCTGGCGCTCGGCGGCGCGGGAGCCAGACTCGCGCTCGTTTCGCGGAGCAGGGAACAGCTCGAGGCGGTCGCGCGCGAGACGGAGGCGCTCGGCGCCGAAGCGGGCGTTTTTGTCGCGGACGTGAGGAGCGAAGCCGATGTCGCGGCGCTCGCCGCGGCCGTCAAGCAGCGCTTCGGCGCGGTCCAGATACTGGTGAACAATGCGGGCATCAACGTCCGCAAGAGCGTGACCGAGTTCACGCTGGAAGAGTGGCGCCGCGTTCTCGACACCAACCTGACCGGCGCGTTCCTGATGTGCCGCGCTTTCGTGCCTCTTATGAAGGGGAACGGCTACGGCCGCATTCTGAACCTGACCTCCACTATGAGCCACGTCTCTATAGCGGGCCGCACAGCATATTCCTCAAGCAAAGCGGGCCTGCTGGGCTTCACCCGCGCGCTCGCGCTCGAACTGGCTCCGGAGGGCATCACCGTGAACGGCATAAGCCCCGGGCCGTTCGCCACGGAAATGAACACGCCGCTGCTGTCGAACCCGGAGGTGAACAACTGGTTTATCTCGCGAATACCGGCGGGACGCTGGGGCAGGGTGGAGGAGGTGGGGCAGCTTGCGCTCTACCTGTGTTCCGAAGAGGCCGGCTTCATCACCGGCACCGACATTCTGATCGACGGCGGCTGGTGCGCGCAGTAAAAGTCGTCTTCAGGAAATGAGAGCCGCCTCCAAGTTTCGAAGGCGGCCCGCTTAAGAGCGGGCCTTTGGCCCGCATCGTGCTTGGGATTACTTCTGCGCCATCTTGCCGCGCGTGTGGTGGTGAATGTTGCCATGCGCGTCGCGATACTCCCTCGCCTTGAGGTCGTCGCTCGATCTCGGAGCCGCTTTCTGCGCGCGCGCACCGGCCGCGCCCATGCCCTGCTCTTGCACTGGCGGCTGGGGCGCGGCAGTCTCCTTCTGCACAGGCCTGCCCGTTCCCTTCTTGATAGCCATGATTCCCCTCCGATATGACACTGGGCCCGAGGCGTTCCCCGAGCCTTTGTAAAACGCGACGCGTGAGACGTTGAAGTCGTTTCATTTTAGGGAGCTTGAGAAGCACGCCGACTGGGCGCCCTGTTCCCCGCGCACTCGCACGAACTCGCCGCAGCCTGTGTTCCGGCGCTGCCATGGACGGCAATGCCGGCCAGGAGTCTCCCGGTTCACCGCAGGCCGGTTCGCCAGGTCAGTTTCTTCAAATTCCATTCCCGCGGGCACCTCCGAGGTTGAGCGGGCTGTCTAGTTACTGCTGCTGCTGCACCGGTCGAAAGTAGGTACGGACGGCGGCCTTACGGCGCTTTTCCCATGACAGGAAACGCGCACGTGACGTACCCTTGTTGGGAACATTGCGCATCTCACGTGTAACGGAGGCGATCAGTGAGGACATTACGAACAGCTCTTCCATTGGCATTCGTTTTTGCTGTGGCCGCCGGCGCGGCAATGCTGCCCGAGCCGCAGCGGGACCGTGACAGGGATTACTACTATCAGAACCGCGATCGCGACCGCTACGACCAGAACCGCGGCCCTTACGAGCGCGGCCGCGAGCGCCGGTATCTCGCGCCGATTTACGACGCCCGAAACGATCTGCTGCGAGCGCAGCGGCAAAGGCATCTCAGCGACCGCGACGAGCGCCGCATCGCGAGCGGCCTGCATAACATTGACCGTTTTCTCGTGAACTGGAATGAAGGCCGTTTCGATAAGGATCGCCTGGACGGCCTGGTCGAGGATCTGGATGGTTTAGCGGGTTCGGACCGTCTTCCTCCCGGCGAACGGCGCGTGTTTGCCCGCGACCGCGACAATATTCGCGCATTTCGCGCGCGCGGTGACTATCGACGCTAGCCGCCGCGAAACGCGGGGGCGCTCCGGCCGGCTTGCCCGAATGGCTGCGCTTGCCGAATCAGCACAGGCGTGCCCCCGCCTCGCGCCGGCGGCTCTATCCCTCAACCCGCAAATTGTTAGTAACCGAGAAGACGTCCGGCACGCTGTTCGCCTGCATTCCGGCCAGCGTCTTATCAATCTCGCTGTCGACAACTCCGGCCAGTGTTATATTTCCGTTCTTCACGATGATGCGAATCGGCGGGTTCGGGTTCAGAGCGTATCGCCGGAGCGCCGGATTGCCGTAAATTGCGCGGTAGGCGGCCCGGCGGATCTGGTCATCGAAGGGCGAAACAGGAAGCACCTCGATGTCGTTCGTAACGGTTTCCACGCCGGGAATTGACCGGACGGCGCTCTCGGCATCTTCCTTCACCACCGGCCTGGTCACCTGCCCGGTCAGAACCACATCCCGGCCTTCGACTCTGAACTCCAGGTTGTCGAACACATTGTAGTAGGGCAGCATTAGCAGTTGATGGCGCACTTCCTGCGCTAATCGGGCTTGACCGGGACCGCCGAAGCCCTGATCCTGCGCGGCCGGGGCGATCGCATGCTGGAACGCGAGGAGCAGGGGCAGGATGGCGAAACATGCTTTATTAAGCACAAGACCCCTCCTACAGCCGTTAACGGCGTTGTCCACCGGGCGGTTTCGAACCGCCGCCGCTTATAATCGGAATGTGATACTCAGGTTTTCAGGACTCGTACTGGCGGCGGTACTGCTTGCCGGATGCCAGCGCGGCACTCAGAACAACGAAGCCGCCGTGCGCCAGGGTGTGATGGATTACCTCTCGCACCGGACGGACTTGAACATGACGCAGATGAACGTGAACGTCACTTCCGTCACGTTCCAGGGGGACAATCAGGCCGAGGCCACGGTGGCCATCCGCCCCAAGAGCGCCGAGCCCACTCTGCCGCCGATGGAGATCAGGTACACTCTCGAGCGGCAGGGAGAGCGCTGGGTGGTTAAGGGTAAAGGGCAGGGCCAGGAACAGCACGGCATGGGGATGACGGCGCCTGCGCAGCCACAGCAGCTTCCGCCGGGCCATCCCGCCGTGGGTCAGCCGGGAGCCGGCAAAAAGTAATGAAGACCATCGCCGTCCTCGGGGGCGGTCCGGCGGGCGCATTTGCTGCCGAGAGGCTGGCCTCCGCTGGTTTGAACACGATCGTAATGGACGAGAAGCTCGCGTGGGAGAAACCCTGCGGCGGCGGCGTCACTTTCAAGGCTTACGACAGATATCCGTTCCTGCTCAACAACAACGCGCCCAAACGCTTCGTGCACGCCACCAACATGGCTGCTCCCGGAGCGCGTCCGGCCACGCTGAAGCTCTCGCATCCGCTGCTCATCTACTCGCGGATGGATCTGAACCGTATGCTGCTCGAGCGCGCCGAACACGCCGGGGCCCAAATAGAGAAGGCGCGCGTTCACGAACTGGCGCGCGGCGGGCGCGGCTGGCGCGTGCGGACCAACTCGGGGGTGATCGAGGCCGACTACTGCATCGTCGCCACAGGCGCGCGCAACCCGCTTCGTAACGTCGGCACCGAACTGACGCCGGCCGACACCATGTGCGCGCTCGGCTATTACGTCGAGGCCGAACAGGAGCACATCGACATCCAGTTCCTGCCGAAACTGGAAGGCTATATCTGGATTTTTCCGCGGTGCGGGCATCTGTCGGTTGGCATCTGCGGCAAAGGCGTGCCGGCGCAACATCTCCGGCGGCGTCTGGAAGAGTTCATGCGAGAGCGCGGCATCTCCTGGAAGGGCGCCCGGTTCTACAGCCATTTGCTGCCCTCGCTTGGCACCGCCGGCTGGCTCAATAACCGCCTCTCGGGCGAAGGCTGGCTGGCCGTCGGCGATGCTGGCGGTCTGGTTGACCCCATTACCGGAGAGGGCCTCTACTACGCTTTGCGCTCCGCCGACCTGGCGAGCCAGACGCTCATCGCAGACCTTCACTCGCCCGCCGAACCGCACAAAGCGTACCGGACCCTGCTCAGCCGCGATTTCGGCGCGGATCTGGCCTTCGGAGCAGCTATCGCGCGCCGCGTTTTCCTGGGGACGTTCCTGTTCCGCAGCGTGCCGCAGCGCATGGTCCAGTTCCTGCACCGCAGCCCGCGCTTCTGCGAGCTGATGCAGGACCTGTTCGCGGGCCGGCAGACGTACCTGGGCCTGAAGAGCCGCCTTCTCAGAAACCTGCACGGCACCCTTGTGGAGAGCTTCGTCAGCTTCGTACTCGGCCGCGAGGTGGCCGGCGAACCCGGTCTATGAACACTCAACGCTCACAGGCTCTTTTCGAGCGCGCGCAGCGCTCCATTCCCGGCGGTGTGAACTCGCCCGTCCGCGCGTTCAGGGCGGTAGGCTCGGCGCCGCGGTTCATCGCGCGCGGCCAGGGCGCACACATCTGGGATGCCGACGGCAACGAATATATCGATTACGTCTGCTCCTGGGGACCGCTGCTGCTGGGCCACAGGCATCCCGAAATCATAGCCGCCTGTGAGGATGCGCTCGCCGGTGGAACCAGCTTCGGCGCGCCCACCGAGCGCGAGGTCGAGCTCGCGGAGGCCATTTGCGACGCCGTTCCGTCCATCGAGATGGTCCGCCTGGTGAACTCGGGAACGGAAGCCACCATGAGCGCGCTTCGAGTGGCGCGCGCGTTCACAGGCCGCGACCTGACCGTGAAGTTCGAGGGCTGCTATCACGGGCACGTCGATTCGCTCCTCGTGAAGGCAGGCTCGGGCGTGGCTACGCTCGGCATTCCGGAGACGGCTGGCATTCCGAAGGCGTTCGCCGACACCACGATCGCCATTCCGTACAACTCCGTCGAGGCGCTCGACGATTGTTTCGCGCGCTACGGCGAGCATATCGCGGCGGTCATCGTCGAGCCGGTTGCGGGCAACATGGGCTGCGTGCCGCCCGCGCCGGGGTTTTTGCAGGAGCTTCGCACGCGCACCCAAGAGGCCGGTTCGCTCCTCATTTTCGACGAAGTTATGACGGGCTTCCGCGTGGCGTTCGGAGGCGCCCAGCAACTATACGGCATTAGCCCGGACCTGACGACGCTCGGAAAGGTGATCGGCGGTGGTCTGCCGGTGGGCGCCTACGGCGGGCGTCGGGACATCATGTCCACGGTTGCGCCGGCGGGCCATGTCTACCAGGCCGGAACGCTATCCGGCAATCCGCTGGCCGTGGCTGCGGGACTGGCGATGCTGCGGCACCTGAAAGCACACCCCGAGATCTATACCCGTCTCGAGCGCAGCGGCGCGCGCCTGGCTGCGGCTGCGCCGCCGGGGATCACCGTGAACCGCGCCGGATCCATGCTGACGTTCTTCTTCACGCCGGATCCGGTGACCGATTACGACTCCGCGCAGCGAACGGACCGCGCGCGCTTCGCCGGGTTCTTCAGTTGGATGCTCGACCGCGGCGTCTACTTCCCGCCGTCGCAGTTCGAGGCGATGTTCATCTCGGCCGCTCACACGGACGAAGATATCGACCGTACGGCATCGCTGATCCGGGAATACTTCGGCAAGTAACCGGAGCGGGTTTTCAGCTTGCGGCGGCCCCCCTCGGGCCCGGAGCGCGGGCGGCCAGATGCCTCTGCTGGAGACGGCAGGAGCGGCCCGGACCCCGCCGCGCCACCGGTCTCGAAAGCCGCGAGGCTGCGCCGGCATCCCGCAAAGCTCCCTGAATGAGGGCCTGGGCCGCCGGCCTGCGGCGGCGCCTATTCTTTCCGCGGCATCAGCCGATAACACAGTTGTGAGCGCAAATGCTCTCGGATGCGCGTTGCCACACGCGCGCTCCGCCGGAGCGCAGCTTCGTCCGGCGCAACTTCCATGCCGGGAAATGAGGAGAAAGATCAATGGCGTCCAACGCGACTGTCGCTCAGGAAACCGAGGTTCGAACCAGGGCCGACGAACGCTCGGGTAAATACCTCATATTTCCCCTGGGCCGCGAGGAGTACGGCATACAGGTTCTGAAAGTAAGGGAGATCATGGGCGTGCAGGACATTACCGCCGTCCCGCAGACTCCCCCTTACGTCAAAGGGGTCATAAACCTGCGCGGCCGGGTGATTCCCGTCGTGGATCTGCGGATGAAGTTCGGCCTGCCCGAGGTCGAGTACGGCCAGCGAACCTGCATCATCGTCGTCCAGGTGGAGGGGCCCGGGGGCGCGATGCACACGGGCATCGTTGTGGACGGCGTGTCCGAAGTCCTGAATATCGCCGCCTCGGACATCGAAGACACGCCCGATTTCGGCCGCGACACCGAGACTCCTTATCTGCTCGGCATGGCGAAGACGAAGGGCAAGGTGAAAATACTGCTCGACATTGACGAGGTTCTCAATTGCGGCGAACTGAGCGGCATAACCGAACTCGCCGCCAGCGTCGAGTGAAAGGATTCAGGACAAATGAAATCTCAGATGACAATCGGCAAGAAGCTGATGTTGTGCTTCGGCGGCATGCTGGCCCTGACGCTGGTCTTGGGAATCATCTCGCTGCGTGCGATCGGCAAGCTGCACACGGAGTTGGCGAGCGCTACGAACGAAACCGCCAAAAGGTTGCAGATCGCGGGCGATATCAACACCGCGGGATCGGATATGCTGGCGGGGCAGCGCGGCATGATCGCCTACGCTTTCGCGAAGTCTCCTTCCGGAGTTCAGGAAGCCAAGAATTTGTTCGACTCGTCGGCGGACAACTGGGAGAGGGCGCTTGAGGAGCTTCAGCCGCTGCTGGTGAGCGAGGAGGGCAAACGCGTGGCCTCCGACCTGGCTGAGCAACTGAAGGCCTGGCGCATCATTGGGGAGGAGATCAAGCAAGCCGCGGATGCCGGAAATCCAGAACAGGCTTTTAAGGTGGCGACGGACAAGGGTGTTCCGGTGTACCGGGCCAATGCGAAATCGGCTGCGCGCCTGACGGAACTCGAGAAGGCCGACCTCGCCGCCCAAAGAGCGCAGGACGAGCAGTTGGGCAGCGCCAGCCGGTGGACGGCTCTCGCGCTGCTCGGGCTCGCGATTGGTATGGGCGCGCTGATAGCGTTCATCGTGCGCCAGACCAGCAGCACGCTACAGCGCGCCGCCGCCGAACTCGGCGAAACGTCCGAGCAGGTGGCAAGCGCCGCGCAGCAGGTCTCGGCTTCCAGCCAGGCGCTGGCTCAAGGCGCGTCCGAACAGGCTGCTTCCATAGAGGAGACCTCGGCGTCGACCGAAGAGATCACCTCCATGACGCGCAAGAACGCCGAGAACTCACGCTCGGCCGCCGAGGAGATGATCGAGGCGAGCCGACTTGTCGGCGAGGCCAACCACACGCTCGAACAGATGATGGCGTCGATGAAGGACATCAATGCCTCGAGCGACAAGATCGGCAAGATCATCAAGGTAATCGACGAGATAGCTTTCCAGACGAACATCCTGGCCCTGAATGCCGCCGTCGAGGCGGCGCGCGCGGGCGAAGCCGGCATGGGTTTCGCGGTGGTGGCGGACGAGGTCCGCAGCCTGGCGCAGCGTTCGGCTCAGGCCGCCAAGGACACGGCCGGGCTGATCGAGGAATCTATCGCCAAGTCGAACGAAGGCAGCGCCAAACTCGACCAGGTAGCCGCGTCGATACGCGCCATTACGGATAGCGCGCAGAAGGTGAAGATGCTCGTCGACGAGGTAAAACTGGGCAGCGACGAGCAGGCGCGCGGCATAGAGCAGATCGCGAAAGCCATTTCGCAGATGGAGCAGGTGACCCAGAAGGCCGCCGCGAATGCGGAAGAAAGCGCTTCGGCCGGAGAGGAAATGAGCGCGCAGGCGCAGGCATTGAACGAGATCGTTGCACGGCTTCAGCGGCTGGTGGGCGGCGAATCCGAAAGTGCAGACGCCGCCTGGGGGAGCGGCCGCAGGGGCGCGTTGAGGGCGGGCGCCGAAGCGCGCGCGCACGATGCAACCGGGGCGGCGCTCGGATCGCTGCACGCGGCAGTCAGCCATCACAACGAACCGGCGCCGAAGGCAGCCGTCGCGGCGGGGTTGAAGGACCGTTCCTCGATTCCGCTTGACGAGGATTTCAAGGAATTTTGATATGAAGCGCGCACGGCCGGGGCGGACTACGAAGTCGGGAAGCCGCGGACGTGTGCGGCCCGCTGGTTCTCCAGCACTACAGTCTATGGCCGACCCTAACGAACAGCCGCTGAGCCGCCGCATTGAAGAACTCGCTCTGGAGGTGGTGGAGGTCCAGCCCGAAGCGGATGCCGATCTGCGGGCGCTTTCGGATTCGCTTGCGGCCCTCGAGGAGCAGGCCGGCAGGGAGAACCGGCCCGACATCGCCGGCATTGCCTCGGCGCTGAGAAGCTCTGTCGAGTCCTCGGCCGGCGCGTCCGATCTGGCTGCGCTCGGCCGCGCGCTCAAGCAAGGCGTAGCCGAATTGCAGGCCGCGGCGCAGCTTGAAGCGGCGCCGCCGGAGCTGGAAGCGTCCGGGCGGCAGGCCAAGGCTACGGGTGCGAGCGCGCTCTTTGAAGATCTCGACCTCGTTGCCGAGATCGTTCTCGAATCGCGCGAGCATCTCTCGTCTCTGGAAGGGAACCTGCTGGCGCTTGAGCGCGACCCGGCCGATTCGGAAGCTATTCACGCGGCCTTCCGCAGTTTCCACACCATCAAGGGACTCGCGGGCTTTCTCGAGCTGAAGGCCATACAGCAGGTGGCGCACGAGATCGAGAGCGTGCTCGACCGCGCGCGCAACGGCACGCTGGCCATAACGGCCGACGTGATCGACCTGGTGCTGGCCGGACGTGATTATCTGGCGCGGGCGTTCGATGGCGTGGACCGCGCAGCGCACGGTGAAGCTGTCACGGCCGAGCCCGACAACCGCGAAATACTCGAACGCATCACCTCGTTTTCCGCGGAAGGGGGTGAGACAGCGGCGCCCGGAGCGCCCGCCGCGAACCCGGACCATGCCGAAGAAGCGGCAGGCGTCCAAGCGGAGCCGCGGGGTTCCGCCGGGCGCGGCGGCTCCGAACCAGCCGAGCCCGCCGAAGCGCCGGCAGCCAGGACCCGGCGGGAGGACGCCGCCCGCATGGTCAAGGTGGACACGGGCAAGCTGGACTACCTCGTCGACATGGTCGGCGAAATGGTAATCGCCCAGTCTCAAATACGGCACGACCCGGCGCTTGCCGCGCTCGACAGCCCGCGCCTGCAACGCAACCTGGCGCAGCTCGCGCGCACGACGAACGAATTGCAGCGCACGGCAATGGCCATGCGCATGGAGCCCATAGGCGCGCTGTTCCGCCGCATGCTCCGGCTGGTCCGCGATCTTTCGCGCAAGGCTGGAAAACAGGCGGAGCTCGAACTGATCGGCGAGGATACCGAACTCGACCGCACCATTGTCGAGGAACTCTCGGACCCGCTCATCCACATGATCCGCAACTCGCTCGACCACGGCATCGAGACACCGGACGAGCGCGCCGCCGCGGGTAAGGATCCTGTGGGCCGCATCCGCCTGCGCGCCTGCCACGAAGCCGGGCACATCCTGGTCGAGATCGCGGACGACGGCCGGGGCATCGATCGCAGCAAGGTGCTTGCCAAGGCACGGGCCAAGGGGCTGGTCGCCGCCGATGCGCACCTCTCGGATTCCGACATCTTCGGCCTCATCTTCGAGCCGGGCTTCTCCACGGCCGACCGCGTAAGCGATGTCTCCGGCCGCGGCGTGGGGATGGACGTCGTGCGCAAGCACATACTGAAGCTGCGCGGGCGCATTGAAGTCCAGTCGGCGCCCGGCAAGGGGACGACATTTCTTCTCAAGCTGCCGCTTACGCTCGCCATACTGGACGGCCTGGGCATCGGAGTGGGCAGCGAGCGCTACATAGTGCCGCTGTTTGCGGTTCGCGAGATGTTCCGCCCCACCGAGGGCATGATATGCACGGTCGAGGGGGCGGGAGAGGTGGTGCAAATCCGAGGGCGGCTGCTGCCCGTGTACCGCCTCTACCGCAGGCTCGGCGTCAAACCGCGCACGGAGGACCCTTACGACAGCGTTTTCATCGTGGCGGAGGTGGGCGGCAGGCAGTCGGCCATCATGGTGGACGAGTTCACCGGCAAGCAGGAGGTGGTAATCAAGAGCCTTGGGCAGAGCATGAAGAACATACCGGGAATCGCAGGGGGGACCATCCTGGGCGACGGCCGGGTCGGCCTGGTCCTCGATCTGGACGGATTGTTCGAGCGCACGCATGGGTAGTACGGCTGGCCAGCCATGGTGCGCCGACCGGGTCAGGCCGCTAACTGCCGGCGAGTTCGAGCGGATACGGCGGCTCGCGCACGAGAAGTTCGGGCTCGATCTGAAGAAGGGCAAGCAGGAACTGGTGGCTGCGCGGCTGGGCAAGATACTGCGCGGCTCCGGCTTCCGCACCTTCGGCGAGTACTACGATCACGTAGCTGGGGATCGCACGGGCGAAGCTCTCACGCAGCTCATCGACGCCCTGACCACCAACTACACCAGCTTCCTACGCGAACCGGCGCACTTTGAGTTTCTCCGGCGCACGCTCATTCCCGAGTGGCGCGGCCGTTCCGGGATTCAGATCTGGAGCGCCGCCTGCGCCACCGGCGAGGAACCGTACTCAATCGCCATGTGTGCTGCCGAGGCGGCGGATGGGGCGACGCTGCGGGGCCTCCGCATACTCGCCAGCGACATCTCCATGCAGGCGCTAGATACCGCGCGCCAGGGCGTGTATTCAATGGAACGCCTGCGCGGCCTCCCGCCCGGCTGGCTCCAGAGGTACTTCCTGCGCGGGGTGGGGAAGTGGAACGGCTGCTGCCGCGTGCGCCAGAATCTGCGAGACATGGTCGAGTTCCGTGCGCTCAATCTTACCGAGCCGCTTACGGGCGTTCCGCCCTGCGCCCTGATCTTCTGCCGGAACGTGATGATCTACTTCGACAAGGCGACGCAGGAAAGCCTGGTGCGGCGTCTGGCCGAGCGGCTCGAGCCGGGCGGCTACCTTTTCACCGGGCATGCGGAAAGCCTGCTCGGCGGCCGCGAGTGCCTCGAGTACGTCCGTCCGGCTGTCTACCGCCGGCGGGGGAGTGTACCCGGGCACGGAAAGAAAGCATGCAGAGCCTGATCGTGGGCATTGCCGACTGCCGTGTGAGCCGTGACCCGGGGGACACGCTGGTGACATACGCGCTCGGCTCCTGTATGGCCGTGGCCATCTGGGATCCTGTGGCCCGCGTCGCCGGCCTGCTGCACTATATGCTGCCGGATTCGTCCATCGACGCGGTGAAGTCGCGCGAGCGGCCGTTTATGTTCGCCGACACCGGCATACCCCTGCTGTTCCGGACCGCTTACGACTGCGGCGCCGAGAAGCGCCGGCTGCTCGTACGGGTCGCCGGTGGAGCGCAGGTTGTCGACGACCATGGTGTGTTCGATATCGGCAGGAGGAACTACCTGGCGCTGCGACGCATTCTCTGGCGCGCCGGGGTGCTCATCCACGCCGAAGACGTGGGCGGAACCGTATCACGATCCGTCCGGCTGGATGTGCGCACAGGCGCCATGTGGCTGCGCACCGGCGGCCAGGGCGCCGAGCACGAGTTGGCCGCGCCGCGAGCGGCAGGAAAGGTCTGAGTATGGGGTTTCGCGTACTCATCGTGGATGACTCGCCGGCCATGCGAGCCGTGGTCCGGCGCGTTTTGGAAATGTCGGGGTTCGCGCTCGAGGAATGTTTCGAAGCCCGCCACGGCGGCGAGGCGCTGCGCATCATGCTTCGCCACCGTGTGGACCTCGTCCTCACCGATGTCAATATGCCGGTGATGAATGGCGAGCAGTTTCTGCTGCGAATGCGCGAGCACGACCCGTTCTCGCACATTCCGGTGCTGATTGTTTCGACCGACGCGAGCCCGAAACGCAGGCAGCGCATGTCCGAACTCGGCGCGAGCGGGTATCTCGCCAAGCCGTTCTTTCCGGAGGCTCTGAGAACCGCAATCGAGCGGGTACTGGAGGAACAGCATGCCTGACGCGATCAGGGCCGCATCCCTTCTGCCGGAGGCGGCCGAAGAGGTGCTTGAAACGATGTTCTTCACCTCGGCCGCGCCCGCGGAGAACCCCAGACCAGGCGCCGGGCGCGCCCTGGCTGTGCGCGTGCGCTTCGAAGGCGCGCCCTCCGGCACTTTCGGGCTGGCTGTTGACGAAGCTCAGGCGCGCCGCATAGCCTCCAACTTCCTCGGGGCGGAGGACGAAGCCGCGCTCACCGGCGGACAGATAACAGATGTAATGTGCGAGCTCGCGAACATGATCTGCGGCTCCGTGCTCAGCCGCCTGGAGGCAAACGCAACTTTCGACATCGAGCGCCCGGAGCCTCTCGACGGCGGGGAGGAGTTTCCACCCGGTTTGGACGCCAGGTGTTATCTCGATGTCGATGAGGGGACGCTGGCGCTGGCGATCGATTTTGATGAAGAGGAGCCGTGACAGGGAGAATCAAGGTCCTCATAGTTGATGACTCGGCGATAGTCCGCAAGCTGCTCACCGAAGCGCTGTCTGCCGAGCGGGATATCGAAGTGGTTGGAACCGCGCCCGATCCTTACGTGGCGCGCGACAAGATACTCGCGCTCGAGCCGGACGTTCTCACCCTCGATATCGAGATGCCGCGGATGGACGGCCTGACGTTTCTGAAGAAGCTGATGGGCGCTCACCCCATGCCGGTTATCATTATCAGTTCGCTGGGGCAGGCTTCCTGCGAGGCCGCGCTCACCGCTCTGCGCGAAGGCGCCGTGGAGGTGATCGCCAAGCCCGGAGGGCCGTACTCGGTGGGCGACCTCAGGATCGGGCTTCCTGCGAAAATCCGCGCCGCCGCCCATGCGCAGCTCACTCGCCGCCACGCCTCCGGCCGGGACGCCCCGCTGCCGGCGCTGAAACTGCGCCAAACCGCGGGCCGCCCGCGCAGTCTGGTCGCGATCGGGGCCTCAACCGGCGGCACGGAAGCCATTGAAGCCGTGCTCACGCGGCTGCCGGACCGGATTCCCCCAATTGCCATCGTTCAGCACATCCCGGCCGGCTTCTCGCGCGCGTTCGCCGAACGGCTGAACGGTATCTGCGCCTTCGAGGTGAAGGAAGCTCAAGACGGCGACCTGCTGGTCCCCGGGCGCGCGCTCATCGCGCCCGGCAATTTTCACATGGTTGTGGACCGCGCCCCCTCGGGATACCGCGTCACGGTAAAAGACGGGCCGCTGGTGTGCTATCAACGGCCCTCGGTGGACGTCTTGTTTCACTCCGCCGCAAAGGCAGCAGGCGCCGAGGCCGTGGGAGTGATTCTCACTGGAATGGGATCCGACGGCGCTCAGGGGCTGCGCGCGATGCGCGACGCCGGAGCGGAGACTATTGCCCAGGACGAAGCGACGTGCGTCGTCTTCGGGATGCCGCGCGAGGCTATCCGGCTTGGCGCCGCCACTCGCGTGCTTCCGCTTGGACGCGTTGCCGCGGGCATTCTGACGGCGCTCGATCGCCCCGCCGCGGCAATCGCGTGAACCTGTCTTTTCACGTTGTGGAGAACACCATGAAAGCGGCCAGCATCACAAGGAAGAGTCCGAAGATGCGCCGCAATCTTGCATGGCCGAGGCCGAGCGCCCAACGCGCGCCCAACTGCCCTCCGACGAAAACGCCCGGCGCGAGCGCCAGCGCCGGCTTCCAGTCGAAATTGCCCGCCGCCAGGTGCCCTGTGAAGCCGCCCAGCGCCGTCAGCCCGACCATGAACGCCGAGCTTCCCACGGCCATGTCCATGGGGACCCCGAACAGCAGCACGAGCATCGGCACCTTCAGCACGCCGCCGGCGACGCCTACCAGCCCGCTGAGCCCCCCGGCGACGAACGACAGCGGCAGCGCGATGGCCAGGTTTACGCAGTACACTCCTTCGCCCGTCCGGCGCACCCATTGGCTGAAACGGCTCTTTGTGCCGTCGCACTCGTGCTGCCGCCTGACGGAGTACACCATGAAAGCCGCCGCAAATGTGAGGACTCCGGAGAACACCCAGGTCAGCACCTTGGCGCTGAAATAGCCGGAGAACGCGCCCCCCAGGAACGCGCCCGCCACCGTCGCGCTCTCGAGCGTGAGGGCCATGCCCCAGTCCACGCGCTTCGCTCCCCGGAAGATAAGCGTTGAGGAAAACGAGCTCACCATGATCAGGAAAAGCGTCGTGGCCGCCGCCGTGTGAAAGTCGACGCCGAAAAAGATCTGGATGGGTGTGTACAGAACGCCGCCGCCTTGGCCGAGCGCCGAGAACACGGCGGCATTGGTAATCATCAACGTGTAGAACAGGACAAATACAGGTGTGCTCATTTTCACCAGTGGGCGCCGGGACTACAGCCGCACGGCCGCCGTATACGCCTTTCTAATCAGGGGTAACCGCCCGCGAGCCGGCGTTTCCCAATGCACTCTGCGGTTGGCGGGTGCGCCGGAGGGCTGCCGGCCGGCGCTCACTGTTTTGGATGCAGGATGTGGAAGTTGAGGTTCAGACCTGGCCCTCTTTCGCCTCGTGAAGCGAAATGAGAAGAGCAGCGGCATCGCTACCGTTAAAGACTACGGCGTGGCGGATGGCGCCCGAGAAGTGGGTGATGAGTGGGGTTAAGCAAAGTGTTTTGAGTTATTTAGGCTTGTGAAACGGGGTTCGGGAGGTTGGTCCCGAGACAGGGTGGGAACAGGGCGGTTGGAGGTGGAGGAGGTGCAGGGGCGATTGCCGGCTTGGATGGAGTTCGCCGCCGGCTGTCTACCGAGACGCGCGGAAGCGCTCGCCAAACGTCATTGAGCGCTCGAGGTCCAACAGGTATTGCTTGCGCTCGAGGCCGCCCGCGTAGCCGCCCAAAGAGCCGTCGGCGGCTATCACGCGATGGCAGGGGAGCACGATAGCCAATGGGTTCGCGGCGTTCGCCTGGCCGACGGCGCGCGCGACGGAGCCGAGTTCTTTCGCCAGGTCGCCGTAGCTGCGTACCTCGCCGTACGGGATGCGTCCAAGGGCCGCCCAGACGCGCAGGTGGAACTGGGTTCCGGCGGGGTCGAGCGGCAGGTCGAACCGGCGCAGTTCGCCGTGGAAGTAAGCGGTGAGCTGCCGCGCTGCCTCGCGGATCAGCGGGTGCGAATCGTCGCGCCGGCAGCCGGGGGCGCCGCCGGCGATCGACACTCTTTCCAGGCCGCGGAAGCCTGCGATAACCGTAAGAGGGAACAGCGGGGCCGGCTTCAGCACGCCGTAAACAGACATGTGGACAGTTTATGCCCGAAAGGTGCGCTGATGTAAGGCATGGGTGAACGCGATATAATCTGTTATTAATGTTTGCATCCGATATGGGCTCTGGGCCGGCCCCGCACAGAAAAGTCATCTTACTGAAGCCGCGGGGCTTTTGCGCCGGCGTCGTCCGCGCTATAGATGCCGTGCGCATAGCGCTTGACCTGTACGGATCGCCCATCTACGTGCGGAAAGAGATAGTTCACAACCGCCATGTAGTCGACGAGCTGCGCGCAGCGGGTGCCATATTCGTCGAGGAGTTGGACGAGGTTCCGGAGGGTGCGCGCGTTATCTTCAGCGCCCACGGAGTCTCGCCGGCCGTCCGCGAGGAGGCGGTTGCGCGCCGGCTGGACGTTATTGATGCCACCTGCCCGCTGGTGACCAAGGTCCATGTGGAGGCGGTGAGGTTCGCGAAGCTCGGGTACACCATAGTTCTGATAGGCCACCGCGACCACGACGAGGTGGCGGGCACGCTGGGCGAGGCGCCGGATTCGACGGTGCTGATCTCGTCGGCGGCCGAGGTGGACCGGCTGGCGCCGCCCGATCCGGAGCGGGTGGCCTATCTCACGCAGACCACCCTGAGCCTGGACGAGACGCGCGAGATAGTCGCCCGCTTGCGCGAGCGCTTCCCGGCCATCGTGGGGCCGCCCGCACAGGACATCTGTTACGCGACGGAGAACCGGCAGGTGGCAGTGAAGGCCGCCGCGAGCCTGTGCGACGCGCTGATTGTGGTCGGTTCACAGAACAGCTCCAATTCCAAGCGTCTGGTGGAGGTTTGCCGCAACTACGGCGTCCCAGCGTACCTGGTGGACGATGCCGGGCAGGTAAACCCCCAATGGCTGGACGAGGCGAAGACTGTTGCCGTAACGGCGGGCGCATCGGCGCCCGAATATCTGGTCCGTCAGCTGGTGGAGTATCTCCGGTCGAAGGGCTTTACCGAGCTTGAAGAAGTCGAACTGAAAGAAGAAGATGTCCGGTTCACGCTTCCGCCGCAATTGCAGGCCGCGGCGGAATTGGAAGCGTCCCGAACCGCCTGATCAATCAGGGATTGCCCGAATCGCCCCGGAGATTGGCGCGGGGCTGCTGAATGCGATGATTGGTGCACATACGGACTCGCTGATCGCGAGCGCCGCACGGTCAGCCGGCCGCGCGGCGCAATACCTGCTCTCTTTGCAGCATCCCGAGGGTTACTGGTGGGCCGACCTCACCGCGGACACGACCCTCGAATCCGATTACATTCTGCTGGAGTTGTGGCTGCACCCGCCCGAAAACGGTGTCTGGAACCCGCCGACGCGCGAGCGCATAAACCGTGCGGTTGAGTCGATCCTGGCGCGGCAACTGCCCGACGGCGGATTCAATATATACCAGCAGGGGCCGGCGGACGTAAGCGCCACGGTTAAGGCGTACTTTTCGCTCAAACTTGCCGGGGTGCCGGTGGAGGACCCGCGGATGGTTGCGGCGCGCGAGCGCATCCTGGCGCTCGGCGGCATTCAGGCCTGCAACAGTTACGTAAAGGTGAATCTAAGCCTGTTCGGCCTGTACCCCCGCGAGCACTGTCCCAGCATTCCGCCGGAGATGATCCTGGTTCCGCATAAGTTCATATACCGGATGTCGTCGTGGACGCGGGCCATAGTGGTGCCGCTGGCGATCGTGCACGCAGCGAACCCGTGCCGGCCGGTGCCGGCGGGCTTCAATCTTCAGGAGCTGTACAGGCGCGACGGCAGCTACTCCTACCGCCGGGAGGAGCGCTTTTTCTCCTGGCGCACGCTGTTTTTTGCGGCGGACCGCATGCTGAAGTTCTGGGAGCGGCATCCGATAGGCGCGGTGCGGCAGCGGGCCATACGCGAGTGCGAGAAGTGGATGCTCGAGCGCACGAAGTTCTCCGACGGGCTTGGCGCCATCTACCCGCCGATGATGTACATCATCATGGCGCTCGACGTGCTCGGTTACCCGCCCGAGCACCCGCACCGCATAGAAGCGCAGAAGCAGTTCGAGAACCTGCTCACGGACGACGGCAGCCGGTTCCAGTTCCAGCCGTGCTTTTCGCCCGTGTGGGATACGGCGATTGCGGCGTTCGCGCTTGGCGAATCCGGCATGGCGCCGCCGGAGAGCCTGAGCAAGTGCGCGAGCTGGCTGCTGGCCAAGGAAGTCCGGCGGCGCGGCGACTGGTCCGTTATGAGGCCGGATCTTGAGCCCTCTGGCTGGTACTTCGAGTTCGCAAACGAGTTCTATCCCGACATCGACGACACGGGAATGGTGCTGCTGGCGCTGATGCACGCGCGCGCGCCGGACGCGCCGGCGCAGGAGGCGTGCCGCAAACGGGCGCTTAACTGGCTGCTCGGAATGCAATCGAAAGACGGCGGCTGGGCGGCGTTCGACGTGGACAATGACTGGGAGCCGCTGAGCTACGTTCCCTTCGCCGACCACAACGCGATGCTCGACCCCACGTGCCCGGATATCACGGGCCGCGTGCTTGAGGCCCTGTGCCGCGCCGGTGGACTGGGTCCGGAGGATGCCGCAGTGAAGCGCGCCGTGGCGTATCTGCGAAAGACGCAGGAACAGGACGGAAGCTGGTACGGGCGCTGGGGCGTGGATTACATCTACGGCACGTTCCTTGCGCTGCGCGGGCTGCGAGCGGCCGGCGTTGACAGCAACGACGCCGCCGTGCTCCGCGGAGGCGAGTGGCTGCGCGCGGTGCAGAACGCGGATGGCGGATGGGGCGAAAGCTGCGCGAGCTACGACAGGAATACGTTTGTGGCGGCGCCGAGCACGCCGAGCCAGACGGCCTGGGCGGTTATCGGGCTGCTTGCAGCGGGCGACACGAACAGTTTGAGCGTGCGCCGCGGCGTGGAGTGGCTGATAGAGAACCAGCGCGAGGACGGCGGGTGGGACGAGGAACTCGCCACCGGAACTGGGTTCCCGCGCGTGTTTTACCTTACGTATCACTACTACCGGCACTCGTTCCCGCTGCTGGCGCTTTCATCTTACGTGAAAGGCGGCGGCCGGTGAGATTCCCGCTTTCGATGACTCTCGGCATGGCGGCCTACATGGTGCGCAACCGGTTTCGGCCGCGGCCGGAGTGGCAGAGGAACGAGGCGCCGGACGGAGCGAACCCGTTCCACGTGCTGGGCCAGCCTGGTGTCAAGCCCAACGGCGCGCACCGGCACCCGATGATCGCGAAACGCTTCCCGCTGGTGCTGATGTTGGAGCCGCTGCACGCCTGCAACCTGACGTGCGCGGGATGCGGGCGCATACGCGAGTACCGCGACAGCATCTCGCAGACGCTAACGCTCAACCAGTGCCTTAACGCGGTGGACGAATGCGGCGCGCCGGTGGTCTCGATCTGCGGCGGCGAGCCGCTGTTGTACCAGCGCATAGGGCCGTTGTGCGAGGCGATTCTGGAGCGGAAGAAGACGGTTTACCTCTGTACGAACGCCACGATGCTGCGGAAAAAGCTCGACCTGTTCAGGCCGCATGAGTTGTTCTATATCAACGTGCACCTGGACGGATTGGAGCGCACGCACGACGCGGCCGTGGAGCGCCAGGGGGTTTTCAAGGAAGCCATCGCGGGGATACGCGCGGCAAAGGAAGCGCGGTTCAAGGTGTGCACGAACACCACGGTCTACAGGGAAACCGACATGGCCGAGATAGAGGCTTTGTTCGAGTTCCTGGAGCCGCTGAAGCTGGACGGGCACATGCTGTCCCCAGGCTACGGATATTCGGCGGTGGACGAGCGCGAGATCTTTCTCACCCGGGAAGACATCAATGCGAAGTTCCGTGATATCGAGCGCCTTGCGAAGCGGTTCAACCTCACCAGCACGCCCGCCTATCTCGATTTTCTCAAGGGCGGGCGCGATCTCCCCTGCACCGCCTGGGGCAACCCCACTTATAACATCAAGGGCTGGAAAGGGCCCTGCTATCTCATCACCGACGCCCACTACACAACGTTTGCCGAACTCATGACCAAGACGCCGTGGGAGAGTTACGGGCGCGGCAACGACCCCCGCTGCGAGCACTGCATGGTGCACTGCGGTTTTGAGCCCTCGGCGGCGCTCGGCATCAACGCCCGGCCCGGCGACATGCGAAAGCTGATCGCCTGGACACTGCGCTGACTCCGATGAAACCGGCCCTTGTCACTGGCGCAAGCGGATTTGTAGGGTGGCACGTCGCCCGCGCGCTTCTTGACCGCAATCAGTCGGTCCGCGTGCTCGTGCGGCCCACCAGCAAGCTTCGCGAACTAGACGGCTGCGAGGCGGTCATGGGAGATTTGCGGGACCCGGAATCTCTCCGGCGCGCGGTGGCTGGATGCGGGACGGTTTACCACGTCGCGGCGGATTACCGCCTGTGGGCGCCGGAGGCGCGCGCTATGTACATCTCAAACGTGGACGGAACGCGCAATTTGCTTGAAGCTGCGCGCGGCGAGGGCGTGGAGCGCGTGGTGTACACGAGCACGGTCGGCTGCATCGGCCTCGTCGACGGCGGGTTGGGAAACGAGACCACGCCGGTATCACTCGAAGATATGCACGGGGCGTACAAACGCTCCAAGTTTGCGGCGGAGCAGACGGCATTGGAGTATGCTGCCGGCGGGTTTCCGGTGGTGATAGTAAACCCGACCGCGCCGGTGGGCGATCGCGATTTCAAACCCACGCCGACCGGACGGATCATCCTTGATTTCATCAGGCGCGCTATGCCGGCATACATCGAAACCGGCCTGAACTTTGTGGACGTGCGCGATGTCGCCCAAGGTCACTTGCTGGCGTGCGAGCGCGGCCGAGTGGGGGAGCGCTACATCCTGGGATGCGAGAACCTGACACTCGCGGACGCGTTCGCGCGGCTGGAGAAGATCAGCGGCATACCGGCCCCGAAGAGAAAGGTGCCTTATTCGGTGGCCCTGGCGGCCGGCATAGTGACTACCGGCCTGGCGGGCATTACCGGGCGCGCGCCGAAAGCGCCCCTTGACGCAGTACGTATGGCACGGAAGAAGATGTGGGTTACACATGCTAAAGCGGCCGATGAACTGGGTTACCGGCCCGGACCGGTGAACTGCGCCTTCGAACGCGCCGTCCAGTGGTTTCGGACCAACGGATATGTGTAAGGTGCTTTTAGTGGCGTCCGATCCCCGCGAGTTGACGGGCATACTGGCGCGCTGCCGCGACGTGGCGCATGCCGGGTTGCCGGTGTGGTTTGCGCGGACGGGCACGCTGAACGGCGAGCGCATAACAGCCATCGCGAACGGGCCCGGGCGCAAGCTGGCCGCCGCGGCGGTGGAGGCCGCGCCCCGCGCGGAGGCAATCGTCAGCACGGGATGGTGTGGAGCGCTGGATCCGGCGCTGCGGCCCGGAGATGTATTTGTAGCCTCCAGCGTGAACGGCGCCGCCTGCAAGCAGCCGTCCACCACCCGGCCGCACCGCACGGGGGAACTGGCAAGCATCGATCGCGTCGTCACTTCCGCTGAAGAAAAGCATCGATTACATACGGGCAACGGCCATTCTCCCGCCGCCGTGGAGATGGAGGCTGCGGCGGTTGCCCGGGCAGCCCGCGAACGCGGCGCCGCGTTTTACTGCATCCGGGCGGTTCTCGATACGGCTGAGGAAAGCTTTACACTCGATTTCAACAGGCTCAGGGACGGACAGGGGCGTTTCAGCCGGCCGCGCATTCTGGCGGCGGGGCTGGCCCGGCCTTGGGCTGCTGTTCCGGAACTATTTCGTTTGAATGCCCGCGGGCGGCTTTGCTCGCGGGCTCTCGGAGACTTTTTTGCCGACTGTAGATTTTGACATCGCCGTGCCCGCCACCATGAGGGCGGCTGTCTATCGGGGCAACGGCACGATATGCGTCGAGAAGGTGCCCGTGCCGGAGATCGGCCCCGGCGAGTTATTGGTGCGTGTGGAGGCTTGCGGCATCTGCCACACCGACTTGAAGAAGGTGGAGCACGACCTGCTGGCGCCGCCTCGCATATTCGGGCACGAGACCGCGGGAGTGGTGGTCCGGGTGGGCGCCGGGGTGACCCGCTTCGCGCCGGGAGACCGGGTGATCGCATTTCACCACATACCGTGCCGCGACTGCTTCTACTGCGAGCGCAAGCTATACGCTCAGTGCGCCACTTATAAGAAGGTGGGAGTGACGGCGGGCTTTGAGCCCTCCGGGGGTGGCTTCTCACAGTATGTTCGCGTGATGGACTGGATTGTCCGCGACGGCGTCGAGAAGTTCGGCAAGGATGTGCCGTTTGCCCGCGCCTGCTTCGTGGAGCCCGTCAATACGTGTCACAAGGCGGTGGCGCTGGTGAACCCGCAGCCGCATGAGACAGTGGCGATACTGGGGCAAGGTCCTATAGGTCTGATGTTTACGATGCTGGTGAAGCGGACCGGCGCGCGCATAGCGGCGACGGATACGATAGCCCGCCGGCGCGAGTTATCCATCCGGTTCGGGGCCGAAGCGGCCCGGAACCCGCTTAGGGAAGATATCCGGCCGGTTATAGACCGGATGACGGACGGGCGGGGGGCCGATCTGGTAATCGTGGCCGCCTCGGCGCCCGGCATCGTCCGGGACGCCCTCCGGCTTTCCCGGCCCGGGAGCCGCATACTTTTGTTTGCCCAAACTTCCCGTCAAGAAGCTGTAGAATTGTGTGGAGCGGACATTTGTGTTGGGGAACGGACTCTGCTTGGGTGCTATAGCGCATCTGTGGACCTTCAGGCAGAGTCTGCCCGGCTGGTGTTCAGCCATGAGCTGCCCGTGGAAGAGCTCATCTCCCACCGGTTGCCGCTTGAGTCTATACGCTCCGCCATCGACCTGGCGCTGCATCCTGATGAGCAGTCGCTGAAGATAATACTGGAACCGCAAAGGAACGCACAGTGAACACGCAGATGATGGCTGCCGTGCTCTACGGGAAGGAACACCTGGAAGTGGAGCCGGTGTCTGTTCCGAAGCTTGGCTCAGGGGATGTGTTAGTGCGGGTGAGAGCCGCGCTCACATGCGGCACCGACGTCAAGGTATTTCGCCGTGGGTATCACGCCCGCATGATTATTCCTCCCGCGGTATTCGGGCACGAGCTTGCCGGGGATATCGTCGAGGTTGGCGAGAACGTCCGCAATTTCAAGATCGGCCAGCGTGTTGTTTCGGCCAACTCGGCGCCTTGCGGCGAGTGCTTCTTCTGCAAGCGCGACCAGGAAAACCTCTGCGAAGACCTGCTGTTCAACAACGGCGCATACGCCGAGTACATCCGCATTCCGGCGCGCATCGTGGAGCGCAACACATATGAAATCCCGGCGGGTATCCGGTACCAGGACGCCGCGCTGCTGGAGCCGCTGGCCTGCGTGGTCCGCGGTCTCGATGAGACGGGCGTCAGGCCGGGGGACACGGTGGCCGTGATGGGCCTGGGACCGATAGGACTGATGTTCGTGCGGCTGGCGAAAAACGCCTGCGCGCGCGTGATAGCGCTGGGGCGCCGGAAGACGCAGCTCGACCGCGCGGCCGCGCTGGGGGCCGACGAACTCATCTCCACCACGCATCTGCCGGATCCGGTGGCGGCGGTAAGAGACCTCACGCAGGGCCGGGGCGTGGACGTCGCGATAGAGGCGGTCGGCAAACCAACGACCTGGGAAACCTGCGCGCGCCTGGTCCGGAAGGGCGGCACGGTGAACTTCTTCGGCGGATGCCCGAGCGACACGCGCGTGTCGCTCGAAACGTCTCTGCTGCACTACTCCGAGATCACCTGCAAGGCGAGCTTCCACCACACGCCGCGGCACATACGGCGCTCGCTCGAGCTCATCGGCCAGGGCGTCATCTCGGCCGATCACTTTGTGAACGGCGAAGAGCCGCTGGCGAACCTTCTCGAAGTGCTCCGGCACCTGATGAGCCACAACGGCCACCTGAAGACCGCCATAATTCCGTAACGCAGTGCCGCTCGCGCCACGCGAATTCGTCAGAAGGCCGGATGCACTTGCGCAGGCTTACGCGCTTCCGGAGGCGGAAGCCTACACGCGCTGGCTGGCCACACATCACTACGAGAACTTCCACGTAGTCACGTTTCTGCTGCCCAAACGCCTGCACCAGGACTTCTACAACGTGTACGCGTTCTGCCGCTGGGCGGACGACCTCGGCGACGAGATGGGTGACACCGCCGAGAGCCTCCGGCTGCTCGAGTGGTGGCGCGAAGAGCTGGAGGCGATGTACGGCGGGCGCACGCGGCACCCCGTTTATGCGGCGCTTGCCCGCACGGTCGAAAGACACGACCTGCCGCGCGAGCCGTTTGAAGACCTGATCAGCGCGTTCGTGCAGGACCAGACGGTGGCACGGTATCGCAACTGGGGAGAGGTGTTCGATTACTGCCGGCGTTCGGCGAACCCGGTCGGCAGGCTGGTGCTGTACCTGTGCGGATACCGGGACGCGGAGAGGCAACGCCTGTCCGATGCAACCTGCACCGCTCTGCAACTCGCGAATTTCTGGCAGGATGTTAGTTTGGATCTCGAAAAAGGCCGAATCTACGTTCCTCTCGACCTGCTGGAACGGCACGGGTCGAGCGCGGCCGAAGTCGAGGCGCGGCGCGAAACAGCCGCGTTCCGTTCGGCGATGCGCGAAGCTGTGGACGTCGCTCGCAAGCTGTTCCTGGAAGGATTACCCCTCGCTCGTATGGTGGACCGGCGGCTTGCGGTGGATATCGAACTGTTCAGCCGGGGAGGGATGCGCATACTGGACAAAGTGGAAGCGCAGGGTTATCGCGTGCTGTCGCGGCACCCGCGGATCGGCAAGGCGGAGCGCGTGTGGCTGATGCTTCGCGTGCTCGCCGGCGCGGCAATGAGGTTTGCATAGGATGACGACTCTGGCGCGCTCGTACGAACACTGCCGCAAGGTGGCGCGGACACGGGCGCGGAATTTCTACTACTCGTTCGTACTGCTGCCCAAGCCCCAGCGCGATGCGATTTGCGCGGTGTACGCGTTCAACCGCCGCTGCGACGACCTGAGCGACGAGCCAGGGGCGGAGCCGGAAGCCCGCCGCGCCGCAGTGGAGAGCTGGCGGGCCGAACTCGAACGTTCGCTCGCGGGTTCTCCCGGCGAAGACCCGCTTTGGCCGGCGTTCTGCGACACCGCCGCGCGGTACAGGATCCCGAGCGAGTACTTTTACGAGATGCTGGACGGCATAACCTCGGACCTCGAGCCGCGCATGATCGAGACGTACGGCGAACTGTACCGCTACTGCTACCGTGTGGCGTCGGTCGTCGGGCTGACGGTGATACACATCTTCGGGTTCAAGTCCGAAAAGGCGCTGCCGCTGGCGGAAAAGTGCGGGATTGCATTCCAGCTCACGAACATACTGCGCGACGTGCGTGAGGACGCCGAGCGCGGGCGCATATACATTCCCGCCGAGGACCTCGAGCGGTTTCATGTATACCCGAGCGACCTGGCCGAGGGCAAGCGTACGGACGAGTTCGTCGCGCTGATGGAGTTCGAGACGGCGCGCGCCAAGGCGTGCTACAAGGAATCGGCGCCGCTCGTGGATATGATCGAGGCGCACGCAAGACCGTCGTTATGGGCGCTGATCGAGATCTACTCGCGGCTGCTGGCGCGGATCGAGCGCACCAACTACGACGTGCTATCAGGGCGCATTTCGCTGCCGGCGCGGGAGAAGCTGGCGGTGATTGCGCGGGCGGCGGTGGGATCGCACTAGGGCCGCACCGTTCGCCGGGACGGCCCTTGACGCCGGAGGCGCAAGCGCCTCCGCCACGCTACCGCGGGATCAGCGCTTCCAGAATGGGCTTAACCCACTCGTCTTTGTCTACGTCGTACAAGATGAAGTCGCTGTCGAACTGCCAGTAGGCCCAGCTCCAGCCAAGCGCCTCCGCGGCGCGCGCCACGGCCGCTGTATACCGCACGCGCGACTCCATCGGAGCCTTGTCGTAAGCGCCGAACTCACCGAGGAAGATCGGGCGGTTGTGCACCAGGGCCCACGCCTGCGCCTGGGCGAAGTCGCCTGCGATCCGGCCCGCATTTTCGCCGGTGCCGAGCCACTGCACGTCCTTCCGGTCTTTATTTTCGGGCGACCAGGCCGCGCCCTGATGGGTGAACTCCATCGGCGTGTAGTAGTGGACCGTGACGATTATGTTGCGGTCGTTTTCGGGAAGCTCGAGCTCTTTCAGCGCACCGATGCCGTTCCAACGCGCCGGGCCGATTATGACCGTGCGCGTGGGATTGGTCTGGCGGACGATCGCGAGCGCTTCGAGCAGGTACCTGTTCCACATCTCCGGAGTCAGCTTGCCCGATGGCTCGTTCATCAGCTCGAACATCACGCTGGACGGCGCATGGCGGTAGCGAGGCGCAACCTGCCTCCAGAACTCGAGAAACCGGCCGTGGTATTTCTCGGGATCCCTGCCCATATTCGTGAACTCGTGAAAGTCCAGAATGGCGGCAAGGCCGGCTTGTTGTGATCCTTCGACGGCCCAGTCGAGCACCTTCAGCCAGGAGCCGGGCAGCTTATCGCTGCCCTCATCCATGTACTTGAACGGCTGCAAGACGATGCGCACCGAGTCGAACCCGGCGTCCTTAAGGGCTTTGAAATACTCCGCCTTGAACCTGGCCTTCCCCATGTCCCCCCAGATGGGATCGTAGCCGATGATGTTGACACCCCGGCCGAGCACCTTATTTTGCGCGAATGCGTCGGGGACGGGCGTGTCCTGGCCGTAACTCAAGCGGGGAGCGATTGCCAGCAGGGCGCCGCAAGCAAGAGCCGCCCGGGCGAGCCTGCCTGTTCCGAAACTCGTGATTTTACTCATTTCTCGCAGCTCCGATCAGAATTAAGTGTAAAGATTATCCTGCGAACGCTCCTTATCCCACTCAGGGGTGGGGCCGAAGAATGCGCCGCCCGGGATCAGATGCTCTTTGAACGCCTCTTCGTTGATTGTGAAGCCGAGGCCGGGGCCCTCGGGGACTTTGATATAGCCCTTGTTAAGAATCGGCTTCTCGACTCCGTCGATGAGGCTGTCCCACCACGGGATGTCCACCGAGTGGTTCTCCATTACCAGGAAACCCTCCGTGGCTGCGGCGCAGTGCGCGTTTGCCATGCAGCAGATGGGTGAACCCGCCATATGCATCGCCATGGGAACACCGTACTTCTGGGCCATGTCGCCGATGCGCTTTGTCTCGAGGATGCCGCCGGAGGTCGAAAGATCGGGGTGGATGACATCTACGGCGTGCTCGCGGCACAGGGTCTCGAACGGCTCAAGCAGATAGATGTCCTCGCCGGTGCAGATGGGAACTTCGAGCGCATCGCTGATCTTCTTCAGAAGTTCCGTGTGGTACCACGGAACGGTGTCTTCCATCCATGCCAGGTTGCACTTCTGGAATGCTTTTCCGAGCTTGATGATGGAGTTAACGCCCATGCTGCCGAAGTGATCGGTGGATATGGGGATTTCCCAGCCCACGACCTCGCGGACCTTCATCACATAATCCGCCATCATCTCTGCGCCCTTATCGGTTATCTCGACGCCGGTGAGCGTGTGCTCGCGCCAGCGCTCGGTGGACATGCCGGACACGACTCCGGGCACATTCCGGAAATGGTGCAGCCCGATGTCCATCTTAAGCCACGTGAAGCCCATTTCCATGCGCTTCTTCATGCGTTCGCCGAAGACCTTCGGGTCGGGCGAATCGGGCGTGTCGCAGTAGCAGCGGAGGCGGTCGCGGTACTTGCCGCCGAGCATCTGGTACACGGGCACGTTGTACGCCTTGCCCGCGAGGTCCCATAGCGCTTCTTCGATGGCCACGACGCCTCCGGCCTTGCGGCCGTGCCCGCCGAACTGCCGCAAACTGCGGAAGATTCGCTCGATATTGCAGGGGTTCTGCCCGAGAATGCGGCTCTTGAGCATCAGCGCGTATGTCTCGCTGGCGCCGTCGCGCACCTCGCCGTATCCCGAGATGCCCTGGTTGGTGTCGATCCGTATCACCGGGCACCGGAACGGCGCCCTGGCGAGCACGGCGACACGCATATCGGTGATCTTCAGTTGAGAGGGGGCGGAGTTGCGGTTCGTATTCTGAACCGCGGCGTCCAGCGTTTCGTCGGCCCAAAACGCTGCTCCGAACAGGCCCGCGGCGCCTTTCAGGAAGCTGCGCCGCCCATTGCCGCCTTTGGGGAGTTTTTTCATCGCTTGAATGACTGCACTGACGGGGCTGCTGGGCGCGGGCGCGAGCCGGCCGCCGGATCCGACGCTTTTGTCCGGTTTATCCGGGGAGTGCCGCGTCGGAATCGGCCTGCCACGTTCTGTCCGTCTCAGCGCTTTCGCTCCCGGCAGTATAGCGCGGCCGGTCGGTGAACGAAGCGCGCAGTATTACGAGTGCGTTGCCCAGGCTCTCCGGCCGGTCCAATATGCGGAGTGTAACTTCTGTCTCTCGATCCACAATTCAGATCCGAGCTGTGTCCGGCGGTTCTCACGCGAACGCCGGGTTATGCCATATCAGAGCGGGAGGATTTCCTCCCGCACAGGGTCGAAGTCAATGCGCCTCTTCTGCATGTAAGAGATGTTGCCCAAGTGCGACGCCTGCGCGGAGCGGTGCCCGATGAGCACGTCGCCGTTCGGGAGCGCCCGCGATCGCACGCAATCCAGAAAATTCCGGACGTGATCCATGTCTATGGACGATTCCGCCTTTACCACTACCGGCTCGGAACGCCAACCGGGCGGATGGAACTCGTATCGGCTACGGTCGATATACAAGCGGCCTTCGGTGCCGCAGAATTCCTGTGCCGCGCCGCCGATACCCGGCACAAGTGTGGCCTCGAACGTGACTGTGAAGCCCTTGGGATATTCGAGGAGAACATTTATGGTGTCGGGAGCCGTGCGCCCGTCCTTGTAGTTGTAAACGCCGCCGGCCGCCTGCGCGGAAGTTGGGATGTCGGCTCCCATGAACATGTGGACGACATCGAGCCAGTGAGTGAACAGGTCGGTCACTTGCCCGCCGCCGAAATCGAGGTAGGCGCGCCAGTTCCAGTACTGCTGCGGGTCCCAGTCGCGCCATTTCACCTGTCCGAGGAAATGCGCCCAGTCGAGGTTTTCCGGCTTCGTCCGGAGCGCTGCGGGGGCCTTGCGGAGGTGATAACCGTTGCCGTGCCACCAAGTGCGGCAAAGCGTGATCTTGCCCAGTCTCCCGGTGTCAAGGTACTCCTGCTTCGCCTGGATGTAGTGTTTCCCGGAGCGCTGCTGCATCCCGACCTGGCAAACCCGCCCGTTCTCGCGCGCCGCTTTCACAATGGCCGGCCCTTCTTCTATGCGCAATGTGAGCGGCTTCTCTATGTAGACGTCTTTGCCCGCGTTCAGCGCATCTATGGCGATTGCCGCATGCCAGTGGTCGGGCACACATATGAGCGCGATATCGAGGTCCTTCATTTCGAGAAGCTTTCGGTGATCTGCGAAGCCCTTGATATCGGCGCTGCCGGCTGCTTTGCGAGCTCTGTCGATGTTGTCGCCCCAGATATCGCAGAGGCCAACGACGTCCACGTCGCCGCTCTTTATGAAATTGCCCATATCGTAGCGGCCGCGGTCGCCGCAGCCGATCAGGCCCAGCCGCAAGCGATCATTGGCCCCGAGCACGCGGTTGTAGGATATGGCCGTCGAGGCCAACGCCGCACCCATAAAGCGGCGCCTGTTTGTCATCGGAGCCGCTTGTGAATTACTGATGAACATTAATCTATATTTCCTTTGTTGCAGACGCGCCCGCTTCTGGCCTCTTTCCTGGAGGCGTGGGCATGGGCCAATGTAGAGCACGCCCGGCGCCGGAATGGCACAGGGACCCAGTAGCAGTTATATCGGACCGCGATCCCTGCCGTGAAGTGAAAACGCTCGTAAAGACGGGCGATTAACGCGTTAAATCCGCGTGTTACGCCTGGGCGGCAGGGCGAACTTGCAAGTTTTTCAACACGAAAAGATCGCTGGCATTAACGGAGGGGACTCTAGTTCAGGCGATGAACGACGACGATTTCGGGTTGCATGGGTGTCTCGCCCTGCACATTGAAACGCAAGACAGCTTCGAAGGATGGCATGTTACCACCGGGCTTTACGGCGAGCATCGACAGCAACTGCTGAACACGGTCCTCGTGGGTCACAAACTCGGAGGCGCCGTCGGTGCCGTAGCCTGCCAACCCGGCAACGGTGACAGCAGAGTGTTTGGGGCTGAAGGGTTTAGTCAGGGCGACAACGGCGTAGTCGTAGGTCTTTGGGGTGGGGGCGCCGCGGAAGATAGTGGGTTCGCCTTTGCGGGGGCGAAGATTTTCGATGAAGGCTTCTTCATTCGGCCCGCCGCTGCGGAAAGCGAAATCGTGAAAAGTAGGCACGCTTCGCAGCGGCGTCTCGGCAAGGGGGCTTCCGACGAACACCAGATCGGCATCCTTAGCCTCGTCCCAGGTGACCATGCGCGGGTTCTTGGCGACGGCCTCTTTGTGCACGGACGCGAAGAAACGAGCGATCTGGAAAACTCCGAGCACCTCGCCGTTGGAAGGAAACAGGAACAGGCGGTCGGAATTCGTGGCGCGTACCCGAACATTGCAGTACACGATCAGGGCGCGCTCGTCATTTGAAAGGAAATCCTGCCAGAACGTCTTGAGCGCGGGTGTGATATCGGCCAGACGGGCGCGAGTGGCCGAACTTGCGAGCAACCAGCTAACGACGGCAACGGCTACGAGTCCGGCGGCATAGGCCAGTCCGAAGACAAGCCGCCGGCGGGCAGCGGAGGCGGCCTGCGGCACGGCGTCGGATGTTTGCTTCGCCGCTTCGGCGGCGTTCCGCGTGTGCCGGAGCGCGTTGCCGTTCCGGTCATGAAGCGTAAGCTCGTATGAACCTTTTGGGATGACGACGATCCACTCGTCTTCAGCGCCCTCGGAAAGATAATATTCGGCGAGCTTGGAGCGCAGCCGGCCGGCATGGACGCGGACGATCGAATCGGTCTGGGGATCGAAGTTGCTTACGCGGCCGAAGACCGCCGCAGCTATCTCCTTGGATTTTATGGGAGAAGCAGAATTTTCAACGGTGCGCGACCCAAGGTATTCTAGCAGCTTGCGGAGGATCTCCGAGCTGCTGAAAGTCGCACTGTGAACGATTTTGTCGATCAGCCGTGCGAGCTTTTCGTCTTCGGAAGGCTGAGGCGCGCGGCTGTTGACATCGGCGGCGTCGGCCCCGTGCATGCAAGCGATGAGTATAGCATCGCGGCCCACCTCGAGACGCGGCCTCAGCCGCGCGGGGAGCCGGCGGACAGGAAAGACCAGGTCTCCCGCCAAAGGGCATCGAGAGCGTCAAGCATCTGATGATCGGTGTCGAGCGTGACCAGCCGGACGTTTTGGCGCCCGGCAGCGAACCGGCGCGAGGCGGCGAGAGGGACGTGGTCGTCACGCGTGCCGTGGATTATCAGAACGGGCTGGGTAACGTCGGGGTACTCCTCATACTGCCGCGCGTCCTCGATGAGGCCATAGTGCAGGGGCTGCTCAGCGCCCGCGGCATAGTTGAAGAACGCACGCGACCGGTGCGTCCGCCAGCGCTCCATTTCCTCGGGGCCGAGAAGCGCGCCGATCCGGTGCGGAAATCCGAACGCCGGCGCATACAGCACTGCGCGCTGCACGTCAGGATGCCTAGCGGCGTAAAGAGCCGCCAGGTAACCGCCCATGCTCGAACCGATCAGCACGGACGGCTCGCCGGCCGCGGCGCGGGTGATGACGGCAAGTTGCCGTGTTATGGTCAGGTGTTCGAAATCGCCTTCGGCCAGGTCGGGGATGAGCAAATCGATGCCTTGTGCGGCGAACCGCTCGCGCAGCGCCCGGCCTTTTTTGGAATCGGGACCTGAAGCAAATCCGTGCAAGTATATGTATCTCATTGGAATTTGATGTCGGTTTCGGCGGCGAACATACGGAACGGCGAATAGCGGAATACGTTTTCCACCCGCAGTTCGCCGCCGGCGAACTGCCTGTGGACGACCGATGCGGGCACTATGAGGCGGTGGGGGCTCTCGACGTAGTCCACAGTGGCCTCGTCGCGCACGACTGTGCCGTGATCGTCGCGCTGGGTACGCACCCACACGCGCACCGGCAGCGCATCGCGTTCACGGACCCAGATCTGGCCTTCGAGGGGCTGGTAGATGGCCTGCCGCCTTTCAAGGACGAGCAACGAGTGCCCGCCGGGCTTCTCTTTGAACACCACGGTCCTGACGCGCTCCGCGCCGATCCGCTGGCTGCTGCTATCGAGCCGGAACTCGTAACGATCCAGGCGGCTGCGCGAGAACAGCATGATAATCTGGCCGAAATCGGTTGCGGCGCCGACGAGTCCGTGCCGTTCGAAGCGTTCCAGCATGCGTTTACGGAGCCGGTCATCATCGGAAACGAGTCCGGCGGCAAGCGATTCGCGGGCCTTCCCCTCGTCAGTCACGGGCCTGCCGTCAACGGAGATCACCTGCCTGAACTCGTGCAGGGATCCTGGAGAGGACTTGAGCGTCGCGAAGCCGTATTCCGAGACTATCTCTCGCGTCTGGAAACTGAGGGCCGGCGGCTTCTCCGGAGCGGCGCCGATACGAAGGGGAAACCTGTGTTTCCGGGGCCTTAGAGCCCGCTGGACGAGCATCTCCCGGGCGATGACCTTGGGGGCGGCGCTCCGGAAGATTTCGGCCTGCTCGGAGATGCGGTCCAGTACGTGCGTGAGGGGATCCTGCGCGGCGGCTGCGGCGAAGCAGAGCGCCAGAAGCGCGGCGATGCGGCCCATAGTTCGATTCTAAGCGGCAGCGTATAACGGCTGTCCGGACCGGAAGATGGAGAGCCCCGCGACAGGCGCGCCGCCAGCGCCGCAGAGCGCCGCCGGGGCGGCCGCCGCCGCCTGCTCGCATTCCGGCTCGCAGCTAGTGTACTCTGTGAGGGATGCCGCGGCGTTAAGCCTTGCAGTACATCCCCGCCCACGGCTAGAATCGGGAAGTTCGCACCTCTGGAGGATTCATGACTGCAGCTGAAGTGGAGCAGAGAGTCAAGCAGATCATTGTTGAGCAGCTTGGGGTTGACGAGGGACAGGTCGACATGACCGCATCGTTCGTGGACGATCTCGGCGCCGACTCCCTCGATATAGTTGAGCTTGTGATGCAGTTTGAAGAAGCGTTCGATCTCGACATCCCCGACGAGGATGCTGAGAAGATCACCACCGTGAAGGATGCGGTCGATTACATCCAGAACAAGACGGCCAAGAAATAGAAGCCGGTTCCCCACTGATTTTTCTCTCATCTAAGGAGCGGAATTTGTCGCGTAGGGTCGTTATTACCGGTGTAGGCCTGGTCACTCCCGTGGGAGTGGGAACGGAAGAGAGCTGGCAGGCCATTCGTGAGGGCCGGAGCGGCGTCGGCCCCATCACGGCATTCGACGCTTCCGCTTTTGCGTGCCGCATCGCGGCGGAAGTCCGCGGGTTCGAACCCGAGAAGTATATCGAGCGGAAAGAGATCCGCCGGATGGGCCGCTTCATCCAGTTCGCTATTGCCGCCAGCGACATGGCAATGGCGGCGGCCGGGCTCAAGCTGGAGAACGGCGCTGGCGAGCGCGCGGGTGTTTACATCGGCAGCGGAATCGGGGGGTTCGAGGTGATCGAGCGCGAGTTCGAGACGCTGCTGAGCGGCGGCCCGAAGCGCATATCGCCGTTTTTTATTCCGGCGACGATCATCAACCTCGCGGCGGGCTATGTTTCCATTCGCACGGGCGCGAAAGGGCCGAACTCGGCCACCGCCACCGCATGCACGAGCAGCGCGCACGCAATCGGCGATTCGTTCAGAATCATCCAGCGCGGCGACGCCGACGTTATGATATGCGGCGGAGCGGAGGCCCCGATCTGCCGCATGGGGATCGGGGGCTTCGCCGCTATGCGAGCGCTCTCCACCCGCAACGACGAACCCCAGCGCGCCAGCCGCCCCTGGGACCTGTGCCGCGACGGTTTTGTCGTGGGTGAAGGATCCGGTCTTCTGGTGCTCGAAGAACTCGAGTTCGCGCGGCGGCGGGGGGCGCCGATCATCGCCGAGATGAAGGGCTACGGTATGAGCGGCGACGGTTATCACATCACGGCGCCTCCGGACGACGGCGACGGCGCCTACCGCGTCATGCGCGCCGCGCTGCACGATGCGGGTCTCAAGCCGGAAGATATCGACTACATCAACGCTCACGGCACCTCGACGGAGCTGAATGACCGTATCGAGACGCTGGCCATCAAACGCTGCTTCGGCGAGCACGCCTACAAGCTGGCCGTAAGTTCGACGAAGTCCATGACCGGGCACCTGCTCGGAGGAGCGGGGGGCATCGAGGCGGGACTGACGGCGCTGGCGATTCGCGACCAGATAGCGCCGCCCACGATCAATTACGAGAACCCAGACCCGGCCTGCGATCTAGACTACGTGCCGAACCAGGCGCGGCCGATGCGTATCGATCACGCGCTGTCGAACTCCTTCGGCTTCGGCGGCACGAACGGGTGCCTGATTCTGAGCCGGTTTAAGGAATAGCAGCCCGGGCTCAGCGGCGTAATCCGGCCGCCTACGCATCGAGATACCACGGCACGTTTACGATCGCAATACGGCGCAAGCCCCTCGCCAGCAGCAGCGCCTCGAGCAGCCGGCCGCGGCGGTTGTGCAGGAAGTGGTGATACCAGCGGCGCTTCACCAGTTCGGGGATGACCACAGCTATGCCGCGGCCGGCGTATTCGCGCTCCATGGCGAGGATATGGTCGATGACGGGCTGCACGACGAACCTGTAAGGGGACGGCAGCAGGATCAGTTCGGGAACCGGGCGTCCGGCGGCGCTGGCCGGGTCCTCCACTTCATCCTTCCATTGTGCGCGGAAAGCGGCTCCGTCGCCGCAATCGACGTGAACGGCCTGAACCTTGTCAGACATCGAGAGCGCGAACCGCAGCGCCTTTTGCGCCACCGAACTCCAGTTCTCAATGGGCACTATCACGAGCGGCGGCCTCAGATCAGCCGCCAGAAAATCAGGCAATGGCGCGGTTTCGCGAGCGACGCGATCGTAGTGCCGGCGTATTCCAGCCATCATGGCGACAAGCACGGGAGCGAGCAGCACCACCACCCAGGCGCCCTCGGTGAACTTGGCGGCAATGATGATTGCAAGGGCGCCGCCCGTAGCAATGGCGCCAGCGCCGTTAATGGCCATGCTGAGCCTTGCGTGCCTGCCCGGCATGCGTTTCCAGTGCGCCACCATCCCGGCTTGCGAGAGCGTAAACGCCAGAAATGCTCCGACTGCGAAGAGCGGGATCAGGCGGTTCGTAATTCCCTCGAATGCCGCCAGCAGAATCGCCGCAACCACCGACAGGACCCAGATTCCGTGCGAGAAGACCAGCCTGCGGCCACGGTCGGCGAACGAATGCGGCAGATATCCGTCAATTGCGGCAACACGGCAGAGGCGCGGGAAACCGGCAAACGAGGTGTTGGCCGAAAGGCACACCACGGCAACAATCGCTGAGATCGTCAGAAAGTAGAAGAAGTCCGTCCCGACGACTGCCGCGGTGAGCTGCGAGAGGACGCTTTGGAATCCCGGCTGCCCCGGCGCGGTGGCTCCGATATTGTATGCCTGCGCGAGATGCCCGATCCCTGCCAGCAAAACGATCAGGACGGCAATGATGACTGTCTGGGCCAACCGGGCATTCCGGATGGAGGGGGCGCGGAACGCCTGGACGCCGTTGCTGATTGCCTCGACGCCGGTCATTGCCGTGCAGCCGGCGGCAAACGCTCTCAGCAACAGCCACGTTCCGGCCGCCTCGACAGGGGCCGGAAGAGGCGGCGGAGGCACAACCGGCTGGGGATGGCCTCCCGAAGCAACGGCTTTGCACACGCCCAGGGCGATAACGGCAAACAGGCACGCGACAAACAGGTATGTCGGGGTCATGAAGCTGATGCCGGGCGCTCGCACGCCGCGCAAGTTTATCGCCGTCATCATCAGTAGAACGAACAGGCACAGTGGAAGGGTTTCCGGTTGAAGCTCGGGTATGGCTGAGACGAGCGCTCCGACGCCGGCCGAAATGCCAACCGCGACGTTCATGAGGTAATCGATCATCAGGGCAGCGGCCCCCAGCAGGCCGAAATGCGTGCCCAGGTTCTCTTTAGCCACCGTGTAGGACCCGCCCTCGAACGGGTAAGCGGCAATCGTCTGACGGTAGCTGAAGTAAACGATGGCGAGCAGAATGATCACGGCCGTTGTCAGCGGCACTATGTAGATGAGGCCCGCCACCCCCAGTGGCCGCAGTATCGTGAGCGCCGCTTCGGGGCCGTATGCGGCGGAGGCGAATGCATCGAGCCCGAATATCGGAATCCCGTGCAGCACGTTTACGCGCTGCTCCCGGTCCTGGCTTGACGGCAACCGCCGGCCGAAGAGAAAGTCAGCTAGAGACATAGGCGGAAGGCGGAGTACGCACCGCAGCAGGTACTGCCCGCTCTACCATGGGCTGCTGCCCGGGGAGAGAGCCGAATGCGACTGGCGAGCATGCTGGAATTTCCAACTGCCGTATTTGCATGCGAACTAAACGCTTGACTCGTTCGGCGCTTTCAAGTGCCCATGTACCCGGCCTCAGAGATGCACTTCAAATGCCAGAGGCGGCCGGCGTACCTGGCCCCCGTTGCAAGGCGTTCCTCTCTCCACGCCGCGCGGGGTCCCGCACGGTACGTTCAGCGGCGCGGGGGACGCGTGTGCCGGGCCTGCTCTGGCGGCGGATGAGCGCTGTTGGATAATGAAAAAGTGATTCAGGACCGGCATCCATCGGCGGCGCTGCGCCGGACCCGCCCGAGCGCCGCCCGGCGAATCACGCTTTGCGTCGTCGCTTTGTGCGTCGCGATGGCGGCGCCGGCGGCCGCCCAGAAGCGATCGGCGGACACCCTCTACTCCGAGGGCGTCGCCCTGCACCGGAGCGGAAATATCGAAGGCGCGATCGCGAAGTACAAGGCAGCGCTTGCGATCAATCCCGGCATGGTGCCCGCGCGCTCGAACCTCGGCGCGGCGCTGGTGCACGCCGGGCGGCTCGAGGAGGCGGTGAAGCAGTACGAACTGGCGCTCAAGACGGATCCCAAGAACGTGCCGGTGCGCCTGAACCTCGGGCTTGCATACTATAAGCTGGCGGATTTCTCGAACGCAGCGGCTGCATTCAGCGCAGTGCGGACGAGGCAGCCCGGCAATCAGCAGGCGCTATATCTTCTGGCCGACTGCTACCTGCGGCTGGGTAAGGACAGAGAAGTCATCGCGCTGCTCGAGCCGGTTTACGATTCGGACTCCAACAATGGCACCGTCGCTTACCTGCTCGGCACCGCGCTGGTGCAGAGCGGGCAACTGGACAAAGGCGAGCGCGTGATCAAGCGCATCTTCGAACGCGGCGAGAGCGCCGAAGCGTACGTTCTGCTCGGCGCAGCGCAGCTCGCAGCGCAGGAGAAGGCGGCCATCGCAACACTGACGAAAGCCCTCGAGATTAACCCCAACCTGCCGCGCGTGAACACGCTGCTAGGGATGGCGCAACTCCAGGCTGCCGACGTCGAGGCGGCCAAGGCTTCGTTCCGCAAAGCGCTCGAAGGCGACCCGAACGACTTCGACGCCAACCTGCACCTTGGCGGCCTCCTGAACCAGGATCAGAAGGCCGCCGAGGCAAAGCCGTACATCGATCGCGCCCTGCGCGTGCGCCCGGGCGCCGTGGACGCGCTGTTCCAGCGAGCGAGCATTTACGAAACCGAAGGCAAGCTGCCCGAGGCGGCAAAGGAATTCGAGAGTGTCGTCGAAAAGAGCCCCGAGTTCCTGGAAGCGCATTTGCACCTGGCCGCCGTGTATTTCCGCATGGGGCGACGGCAGGACGGCGACCGCGAGCGGAATATCGTTCTGAAGCTACAGGCGGAGAAACGCGACAGAGAGTCCAAGGAGCGCACGGGAAAGTAATCCCGCTCCTACTCGGGCTCTTTTATTTTCAAAACACGGTCGATTTCAACGTTCTTGAGCTGCTGCACTTTGCCCGACGGCCAGCGCACCTCGAGCAGTTGCACCGTCTTCTCCGCGCCAAGCCCGAAGTGAACCGGCCCGGCGCTGGATGAAACGTAGCCCACGCTCGTCGACTTGTGGTTCCACTGCGTCCCGGCCTTCGTCACCACTTTCAACACCGCGCCGATTCCGTCGCGATTGCTCCTGGTGCCTTCGAGGTCCACGTCGAGCCAGTGATTGCCGCCCGGGCTCTGATTCATCCAGATCTCGGCCGGAGCCGCGAGCGCTGAGACCACAACGTCCAGGCGCCCGTCGCCGTCCAGGTCGCCGATGGCCGCGCCGCGATGGCGCTTCGGCGGCTGCGCCGTGAATCCCGCCTCTTCGGTGAGGGCGGCGAACTTGAATCCGCCCAGGTTGCGGAAAACGGTGTTGGGCTGCTCGATGACCCTTTCGCCCGCCATCCCCATCGATTGCACGTGCCCGCGCGATACGAACAGGTCCTTCCAGCCGTCGTTGTCGAAATCGAAAATGCCGGGGCTGTAGCCGGCCATGTGGCGGCAGAGCGTGGTCATGCCGCTCTTGAGCGTCATCTCCTCGAACTGGCCCTTTCCGATGTTCCGGTACAGCGGAAACGTCTCGCCGTCGAGCGCCACCATGAAAATATCGAACAGGCCGTCGTTGTCGATGTCGTTAAGGTCCACGCCCATGCCGGAGATCAGGTTGCCGTGCTCGGCGAGCGCGACGCCGGATTCAAAAGCCACCTCCTCGAAGCGGTTCCCGCCCTTGTTGTGGAAAAGGTAGTTGAACAGTTTGTCATTGGCGATGAAGACGTCCGTCAGGCCGTCGCCGTCGTAATCGGCGATGCCCACTCCCATGCCCTTGCCGACGTGCCGGCGCAGGCCCGAGGCTTCCGAGATGTCCGTGAAGGTACCGTCGCCATTATTCAGGAAGAGCGCGTTCGGCAGCTCCTTATACAGGCGCGGATGGCAGTAATCGGGCTTGCCGGGATAGCCGCACAGCGGCTCTTTGGCGGGATCCCAACTCAGGTAATTAGCCACGAAGAGGTCAAGGAGGCCGTCATTGTTCACGTCGAGCCAGGCCGCGCCGATCGCCCACAGAGGCCCGAATTCCTTGTCCGGTTTCGCAAGCCCCGCCTTATCGGTGACGTCCGTGAACGTCCCGTCGCCGTTGTTGTGCATCAGCGTGTTGCGGTGGACGCCGGCGATGAAGAGGTCCTCATACCCGTCGTTATCGTAGTCGCCGGCGGCAACGCCGGTATCGAACCCGCCTATGCCAGCGAGGCCCGCCTTTTCGGTGACGTCCACGAATCCGTCCGGCGTGTTGCGGAACAGGCGGTCCCAGTACTTGGGAGAGTCCTTCTTGAGTGTGTCGATGTTCGCGCCGTTCGTGAAGAAGATGTCCAGCCGCCCGTCGCGGTCGTAGTCGAAAACGGCGACGCCGCCGGCCATTGTTTCGGGCGCATGCCGGCGCGGGGACTCGGAGTTCTCCAGCGTGAACGGGATTGCGCGGAAGGAGAACCGTATCGGTTCCGGACCTGCCGCCGCGGACACCGCAGCCATGGCGGCGGCGATGCGGAGAATTCTCCAGATCACCATCCAAGACTACCGCAACCCGCCGCGGGCGGTGTGCTCGCCGGCGCCTGATGTGGGAGCGGGAGAATCAACGCGTGCGCCCGCCCGACAACTCCTCCGCCACCACCTGCTTCAGTCGCTCGAATTCGCTCTCCTCGAAACCGGCGGACTGGAACACGATCTTGCCGTTTCTATCCACCACGTACGTGCGCGGGATGCCGGCGCTTGCGAACAGGCTGTAGACGGCTCTTTTCGGATCGGCGGCGATGCGGAACGTAAGCCCGTGTTCGGCTGCATACTTCGTGATCGCATCTTCGGTCTCTTCGCGTCCGATTGCGATCACGACGAACTTATCGGACTTGTACTTTTCCCAGATTTCCTTCTCGAGCCGCGGCAGCTCAGCGCGGCACGGCGGGCACCATGTGGCCCAGAAGTTCACAAGCACGACGCGCCCTTTCAAGGCCTGTGTGTCGAACGTGCGTCCCGTTGTGTCGCGAATGCTGAAGGCGGGCATCTGCCGGCCCACGCTGGTGCGCGTCTCATACTTCGGATCTCCGGAAGAAGCATTCTGCGCGCCAAACAGCCAAGGCGCGAGCAGGACGGCGGCAGACACAACCGGCAACGATTTCATTCGCAACACCTCCAGCGAGCATCCTACCGCAACGTGAGCACGGTAATCGCAAGGCCGCTTACAGCGCCTCACCCGTGCATCGCGACGAATCCCTCCCGCCGCAGTTCACCGGGCGCGAACCGGTCAATGTAGCACCACACCCAGCGCTCACCGGGCTCGATGGAACGAACGAGCGGATGAGCCGTTTCGCGAAAGTGCCGGGTCGCGTGCTTGTTCTTGGACGAGTCGCAACACCCGACGTGCCCGCACTCCAGGCACATTCTCAGGTGGACCCAGGTGTCACCTGTTTTGACGCAGTCCTCACACACGTGTTTGCCGGTTTCGGTGACTCTTATGCTGTTCAGGTGTGAGCATTCAGGCATAGCGCTTGGTTTCCCTCAACTCAGGCTATCGGCCGTTCCAGCGCGGACCGATCCCAGTTGCCCAACTCGGCCGCCGCCTCGTATGTGCTCTGGCAGAACTCGAGCAGGGTCGCACTAGGGCTTGCTGTCGCGCGCACGTCTTCGTACATCAGAATGAACTCGTTGAGCTGAGTGTCGTACCGCGCGCGCTCCGGACGCACGCGCGCCTCGCGGAAGCCCCTCGGCTCAGGGGCAGCGTAAGAGTAAAATGCCGCGTCAGAAATGCCGCTTCCGCCCGGCCAGAATCCGACACTGCTCACCTCGTGCGAGTAGGCCTCGCGCGTAACGGGGTCGGCGCCGGGGCGTTCCGGGGCGCGGCGGCCCGAAAAGCGGGTGACGGCGAGGTCGAAGCTACCCCAGAAAAAGTGCACCGGGCTCGATTTCCCGATAAAACCCGATCTGAACCGCGTGAAGACGGTGTCCACCGAGAGCAGTATGCGCCAGAACTTCCCGACAGCCTCGCGGTCGTATGATGCGTGCGCGCGGTCCTGGTCGAAAGGAATCGGATAGGGAACCTCCACCGGCATTCGCCATATCTTTACGTCGATGCCGGCGCTGCGCAGCATCGCCATGAACTCCGCATAGAAATCCGCGACCGGGCGCGGCTCGAGCTCAAGCGCCTTGACCAAACCATCACTGGTTTCGAGCACAAGCTGGTGCGTCACGAAATCGAACCGCAGTTCGAAAGCCCTGTCGCCATACGGGATTCTAGACGTGCTCAGCCCGCGAGCCGTAACGTAGAGCGGCACGTTCCACCAGTGGTTCAGCAGGGGCGTCAGGCGCATGCGCACTTTGCCCACTATCTGAGTCCACATGTGAAGCGTGGAGCAGGTGTTCTTCCAGGAATAGTAGGGCAGAGCGGGCCAGCACTGGGGCTGATCGACCGGGGCAGGCGACATAGCTAGCCTCCTCCCTCCCGCAAAGCGGGAGGGATTGACTGCGCGGGCCTATGGCCATGCACGCCCGCGGCTCCATTCTGCGGACTTGCATTGCGTGTGTCAACCGCGGCTGCGGTGAATTAATAGTTCCGTGCCGGACATGGGACCCGGCGTGAATGCGAGCGCGCCGTTTCAAGAACTGAAGTGTGCGCGTCGTACGGGGGCGAGTTCGGCAGTCTCAGGCTGCGGTTCGCGAGCTGGTCCGCCGTGTCCGGCGTGCCGACGGCGAAATGACTTGCAAAGGGACGGAGCGGTCCGGCTGCCGGAACAGTTCGAAGCCCACGTGGGCTCATCTGCACAGGGCCGGCGCGGTTGGTGATCCGATCGACTCAGCGGGTGTGCGCGGGGCCGGTCCGGCCCGCGCCGTCCGGGAGACCGCGCGTGGAAACTAATGTGCTGAAAGATCCAACGAGGGGGCGAAAAATGAGACTTAGTATGGAAATATTACCGCTCCTGCTTGTACTCACTTGGGGAGCTTGGGCACAGAAGGTCACGTACAATTACGACCGTACTGCCGATTTCTCGGCGTATCGGACTTACGCTTTCGCGCCAAAGGCGCCGCCTGCAAACCCGCTTCTGGATCAGGAGATCCAGCGCGCGGTGGAGCAACAACTCGCTCAGGAAGGCCTGGTGCGAGTGGAACGGAATCCTCAGCTTCTGGTCAAGTACACGTACCACGTTACGGAGCAGCCCGAATATCAGACGTACACCACCGGCGGCGGCTGGGGCTATGGCTGGGGTTGGGGCTGGGGAGGTCCTGGGTGGGCCACCACTACCGTCACACTGATACCTTATTACACTCTGACGATCGACTTGTACGACGCCGCAACCAACCGGCTGATCTGGCAGGCAGCGGCAACCAAGAAAATCGATACCGACGCCAGTCCGAAAGAGAGGGAAAAGCACCTCGCGAAAGCAATGCGCAAAATGTTCAAGCACTATCCGGTGGTGGAGCAGGCGGACTGAGTTAGTGTGCGCCGGGACGCGGTTGCTGCGAGTTGCCCGCATGTTCTCGCCTGCGCCATACTGACCGAAACGGAAACGACTGAGCGCCACGGCACCCGGGCGTTCCGGTGTTGGAGCTCATGAGTTCACCGAGTCCGGAGCCGCCGGGATGAGGGCGGCGCCTCAAACTTGGAGATTTCCGGCGCATCCGCCGGCCGGCGCCGGGCGCGGCGGGAGTTGCCGGTACTCGGCGACCGGGCCGTTTCGACTATTTGATTACCAGCGGAAAAAGAGCGGCCGAAAGAGGCGGTCTATTATACGAAACACTTCTTCATCGATGGGAAGGTAATTCCAACCCCGGGGACGTGTGTCTTCGACGAAAACACTTACGTGCATCTGTGCCTTTTGACGGAGCGGCTCTGCCCGCATGACAACCGGTTCGACGGGGATCTTCTTCGTCTGAGCGTGAGTGCGCTGCAACGATAGGTCGTAAAGGCGGCGGCGCTGGGGATCTATCAGAGTTTCGTACGCCTCGACCACCTGCCGGAATCGTTCGACTGACGAGCCCTCACCTGCATCCGGATGATATCGCCGCACGAGACCCCGAAATGCGCTTCGTATGGTTTCCTCGCCGGCATCACGAGGAACTCCAAGGATTTGATAGTACGTCATCGAACTCCAATTGAGCAGCCGGTCGTGCGAAGGGTGCGAGCAAACTCAGGGCCGAGCCGAGTTGCTTGTTCCGCGAGCGTCAAAATTCGCCTCCTTCGCTTCGGGCAACAGGCAGAGTAGCAACGGCTGTGAAATTGTGATCCGGCCCGGCGCGTTTCAGAACGCCGAACTGTCCGATAGCCCAAACGGAGTCCTTTACTGCCAGCATCTGGCTCACAAAGACATTTCCGGCTAAAGGAATGGGCGTCCACGTTTCACCGTCCTCGGTCACAAGCAGCGCTTTGTCGGAAGCGATCCAGCCGCGGCCGGAGTTATCGAACACGATGGATTTCAACCAGCCGCGCACAGGACTGGCCTGTTCCTCCCATGTGACGCCGCCATCGCGGCTTCGCAAAATCTGGCCTCCAAAGCCGACTGCCCATCCCGACCTCGCGTCGCGGAAGCAGACAGAGCTTAAAGAGAACACGGTTCTGGGAACGTTTACTCTCTCCCAGGTCCGGCCGCCGTCAGCGGTTCGCAGCATGGCGGCATTCCATCCGACTGCCCAGCCGTGATCGTTATCGAGAAAGAAGATTCCATCAAGTCCTTGCCGGATGCCGCTCTGCTGCGGTTCCCAGGTCCGGCCTGCATCGGTGGAATGCAGGATCACTCCGGACCAGCCGGCCAGCCAGCCAGAGTCGCCGATGAATTGAATGGCGGTCAGATTCTCCTGCGTGGGCAGCGGCACGATTCGCCATGTCTCACCGCAGTCGTCTGTTGCCAGCAGCGTCCCGCCATCCCCGGCGATGAATCCCCGCCGCGAATCGACAAATGTGATCGCCCGGAGCTTCACATCGAAAGGAACATGCCTGATCTGCCAGGTGAGCCCTTCGTCGGCGGAAACGAACAGATCGTTACGATCGCACAACAGCCAGACATAGGAACCGGCAGCCGCTGCGTGTTGAATGGGGCACGGCGCGGCCTGTTCCAGCGCGCATACCTGATTGTAAGCCGCGCAGAGTAGAAACGAAAACAAAAGCCGTCTCATGAAGGACCTCCACTGATCTGCATAGCTTTCTCCTCTCGTGGGCGCAGGCCGGCAGACTGGACGATCTCGTCGAGGTTAGTCCTCAGCCACGAGCTTTCATTTCTGGGCCGAGTGAGTAGGAACGCCGGGCCGACCGCCAAGACGGACTGTTGTGTGGCAAGAACTCGTGTTACCGCCGTCGCGCTATCGTGTGGAAGGACTTGCCACGTCTCACCACAATCCTCGCTGCGAAGCACCTGGTACTCTGCTGCAATCCAGGCTGTGCCGTCGGGGCCGAAGTCCAAGGAGGTCAGCCACGACCGTGTGCCGATGGGCTGCCTTAGCCAGGTTGTGCCCCCATCGCGCGTGCACAGCAGCAAGCCGTACATTCCCACGGCGCAGCCGCATTGGGGATCCCGGAAACGGATGGCGCTCAGAGCCTCCCAGAGCCCAGGCACGGTGACCTGTTGCCACGAGTTGCCGCCGTCGGAAGTACGGAGCAAGAGGCCATGCCATCCGGCCGCCCAGCCGTGATACTCATCCAGGAAATACAGGGACTCGACCGCAGCGCTGGTGAATGTTTGCTGGGATTTCCACGTCAAGCCGGCGTCATCCGAGTGCAGGATCACGCCGCCGTAACCGCCGGCCCATACTTCACTCCCGGCTCCGTAGACCGTGGTCAAATGCTCTCGGGTGCCCGAAGGCCGTTTCTCCCAAGTTCTGCCGCCATCTGATGTGATCATCACCAGACCGGAATCGCCCACCACAACGCCGCGGCTTTCGTCTAGGAAATGAATGGCGCGCAGACCATCCGGCGCCGGTATTTGGATCGACTCCCACTCGCTCAGACCCTTACTCTTGAACAGGACGCCCTGTTCGCACAGCAGGAACACTGCACCACCATGTGTCGAAGCCGCATCCCGCAGCCAGCATTGGTCTGGCGTCGTCGCATAGGGCGGGATCGCGGATATGAATGCGAGTAACAGCGGAAGCACGGCTCTATTCCTCCGGCGTCGATCAGCGGTTCCCGGCACTGGAATCGCCGGGAACCGTGGAGAGTTACTCGAAAACTATTCTTGATTTGGTGCCCGCGAGCCTGATCGAATGGATCCTGGGTGTGCCGCCGGCCTTGGAAATATCTACCGCCGTCAGATCGAACTTCCGTTCCGCGGTTTCGATTCTGGCGGCTGTCTCGATGCTCTTGCCTTTACTGTCGATCAGAACGACTGTCGGGCCATTCAGCTTAAGCGTGTACTGGCCCGGCTTTAGCTGCGCATCTCCGGCCTGGCAGGTTTCCGAGAGAGTAATCGTGTAACTCTTTGCGCTGGCGAGTGAAACACCCAGCAGCGCAATTATTACCAGCCGTTTGAGCATTTCATCCTCCTTGGCAACAAGCTTTCGCGCTCTTTGACGTCCATAAGATCGCGATGGGTTACACCCTCATTAGGACTTCAACCGTGCGCGCCGGCTACGCCTGCGATGCCCGCAGCGGACCCGGGAGGCCCTGCGGGAAGTTGCATGCTGCCGCGCTCGCGCCTTCGCGATTGCGTGGAAGCACTTGGTCCGCCTGCGGCGCCGGCGCGCGGCGCCGCTATTCTACCTTGATTTCAATAGCTTTGCGCCGAGCTTTCTCGGATTTCGGAACGTGCACGTACAGCATGCCTTCCTTAAACTCGGCCTTGATGTTCTCTCCGTTAGTATCCTCCGGGAGCGTGAAGGACCGGATGAACGTGCCATAGGAGCGCTCCAACCTGTGGAAGCGCTTGCCTTTGTCTTCTTTCTCCTGCTTGCGCTCGCCCTGGAGCGTCAGCATGCCATCCTGAACGGTCACCTTGACATCCCTTTTGTCAACTTCCGGGATCTCGGCCTTAATGACGTATTCCGTGTCATCTTCCGTGACGTCGACGGTGGGAACCCAATCCGCTACCGTCATCGCTTCCCGTCCCGTTTCCCGACGGGCCGGGAGCCGCCCGAAAATGCGGTTGAACCGCTCGCTGATTTCTTCCAATTCCCTGAAAGGATCCCACCGGAAGGGATCCCAACGAGTTAGTGCGCCCATTTCTTGGTGTTCTCCTTTCTGTTAGAGTCTTGCGGGCTGATGAATGACTGCGGTTGCCCGCAATGCCGCAGGTAAGCCCCTTGGTGCCTGGAGCGCCGTGACTGAGTCGCCCGGGATGGGCGACGGCGGCTTCTGCACTCCGATCGGGCTTGAAGCAGAAAATGCCAGAAGTTGCGAGAAGAGAACCGCGGAGGAACCGGCGTTTCTATCCATCGCGAACCTCTCAATGGCTTGTCTCGGTTACGCCGCAACCGGGCGGGAAGCTCGGTCGCGTTGCTGGAATCAGAATACCAGACGGATACGGATGTGTCAAGGCGCAAATCAGATAATCTGAGTGCTAAACACTCAGCAAATGAGGCGGTTAACTGCGGGCTGTCACAACGCTGGAAACACGCCGCTTAAAATCAGTGAGATAGCGCAAGCGATGCGGTGAGCGGTGATGTGGTCTGCGGGATCAGTTCGATCTGCGAGGCCGCCGGAATTCGTGAGCTGCTACAAACCATACCGGGCCGGAATTATGTTGCAAAATTCAGCGTAGCCACCCCAGGGTCTCGCCCGGGCGTATACCGCGCCGAATCGCCAGGCGCGTGCCGAAGGCTGGTTCTTCCTGAACTGAAGGCCACAAGCCCGGCCCAAAGCCAGGGTTGATCCCGGTGTGACCGCCGGCGTGAGCAAATTGAAGCTCGGATGTGGGTGCGAAGAGCGAGACCCGCGGGCGCTTGCGCACAGGCCGCCGTAGGGCAAAGCCCGATCCTGTTGATCGAAGCACGGATGGCCGCCGGCCGGGTTCGGAAGCTGCATTCTGGACGGCGATGCCCGCTCGTGCGCGGCTGCATGCCGCACTCGCAAAAAGGGTGACCACGGCGCTGCCGTGTTTCGTAAGTGGAAGGGATATCTGCCTGTATGCGCCGTCTGCGCGAACAATAGATCGAACGATTGCGGAGATGAAGGGGAGCGGTGCAGGGCGCCGGACACTTACACCCGCCTGTGAGGTGTAGTAACCCGTGCTTGCGGCCGCACGTCTATGCGTTCGGCGATCGTGAAGGCTTCTGCCAAAGAAAACAAGGAGGATAGGATCCATGAAGAGACTGTCTGTATTCGCTTTTACGTCCTGCCTGGTTTTCTTCGGTTTGTTTGCGGCCGTGGCCAAGGCGGACGTTCTCAACAAGAAGACCATCATCACCATAAACGCTCCGGTAAAAGTGCCCGGTCATCGGGTTACGGTGTTGCCGCCGGGAAAGTATGTGCTGAAAGTATTCGATTCCGCGGCGACGCGTAACATCGTTCAGATCTTCAACGAAGACGAGAGCGAACTTCTTACCACCGTTCTGGCCATTCCAAACTACCGGCTCAGGCCAGGCGAGAGGAGTGAGTTCACGTTCTGGGAGACGCCGGCCGGCGAGCCTGTCGCCCTCAGGTCCTGGTTCTATCCGGGCGACTCCAATGGGTTCGAGTTCGCTTACCCCAGGAGGACAGCGACCGAGGTGGCGAGCGCTTCGCGCAAGAATATACCCACGGTTTTTGCCGAAACCGAGGAAGCGAATCAGTTGAAGGAGGCGCGGGTGGGCGCCACGACGCCGGAGGGCTCCGAGGCACAGCTCTCGAGCGACTATTCCAACAAGAAGTAAGGTGACGCATAGCTCAGAGGGTGTGGGCCGCAGCTTCGCCGCGGCCCCGCCGCTTCGTCACGGTGCGCCATGCTGAAGCATCTTCTGATGGCGGCAGGACTCATCCTGCACCCAGAGATTGGGCTCGCGGCCGCACAGGCACAGTCCGGCGGGACGGGCCAATATCGCATCACATCCAATGTCGATCTGGTGGTTCTGGAGGTTGCTGTACTGGACAGACGGGGCCGCTACGTGCGGGACCTCACGAAGAACGATTTCGAGATTCTCGAAGATGGCCGGCCGCAGACCATCGCACTGTTTCATGACGAAGACATTCCGGTTGCCGCCGGTGTCATTGTCGACAGCAGCGGAAGCATGGGGCCGAAACGCCGGGACATGATTGCCGCGGCGCTGGCATTTCTCAGAGCGAGCAACCCCGGCGATGACGTGTTTGTTACGAACTTTAACGAACGGGTTGCGCTAGGTCTGCCGCCGGAAGTTCCGTTCACGGCAGATTCGGACTTGTTACGCGCCGCATTGACCGGAATGCCGGCCGGAGGGCGCACAGCCCTGTACGATGCCATTGCTGCGGGGCTTGAACACATCCGGCAGAGCCGCCATCAACGGAAATTCCTGATCGCGTTCAGCGACGGGGGCGACAATGCAAGCCGCCGCACGCTCGATCAGATCATCCGCGCCATTCAGGAGTCCGAAGTTACGGTATACACCATCGGCCTATTCGATTCGAGGGATCCTGACCGGAATCCCGGAGTGCTGAAGAGATTGGCGAAGTTGTCCGGCGGCAAAGCGTATTTTCCAGCAGAGATGAAGTGCGTTCCCGAAGTCTGCCGGAGCATTGCGGAAGACATCCGCTCGCGATACGTCATCGGCTACACACCCAGCCGGCCGGGCCGAGCCAATGAGTTCCGTCAGATCCAGGTGCGCGTCCACGCGCCGGGGCGCGAACGGCTCGAGGCTCGGACGAGGTCAGGATATCGTGTTCCGCCGCGGCCCTGCCCCATAGACGGTCTGTGTCGCAATGAGGGCCGGCGAGGTAAACCGGAACCGTCCTCTGAGGCGCCGCGATCCGGAAATTGGTCTTCCGAGGGGCAGCCGGCGGGTAGTGATGACCGATCAGATTATATGAGTCGATAGGGTGCAACCAAGCGGCAGCTATTCGCGTCTATTCCGAATGGAAGCCGTCCTGGCTTTCCAGACTATTCTGAATACCACTGCGATGAGGTGGATTACCGTATGTTCGATACCATGTTTGCGCGTGATATCCAGCAGACGTTAGAGCACTTCCGTCGTACGATGGATCAGGCGCTTTGCGATTTCTTCGCCCCGTCTGGCGTCCCCAGGACAACTTCGGAAGGAGCTACTTGGAGCTTCACACCCGCCGTAGAGACCGGCTGGACTGACGACTATCTGAATCTCAGAGTAGTGCTGCCCGGCGTCGGCGAAAACGACTTGCGGGTGAGCGTCCAAGGGAATCAGCTCATCGTCGAAGGGGAGCGCAAGGAACCGGAGAACTTCGCCAAGAACGGTTCCTTCCGCCTCTCTTACGGTAAGTTCTATCGTGCGATTGATCTGCCAAACGGTCTTGACCAGGAACGGATCCAGTGCCGGCTGCATGATGGAGTGCTCGATATCCAGATTCCGATTGCCGAATCGATGAAGCCGCGCAGAATTCCCATCAAAGGCGTTGAGAGCCGCAAGGCTATCGCCGCGTAAGCGCCAGACCTCCGGCTAAGTCACGTTTGGGAGACCGCTCGCCTCAGGGCCAGGCCGGGGGCGTCTCCCTCGAGAACAGGCACGCGAAGACGGAGGACTGCACCGATGCTAGGAATCATCCGGAATTCTATTCGTTTGCTGGCCGAAGGGTGGTGCCATCTTATGCATCCTGATCCCATGTGGCCGGTCAACGGGCGATATCGTTGCCCGGTTTGCTACCGGACGTACCCCGTGCCGTGGGCGAATACCGGCACCGGCCGGTGTGGGATCGGAGGCGGAGGCAAGATCGGAAATGCTGCTGTTTCCGGCACGCGAATGGCCCCACGCCGCTGGGGGATAAGTGCGGTCCACTAGCGCCATCGGCCGAGGAGATTGAACCATGACCATCTTTAGCAAGACGCTGCGTTGCTCATTCAGCCTGGCCGTGGCAATCGCCTCAGCATCGGCGTTCGTCTGGACGCTGGCTCTTGTGGCAGCCAGGCAGATAAGCTCATTTGATGCCTTGGTCCTGTTGGATGGCAGTGCGCTGGCCGCAGTGGTGTTTACTCTGCGCGCAATAGAGGCGTATCTCGAATATCAGCCGTCCGTTACAAAGATGTCCGTGAAACACACACATGTCCAATCCGGCACGCTGATCCCTCGCCGGGCTGAAGCTTGAGCAAGGCAGTTCCGGAACCGCCTGAGGGGTCCAAGTCTTGTATGGGAATACGATCATGAAAATGCGGGAGTCACGAGCAGGTTCAGGCGCGCCGCCTGGGGCGGCCCCTGCGGTGGCGCGAGAGTCTATTGCCGAGCTTGAGGCTGAAATAAGCCGGAAGAACTTCGTCAGGGCTGCGGCCATAGCGGCATCGAAGGGTCTTCCGGCGAACGAAGTCCGAGAGATTCAATGCGACGCGCTATGGCAAACGGCGGTGAACAGAAATGCGCCTGGAATCCAAGGGCTTGCTCGGCAGTATGGGTTTTCGAAAGACGAGGTACTGGGGCTCCTTGAGGAACGTGCGCGGCGCCTGCGCGAAAGCGGTCAAGCGAAGATTCTTGCGGCCTGCTATGACGCGACCACGGGGAAGTACCTCTCGTTCGAGGAATGGACAGAGCGTCTGAAGCAGGCCGGGGCGAAGTGAACGCAGTGGGACAGAAGAACCGCGACCGCGCGGGTAGTGGGCCGGCATGGCAGAATCTTGACAGCGCCGGCGCGATGCCTAAAAATATATATTCGGAAGCTCAAGGGGTGTTCCGCTGAGGGCGTCAGCTCGCTCGCGGCAGCGCTTCATTACTGGATCCTTTGTTTGCTTTTTCAAGCTTAGGAAAGAGCAATGGAGTGGCGAGAACGTCAGATTACCTCAGACCGCAGCATTGGGGATACGGTCGAAGTTATTCTTTCAGTCAGCCATTTAAATGAGGATCACGCTGCTCTCAAGCGGATCCTCGATCCAACGCGCTGGCGTATACAGGAGGCGGTCTGCTGCGGCGCGGCTTTTCGGACGCTCGATTACCGCCCGGTGCCGGCAATAATCACGAATGCGACTCTTCCGGATGGCGACTGGACGCACGTCCTGCGGTATGCGCAGGCTCAGCCGCAGCCACCCAACGTGATCGTCGCCTCTCACTTCGCCGATGACCGGTTTTGGGCGGAGGTCATGAATCTCGGAGGCTACGATGTGCTCATAAAGCCATTCGAAGCCGAGGAGGTCCGGCGAGTTGTCTCGCTTGCATGCCCTCTTCACGCCCGAGGCGGCAGCCCGATTCATTCATCCGTATGCGTGAACTTCGCAAGGAGCGCAGCAGCCTAGTGCCGCGCGCGCCGAAGCGGAATTAATGTGATTCGGAGGCCTTTGTGCAACGTGTCGGTCTTGAACGGTACACGCGAATGCTCGAGAACAAACAGGCGGAATATCTGAGCGCGGCGCGCCTCGATGCCGTACCCTGGACGCCATTATGTGCTACATGCCGGCGGGAAGCCGACGAACAAGGCATCTCAGCCCATCAATCCAGCCCGGAGTGCTTGCTCAATGCGGGGTAAGGGACGAAACGGCTACGCAGGCGTCTGTGCTCTGGTTCAGCGGCGGGAGGCGGGCGCCCCGGAACTCCCCGTCAATGCAGAGCCAGCAGCGGGACGAATCGCGACGGCGGCGCCGGCGATTCAAGAGTTGCGGCAGCATAGGCGGGCGGGGCATGGAATCGCCCGCGTGGTGCTGATAGGAAATCACATACCGCGGCAGTGCGGCATCGCGACTTTCACCACGGACCTCTGCGAAGCTGTGGGACGGGAATTGCCGGGCGGAAACTGCTCTGCGGTTCCCGTGAACGATATACCGGAGGGATATGCCTATCCGGAGCGAGTCCGCTTCGAGCTATTCCAGGATGATGTTTCCAGCTACACGGCAGCCGCGGATTTTCTGAATATCAGCAACGTCGATGTAGTCTGTCTGCAACATGAATACGGGATATTCGGGGGGCGCGCCGGGAGCTACATTCTGGCTCTCCTCCGAGAGCTTCGAATGCCTCTGGTCACGACACTCCATACCGTCCTTAAAGAGCCTGACTCACATCAGCGAGCGGTTATGGAAGAGATCGCGGATCTCTCCGATCGTCTTGTTGTTATGACGAACCGCGGCGCAGAGTTCCTCGAAGACATCTATGCCGTTCCCGGCTCCAAGATCGACATCATTCCGCACGGCATCCCCGACGTTCCTTTCGTGGATCCGAATTTCTACAAGGATCAGTTTGGGCTGGAGGGCAAGAAGGTTCTGCTCACGTTTGGGCTCCTGTCGCCGAACAAAGGGATCGAGCAGGTTATAGAGGCTCTGCCGTCGGTCGTCGCGCGCCATCCGGATGTCATGTATGTAGTAGTGGGAGCCACCCATCCGCATGTGCAGCGTAAGGATGGCGAAGCGTACCGGCTCTCGCTCCAGAGACTGGCACGAAGATGCGGCATCGACGGGCACATCAGTTTCCACGGGCGTTTTGTGTCTTTGGAAGAGCTGACGCAGTTTCTGGGAGCCGCTGATGTTTATATCACGCCGTATCTGAATCCCGCGCAGATTGTATCGGGAACCTTGGCTTATGCCGTAGGTTGTGGGAAGGCGGTCGTTTCCACGCCTTACTGGCACGCCGAGGAACTCCTGGCCGATGGGCGCGGCGCGATCGTGCCGTTCAATGATTCCAAGGCGCTTGCTTCACAGCTAATTGACCTGCTCGATAACGATATTCTGCGCAACAGTATGCGGAAGAGGGCTTATCTGTTTGCCCGGGACATGACTTGGCCGAATGTGGCCAGGTCGTATCTACATACGTTCGCGCGTGCGCGGGAGGAACGCATGCGAAGGCCGCGTGTGATGTTCGTGGCCACGTCGCTAGCCGATCGTCCAGCCGAGCTCCCGGATCTCAATCTCGATCATCTGCTGCGGCTGACCGACTCCACCGGCATTCTCCAGCACGCCATCTTCACGGTTCCGAACTACGCCGAAGGCTATACGACCGACGACAACGCGCGCGCTCTCGCTTTTGCCGTGCTTGCTCAACAGTCAGGCATAACAGTTCCCGGCGCGGAGCGCTACCTCGCGTTCCTCTGGCACGCGTTCAATACGGAGACATGCCGGTTCCGGAATTACCTCAGATACGACCGCCACTGGACCGAGCGGGTGGGCTCGGAGGACTGTCACGGGAGGGCGGTATGGGCGCTCGGGACGGTGATCGGGCGCTCTGAGGATGCGGGGCTGCGCGGCGTGGCCGGCCGGCTGTTCGAACAGGCATTGCCGGCATCATTTGCATTCACGAGTCCCCGGACCTGGGCGTTTGTGTTGCTAGGCTGCGTCGAGTACCTCCAGCGCTTTTCAGGGGACCGGGCGGCCCAGTTGGTAAGAGAGACGCTGACGAACCAACTCGTGCGGCTTTACGAGCAGAACCGATCCGGGGACTGGATATGGTTCGAGGATGTCGTGTCCTATTCCAACGCGACGCTCCCGCATGCGCTGCTCGCGTGTGGTACGAGCCTGAGGCGCAATGACATAACCGAGATCGGCTTCGATGCGCTTCGCTGGCTGGTGGAACTTCAGAGATCCGAAGAGGATCACTTCGCTCCTATAGGTTCGAACGGATTCTACCGGCGGGGCGGCGCCCGGGCCCGGTTTGATCAGCAGCCGATTGAGGCCGGCGCGATGGTGTCGGCGTGCTTGGAGGCGTGGCGGATCTCCGCCGATTCATATTGGCAGCGTGCGGCACAGCGGGCATTGGAATGGTTTCTCGGCCGCAACGACCTCAAACTCAGCCTTTACGACGGGCGGACCGGTGGCTGCCGGGACGGATTGCATTCGGACAGGGCCAACCAGAATGAGGGCGCTGAGGCGACACTCTCGTTCCTGACTGCCCTCGTCGAGACCAGGCAGGCGTCTCAGGCCATAGGTTCGGCGGCCAGGGCCGCTATCGCGTCCTGAAAAGTTATGCGAGGTGTTGATGAAAACGGGCACGAGATTCTTTTTCACCGCTATCCGAAGAATCCCATTCTGACCGCTTCGGATTGGCCGTATCCGGCAAATTCGGTGTTCAATTGCGGCGCCGCCGTTCTTCCGGACCAGAGGACCCTGCTGCTTTGCAGGGTCGAGGATCGCAGTGGGCGATCGCATCTGTGCGCCGCGAGATCCCGCGACGGCGTGAGCGGCTGGGAAATCGATGCAACGCCGACCCTGCTGCCCGATTTAGAGCACTTTCCTGAGGAGATCTGGGGAATCGAGGATCCACGGATCACGTACGTCGAGGAATTGAACAAGTACGCGATCGCGTACACGTCATACTCGCGCGGCGGCCCGGGGGTGTCGCTGGCTCTGACCGCGGATTTTTGTTCGTTTGAAAGGTATGGCGTGATAATGCCGCCGGAGGACAAAGATGCGGCTCTGCTGCCGCGGCGAATCGGCAAGTACTGGGCTCTCCTCCATCGCCCGGTCACAACATGGCAGGGTGCGCACATATGGATCTCGTATTCCCCGGATCTCCGGCACTGGGGGAGCCACAAGCTGATCCTGAGAGCGCGGCAGGGCGGCTGGTGGGATGCGAATAAAATCGGCCTCTCGCCGCCACCCATTGAAACAGACCGGGGATGGCTGATCATCTACCACGGCGTCCGTCAAACGGCATCGGGCAGCCTGTACCGGCTCGGTTTGGCCCTTTTCGATCTCCAAACGCCGGAGCGCTGCATCCTGCGCGGCGACACGTGGGTTTTTGGGCCGGAGGAGGTCTACGAGCGTCAGGGCGATGTGGCCAACATCGTATTCCCCTGCGGGTACACCCTGGCGCCGGACGGCGATTCCTTAAACCTATATTATGGCGCTGCCGATACGTGTATCGCGATGGCCAAAGCGAGTGTCAAATCTCTTCTGGGATGGCTTGACCGCCACGGGCGGCCGGAGTGTGAAGATCGGGGGGTATGGTGAATAAGCTGCGGGAAGCATCAAGTCCTCGTCCGCCCGCCGGACCTGGCACGACATCGCTGGGGAACCCGGTTCCGCGAGGCTTTGCCGCCGGCAACGAATTTCGTCAGGAAGGTTACACGGCCGGCCGGGCCCGAACGCGCTCCTTAGCGCAAGCGTCCAAAGTTCATCCCTCGATTCGCAGATCCGCGACCTTGCTCGGATCGCAGACTGCGCACCCCCGCGGCACTTTTGCCACCGTAACGGCGTAGGGCGCGAATCCGGGGAAGTCGAGGTTCACGATCCACAGAGGGTGGGAGTAATCGAGCTTATCTCCCTTAAGCAGAGCCAGAGTCACACGGAACGCGATACCGGCCACCGCCAGTATCGAACCCCACAAGCCGGGCTGACCCGGCGTGCGCGTCTCATCGAAATCGGGATCGGTGTACCGCGACTCACCAGTATCGCCCTGATCCATATCCCGGAACTGCGCGAAGCACTCGCGGCAGGCGGTTTCACCGGGTACATAGAACTGAATCTCGCCGGCGCGGACAGCCCCGTAAGCGCCCACATACACCGCCTTGAGGCCTTTTTCGAGCGCCACTGCATTCACCATCGATTCGCAGCGGCGCGAATCGGCGCAGGAGAGCAGCAGGCCGCCGGCATCGCGGAATTTCTCCCGGCGTGTTTCGATCTGAAGTCCGGGGTTGATGGCGGCAAGCCGCCCGGCAAGCGCGTCGACCTTGGGACGGCCTATGTCGGCCGGCGTCAGGATATGCCGCTCGACGTTCTCCGGCGCAAACAGTTCAGGATCGATGAGTGTGATCCGGCCGAGGCCGGCGCGAACGAGCATATCAGCGAGCGCAGACCCGAAACTGCCGCATCCGACGATTGAGACGTGGCAGCGGGAGAGCGCTTCGCGTTCTTCAGGGTTTCGGGTGTTCAATTCAGTGCCGGTTCGGTGCCGGAAGTTGACGCCGCGTGCGCCGGATTCCAGACCCTCTGATTGCATTATTCCCAGCGCGAACGGAACGGGTCGAGTTCGCCGTCGTGTTCGCTGAGGTATTTAATGGCAGTCAATAGCGTATTCGCAAAGGTGGATCGTGCCGCGTGCCAGTCACGCACCACGCATAGCCTCTGCTCGCCCGCACCGTACCAGTGGTGGCCCAGCTTCGGGTCCATGTGAACGTCGGGCGGATACTGCGGGTAGGTGGAGCGGTCCGCCTCGATTACAACGTGATAAATGCGGCCGGACCGCTGTCCCCTCAAGTAGCCCTCAAACCCGAACCTCGAATCCTTCACGAAAACGGTGAATTCCGGGAAGACGCTCTGCATGAGCTGCTGTTCTTTTTCCCATCTGTTCTCGGTCAGCATCGGCGTCTCCTTACATGATGAGATCCGGATCAGGCCCAGGTGGTTCTTGGCAGCTTCACCTGCCGTTCCTCGATGATTCCTTCCGGTGTATCAAGCCGTATGATGGCTAGTTCTCCAACCACATCGACCTCGGGGACGTTCTGCTTGCGCTCCTCGTCGATGGTGACATCCTCTTTCGAAAGCATCTGGCTGCCTCCTTAAACTTGGATTCGCGTGAGCCTGCCCGCTGTGAACGCGAGCCGCTCCGCACTAAGGAACTAGCGGCTTTCCCAGCACTTGTCCTCCCGCGGGAACCGTCTGAACCGGCGCATTGGCCAGCCACACGATAATGAGCACGGCGATGATAATCATGAGCACCGCAGCCAGTCCCAACGCGAACCGGCCACCATCGTGCGGCTGGTTATCCGGATCGGACGCCCAGCACCGCGCTTCTTCTTCCGTGAAATTGAGTTCGTCATCGCCCACGCCGCTCGCCCCCAAAGCGGCAGTCCGGCTGCCCCGTTCGACACGTACATCCCAGCGCGGCAACCTTAAGCCGCCTTCATCTTTTTCGATGCGCTGCGGCAGCCGGCTGTTTCACTTGGACTGTAGTGAAACCGGTCCGCACAGGCAGCATGGAAAGCGGCGACCAAGCGCCGGGACGAGTCGCGGCGCGGCACGCAAAGGTGCTCGCGCCACATCAGCCGGCCCCAATTAAACCCGCCGCTGCCGCCAACACGGCTACATCCTCGCGCAACCTGCGACGGTCGTCCACTGCCTGACACACGTGTATGTTTGTACACGCGGTAGCTGAAACGTAATTCCTGAAAAATCAGTGTGTTACACCTTGGCGCAACCCGTGCTTTCCTGTGCGGCCGAAAGGGACAAGGCAATGCAGAACGCATGGATGAGACAGACGGTGAAGGCGGTGGCGGTCCTGATCGCAGCGGCGGCGGGCGCGGCGGCCCAGCGCAGGCGCCCGAGGTGAAGGGATTGAATCCGCCGGAGGAGAACGAGCCACAGCGGATCGTGGTTAGCATCCCCGACCGCAAGCTCGCGCTGTTGGACGCAAGAGGAACCGTCATAAAGACCTCCGATGTCGCGGTCGGAAAGCACACCACCCCCACCCCGACCGGCTCATTCAAGGTTGTGGTTCGCGTGCCGAATCCCACTTACAGCCGCCGCGGGAAGGTGATCGGCCCGGGCACTTCGAATCCGGTGGGCACGCGGTGGCTCGGCCTGAGCAAGAAGCATTACGGTATCCACGGCACCAACGTTCCGAGCTCGATCGGGCATGCCGCTTCGCACGGCATAAGGATGCGGAATCGGGACGTGGAGGAGCTATTCGAACTCGTCCGCGCCGAGCGCGGCGTTGTCACCGCGGAGCTTGAAGCTCACGGCTGCCAGATGACCGAAACGGCGCGCGCGTTGGGCCTGGAGCGCAGCCACCTCTACAAAAAACGCCAGCAGCTTGGCATTGATCCCAAAGCACTTCGCAAGGACGATTAGCGCTGGGGGATTCCGGCTGATATATCGTTGTATGTTGAACTAAACAGGAGACTATCATGCGCTTGCCCCCCGCCTCGGCCATTTGCTTACTCGCAGTCTCGCTCGCCGCTCCGCTCGCGTTACCCGAAACGGGCCACGATGCCTGGCTGCGCTACCCTGCCATCCGCGGTGCCGCCGTTCGCGCGCGCTACGACGCGTTACCCGCGGCGATTGTCACCTACGGCCATTCGGCGGTCATTACTTCCGGGCTCGATGAACTGATACGCGGCGTCCGCGGCATGCTCGGCCGCACGCTGCGGATCGAAACGGAGCTGCCCGGCGAGAGCGCGATCGTCATCGCGACGGCGGCGGACCTTGCCGCCGCCGAGCCCGCGCTGGCTGCGAAGTGTGATCTCGCCGGGGATGGTTTCCACATCTACACGCGCGTGGCGAAAGGCCGCCGGCACATCGTCATCGCAGGCGCGAACGACCGCGGCGCGCTCTACGGCGCATTCGCATTCCTGCGCAGAATCGGGCTGCACCAGGCCATTGAGCCGCTCGACATTCGAGAGGAGCCGTATGCGCCGGCGCGCTGGATCAACCAGTGGGACAACCTGGACGGCACGATAGAGCGCGGCTACGGCGGGCGCTCGATATTCTTCGAAGCGAACAACGTGCGCGAGGACCTCAGTCTTGTGCGCGACTACGCGCGCCTGCTGGCCTCGCTCGGCATCAACGCTTGCGCCGTCAACAACGTGAATGCAAACCCGCGCGCGATCGCGACGGAGTTTCTGCCGCAGATGGCGCGGATCGCCGATGTGTTCCGGCCGTGGGGCGTGCGCCTGGCGATCTCAATCGATTTCAGCAGCCCGAAACTCATCGGCGGCCTCGACACGTTCGACCCACTGGATGAACGCGTCATCGAGTTCTGGCGCCGCAAAGTGGACGAGATATACCGTGAAATTCCGGACCTGGCCGGCTTCGTTCTCAAGGCCGATTCCGAAGGGCGCCTGGGGCCGTCCGCCTACGGCCGCACGCACGCCGATGCCGCCAACGTGATTGCGCGGGCGCTCAAGCCGCACGGCGGATTGATTTTCTACCGGGGATTCGTTTACGACCACCACATGGACTGGCGCAACCTGAAGAACGACCGGGCGCGCGCCGCCTATGACAACTTTGTCAACCTGGACGGCAAGTTCGAGGACAACGTCGTAATCCAGATCAAGAATGGGCCCATCGACTTCCAGGTGCGCGAGCCCGCTTCGCCGCTTTTCGGCGCGCTTGAGAAGACCGGCCAGGCCATCGAGCTTCAAATCACGCAGGAGTACTTCGGGCAGGGCCGCCACATGGTGTACCTGGTCCCGATGTGGAAAGAGACGCTCGATTTCGACATGCACGCGCGCGGCGCCGGCACGCCGGTGAAAGCGCTCGTAGCGGGGAAGGTGTTCAAGCGGCCGGCGGGCGGATTTGTCGGAGTCGCGAACGTGGGGCGCGATGCGAACTGGCTGCGTCACCAGATGTCGCAGGCGAACCTGTACGGTTTCGGGCGGCTGGCGTGGAATCCGAACCTGACCTCGGCCGAGATAATCGGCGAGTGGACGCGCCTGACGTTCTCGCACGATCCGCTGGTCGTGAAAACGGTAGGCGCGATGCAGCTTGCGTCGTGGCGCAACTTCGAGAACTACACGGGTCCGCTGGGGTTGCAGACGCTCACGGAAATCACCGGGAATCACTACGGCCCGGCGGTGGAGGCATCGGAACGGAACGGCTGGGGGCAGTGGCACCGCGCCGATGAGAAGGGCGTCGGGATGGACCGCACCGTCGCGACAGGCACGGGCTTTATCGGCCAGTACCGGCCGGAGGTTGCGAAGATGTACGAGTCGCTCGAAACGTGCCCCGATGAGTTGATCCTGTTCATGCATCACGTGCCGTATACGTACGTTCTGCACTCCGGCAAGACGGTGATTCAAACCATCTACGACGATCACTACGCCGGCGCGGAGGCCGCGAATAGATACGTGGAGCAGTGGAAGTCGCTCGAGGGGCTCCTGGACGAGCCGCGGTATCTTGAGATCCTGGCCGCACTCGAGTATCAGGCCGGGCACGCCGAAGTGTGGCGGGACGCGGTGAACTACTGGTTCCTGAAAACGTCTGGAATTCCGGACAGGACAGGCAGGGCGGGGCACTATCCGAATCGTCACGAGGCGGAAGCGATGCAGCTCACCGGTTACTCGAAGGTTGACGTCAAGCCGTGGGAGGCGGCGTCGGGCAGCCAGGCGGTTGCGTGCGCCGAGCCGGCGACGGACTGCACCGCATCGTTGAAGTTCGGTGGGAAACCGGGCTGGTACACGCTGAGCACGCGCTATTTCGACCAGATGAATGGCGTCTCGCGGTTCAGACTTTTCGTGAACGGACAGAAGGTGGACGAGTGGATTGCGAATGACACTATTCCGACCCGGAAGATCGACGCACACTCGGCGGCGCGGCGGCTGACGCGAGGCGTAGCGCTGCGCACAGGCGACACCATCCGCATCGAAGGTGTTCCCGACGGCGGCGAGCGCGCCGGGGTGGATTTCATCGAAATCACCAGTGAAAAACAGACCACCGGAGTGAGAGCGCGCAACCAGTCGCGGTATCATTAAGCACCGCATAGATGACCACGCTCACGCATCTCGAATGCAGCCGGTGCGCTGCGCAGTACGACGCCGGTAAGCCGCAAACCGTGTGCGCCTGCGGCGGACCGCTGCTGGCGCGCTACGATCTGGACCTCGCGCGCCGCAGTTGGAACCGCGAGTGGATCCGTACCGGCCCGGATAGCATCTGGCGTTGGGCGCCGGTGCTGCCATTGCGCAAGCCTTCGTCGATCGTCTCGCTCGGAGAGGGTATGACGCCGCTAATCCGCGCGGCGTGTATCGGCGAGCGGTTCGGAGCGCGCCAGCTCTGGATAAAAGACGAGGGCATGAACCCAACCGGTTCGTTCAAGGCACGCGGGCTCTCGTGCGCTGCTTCGATGGCGAACGAGCTGGGATTGCGCCGGCTTGTGGTGGGCTCTTCCGGCAGCGCGGCCAGCGCGCTGGCCGCCTGCGCCGCCGCGGCAAACCTCGAAGCGCACGCGTTCATGCCCGCCGCCGCGCCGCACGCGGATTACCTGCAATGCAAGGCTTTCGGCGCGCAGGTGACCCTCGTGTTCGAAGGTCTGATGGACGAGTGCCGCCGGCGCGCGGGCGCGTTCGCCTCGCGCGAGGGCTGGTTCGACGTCAGCGCGCTCAAGGAGCCCTATCGCGTCGAGGGAAACAAGACGGTCGCCTATGAGATCGCCGAGCAGATGAGCTGGCAGGCGCCCGATGCGATTCTGTGTCCGGCGGGAAGCGGAGCAGGTTTCATCGGTATCTGGAAAGGGTTTTGTGAGCTGGAAAAGCTGGAGTGGATTGCGCCCGGCAGGCAGCCCAGGATGATTCTGGTGCAGGCAGCCGGGTGCGCTCCGCTGGTGCGGGCGTTCGACAGCGGCAGGGGAGACGCCGTGCCGGTCAAGGGCGCCGCGACCGTTGCCGCGGGTCTGCGGGTGCCCGATCCGCCTGGCGCCGAGCTCGCATTGCGCGCCGTGCGCGAGAGCCATGGCGCGGCCATTGCCGTCACAGATGAAGAGGTGATAGATGCGGGGCTCGAGCTGGCCCGGCGCGAGGGCATTTTCGCCTCGCCGGAAGGGGCGGCAGGCATTGCGGCGCTGCCGAAGTTGCTGGCTGACGGGACGCTCGCGCCGGATGACCGCATCGTGATATGCAACACGGGGTCTGGCTTGAAATACTTGCAGACGTACTCCACGCGATTCCCCGTGCAGGCCGGTTCGGAGCAGGACAAACTCGGCGGCTTGATCACACCCAGGTGACCGCGGCGAGCACGCGTTCTTGCATGTCCTAACAGCTTTTAACCCCACCGCGAGCGCGCGGCTTGTTACCATCATGTTTCGTCGTTCCGGGGGACTCCCATAGCCGCGACACTCACTTCCGCCGCGGTTGCGTTTGCGCCGCTGCTGGACGGGCCGCTGCCCGATCCGTATGTAACTCGCATAGAACAGCAGTGGTATGTATTCGGCACCGGCCGGTACTACTACTGCGGGCTCTCGCTCTCGCCGTCTGCGATGATGCGGCGCGAACTGGATCTGGATTTCGGGCCGGAGATGACGCGCGTAGCGGGCGTCTGGGGCTTCTCTCCATTCCGTGACGCAGCCGGCGCGGACCACGCCTATGCCACGCTCCACTATGGCTGCTACCGGACGGTTATCGCGCACTTCCTGCCCGCGCCCGGCCAGGCCTGGAGCGCGGGCGGCATCCGGCGCTGGCGGCTGAATCGCATCATCGCCGGCTCGCTCGAGAACGGATGCGCCACGTGCTATGAATCGAAGTACTTCACTGGAGAGGACGGCTGCCCGTACCTGATGTATTCGGCATCCGAAGCGCGGCACCGCGACGTGCACATCCTTGTGCAACGCATGCTCGACCCGGCGACGCCAGACCCGTCGTTCAGCCCGCGAGTGCTGCTCAGTCCCGAAGGCTTCCGCTCGGAGGACCGCAATCCCGGGTATATACAACTCGTCGAGGGCGCCAATATCGTGCGCGTGGGCGAGTGGTATGTGCTGCTGTACAGCGTCGGCGACTACGCGAGGAACAACTACAAGCTGGGTGCGGCTTACTCGCGCGAGTTGATTCCGCAGGACGGCTCCCGGTACTTAAAGCCGCTCATCGACGACCCGCGGAACACCTGGTGTAATGCGAGCAGAACCGAAGAGGTCTGTTATCTGCTGCAATCCGAGCACAAAGGCTGGCCGAACTACTGCGGCCACCTGGTGCGCGGGCCAGGGCTCGGCAACATCGTGAAGGTTGGCGGGGAGTACCGCCTGGTGTTTCACGGGTACCGGCCCGACGACCGCCGGCGCAGGCCCTGGGACCGCTATGTCTGGATGCTGCCGCTTGCTGTGGACGTGGGAGCGGGCAAGCCTAGCCAGTGGATCAGGCCCGTGCTGCCCCGAGTGCGTCAGACTGGCGCCGCGCGCCGGTCGAACGCGTGATAGGATACTTGCGAGTGATCGGATCACAACGGAAGCCGACGCTGGAAGCCTGGGGTGTAAGCGACCTCGGCCTTGTCCGGCAGAATAACGAGGACAGTTGGGCCATCGACGCCTCGCTGCGCGTCGCGATCGTGGCTGACGGCATGGGGGGCGCGCTGTGCGGCGAGGTGGCCTCCGCGATGACTATCGAGACGATAATGTCGTATCTTCGCGACACACTCGCGGTCGGAGCTCCCGAGCAGGTTATCGACGAAGCTATTCGCGAGGCGAACCGCCGCGTGTTCGAGCGCTCGCGCATTGACGAGGGCTGCGCCGGCATGGGCTCCACTGTTGTGCTGGCGTACTGGGACATTCCGCGGCTCATTATCGCGAACGTCGGGGACAGCCGGGCTTACCTGTGGCGCGACGGAGCCATCACGCAACTCTCCTACGACCAGACGCTGGTGAACGAGCTTCGGCTGCGGTTCGGGCTCTCAGAGCAGGAAGTGAGCAACTTTCCCCATAAGAACGTTCTTACGCACGCAGTCGGAACTCAGAACGAGCTGCTGATTCGACGTTGCGAGGAGACGCTCACGCCGGGGGACGTCGTCCTGCTGTGTTCTGACGGGCTTTCCGGGCCGGTGAGCGAGGCTTCCATAGCGGCCACGCTCTCGCGCGACAACGCGCTTCAGGACCAGGCGGCGCAGCTCATAAATCAGGCCAAAGCCGCCGGCGCGCCTGACAACGTGACCTGCGTTCTGCTGCGGTACAACGATTGGGAAATTTAGATAGACAACTCGCCGCCGGCCGGCAGGCGACCGGCGATTTCGAAGCCGTACTCGCTTATACCGGCTGTCCTGCCTGCGAGATGTGCACCTGCTGGCGGAACTCTTCCAGCATGGACTCGTCCAGACGGACATCTGTGGGACGGCGTTCCAGCCACTTCATCTGGTCGATCTTGTCCTGAAGCCTGAGCAGCCCGTAGAAGAGGTTCTCCGGCCGCGGCGGGCATCCGGTGACGTAAACGTCCACCGGAACGATCTTATCCACGCCTTGCAGCACCGAGTACGTGTTGAACGGCCCGCCGACGCTTGCGCAGGCGCCCATCGCCAGCACCCACTTGGGCTCGGGCATCTGGTCGTACAGCCGTTTGATCACCGGAGCCATCTTCAGGGTGACCGTGCCGGCTACGATCATCAGGTCCGACTGGCGGGGGCTCGGACGGAAAACTTCCGCGCCGAAGCGTGCGATGTCGAAACGCGCCGCGCTGGAGGCGATCATCTCGATGGCGCAGCACGCCAAACCGAACGTGAGCGGCCAGAGCGACGATTTGCGCGCCCAGTTGAAAACGTAATCGACCGACGTCACCAAGACGTTCTTTTCGAACTGGTTCTGGAGATACATCGCGGAATGTCCATTTTAGCACTGGAACTGTCACACAGGCCGCCCCCGCGTGTCCTATTCTGTGTGGAGCGGATTTAACACATGTCATCAGAAGCCGAATTCGCAAGCGGTTGGGCGGCTTGCCTCATGGCGAGCCTGGGCGAATCGCTGCCCGGGGCCGTCCTCGGCCAGGTAATGGAGCAGTGCGGGCGCAAGTGCGCGCACAAACATGCTGAAAGCCTCATACAGGACGCAAAAGGCAGCGTGGATGCGTTGCTGGGCAGCTTCGGAAAAAGTGTCGGTCCGGAGAACGCCGTGCGCGAAGGGGACGAACTGCACTTGCGTTACCCCAAGTGCTTCTGCCCGATGGTTTCGGCGGGAACGGACCCGATCCCGGCGGAGTACTGCGAGTGCGGCCGGGGCTTTGTGCTGGAGGCGTTCAGCGCAGTGGCCGGCAAGCCGGTCACCGTGGAACTGGCTGAATCCATTAAACGCGGCGCTCGGTGTGCCACTTCGTGATCAGGGGAGCGGGGCAGGCCTGACACGATCGCCGCTCAGTGGAAGTCATGCGAGACGTCGGCGTCCAGTGATGCCGTGAGCTGGATTATCCGCTCGGCTTTCACTGAAACCACGCGCTCGACGTTTTGCAGCGTTCCCTCTACGAACAGGAACGGTGCGTTCACCAGCACGGCGCGGTTGCGTACGAAAACGTCCGGCGTGACGATGACGTTCGAGATGCCCGTCTCGTCCTCGATGCTCAAGAAAACGAACCCGTGCGCCGTGCCGGGGCGCTGCCTCACGATCACAGCCCCCGCCACGCGCACCGGGCGATTGTTCTTGAGTCGCGCCAGAGCATTCGCGGGCGTGACACCGAGTTTCTGCATTTCCTCGCGGCGAAATGCCATCGGGTGTGGACCCACGGTGAGCCCGGTGCCGAAATAGTCCGAGTGGACGCGCTCGAGGGGAGTCATCGGCGCCAGCGGTGACGGCGCTTCGTCTTCAATACGGTCGAGCAGCGGGCCGGCGGGCCGCACCGCGCGCTCAGATTCCCACAGCGCGCCGCGGCGGTGCAGCTTTCCGAGCGGATTCAGCGCTCCGATCTCTGCGAGCATTGCCAGTTCATCGCGGCGCAGCTCCGGCACGCGCGCGGCGAGGTCGCCGATGCCGGCGAACGGAGCGCGTTCGCGTTCGCGCACGATGGCGCGGCCGGCTTCGGCGCGCAGGCCGCGCACATAGCACAGCCCCAGCCGCAGCGACATGTCCGGCTCGATCGAACAGGGCCAAGCGGATTTCGTGATGTCCACCGGCCGCACCTTCAGCCCGTGCCGCTGCGCATCTTTCACTATTGTCGACGGGTGATAAAACCCCATCGGCTGGTTGTTGAGCAGCGCGGCGGTGAACGCAGCCAGGTAGTGTGTTTTCAGATATGCGCTGGCATATGCGAGCAGCGCAAAGCTGGCCGAGTGCGATTCCGGAAAGCCGTACAGCGCGAACGACGTGATGGATTGCGCGATGGTGTCCTGCACCGCGCCTGTGATGCCGTTGCGTTCCATACCCGCGCGCAGGCGAGCCTCGATTTCCCGCATGCGCGCCTCGCTGCGTTTGTGGCTGAACGTGCGCCGCAACTCTTCCGCCTCGCCGCCTGTGAAGCTGGCGGCGATCATTGCCATTCTCAGAAGCTGTTCCTGGAAAATCGGCACTCCGAGCGTGCGTTTCAGCACCGGTTCGAGCGACGGGTGAAGGCATTCGGCGGGCTCGCGCCCGGCGCGGCGCTTGAGGTATGGGTGCACCATTTTCCCCACGATGGGTCCGGGGCGGATGAGGCCCACCTGCACGACGAGATCGTAAAAGCGCTCCGGCCGGTTGCGGGGAAGTATCGCCTGCTGCGCGCGGCTTTCCACCTGGAACATGCCGATGGTGTCGGCGCGCTGGAGCGCGGCATAGGTCGCGGGATCGTCCGGCGGCAGGTGCGCGAGGTCAACTTCTTCGCCGTAAGATTCGCGAATGCGGGCGAGCGTCTCTTCGAGCACGGCCATCATGCCGAGCCCGAGCAGATCGACCTTGATGAGTCCGAGATCGGCGCAATCGTCCTTGTCCCACTGCACAACAACACGGCCGGGCATAGTCGCCGGCTCTAGCGGCACGACGGAATCGAGCGCGCCCTGCGCGATCACCATTCCGCCCGAGTGCTGCCCGAGGTGCCGCGGCAGATCCTGCACGGCGAGGTACAGCTCGAAGAACTTTCGCACGCGCGGATGATTTAAGTCCAGGCCGGCCTCACGGAACTGGCGCTCACTGGTGTCCTTGGGATCTTTCCACTCCCACGTGCGCACGAGCGCAGCGAGGCGCGCGAGCGTTTCTTCGTCGAAGCCGAGCACCTTGCCGATTTCGCGCGCGGCCGAGCGCCCGCGGTAGGTGATGACATTCGCGGTCATCGCGGCGCCGGTGCGGCCATAGCGTTCGTAGACGTACTGAATCACGCGCTCGCGCTGGTCTCCGCTGGGGAGGTCGAGATCTATATCTGGCCACTCGCAGCGCTCCTCCGAAAGGAAGCGCTCGAACAGGAGTTCCATCCCGACCGGGTCGACGGCGGTGATTCCGAGCGAGTAACACACGGCGCTGTTGGCGGCCGAGCCGCGGCCCTGCGCGAGGATGCCTTCGCGGCGGCAAAACTGTATGACGTCCCAGACGATGAGGAAGTACCCGGCGAGACCGAGTTTTTCGATTAGCGCGAGTTCACGCTCGAGCTGCTTTTCGGCGCGCTCGTGAAGCGGGCGGTAGCGTTCGCGCGCGCCCTCGAAGGTGCGCTTGCGGAGAAACGTGTTCATCGTTTCGCCGGGGGGTACGGGGTATTCAGGGAATTTGTAGCCGAGGTCCGTCAGGACGAAATCGAGACGCGATGAAAGCTCGACGGTGTTCGCGATTGCTTCGGGCAAATCGGCGAACAGGCGCGCCATGGCGGAGGCGGGTTTTACGTGCCGCTCGGCGTTTTGCGCGAGCAGGCGGCCGGCGGTTTCAAGAGTGACTTTGTTGCCGGCACAGGTGAGGATATCGAAGATCTCCCGCTCGGCGGCATTGGCATGACAAACGCCGTTTGTGGCGATAAGAGGGATATGCATCGAGCGCGCCAGTCCGATGACGGCCTGGTTGCGGGCTTCCTCGTCGCGGTTCATATGGCGCTGCAATTCGCAGTAAACGCCGTCGCGGCCGAATATCGAAACGAGCCGCTCGAGGCACGCGCGCCCGGCTGCGGCGCCGCCAGCAGCCAGCGCGCGGGCCAACGGGCCCTCGTCTCCGCCGGTAAGGCAAACCAGCCCGCCGGCGAAACCGGCGAACTCTTCGGGCGAAGCCGCGCCTTCGCGCTTTGCCGCACGCAGCTTCATGCGCGTGATGAGGCGGCATAGGTTCTTATAACCGGTACGCGTGCGGACAAGAAGCGGCCACGCGGATCCGTCAGTCGATGTGACCTCCGCGCCGACGTGCGGGCGCACTCCGGACTTCTTCGCGGCGAAGTGGAAGCGCGGCGCGCCGTAAACGCCGTCGCGGTCGAGCAGCGCCATGGCGGGCAGATCGAGTGCGGCGCAGATGCCTGCAAGCTCCTCCGGCAGCGAAGCGGCCTTCAGAAAACTGAACGCCGAGCGGGCGTGTAGTTCGGCATATTCAGTCATACGCCGCCTCGATGAACCACTCGCCGCTCGCGCGGTCGCGATAAATGCGGTATAGCGCGCCGTTGCTGAGCGCGATATCCCACTCGTCGCGAGACCATGTGTCTTCGCGCCACCAGTCTCCCGATGTGCGCCAGGGGCCGGCGCTGGCGATGACGGCGCCGCGGATGCCGCATGCCTGAATGCGTGCGGGGCGGCCGTTCGGGGCATCGATATCGGCGCGCAGCGCGGGACGAAAAACGCGCGCGGCGGCGCGCGGGGTTACATTGCGTGTGCTCTTCTGGTGCGCATCCGCCGGCGGCGGGGCGAACGGCTTGATGCGGAACGCGCCGGGACGGTGCGTGTCTGGAATTTCGGCCGCGCCGGCATTGCCTTCTCCAGCGATCTTCGTAATGCGCGCGAGCGTCAGCTCCAGCTTCTGCGGCTCCGGCGCGAGCGGCACGAACAGCCCGTGCTGCACAACGCGCGGGTTCACCGGCTCCATCGCAAGCGCGAGCGCAAGAATGGGCGCTGGCGGCGGGTGCGTGTCGAGGTCTAGCGTGACGAGCTTCAGGAAAGCCTTCGGGTCGCGCATGGGATAGGGAAGACGCAGCACGCGCTCGTGCGGAGGCGCGTTTTCGAGCTTCAGCGTGAGCCGCACCTCGTGCGCCGCGAAACCGTGCGCGTCGAGCTTCGCGCACAGATCGTTTAGAATGCGGCCGAGCAGGAACGTGAGCGGCTCCAGCAGCGTGATGGGGTGCTCGAGTTCGAGCGCGTCTTCGAAAACGGTGATCGATTGCGGCGGCACGAGCGGCCGTCCGCCGGCGCCGCGCGCAAGTCTGTGCAGGCGCGCGCCCTCTGTGCCGAGGCGCTCGGTAATTCCGGCTTCTGGAAGCGCGGCTAACTGCGCCAGCGTCCGTATGCCCCAGCGCGCGAGCGTTTCGGCGAGCTCCTCCGGAGGGTCGAGAACGGCAATGGGGAGCGGCCCCAGCGTGCGCGCTTCATCACCCGGCGCGACAACCGTAACGCCCGCGGTTCCTCGTGCGGCGTGAACGGCGGCATCGGGATTTGATGCCACTGCGACGCGGCATTCGGCTATTCCCGCTCCGGCGGTGCGGCGGGCGAGCGCGTGCGCTATGTCCTTAGTTGAGCCGAACAGGTGCGCAAGGCCCGAGATATCGAACGTGACGGTGTCCGCAGCAGTTATTTCGATGCGCGGCGAGAAATCGGCGGCGCATTCGGCGAGACGCGCGGGGTCGGAGAGGCCGGGGCTGTGCAGCGCGGCGAACATGTCACGCGGACGCCCTGGCGTCGAACCGCACGCTTTCGCGCGCGGCGGGTTTGCGCGGCACGGCTTCGATGCGCAGCCCGCGCAGCAGGCGCGAGCAATCCGGCGCGCCGGACCATTCGACGCCGCCGCGGCGCATCTCTATGACCAGCGATGCGGCTGCCTTTGCCGTGGGCTCGCGCTCTATGATGAGCATCGCTGCGGGCGTGTTTTCGATGGCGCGGCGGAAGCGGTACCAGGACGCGAGCGGGATGCGGCGCGCCACCGCAGGCGCAATCCCGGCCAAATCGAGCGCGACGAGGCCGAAGCCGCCGGCCTGAATGATGAGGTCGGCTATTTTGAGCGCCTTGTCGGGCCGGCCGCCGCATCGGACCCATAGAATGCGGTCGAGATCTGAGCCTGCTGCGGCGGCGGATGCGGGCTCGAACGAGTCCGTGGCGTCTATTAAGGCGCAGACCTCCTGGCGCGCCGTAGCCTCGGCGAGCGCGGCGGTGAGCAGGCTGGTGCGGCCGGAGCAGGGCGGCCCGTAAACATCTGAAATTGCGCCGCGAGGCAGTTCCAGACCGGGTATTCCGGTGGGCAGGAGTTCTGGCGCCGGGCGAGCGCGCCAGGTGAGGTGTGGCGCGCCGAGAAACGCTTCGATACGGGCTTTCAAAAGGGCAGAGGACTGCATGGTGAGGTACTTACCTTTCGCTTTTATTTCGCCTCACTGGAGCCATTGTGCGCCGGGGGACCGAGGTGTGTCAAGGAAAGGAAATTCGCGTGGGTACTGCAACAGAAACCGTTTGTGATCAGGCTTTTAGGAACGACTCCACATCAATGCCCGCCTGCTTTAGAATCGCCCGTAATGTTCCTTCCGGCATCTCGCCAGGATGATTGGGAACGGTTGTATAGCGATTCGATTCCGGACCGTACCAGATTTCATGACTACCGGCCGCGTGGCGGTCAAACTGAAAGCCGCACGCTTTCAGCTTCCGGGCGACTTCTCGATATCGGAGCCCCGAAAGCCGGCCCATCTCTAGGCGGCGACTACGATAGTGTAATCGTGGTCATTCAATGCCGAAGGAAACGCTATGTCTCCTTCACGCTCGCGCCGAGCTTCGATAATCTTTCTGGCTACATCGCGTGCGATCTCGAGCGTTTCCGCGACAGTCCGCCCCTGCGCCACAAGTCCTGGCAGCTCATCAGAAGTCGCAAGAAACACGCCTTCCGGGAGAGCCTCGATGTGGATGCGAATCGCTAGCTCCATCAAAAATATCGTAGCATTGCACGCGGTAAACTGGCCTCCGCGCGACAATACCTCCAATGCCCACTCGCATATCGCGACGCGCAGTGCTCGGCTCGGCGCTGGCGGGTTTGGCAACCGGTGCAGCGCCGCAAGACCGCATCGACCGGCGCGCGCTCGTGCGGCGGCACAACCCGGTGATAAAGAGCGTCGATCCGCTCGCGCCGCTGTCGGTGGGCAACGGGCAGTTCGCGTTCACGGCGGACGTAACCGGGTTACAGACGTTCGCTGCGGCGTACGAGCCGGGGATTCCGCTGTGTACGCAGTCGCACTGGGGATGGCACAGTTTCCAGCGCATCCCGGGCGAGTTGCGGCTCAAAGAATACGACACCTACGGCCGGAAGGTGGGCTATGCCACAAGCGCCGCCGGGCAGCGCGAACTGTACACCTGGCTGCGCGAAAATCCGCACCGGCTGAACCTGGCGCGCATCGGCTTCAACATCGCCAACCCCGAAGACATCAGCGGCATCGAGCAGACGTTAGACCTCTGGACCGGCATCATCACGAGCCGATTCCGGCTGCGCGGCGCCGCCGTTGAGGTGCGAACGGCCTGCGATCCCGAGATCGACGCCATTGCAGTCGAGATCGAATCGCGCGCAGCACCGGGCGTCGTTTTCGAGTTCCCGTACGGATCTCCCGGCATAACCGCATCGGACTGGAGACGCGAGGACGCGCATACGACCTCGGTTATCCGCGAAGCGCCCGGCGCAATCGAACTGGAACGCAAGCTCGATGACTCGACGTATGCTGTCACGATCGCCTGGCAAGGTGATGCACAACTGAAGCGCGAAGGCGCGCACCGGTTCGTACTGCGCGGCAACGGAGTCGGCGCGGCTGAAGCCCCGCGCGGGCTGAAGCCCACCCCCCGTCGGCTCGGCTTCACGTGCCGCTTTAGCCCGAAGCGCGGGCGGCAGACGGCGGTTGCTGCGGGAACTGCTGAAACCGTCTCGCGCGTATTCGCCTCAAGCGAACGGTACTGGGAGCGCTTCTGGACCACCGGCGGTGCTGTCGAGTTCGCCGGCAGCAAAGACTCCCGCGCGCCGGAGCTCGAACGCCGCGTGGTGCTTTCGCAATACCTCACCGCGATTCAGTGCGCTGGCACGCTGCCGCCGCAGGAAACAGGCCTTACGTGCAATAGCTGGTACGGCAAGTTCCACCTGGAGATGCACTGGTGGCACGCCGTTCATTTCGCGTACTGGGGCCGCTTTTCACTGCTTGACCGCAGCCTGGATTGGTACAAAGCTACGCTGCCCGCCGCCTCAGCGCTTGCGCATCAGCAGGGCTACCGCGGCGCCCGCTGGCCGAAAATGGTGGGTCCGGAAGGGCGCGATAGCCCGTCATCCATTGGGCCGCTGCTCATCTGGCAGCAGCCGCACCCGCTCTACTACGCCGAGCTGTGCTACCGCGCGCGGCCGGGGCGTGCAACGCTCGAGCGCTTCCGCGACGTAGTGTTCCAGACGGCCGACTTTATGGCGTCATTCGCCCACTGGGACGGGCTGCGGTTCGTGCTCGGGCCGCCGGTGATTCCCGCACAGGAAAACCACCCGCCGGAACAGACTTGGAACCCCACCTATGAAATCGAGTACTGGCGCTGGGGGCTCGGCGTGGCGCAGCGCTGGCGCGAGCGGCTCGGGATCGCGCGCGATGCCGAGTGGGACCGCGTGCGCGCGAATCTGCCCGCGCTGCCAGTGAAAGACGGCGTGTACCTTGCGCACGAGAACTGCCCCGACACGTTTACGAAGAAAAACGCCGATCACCCGTCGATGCTGGCTGCGCTCGGCGTGCTGCCGGGAGAAGGCGTTGACCGCGAGACGATGCGCCGCACGCTGCGAACTGTCATGAAGAGCTGGCAGTGGCCCGCGACGTGGGGTTGGGATTATCCGATGACCGCGATGACGGCGGCGCGGTTGGGCGAGCGTGAGATGGCCGTTGATGCGCTACTGATGGAGTCGCCGAAGAACCGCTACCTTCCGAACGGGCACAACTGGCAGCGCCCGGAACTCCCGTTGTATCTACCTGGCAATGGGGGTTTGCTCACCGCCGTGGCGATGATGGCCGCCGGATGGGAGGGCTCGCGCGACGGCAGCGCCCCCGGTTTCCCGCGCGGCTGGGTAGTGCGATGGGAAAATCTCGGGCGCATGCTCTGAGGCGCGCGGATTGTCGTAAGCGCTGCCGCGCTCGAATCAAGGCCGCCGCTCACCCCGGCGCACCATGATACGATGAAACATCCCGGATGAGCAGCCGTGTTCCCGACATCCTGGCCCGAATTGTCGAGTACAAGAGAGCGGAACTCGAGTCGGCCATCGTGTCCCGCGGCGAGCTTGAAGAACTTGCGCGCGAGCCGCGCTGCAAGCGCCGCGACTTTTTGGCTGCGCTGAAGAACTCGCGCCCCGCAATCATCGCAGAGTTCAAGAGAGCTTCGCCCAGCAGGGGGGCGATTGCAGCGGCCGATCCTGCCGAAGTGGCGCGCGAGTACGAACGCGGCGGGGCGGCGGCGCTTTCCGTGCTCACGGATGAAGAGTTTTTTAAGGGCAGCATCGACGACCTCGCGGCGGCGCGCGGTGCAGTGTCTATCCCCGTGCTGCGGAAGGATTTCACCATCGACGAGTACCACGTGGCCGAGGCCGCAGCGTACTGCGCCGACGCCGTTCTGCTCATAGCCGCGATTCTCGAAACGGGCCGCTTGCGAGCGCTGCGCGAGTACGCGGCGCGGCTGGGCCTGACGGCGCTGGTGGAGGTCCACGATGAGCGCGACCTGCGTTCCGCGCTTGACGCCGGAGCGGACTTGATCGGCGTGAACAACCGCAGCCTGCGCACGTTCGAGACCACCATTGAAACGTCGCTTAAGCTTGCGAAACTGATTCCGCCGCGCATCGTGAAAGTGGCGGAAAGCGGCATCCGCACGGCAAAAGACATCCGAATACTGCGCGATGCCGGCTATGACGCGTTCCTGATCGGCGAGCACCTCATGCGAGCGAAGGACCGGACCGCCGCGGTCCGGGAGCTGCTCGCATGATTGTGAAGGTTTGCGGCGTGACGAACGCCGAGGATGCCCTCGCTGCCGTCGAGGCCGGCGCGAACGCGCTCGGCTTCAATTTCTGCGCTGCGAGCCCGCGTTACATCGAGCCCGAGCGCGCCCGGGCCATCATGGACGAGTTGCCGGCCGGCGTTCTGAAAGTCGGCATCTTCGTTGATCGCGCCGCGCCCGTGGCGGGCCTCGACGTCGCGCAGCTTTACGGCACAGCGAAGTGGGATGGCCGCTTCTGGCGCTCCGTTCGCGCTGAAGCAGGCTTCGCCGTCGACGCCATCGCGAACGAGGGCGAAGAGGCGCTTGTAATCGATGCGCCGCATGCCTTGCTGCACGGCGGCACGGGAAAGACGTTCGACTGGCGCCTGGCGCGCAGCGCGCGGCACCGCGTCGTTCTCGCCGGCGGCCTGGACGAGACCAACGTGCGCAAGGCTGTCGAGACCGCGCGGCCGTGGGGCGTGGACGCCTGCTCGCGGCTGGAACGCGCGCCAGGATTGAAGGACCACCGCCGCGTGCGGGCGTTCGTGGAAGCAGCGCTCGCAGCGTTATCAGCAACGATATGAGCACCATAGTCCCAGACGCGACCGGCCACTTCGGGCCGTATGGAGGGCGTTTCGTTCCAGAGACGCTCATGGCGCCGCTCGACGAACTCGAGGCCGCTTACAGGCAAGCCTGCGACGACCCCGCGTTCCGCGCCGAGTTGGATGAACTGCTGGCGAAATACGCGGGGCGGCCGACCCCGCTCACGCGCGCGCGCAGGCTCAGCGATTCGCTCGGCGGTGCGCGCATATACCTTAAGCGCGAGGACCTGCTGCACACCGGCGCGCATAAGATCAATAACTGCCTGGGGCAGATCCTGCTCGCGCGGCGGATGGGAAAGAAGCGCGTGATCGCCGAGACCGGCGCGGGCCAGCACGGCGTCGCCACGGCGACCGTCGCGGCCCTCTTCGGCCTGGAGTGCGTGGTTTACATGGGCGAGGAAGACATGCGCAGGCAGGCGCTGAACGTCTTCCGCATGAGGCTGCTCGGCGCAAGGGTGCAGGCGGTGTGCACCGGAAGCCGGACGCTCAAGGACGCGATCAGCGAAGCCATGCGCGACTGGGTGACCAACGTCGACAGCACGTACTACCTGCTCGGCTCCGCCCTCGGCACGCACCCGTATCCGCTGATGGTCCGCGATTTTCAAAGCGTCATCGGCCGCGAGGCGCGCCAACAGATCCTCGAAGCCGAAGGACGCCTGCCGGATTGCATCTTCGCCTGCGTGGGCGGCGGCAGCAACGCCATCGGCATCTTCCACGCGTTCATTCCGGACGAAGAAGTGAAGCTCGTCGGCATTGAAGCCGGCGGCACGGGACCGGAACTCGGCCGTCACGCGGCGCGTTTCGCCGGCGGTTCGCCGGGTGTGCTTCAGGGCGCTTACAGCTATTTGCTTCAGGACGAGAACGGGCAGGTTGCGCTGACGCACTCGGTTTCGGCGGGCCTTGATTATGCGCTGGTCGGGCCGGAGCACGCTTGGCTGCACGACCGCGGCCGCGCGGAGTACGTTTACGCGCTCGACGGCGAGGCGCTCGCAGCGGCGCGCCTGCTGGCGACGACGGAAGGCATCTTGCCCGCGCTCGAATCCGCGCACGCCGTGGCGGAAGCCGTGCGGCGCGCGCCCGCGGCGAAGGGCCAGGTGTTTATCGTGAACGTCTCCGGACGGGGGGACAAAGACATTGACATCTACCGGGAGAACTTTCCTGAACTCGATGACCAGGATCGGTAAGCGGCTTGCAAACGGCGGCAAGGCCTTAATCGGTTACATCACCGCGGGCGACCCGTCGCTTGATGCGACGCCGCGGCTGGTGTCGGCGCTGGTGCGAGGCGGCGTGGATGTGCTCGAACTCGGCGTGCCGTTTTCGGACCCCATCGCCGACGGCCCTGTGATCCAGCGCGCTTCCGAGCGTGCGCTCGCAGCGGGCACGAGCCTGCGCAAGGTTCTCGGCATCGCCGGGTGTGTGCGCCGCGAACACCCGGACCTTCCGATCATTCTGTTCACGTACATGAACCCGGTGGTGCGGTACGGTTTCGAGGCGCTGGCGCGGGACGCGGCGACGGCCGGCATCGATGGAATCCTGCTGACGGATCTGAGCGTCGAGGAGGCCGGCGGGTACGTGAAGGTGATGCGCGCGGCGGGGCTCGACACCATATTTCTCGCCGCTCCGACGAGCACCGAGCGCCGGCTGCGGCTGATCGCGCAGCACTCGTCGGGATTTGTGTATCTCGTGTCGCGAACCGGTGTAACCGGCGAACGCGCGTCGCTTTCGGATGCCGTCGCTCCGCTTGCGCGGGCCATGCGCCGCGTTACGGACATGCCGCTGGCGGTTGGTTTTGGGATTTCGACGCGCGAGCAGGTTGCAGCGGTTGCCGGGGTTGCGGATGCGGTAGTTGTAGGCAGCGCGTTCGTGCATGTGATCGAGAAGGGCGGTGCAGACATGGAGCAGCGCGTGGAGGCGCTTGCGCGCGAGCTGAAGAGCGGGCTCTGCCGATGAACCACGACGAACTCATTCGCGCTCTCGAAGACTGCCGCGACCGCATCGACGCGCTGGACCTGCGCATTCTCGAACTGTTGAATGCGCGCACATCCGTTGTGGAGGAAATCGGCCGGATCAAGCAGCAGTTGAAAATGGCTATCTACGAGCCGAAGCGCGAGGAGCAGGTATTCAGCAACGTGACCAGACACAATACGGGTCCGCTGACGTCAGAAGGCATAAAGCGCGTGTTCGAGCGCATCATCGACGAGATGAGGCAGGTGCAGCGGCTGCGGATGATAGACGGAGACGGCGCCAGGCCCGGGCATCCGATGGAAGGCGCCGCGCCGCGGAAGAAGGAGCAGGAGTGAACGGCGGCGACCGCTGTGAACAGGACGGTATCAAATGTTAGTCGTAATGCAGGAAGGCGCGACCGAGCAGCAGATCGATGCCGTTATCGAACGGCTTGTTTCATTGGGTTTCACGGTTCATCGCTCGACGGGCGTCGTTCATACGGTTCTGGGCGGTGTCGGCCCCGCCGACAATTTCGACCCGGCCGATTTCGAGGTGTTGGACGGCGTTAAGGAAGCGCATCGCATCATGTCGCCGTACAAGCTGGCCAGCCGTCCGTACCGTCCGGAGGGCACTGTGGTGAAGGTCGGCGGCGTGGAGATCGGCGGCGAGCGCGTTGTGGTGATGGCCGGACCGTGCAGCGTTGAAAACCGCGATCAGATGTTCGCCATCGCACGGCAGGTAGCCGAGGCGGGCGCGAAGGTAATCCGCGGCGGCGCGTTCAAGCCGCGCACATCGCCTTACAGCTTCCAGGGACTCGGCGAGGAAGGCCTCAAGCTGCTGCGGGAAGCCGCCGACGCGAACGGGCTGCTCGTGATAAGCGAAGTCATGGACGCCAGCCAGATCGGGCTCGTGGGCGAATACTCAGACATAGTTCAGGTGGGTGCGCGCAACATGCAGAACTATACGCTGCTGCGCGAGGTGGGGCGCCAGAAACGGCCCGTGCTGCTCAAGCGGGGTGTCGCGGCGACCATAGAGGAACTGCTGCTATCGGCCGAGTACATACTCGCTTCGGGAAATGCAAACGTGATCCTGTGCGAGCGCGGTATCCGCACGTTCGAGACCTACACGCGCAACACGATGGACATCTCGGCGATTCCCATAGTGCACAAGCTCTCGCATCTGCCCATCGTAGCCGACCCGTCGCACGGCACCGGACGGCGCGATAAGGTGATCCCGATGGCGCGCGCCGCGGTAGCGGCGGGGGCCGACGGGCTAATCGTCGAGGTTCACAACGATCCTGACAAGGCGCTCAGCGACGGCGCGCAATCGCTTCGCCCCGAGCAATTCACTGAGCTGATGGCACAACTGCGCATCATCGCGCCGGCGGTCGGGAGGGAGATCTAGGTGCAGCGCACTGTGAGCGCGGCCCAGGCTGAGTGCGCGCACGGCGAAACCGGCCTTGATGTGGGGCGGACCCCCCGGTCCGCGCGGCGAGCCCCCGCTCGCCGCCGCTAAACAATGGAAAACGTAGCCATATTCGGCACCGGGCTGATCGGCGCGTCGTTCGCGCTGGCTATTAAGGCTGCGGGCTTCAAGGGACGTGTGCTCGGCGTCAGCTCGCCCGGAGCCATTCGCGACGCGCTCGCGTGCGGAGCCATCGACGCCGAAGCTACGGCCGAAGAGGCCGCCGGAAACTGCGACCTGGCGTACCTCGCACAGCCGATAGGGCGCATCATAGCGACCTTGGAGACTGTGGGCCACCGTTTCCGCCCAAGCTGCATTGTGACGGACGCGGGCAGCACGAAAGTCGAGATCGATGCCGCCGCGCGCAGGCACGTAACTAACGCGCAGTTTGTCGGAGGCCATCCGCTCGCAGGCAAAGAGACGCGCGGCGCGCGCGAGGCCGACGCTAACCTGTTTCGCGGGCGCACATACGTGCTTACCGGCCCGCCGCCGGCGGAGTTGCTGCGCTGCATCGAAGCCATCGGCGCCCGGCCTGTCATTATGCGGCCGGAAGAGCACGACCGCGTCGTCGCGCTGACCTCGCATTTGCCGCAGTTGATCTCGGCGACGCTCGCCGGCACGGTGGCCGGCGAAGATCTCACCGTATCCGGGCCAGGCCTGGCCGACATGCTGCGTTTGGCCGGAAGTTCCTGGGACGTCTGGGAGGACATCCTGCGCACGAACACCGGCCAGGTTGCGGCGGCGCTCGATAATTACATCGCTCGATTGCAGCAACTCCGGGCGAAGTTGCCCGACCTGAAAGCCGAGTTCGAACGGGCCAACGCGGTTCCGAAGCCCGGGCGGCGGTAGCTACTCCAGGAACGCCATCTCGTCCACGAAAATCTCCTGGAAACGCGGATCGGATGCCAGGCCGATGTGCTCCACGCGGGCGCGCACGGCCGCATACGTGAGGTCATCCGAGAACAGCGCCATTTTCGCGCCGAGCAGCGCAGTGTTGCCGGCAGATTCGATCTTCTCTTCAGGGAAACTGAACAGGCCGATTCGGCGCGCGCTCTCGCGATTGATATAGTTGCCGAACGCGCCCGCTAGATACACCCTGGCGACGTCCGCGCCCGAAGCGCCGATTCGCTCCAGCACTATTCGAACGCCGGCTGCCACCGCTGCTTTCGCGAGCTGGAGTTCCCGTATATCGCGCTGCGTAAGTGCGACCGTTCCGGCCAGTGGAAACGTTCCGTTCGACAGGCGGCCGTTCGCCTGGACGGCGCCCAGGGCGAGAGCTGCGGCCACCGCGTCCACCAGGCCGCTGCCGCAGATTCCGCGTGCTTCGCCTCCGCCGAGCACGCGGCAGCGCAGAGCACCACCTTCTAACGAAACCTCGGATATCGCGCCCGTCGCAGCCCGCATGCCGGATGAGATCCGCCCGCCTTCGAACGCGGGTCCGGCCGCGGCCGAAGCGCAGATAATGCGCTCGCGATTACCGAACAGGATTTCACCGTTCGTGCCGAGGTCTATCAGGCCCACCAGCGCGTCGCTGCGATGTATATCCGCGGCGATGACGCCGGCCAGGATGTCGCTGCCGACAAACCCGCCCAGGCAGGGCAGAAAACTGACCCGCGCGCCGGACGTCCATCCCAGTTCGCGCGCGTCGAACTCAACCAGACCATCGTTTTCCGGTTCGAACGGCACGTGCGCGAGCGGCTCCACGTCAAGGCCGCAGAAGAGGTGATGCATCACGGTATTCCCCGCAAGCGTGATGCGGCTCACCGGCGCACCCGGGGGCGTGAGTTCACCCACCATCTCGCCGATGCGCCCGCGCACCAGTCTCGCCAGTTCCGGTGCGCCGCCCCGGACGGCGTACTCGATGCGCGTCATTACATCGGCGCCGTACACGGCCTGAGGGTTCAGCGCCGTCTGCACCGCCGGCACGTGCCCGTTTGCAAGATCAACGAGTTGCGCCACCAGAGTCGTCGTGCCGACGTCTACGGCGATGCCGAAGCCGTCGCGCGGTGTGAACTCGAACGCCCTGTCATCGGCGAGGATTGGCGAATCCCACTGTGCCACGTCTACGGTCGCATCGGCTGTCGCACGCGCGTGGCACGCCAGGCGCCAGCCGGCTGCCACCTCCTCCGGCGTGAGCAGCCGGCGATCGGCTTCCGACGGCGCGATCTCGCCTGCGAGTACACGCACGCGGCACCGGCGGCACCTGCCGCGCCCGCCGCACGGGAATTCCACACCCTCTCTGAAAAGCTCATCTCTGAGGGGCGCGCCGGTCTGGAGATCCAGAGTGCGTCCGAGTGGTTCAAGACGTATCCTAATCATGGAAGAGACATCATCTCATGCCGGGCCGCGGGAGCTGATTTGCGCTTCATCAAGCGAGTGAATCTCTTGCGGTGAGCGGTGGTCTCGTGAATCTTGCTTAATCTTTGTGCAAACCTCTCTTCTATCGCGTATACTCGTACCAATACCCATTAGCGCTCCCCGGCTCGAAGTATATGCGCAGGGTCAAAACTATAGGTGTATGGTGACGCAGGAGTTAAAGTGATCAGTCAACTCGCTCGGTCGATATGTGAATCGCCCACCCTTAAACTGAACGAAACCGCCGCACGGCTAAGGGAAAAGGGTGAACCGGTCATCCATCTCGGTGGCGGCGAACCGAAGAGCAAGGCGCCCATCGATGCAATTATCAACTGCGCGGCGCTGCTGAACACCGGCGAGGTGCGATACACGCCGGCGGACGGCATCCCCGCGCTGAAGAAGGCCGTCATCCGCTACACGGAAGAGAACTACGACCGGGTAGTGACTCCGGAGAACATCATCATCTCGAACGGCGCCAAGCAGTCCATCATGGTGCTGCTGTACGCCATTCTCGAGCCGAAAGACGAAGTGATCTTCCCCGCTCCGTATTGGGTTTCCTACCCGGAGATGGTGAAACTCGCGGGCGGCGTCCCGATCCCCGTGGTTCCCGAGGACGGCTCCTTCCACCCGACGGTGAAGGAAATCGAAGAAGTCATCGGCTCATACACGAAAGCGATTATTATCAACAGCCCGAATAACCCGTCCGGCGTGGTCTACTCGGACGATTTCATCGGCCAGATTGTCGAGTTGTGCGAGAAGCGCGACATCTGGCTGATTATGGACGACACATACAACCGGCTCATCTTCGATGGGCGCGCCCCGACCAATTGCTATAACTGGATGCGCAAGCCGCTCGAGTCTTCGAAGCTGGTGGTGATTAACTGCGTGTCGAAGATGTACGCCATGACCGGATTCCGCATCGGCTGGACCGTGGCGAACGAGACCGTCGTGGCTGCGATGACGAATATCCAGTCGCAGCAGACATCCGGTCCGTCAGCGCCGTCGCAATGGGCTGCGGTGGGCGCGCTCAACGGCGTGCAGTCGTCCATTCAGAGCCTCCGCATGTCGCTGCAAAACAACCGGAACGTCATGCTGGAGCGCCTGAAAGCTTTCGACGGCATCAGCGTGACGAAGCCCGGCGGCACTTTCTACTGTTTCCCGGACTTCAGCGCATACGAGAAGGACTCGCAGAAGCTGTCCAACTTTCTTCTGGAAAAGGTTCGCGTTGTAACCGTTCCCGGAAAGGATTTTGGATTTGAAGGGCATCTCCGTCTGAGTTACTGCGGCACCATCAAGGAAATCACGGAGGGCATCGAACGCATCAAATGGGCGCTCGACCCCAACTCTCCGAACGAACTCTATCTTGCCGACCGCAAGCTGGTCCGGGACTGGATGTAAGAGGGAGCGCGAATGAACCTGTATCTCGACATACCCTCTCCCGCGGCTAAGATAGCCGCCGAGAACGCCAGCAGGTTCGGCGTTCAGAATCACGGGCTTTCGAACCTGCACCGCGTCTACTGGAACCTGACCACTCCTGCGCTGTACGAAGAGGCCATATTCCGTGGTGAAGGGAGTATGGCCGAAGGCGGACCATTTCTGGTGAACACCGGCAAGCACACCGCCCGCGCGGCCGCCGACAAGTTCATCGTCCAGGAGCACACCACTGACGAGAAGATCTGGTGGGGCCAGTACAACCGGCCGTTCAGCCCGGACAAATTCAGCGCTCTCGTAACGCGCCTTCAGGGATATCTGCAAGGCCGCGACATTTTCGTTCAGGATCTCTACGCCGGTTCGGATGAAGAGGAGCGCCTGTCCATTCGCGTGATTACCGAGTACGCCTGGCACGCGCTGTTTGCGCGCACGATGTTCGCCAAGCCGAGGAGCCGCGAGGAGATGTCGCGGCACGCGCCGGAGTTCACTATTATCTGCGCGCCCAATTTCCGGGGCTCGCCGATAGTGGATGCGACGCGTAGCGAGACGTTCATCATTGCCAATTTCGCCGAGCGGCTGGCCATTATCGGCGGAACCTCCTACGGCGGCGAAATCAAGAAGACCATCTTCACGGTTCTCAATTTTCTGCTTCCGCTCGACGGCGTCCTGCCCATGCACTGCTCGGCTAACGTGGGCGACGACGGCGACGTGGCCATCTTCTTCGGCCTCTCCGGCACCGGAAAGACGACGCTGTCGGCCGAGCCGTCCCGGCACCTTATCGGCGACGACGAGCACGGCTGGAGTGAGCACGGCGTGTTCAATTTCGAGGACGGGTGCTACGCCAAGGTGATCCGCCTTTCCGAGGAGGCGGAGCCGCAGATCTACGCCTGCACGAAAAGGTTTGGCACCATTCTCGAGAACGTGGTTTTCGACCCGGTGTCGCGCCTGCTCGATTTGAACGACCAGACCATCACCGAGAACACACGCGCTGCGTACCCGCTGCCTTTCATCGAGAATTACTGGCCTCCACGGCGTGCCGGGCATCCCAAGAATGTCATCTTCCTGACGTGCGACGCCACGGGTGTGATGCCGCCCATCTCGCGGCTGGACCCGGACCAGGCCACGTATCATTTCATCTCCGGTTACACCAGCAAGATTGCCGGTACGGAGATAGGTCTCGGTATCGAGCCCGAGCTGACCTTCAGCCCGTGTTTCGGCGCGGTTTTCATGGTGCACCACCCGTACAAGTACGCCGAAATGCTGAAATCGAAGATCCTGAAGCACGGCGCCAGGTGCTGGTTGGTGAATACCGGCTGGACCGGCGGTCCGTTCGGCGTCGGCAAACGGTTCTCCATCCACCACACGCGCGCGCTGCTTCACAACGCGATGAACGGGAAGCTCGATAACGTGAAGTTCCGGCGCGATCCGGTCTTCGGTTTTGAGGTCCCGACGGAGTGCGAGGGAGTGCCATCGAAGGTCCTCGACCCGGCGAACACCTGGGGCAGCCGCGAAGAGTATTTCAAGAAGTACGACGCGCTGGCAGCGCGCTTCATCGAGAACTTCAAGCTGATGGAATCGGGCTGCCCGGACCACGTCAAACAGGCTGGTCCGCGCCGCATCACCGATATCAGCGCCGTCGCCAAGGTGGCGGGCTGAAGTTTATCGCTACGGCGGGCCGCACCACGCAAGACGGCCCGCCGCAGCGCATCTCTCTCGGGTACTCTATTCAGTGGATGCAGCTCACGCCCGGTTTGCGAATGGTCCTGCGGACTCTCTGGATCTTGTTGCTTCTGGCTGTCATTGCGGGCTCACTCCTGCCGGCATCATCGCCTCCCATGAGAATGCTCGGCCGGATGCATGTTTCCGACAAGATGTTGCATTTTGCCGGGTACGCGCTGCTTGCAATGCTCCCCGCCATTCACGAACGTCTGCGCGCTGTTGCCGGCGCCACTTTCGGGCTGGTTGGCCTTGGCATCATTGTCGAGTTCACACAGCTTGAGTCGGGCTGGGGCCGGATGTTTGAACTCCGCGACATCGCCGCCAACTCGCTGGGAGTGGGCGTAGGCCTCATTGCCGGGCTCGTTATGCGGGCCTGATGGCGCGGGTTGGCCATCCGGCCTGGTTACCGCCGTCTTAATGAAGTCCGGTCGAGGAATTTCCTCGACTCCGCCAGGCGTTGCTCGTCTGAAGCCCCATTCATGTGTGCCGCACCGTGCGCACGCTATACTAAGAGCACCTGGAAGCTTGTGACTCTGAACGAGATGAGCGTTTTGTGGCTGCGTGTCGCGGTCGCTCTGTACTCCCTCGGACTATGGCACGCCCTGCTGACGCTGCTTGACCGGCGGCGCCCCGCGGTGTTTCGCGTCGCGATGGTGGCCTTTTACACCGGTTTCATTCTGCACTTGGTTTCGATTGTCGATCACACGGTGGCGACAGGCCATTTTCCGGCGAACGATTTCTTCGAATCCGCCACACTGTGTGGTTTCCTTGTGGCCTTGCTGTTTCTGGCTGCTTGGCGCAAATATCAGTTCGAGAGCCTTGCGGTATTCGTGTTCCCGCTGGTTTTCGTATTGACGCTGGCTGGAGAGCTGGGCAATCCTGTATCGACATGGTCGAGTGCGGGGCTGCGCGGAACCTGGCTGGTAATCCACGTAGTGCTCGTGCTCTCCGGTTACGCGGCCATGGGACTTGCGTTTGCGGTATCGGTCATGTATCTCTTGCGCGAACGCCGTTTGAAACACAAGCGGCCGGGCGGTTTGAGCAACCTGCCTCCGCTTAACAGCTTGGACGAGCTGATGTCGCGAACCCTTTCGATCGGATTTGTGCTGATAACGCTGGCCGTCATTGCCGGCAGCACATGGGCATCGATTGAGATGGGCACGCGGTGGATCCGCGATCCGCGTATCGTGATCTCGATGTTCACCTGGGCGCTGTACCTGGCGATTATCTTTCTGCGCGTCACGGCGGGCTGGCGCGGGCGGCGGGCCGCGATTGCGCAACTCGTGCTCGTGAGCTGCTCGGCGCTGACGTGGCTGGCGCACACTGGTTTAAAGGCGTGGCTGACGCAATGACATTCCTTGTCACGGGCGTGAACCACAAGACGGCGCCGGTGGAGGTGCGCGAGCGGCTCGCCTTCGATGCCGACGCGCTCCCGCGCGCACTCGACGAGCTTCGAACCGGAGGCATTTCGGAGGGAATGATCCTTTCGACATGCAATCGCGTCGAAGTTGCCGTGGTTTCCGAGAACGGATTTAACCCCCAGCCGGCCGTCGATGCGTTTCTCAGCCGTTCCCGCAACGTGCCTGTGGAGGTATTCTCTCCGCACCTGTACCACTACCGCGACGAGGAGGCTATCCGGCACGTGTTCCGCGTGGCGGCGAGCCTGGACTCGATGGTTGTCGGCGAGCCGCAGATTCTCGGCCAGCTCAAGCAGGCGTACGCGCTCGCGAAAGCGCACGGGGCACTCGCGGGGAACCTCGACGCAATACTCACGCGGGCCTTCAGCGTAGCCAAGCGCGTGCGTTCGGAAACAGGCATCGGCGAGAGCGCCGTGTCCGTGAGCTACGCCGCGGTGGAACTGGCGCGCGACATCTTCGGTTCGCTCGCGGACAAGAAAGTGATGCTGGTGGGAGCGGGCAAGATGTCCGAACTTGCCGCGCGGCATCTGCACCGCTCCGGCGCGACGCAGATATACGTTACGAACCGCACGATCGAGCGCGCGCGGGAGATGGCCGGCGTCTTCGAGGGCCGCATTGTAGAATACGACAGGTTCCTTTCCACACTGCCGGAAATGGACATCGTTATCACCTCGAGCGGCGCGCCATTTTACATTATTCGCGCGCGGGACATGCGCCGTGCGATCGAGATCCGCAAGAACAGACCGATGTTCCTCATTGACATCGCTGTGCCGCGGAACATCGAGCCGGCGGTGAACGATCTCGATAACGTGTTTTTGTACGACATAGACGACCTACAGCGTGTCGTGCAGTCGAACATCGGCGAGCGCAGGAAGCGCGCGGAAGCGGCTGAGCGCATAATTGCGGACGAGGTGGAGCGCACAATTGCGCGGCTGAAAGCGCGCGATGTCGTGCCCACCATTGTGAGTCTTCAGGAACAGCTCGAGTGCTGGCGGCAGGCCGAGATAGGGCGCGTGCGCGGCAAACTCGGCGAACTGACGCCGCAGCAGGAAGAAGCGATCGAGGCTCTTACGCGCGGCCTGGTTAACAAAATCGCGCACGGGCCGATTACGGAAATGCGCCGTCAGGCCGGCCAGCCTGAGGGCGTTCAATTAGTGGACGTGGTACGCAGGGTGTTCCGGCTTGGCAACGGCAACTGAGCCGCGGCGAGACGCGGCGTGCTTTTGTGAGGCTTTCTGCCCGCGGAGCCGTTTCAGACCGCTGGGTGTTCGAACGCGGGCCGTCGCACCGGGCTCATCCGGCCGCGGCCCGGTGACGTCAGGCGAACGGCGGAACAAACATCACGATGCTGAAAATCGGTTCACGTGGTTCACAACTCGCGCTCTGGCAGGCCAATCACATCCGCAAGCTGCTCGAGCATCTCGGCGAAACCTGCCGCATTGAAATCATTCGGACAACCGGAGACAAGATCACCGACGTGCCGCTTGCCAGAGTCGGCACGAAGGGCCTCTTTACGAAAGAAATAGAGGAGGCGCTCGCGGACGGCCGCATAGACCTCGCGGTCCACAGCCTCAAGGATCTGCCTACCGATCTGCCGCGGGGCCTGAGGCTCGCGGCCGTGCCCGCGCGCGAAGATCCGCACGACGCCCTCGCAGGGCGCCGCCTCACCGACCTGCCGCAAGGCGCGAAAGTGGGCACCAGTTCGCTTCGCCGCGTGGCGCAGCTTCGCGCGGTGCGCCCGGACCTGCACGTCGAATCCGTGCGCGGCAACCTCGATACGAGGCTCAGGAAGCTCGACGAGGGTCAGTACGATGCAGTCGTGCTTGCGGCAGCCGGCTTGAAGCGCCTTGGCTGGGCGGACCGCATCGCCGAACTGCTTCCCTTCGAAGTAATGTGCCCTGCCGTCGGGCAGGGCGCTCTGGCCATTGAGACCCGGGACGACAACGGTCCTGCCACAACGGCTTGCGCGCGGCTCGAGGATGTAGACACACGCGCGGCGGTGACGGCTGAACGCGCGGTTCTGGCTGAACTCGGCGGCGGCTGCCAGGTGCCTATCGGTGCGCACGCCGAAACCGGCTGCGGCGAACTGCGTCTCATTGCCGTCGTGGGGACACCCGACGGCACGCAAATCATCCGCCGCGAGTTGGCGGGCCCCGTTTCGGAAGCGGCGCGCATCGGAACCGCGCTCGGACGTGAGTTGCTCGCATCCGGCGCGCGCGAGATCCTGGAGATGGTCTACGGGTTCCGGGACCCCGGCATATGAGCGCACCCGAAGCAGCACTCCGCGGTAAACGAGTCGTCGTGACACGCGCGCGGGAACAGGCCAGCGAGCTCTCCGAGCGGCTCTCCGCGCTGGGCGCCGAAGTTATAGAGTTTCCGACGATCGAGTTCCAACTCCCGGAAGACACGTCAGCCGTGGATGCCGCGGCCGCCAGAATCGGAGAGTACGACTGGATCATATTCACCAGCGCCAACGGAGTGCGCTTCTTCATGGAGCGGCACCCGGATCTTGGCAATTTTCACGGCCGCGTATGCGCCATAGGACCTGCGACCAGGTCAGCCGCAGAAGAAGCCGGATTCGAAGTGGCGCTTGTGCCCCGCGAGTACGTCGCCGAAAGCCTGGTCGAAGCGTTTGCGAACGAGGATCTGCGAGGCAAGCGCATCCTGCTGCCGCGCGCGGCAGTCGCTCGCGATGTTGTCCCCGAGGAACTCAGAAAATGCGGGGCGCAGGTTGACGTGGTCGAGGTTTACCGCACCGTAATCCCCGCCGATGCGGCGGCGCGCGCCAGGGAACTTTTCGCGGGCGCGCACAGGCCGGATTGGATCACCTTCACCAGTTCTTCCACCGTCACCAACTTCGTCGCAGCCGCCGGAGCAGCCGCAGTCCAGGGTGTGCGCGTGGCCTCGATAGGGCCGATAACTTCGGCGAAGGCGCGCGCTCTGGGCATCAACGTCGATGCCGAGGCCGAGGAGTACACCATAGCGGGTCTGGTGGCCGCCATGGTAAGCGCACCATAACACCAATCGCGCGTTGACCAAGACATTCCGGCGCCGCCCCGGCATAGAATGTAGGCGGGATGACCTCAGAGGAACTGCTGAAGACCATTCGCAGCTTTCAGGAAAGCCGCGTGCTCTTGACCGGCGTCGAGTTCGATTTGTTCGCAAACATCGAGGGCGGCGCAACGGCGGGGGAGGCGGCGGCGCGAATCAAGGCGGACCGGCGCGCCACGGAGATGCTGCTTAACGCGCTCGTGGCCCTAGGAGTGCTCGAGAAACGCGGCGGGGTGTACCACAACACGGCTGTCGCTGTGGAGCAACTCACGGGCGATTCGCGGCTGGCGCTGATGCACCAGGTGCATCTGTGGACGCGCTGGTCCACTCTGACCGAGTGCGTGCGAGAGGGGACCTCTGTCACCCGCGATCAGCCGTGCACGCTTGAATCTATCGAGGCGTTCATCGCCGCCATGCACCGGAATGCGAGCGCCCGCGCGCCGGAAGTGGTGCGCATCGTCGATGCATCGAAGGTGCGATGGATGCTGGATGTCGGCGGGGGGTCGGGCGCGTACTCGATAGCGTTCGCGCGCGCGAACCCGGAGCTGGAGGCGGAACTGCTTGATCGTGCGGAGGTCGTGCCGATCGCGTCGCGCCATATAAAGGCCGCGAACCTGGCCGGAAGGGTGCGCCTGCGCTCGGGAGATCTCCGGCACGACGATCTCGGCTCCGGCTTCGACCTGGTGTTCATCTCGGCCATCTGCCACATGCTTTCCCCCGATGAAAATCGCGATCTGCTGCTCCGCGCCGCCGGAGCTCTGAAGCCGGGCGGACGAATCGTCATACAGGATTTCGTCCTGAATGCGGAGAAGACCGCCCCGCCGTTTGCGGCGATGTTCTCGCTCAACATGCTCGTGGGAACTGAGCGTGGCGCGTGCTACAGCGAGCCCGAATACCGCGCCTGGCTCGAAGAAGCAGGCATGCACGACATCACGCGGGTCGACTTGCAGGGCTCTGCATTGATGATGGGCAGGAAATAGCAACCGCTTCGCCCGCCTGCCGCCGCGGCCCGCGCGGCTCCGGCCAACCCGACAGCGCGCCGCACCTGCTTCGAGCCCGCATCCGTTCAGCAGCGGTGTTGCCGGGGAGGCCTTTGGCTTTATATTGGAAATTTGGCATAATAACCAAATGCAGAAGAAGCTGCGTTCTCGATATGAAGCTCGTGCGCGAATTGTGAAGGCGCTGGCGCATCCGAGCCGGCTCTTCATCGTGGATGAGTTGTCAAAAGGCGAACGGTGCGTGTGCGAGTTGACCGATATGGTGGGTGCGGATATTTCCACCGTGTCCAAGCATCTCTCCTTGTTGAAAGCGGCCGGCATCGTAGTTGATGAAAAACGGGGAACGCAAGTCTTCTATCGCCTGCGGGTCGGCTGCGTATTGAAATTCTTCGATTGTGTGGAGGCCGTGATGCGATCTGTCGTGAAAGAGGGCGAGGAGGCCCTCACGGTGAGGTGAGTCTGTCTATGTTTGATCGGAAAGCCGGCAGTTGGGCTAAGTAACAAAGGACACGATATGAGAGCAAGATCCGCTCTGTGGCTTCTGGGAGTCATTTTCAGTTTCTTGACATTTCTCGTCTTTCACAATGGCGTTCGGGCCGGCGCGGCGCAGGCAGGGCCGAATGCGGCGGCCGTGGCAGGGTCGCGCGCGAGGGTGATCGCCTACTATTTCCACGTGACAGTCCGGTGCCAAACGTGCCGCACGATTGAGGCGTATTCGAAGGAAGCAATCGAAAAGGGTTTCCCTGACGATCTGAAAAACGGCTTCGTCGAATGGCGGCCGGTGAATGTTCAACTCCCGGAAAACCGGCACTACATCCAGGACTACCGTCTCTTCACCCGCTCCCTCGTCCTGGTGAAGGTTCGCAATGGAAAGCAGGTTGAGTGGCGGAACCTCGAAAAGGTGTGGGAGTTGGTGGGCGACAAGACCCGGTTCGAGAAGTACGTCCAGAGCAACGTTCGGGACTACCTCTGAGGAACTGATGGACAGCTTCCTTATTGGTGCGGGTTCGGCGATATGGCTCGGGATTCTGACCTCGATCAGCCCTTGTCCCCTCGCTACGAACATCGCCGCGATGTCGTTTATCGGCCGCGGCGTCGGCTCTCCACGACGCGTTGTGCTGACCGGCATTTTTTATATGCTCGGCCGGATGCTTGCGTATGCGGCATTGGCGTCGCTGCTGATCGCAAGTGTTCTGGCAGCGCCGGAGGTCTCGTTCTTTCTGGAAATGAACATGAACAAGGTCCTCGGGCCGCTTCTGATCGCGGTTGGGCTGCTCCTGCTCGACATCCTGGCCTTACGGTTCTCGACTTCATTGCTCCCCGCCGGCATTCAGAGGAGAGCCGAGCGATGGGGCCTGCTGGGATCCGGGCTTCTGGGCGCTGCTTTCGCAATGTCGTTCTGCCCCGTTTCGGCCGCACTCTACTTCGGCAGTCTGCTCCCCTTGGCTGCCGCCCATGGCTCGCGCTTCGCGCTTCCTTCCATGTACGGTATCGGAACAGGGCTGCCGGTGTTTGGGTTCGCTGTGCTGCTTGCGCTCGGCGCTCAATGGGTGAGCAGGGCGTTCAATCGGCTGAGTCAGTTTGAGAAGTGGGCGCGAAGGATAACCGGCGTGGTGTTCATCGTGGTAGGGCTCAAGCTGGTTCTGAACTACATCTTCGAAGTGCAGATATGACGTCTTCGAGATCCGATGACGGGTGGAATGCGAGCCGCTGCCTGTGGAAATCGTGAGCTGCGAGGCGGGGATCCGCCCCGGTCCGGGAACGGTCCGCGCGAGCTCTGTCTTTCAGCGAAGGGCGGCGGCGGTTCCTTTGCGGGATGGAGTATGCCGCTCAATTCAGTGGATCAGCCGGACGTTGCCCGTCAGGAGCGAGGACGGTTCAGGCGAGGTTGGCTCGAGTACTTGACGGCAGATGGGGCATCGGTGTTACGCTTAAATCGTCAATCGACGATATACGAATATGAAAAAGAACACCGAAGTTGGGGCGCTCTGCTGCGCGGTTCCTGAACCCGAACGTCAGCCGGATTTCCGCCCCGTGGAGGGGCCGGAGGCGGACGAGGAACTTGCTTTGCTCGCCAAAGCGGTCGGCCATCCGGCACGGGTCCGCATCCTGCGAATACTGTCCAACAGGGAAGCCAGGGTGTGCAGTCAGATCGTTGGCGAGTTGCCGCTGGCACAGTCCACCGTTTCCGAGCACCTGCGAATTCTGAGGGAGGCGGGTCTGATCCGCAGCCGCGAGGATGGCCCTCGTGTTGGTTACTGCATCCATTATCCGGCCCTCCGGAGGTTCAAGGCGTTAGTGGCGGCGATCTGATATCGACAAAAAACGAAAAGAAGAAGATGAAGAAGAAGAGCATGGCAAACGGACAAAATCCTTCTCGGCTTTCCTTCCTGGACCGGTTTCTGACGGTTTGGATCTTTGCGGCGATGATCGTGGGTGTCGGATCGGGCTACCTGTTTCCGGGCATCGTTCCGTTTCTGAACCGCTTCAATGTGGGGACGACCTCGATTCCGATCGCGATCGGCCTCATCCTGATGATGTATCCACCGCTCGCGAAGGTGAAATACGAGGAAATGGGCCGCGTGTTCTCGCGTCACAGAGTGCTGGCCCTTTCGCTGGCTCAAAACTGGGTGATCGGGCCGCTTCTCATGTTCGGGCTGGCGATCCTCTTCCTCCGGGACAAGCCGGAGTATATGACCGGGCTGATCATGATCGGCCTGGCGCGCTGCATCGCCATGGTGATCGTCTGGAACGACCTGGCCCGCGGTGACCGGGAGTACGCCGCAGGGCTGGTGGCCTTCAACTCGATCTTCCAGGTGCTGTTCTTTTCCGTGTATGCGTATTTCTTCCTCGCGGTGCTTCCGGGTTGGCTGGGGTTGTCGGCAGTGCGGGTGAACATCTCGATGGGTGATATCGCAGAGAGCGTCTTCATCTATCTCGGCATCCCCTTCATCGCCGGATTTCTGAGCCGCTTCGTGCTGGTCCGTGTGAAGAGCCAAGAGTGGTATCAGACCCGCTTTGTCCCGAAGATCAGCCCGATCACGCTGATCGCTTTGCTGTTCACGATTATTGTGATGTTCTCGCTCAAGGGCGGAATGATCGTGCAGTTGCCGTTTGATGTTGTGCGCGTGGCGATCCCGCTCGCCGTCTATTTCGTGATCATGTTTTTCGTGTCGTTCTGGATGAGCGCACGCATCGGCGCGAATTATCCGGAGGCCGCGACGCTCTCCTTCACGGCGGCGTCGAACAACTTTGAGCTGGCGATTGCCGTGGCCATCGCGACGTTCGGAATCAATAGCGGAGCAGCCTTCGCCGCGGTGATCGGCCCGCTGGTAGAAGTGCCCGTCCTGATTTCTCTGGTGAACGCGTCGCTCTGGATCAATCGCCGATATTTCAAACCGCTGGAGGACACAACCACGTGCCGCAAGCAGCCGGATCTCGCCTAGATGTACAGGGAGCCTTGCTCCAGGACTTCCTTGAAGACGGCACCGATCCGGTTGCCGTCTTCCTGCTGGCGCCCGGCCAGGAGGATGGCGCTTTCGCTGCATTCAAACCAGTAACAGGCCACCGGTATTGCCAGGCGCTGATGAAGGCCAGGCACGGGGAATCGGTTCTGCTGGAACCCGATGGCCTCTCATGCCCCGCCGCAGCGGCGGCTTTTGGTTTCCGACCGTTGCCGCCGCAACTGGCGAATGGGAAAGGGCTGGTGGGATTCGGCATTGTCGGGGAAGACGCAGCCGGCGCGCGAATGTTCGCCGGCATGCCGCGGTTGGCCGCCGGCAGTATCGCCGCCATTGCGCTGTGCCCGTTGCGCGCAGCGCCGCGTATTCCAGACGTGGTGGTGGTGGAAGGTCCTGCGGAAGTCCTGATGTGGCTTCTGCTGGCAGATCTGAATGTCCATGGAGGAGAGCGGCGGATTGGCAACACGGCGGTTCTTCAGGCGACCTGCGTGGATGCAACGGTCATTCCGCATCTGGAGCAGCGCCTGAATTTCAGCCTGGGTTGCTACGGCTGCCGCGAAGCCACGGATCTGGCGCCTGGCGAAACTGTTTTGGGTTTTCCCGGCGCTCTGCTGGAGCCGCTGCTCAGCGCTCTGGAGATGTTGCATTCCAAGGCTGTTCCACGTTCCCGCGCGAAGCTGGCTCACGCGTGTCTGGCAGCCAGCCTGTCAGGGGCGAACGAGTGACACGGATTCTGGCACAGAGAGCAGGGCTTGGCGGAACGCCGGCGACATCAGCACCTGTCCTGATGCGCGAAAGGCGCTCACGGGCTTCGGGCGGCTTTAAACTCGCGCCGTTCCGGCGAACGGAACGTTTCGCGCCGCGCTGGGATAAGCCTGATGCGAGATACTGCACGGCTGTCCGCTTTATATGCGCCGGCGGGAGGCGCACCGCCCGGATGTGTTCTTTCGGAGGATTCTTATGGCTCGTGTGCGCAGGGTGCCCATCTGTAGCTGCACCGGCCCAAGCCTCCGCCTATATGCCCGCGCTGACATCCTATTTTCAGGTGCGCTACACGGAACAGAACGAGGGCGAGGACCTGCTCTCGCTGCGCCGCTTCAAGGCCATGTTTGATGGCGGGCCTGCGACAGGTCTCCACTATCACGTCCAGTTCATCTTCAAGACTAACAACGACAGTTCCACGGACGATCGCATCTATGTCCAGGATGCCTATATAGTCTGGCCAACCTGGACCGGCATCAGTATCAAAGCAGGCCAGTTCGTACCTCCCTTCGGGCTGGAGCGATTTCAACCGGACTACGATTTGGACTTTGTCGAACGTACGAATGTGACAACGCGCCTCGTGGTGGACGGAAATTTGGGGCACAGCTTCGCCAGAGACCTTGGAATTGAGGGTGATTGGAATTCGGGCGGCTGGCAACTCGCCGGCGGCGCCTTCGAGGGTGCGGGCGCGAACAATGCGCCTCGCGGCAACGGTCCTCTGGGCGTGGGACGGGTGAGCTACGGCCGTGAGGCAGGCAAAAAGCGGCGGAACTGGTCGTGGCGCGCCGGTTTGGCCGCAGCGCTGCGGCGCGATGCCGATCAGGATTTCTCAGGTCAGCTCCCCGGCCTAAGCAAGGATCTGACGCAGAATTTCCGCGGGCGCGACATCAGGATTAATGCTTTCGCGCAGGGCAGGTGGGGGCCGCTGCGCAGCCAGGGGGAGTACTTCCGGGTCTGGTTCCAGCCGGCATCGGGCGCCGCGATTATTGCGCGAGGTGGATACGCACAAGTGGCCTGGCTGCCGTGTGGAAGGTGCATTTTGGCGTTGCGTCACGAAAACTTCAACCCCGATGTCAGGCAGCCGAATACCGGCGCCTCACGCCAGTGGACGGCTGCGGCCACATATGATTGGCGCGGCGTGCCGCTTCGAATCGCTACCGACTACAGTTGGATTGCAGCTGAAACGGGGCCGGACACAGTGTGGCGAATCCAGGTGCAGTACTTTCTCGCAAAGAGAGTTGACATGCGAAAACTGTTTCCACGTTTTTGAAGGCCTGGTGAATCTAGGAGGTATGTATGGACAGGTTGAGAGAACTACTCGAAGTAGGAATCAAGTTTCACGGCCACAAGTGCCCGGCAATGCCAATGGGAGTTAGAGCCGAATCTCCTCTCGAGGGGACTGAAGCATTTGCGTCAGAGGACTCCCCAGCTCAAGAGCGAAACTGGCTCATCAAGGTTTAGAAACAGAGAGAGCGTGAGTAATTCAACACGAAAGTCGTATGAAAAGGAGAAGGATTCATGAGCACATCAAATCCTGGTTTTGTCCCGCCTGATTGGGCGTTTGAATTTCACGGACATCGGTGTCCCTTCATGCCGTTGGGCTTCCGAATGGGCCAGCTGGCTTTGGCCGCACTCGGCGCCAAGCGGGAACCAGACCACGCTTTGCACGTCATCACCGAGTTGGGCGAAGGCCATCCACAGACCTGCCTGATGGACGGCATTCAGGTCGCGACCGGCGCCACATTTGGGAAGACCTTGATCGAGAAGACCTTTTGGGGCAAACTCGCGGCAACCTTCTGGTATCCGGGAAAGACGGCTGTACGCTTCGCCCTGAAGCCAACCTTCTTGGATCGCTTTGGAAGCCAGGAATTCTTTGCCTATCGTAAGCGTGGCGTCGAGCCTTCCGCAATCCCCGTCGAGGTGACCCAAGCTGCGATTGACTGGACCCTGTCGCTAGCCGACGAGGAAATCTTCGCCGTGTCGGCCCCCCCCGGCTTCGCCTACGTGCCTCCCAAGGGCTCCTTCAACAAGAGCGCTTGTACGGCGTGCGGCGAGTACGTGTTCGAGCGCTACGTGCGCATGCGGGATGGCAAGCCGTACTGCATCCCCTGTTCGGGATACAAGAAATAGATCGAGAAGACATCAGAAAGGGAACGATATGAGTCTCTCTTTCACCGTCGCCGCCTTCGTCACCATTCTTTTCATCTCGGGCGTTTTTTCGATGTTCGGCAAAGGGGGAGGCTCGCTTTACACCCCTGTTCTTGTGATGCTTGGCATGTCTGTGGGGCCTGCCATTTCCACCGCCCTCTTTCTCAACCTGGTGACGGCGCTGACTGCTACTATCGTCTTCCAGCGCAATAAGCTTGTCGACTACAGGTTCTGCCTGGTCTTTTTCCCAGGTACGATTGTTGGTTCGTTTTTGGGGGCGGTGCTCTCAGGCATGGCCCCTAAGAACCTCCTGCTGGGGATCTTCTCCGTATTCCTGTATGCTGTGGGCTTTCTTCTGTTCATTTCCGGCAAGGAGAAAGCCGGTCAGGCGGTGAAAAAGCTGACCGCCGGAATGATCGTTCTGATCACTCTGTTTTCCTTCGGAGTGGGAGTCCTTTCCAGCCTCATCGGTGTAGGCGGCGGCCTCATCATCTTTCCGTTCCTGGTTCTGTACATGAAGTACGGAGCGCAGATGGCGGCGGGCGCGAACTCCTTTATCGTGACAGTGAGTTCGTTGGTGGGGACGATCGGCCACTTTGCCCTGGGCCACTTGGATTTTCGCTTCCTCGCGGCGGTCACGGTGGCGTGCATCGTTGGTTCGACCATTGGCTCACACGTGACGGTGAAGGCGAGCCCCGGCTTTGTCAGGGTGGCCTTCGCCCTTATCATGTGGTTCTTCGCCACACAGATTGCGCTGGGGCTCTTGGGAGTTTTATGACGAGGACACGTAAGAGCGAGAGAGGAGAATTGCGTTGAATCTGAAAGAAACAGTGAAGAAAAAGTACGGTGAAGCCGCCCTTCGAGTTTTCGAGGGCGGCAGTGCATGCTGTTGCGGGCCCAAGCTACCCACGGGCCTCGCGCAGACGTGTCGCATGTCTAATGAGATCTATGCCGAGGGTGAAACGGCCGGGATTCCCACAGAGGCGATCGTAGCGTCTTTGGGCTGCGGGAACCCAACCGCGCTGGCTCAACTCAAGCCGGGCGAGACCGTGCTCGACCTCGGCTCGGGCGGAGGGATCGACGTCTTCCTTTCCGCGAAGCGCGTCGCGCCTGGTGGTAAGGTTTACGGCCTCGACATGACGGATGAGATGCTCGCGCTCGCCCGCGAGAACCAGAAGAAAGCGGGTGTTGAGAATGTCGAGTTTCTGAAAGGCGAAATAGAGAACATCCCGCTGCCGGATAGCACCATCGACGTGATTATCTCGAACTGCGTAATCAATCTGTCCGTCGACAAGAGCCGCGTGTTGAGGGAAGCGTTTCGCGTCCTGAAGCCTGGCGGGCGGTTTGCGGTATCCGATGTCGTGCTATGCGGAGAGATTCCGGCCGAACTTCGGAATAACCCGGAGTTGTGGGCCGGCTGCGTGGCGGGAGCGATGCAGGAAGCGAAATACAGGTCCGAGCTGGCGTCGGCGGGTTTCGTCGATATCGGCATCGAGCCGACGAGGATCTTCCGTGCCGCGGACGTTCGCGAATTCCTCTCGGCCGCGGGAGCGGAGTCAATGGCTGTCGCCGATATGGCGGACGGAAAGATCATGAGCGCGTTTGTGCGTGCCACAAAACCCGCCACAAACGGCGCCGGTCTAACGAAAGGAAAAGCTGTGTCGAAGATTCAGATTTTGGGAACCGGATGTAAGAGATGCCGCGATCTGACCGAAAACGCCGAGAAAGCCGTTCAGGAACTCGGCATCGAGGCGGAGATCGAAAAGGTCACCGAGATCCAGGACATCATCAAGTTTCAGATCCTGATGACGCCTGGGCTGGTCATCAACGGGCAGGTTAAAGCGGCCGGACGCATTCCCTCCGTTGAAGAGATCAAGCAGATGCTCGTGACAGCAGGAGGCAAGTAAATGGCCGAGCAACGCCCCGGACTTCTTATGTGTGTCTGCACGGGCAAGTGCCCTGGGTTCGAGAAGATGGACATCTGGGACTTCATCAACCGCGCGCGCGTCGAGCTGCCGGTCGAGTTCGGCGTGATTCATCCTCAACTCTGCGAGACGGATGGCGACCGCTTCCTGGCCGACTTTCTCGAGGCAAAGCGGCCTTTGGTGATCGCGGCGTGTGCGCCGAACATGCAGTACAAGATGTTCCGCGACGCCTTCGCCGGCAAGGGCATGGACGTGAAGAAGGACATGACTCCGCTGGACATCAGGGACATGACCACCGATGCGGCCATCGAGAAGGTCTCCACGGCATTGCGCGAGATGGGAGTGAAAGCGGATGTCTGAAGCGACTTTCATGGGAGTGCCTAGGGACAAGATTCCCTGGTTCCCCACGATCGACTACGATAAGTGCACTTTTTGCATGGAGTGCGATACGTTCTGCCCGCACCACGTTTTCGAACGGCGGGAGGGCGATAAGAAGCTTGTAGTCGCGAATCCCAACAACTGCGTCGTGTTCTGCCGTGCCTGTGCAAAGACTTGCGGACCGGATGCGATCTCGTTTCCGGGCAAGCCGGAAACGATTGCGCTCATCAAGCAGATTCGCGAGCAGGAGGCTGTCAAATGAAACGCGCGATCCTCTCCTGCAACGGCCTGGATAAGCCCGAGGGCTCTGTGGCGCGGGAGGTGGCGATACGCGGCGCGGATGCTACCGGCGCTGAAATCATCTGCCCCGTCCTCCTGAACCGCGCGCCGGCGCGCTACAGGAAAGTGCTCGGTGAGAGTTCGCTAATCGTTATCGATGGATGCTCCACGCGCTGCGCTACAAGACTCGCCGCGCGACTGGAGGCAAAGGTGGACCGTAAGCTGCTCATTTCGGACGCCGTAAAAACCTCCGAACAGGCACTGGAGCCTACGCTCAGCCTGGGCCCAAACAGCCTGGCGCTGGCGCAATCGATCGTCGATGAACTGGTGAGCAAGCTCAACGCGCCGGCGGCTGCGGCCGGACCCGCCGCGGAATTCGAGCCGCCGGCCGAATACCTCGTCGTGACGCACGACAAGTTCGAATTCCGGATTCCCATCGTTGATTACGCGTTCAACGAGAACGACGTCTGGGCGCGCGTGTTGGACGGCGGCATGGCGCGAGTGGGCATATCCGACTACATGCAGCAAAAGCTGACTGACATCAACTACTTTGATGCGCCGCGACTGGGTGCGGTGGTGGAGCAGTTTGGCGAGTTGGGCAGCCTGGAATCGGCCAAGGCTGTGTTTGAGATTGTTTCGCCGGTCGGCGGTGCCGTTACTGCGGTCAATCAAGCGGCAATCGATAACCCCGCAATCATCAATGAAGATCCTTACGGCGCCGGATGGCTGGTGGAGATGAAATTGTCGGCCTGGTTGCAAGATCAGGAGTTGCTCCTCGACCCGGCCGGGTATGCCGAAACAGTCAAGCGCAAAGCAGCGGAGGAATGAAAGGAACATGCGAATGGAAGACGAGCGTGCGGACAATGCCGTGCTGGTTATCCCGTGCAGCGGGATCGGCAAGGTGCAGGGGCTGATCAGCCGTGAGGCCACTTACCTGGTCACGGATGAACTGGCTCCGGGACAGACGGACACGATGTGTCTCGCCTTGCTGGTCAAAGGAGACCCCGAAGCGGTCGAGGCGGTGCGAACGCATGCCTGCATCGCTATCGATGGGTGCGCCAAGGCGTGTGCCGAGAAGAACGTGCAAATCGCCGGGGGAACCGTGGCCAAAGCAATCCAGGTGGCTGAAGCGTTCAAGAACCACCGCGGCGCCAAGCCGGGCAGCGCGACCATGCTGACCGATGAGGGTTGGACCATCGCGCGGGAAATCGCCGGCTCGATCGTATCTGAAGTCGAGCGTTTGCACGCCGGTGAGGAGGTTGCCCGATGAGCGCTGAAATCACCAAAGTGGGCATTGTCTGCTGTAGCGGAGAGGCGATTCCCGAGGGGACGATCTCGCGCCTGGCCACACGCAGGGTTCTCGAAATGCTGCGGCCGAACGCCACGGTCACGCTTTGCCTGCCGCTCTTTCTTGCTGGTAATGAAGGGGAACGGAACTTCGCTAGAACGCACCCTACGATCACGGTCGACGGATGCGCCAAGCAGTGCGCCAAGTGGGGCACCGAAGAGCACAGCGGCCCGGTGAGCGCCGCGCTCGTGGTCTCCGACATTCTGGGGACGCAGGTCAGGGGTTGCCATCGCTCGTCCCGAAACTCGTCGCAGCCGGAGAAGGAAGCGGTCTGGGCAGTGGCGGAGCGGATCGCCGCCGAAGTAGACAGCGTCCTTGCCGAGACTGAGCCGCGCGACGGCGCGACGGCGCCGGCGAACGGCGCTCAGTGTTCGTGCTCTAGCCCTGTCCCGGGGGCGAAGCTGATGATATCGGGCACTGCGGTCACAATCCCTGGTCTTGCATTGATCTTCGAGCAGTGTGCGGAACGCGGGATCCCAGGGGATGCGGCAGGTTGCGCCGCCTTGCTGGATACCGTGAAAATATACCACCGCATCTTACCTGAGGAAGAAGGCGAATATCGCCAGGCACTGCTGGAAGCCTATCAAGAGTTTTTGAACTCGGCGGCGAAGTAGTGGAGATCCTGTTCCAATCCGCTCCGAGCGTCGCCGCGAACCTCGCCATGGACGACTCAGCGGCGCGCTCGGCCGCGGCGGCCGGGCGCCATCTGCTGCGCTTCTGGTGGGGAGGACCGCCTGCCGTTGTGACGGGCTCCAGTGAAAAACCGGAAAACGTTGTAGACGCTGAAGCGTGCGCACGCTTGGGAGTGGACATACTCAAGCGTTCTACCGGTGGAGGAACAGTTCTCCAAACTGCCGATGTGCTCAACTATTCGCTGATTACGCCAGCTCCCCAAAGCCTGGACCCGAAGCCGCTTTTTCGTCCGGGCCTGGATCTGATTTGCGCGATCCTGGCGGAGTTTGGCATTGAAGGGAAACGGGAGGGAACATCCGACGTGGCTGTGGGAGACCGCAAGATCTCCGGCAACGCGCAGGCGCGGCGGTGGAATGCGGTTCTTGTTCACGGTACGTTGCTGGTCGATTTCGATCACGACCTGGCCGCTACAGTCCTAAAGCATCCGCTGCGGGAACCTGCCTACCGGCGCGGGCGCAGTCACCGCGATTTCCTGGTTACCTTGCGCTCGCTCGGGGTGAATGCGGACCGGAGGGCGATCGAACACGCGGCGCTCAGTTCGGCGCAAAAGATATTCGGGCAGCCTGAAGCCGCAGGAACGCCCGGCATAACCTCCCGCCTACTGTCCTCGGACGGCGCTGGTTTGGTAAATCCGTAGGCCCCGTCGCGCGCGCACGCCCTCGGCATCGCGGCGGCTTCGGCTGTTGACACGAGCGGCATGCCAAGCCTCCCGGCGAAGCCGCAGCCGCGGGAACCAGCCTGTCGAATTGCCGGCTCTTGAAGACGCGTGACGCCAAGCCGAACGGGCCCTCAGAGCCTTGTCACTATTCATCTCATATCTGCATCTTTCGGCATTGGTGGTGGTCGTCCACCACGCCGGCGAGCGCCTTTGAAGCGAGGTGCTCCACTTCGGTGGGCGCGATTGCCTCAAAAGGCGTTCGTAAGAAGGAGTCACGCGGGTATCCAGCCCGCTTGGCCAAGATTGAGAACGAAACCTGTTCCAAGCGGCGGCAGGCCCGGTGTCACTGGTGAGCCGCCGCGTTCCATTTCAAGTTGAGACACCACGATGTCGCTTACGGACCAAGTTGAATCTGAGCATGATCTTTCTGAAGACCGGCGCGTCATGTCTCGGGTTGCCTATCCCATAGGAGCGCCGCCGGATTCGCGAACCGGCGTCGCGCCGGCGCTGCCTGCGCCGGTGTTTCCGCAGTTTCCCGATAAGCTGGGCGATGTTGAGCCGGATCCGAAATTCCTGCCCACAGGGGACACCCCTTATCGCACCCGCGTGACCACTCCGATGGTCCTGCGGGCACTGCGCGGATGGCTCTACCCATATGTGAAATCCCGCGTTCTGCCAGGGGATTTTCACCCGATCATCGCCTATCTGTTCACAGAGTGGAAGTGCAACATTGACTGCCATTACTGTTGGGCGTTCGACAACCGAGTGAAGGGCATGACCGAAGAGACAGCGAGGCGCTCGATCGACTGGCTTTATGAAACCGGTTGCCGCGTTCTGGCCTTGATGGGCGGCGAGGTCCTGCTACGCCCGGATTTCGCCCATAAAGTGGTCTACTACGGCGCCAGGAAGGGTTTCTGGGTTTACGTTCCTACCAATGGCCGGCTCATGCGCCCGGAAGTCATCGACCGCATTGCAGATGCCGGCGTCGCCACGGTCAATCTCGCCGTGGATTCGGTGGAGGACCGCAAGGAACTCCCCAAAGCCCTGAATCCGATCCGCCCGTATTTCGAATATCTCATCAAAAAGCAGTACGTTTACGGCTACAGCGTCTTCTTCAACATCAACATTACCCGCATCAATCTGGACGACGTCAAGCGTTTGACCGAGATCGCCCACGACAACGGGATTGCCACCGATTACCACATCAATGAAGCCCCGATGCTAGATCAGCCCCAATTCAAACACAAAGAGGGCAACAGCACATTCATAACTCCGGCGGACTGGCCGAAGGTGGATGAAACCATCGACTGGCTTATCGAAAAGAGCCGCTCAGGCTACAAGATGGTTAACTCGGTGCGGCGCCTCCAGGATATGAAGGCGTTCATGCGAGGCAAAGTGGAGCCCTGGGATTGCCGGGCCGGGCAGAACTCGATCATCATCCGGACGGATGGAACGCTGGCGCCCTGCTTCCCGATGTATTCGGCAAAAGATGACTGGGGCGTAGTTGGAGCGCCTCGCTTTGTCGCGGAAAAACTCGATTCGATGAAGAAGACCTGCCAGTTGCATTGCTTCTCGACGCTAAACCACAATCTGGCGTACGCCTATAAGGCTAGCCGGGCGATCAAGTGGACCCTGAAGCAAGCACTGAGGGGGTTTCAGGGGACGACGGGAAGCTTTGAAGACTAATAGACACGACGCGCTTCGCCCGCAACAGGGCCGCCTGGCGGAACTCGCCCGCTACTTTACGACACCCGCCCGCCTGAATCAGTGCTGTTCCTGTTCGCTCGCCGCCCCAGCGGGCGGCGGGCCGATCCACACGGCGGCAGGCCGGCCGGAGGTCGGAAGTTCGCCCGGTCAGTTGGAAAGCCTGGCTGCAACAGCCCGGCGATGGGCGATGATATCGCCGGCCCGGCCGTAGTGGAGCACTTCAGCACTTCCGGCGTGAGCAGGCCGATGCCGCCGTGATGGTGCTCACTTGGGCAGCCGGCCGATGTCGATCCGACCGATGCTGAGGTCCAGGGCGAGGCCCGCAATGCTAACCGAGCGTTCGGCCTGGGATAGGAGCGACTGGTTCGTCAGCAGGGCGGACTCGGCATCCAACACGAAGTTGATCACGCTGCGTCCGGCTTCGAATTTCAGGCGCTCATCATGCAACACGCGCTCACTTTCGGCGACCGAATCGCGAAGCGCTTTCACGCGGCTTTCGGCGCTCTCCAAATCCGCCAGCGCGGTCCTCACCTCACGATCGATGCGAAACTGCAACTGCTGGCGGGCCAGCCGCGATTCCTCCAGTTGCGCCTGTGCCGCCTGAATCTCGCCCTTGCGCCGGCCGCCGTCAAACAACGGGAACGAGACGTGGACGCCGATGAGCCAGTCGGTGGCGGCGTTGCCGGGAGATGGAAGATTGGCGGAGGGGAGCGAGGGCAGCAGCCTGCCTATCAGTTGCGGGAAACCCACCGGGCCGTTCGAGCCGTATTGAGTCGCCGACGCGCGAAGATCGATCCGGGGCCAGAGGGATTTGCGGGCCGCCTCTTCGGCACGTTCACCTGCGAGGATCGCGTGATCCTGGGAGAGGATGTCGGGCCTGCTCGCTATAGCCGAGCGCAGTAACTCTCCCTCGGGCGCCGGGCCAGGAGGCAGTTCAGTGGATGCCGGGGTGTAGGTAAGCTGGGGGAGTTCCCCTTCAAACCCCATTACGGCAGCCAGGGCGCTCAACGACGTCCTCCGGCCCGACTGGAGCGTGGCCAGGTCGCTTTCTACCTGTGCGAGCCGGGTCTGGATCTTCAGCGCGTCAACCGGCACGGCCCGCCCCCCTTTCACGAGCTTGTTGGTGAGGTCCAGCAGCGACTGCAAGCTCTTTGTGCGCGCTTCGGAGGCACTGATCAGGTCCGAGTACGCCAGTGTTTGCAAATACAACTGCGCGGTCTGAAACACGATCTCCTGCCGCTTGCGGTCTACGGCTGCTCGCGCGGACTCGACCCGCTCCCGCGCGGCGGCAAGTTCAAGCTCGGTCTGATGAAAATCCCAAACCAGGAATTTCAGGTCGGCGCTGCCGGTATAGAGAGCATTGTCGAACCGCAGTACAGACGGCGTTGTCCCAAAGGGATAGCCGTGCTCATACCGCGTGCGCGCGGCGTCCGCGTTGAGATCCACTTGCGGCATGAGGAAGGAGTGGGCCGTGGTGACCAACCCTTGGCGCCGCTGAACCTCCGTCTGCGACGATTTCAGATCCGGGGAGTGGGCAAGCGCGTACTCCACCGCCTCCCGCAGGCTCATCGGCGCATTCGAGGGAGGCTGCGCAGCCGCCAGAATGGAGAACAGCGCGACCGGCGCGATGAATCTTGTCAAAAGTCTCATAAGCGATCTCACGGAGCGGCGGCCTCCTACCCCAAGCTGGCGGCGAGTTTTTTCCGGATGTTTTCCGGCAATCCATGGTCGGGCTTATTCGCATAAACCACGTTGTAGGTCACGGGAATGACGAAGAGCGAAAACAACGTCGAGACGATCAGACCGAAGATGAGCGACCATGCCATGCCACCAAAAACGGTATCCAGCGTGATTGGAATGGCGCCTAGTACGGCAGCGCCGGATGTCAGCAGAATCGGCCGCAGGCGGACGGAAACACTATTGAGGATGGCTTCTTCGAGTGGAAGCCCGCGCAGCAGCCCCAATTGAATGAAATCCACGATGATAATCGAATTCCTTGTCACGATGCCTGCCAACGCAATCATCCCGATGAACGCCGGGCCGGAAAAGAAAACCGGATTCCGGAACCCGCCGATGTTGTGCTGGCCAATGTGATTCAAGAGCCAGAAACCCGGCATGACGCCGATGACCATGAGCGGGATGGCCCGCATGATGGTCAGCGGCAGCCGGAAGGAACCGGTCTGGTTCATCAGGATGATATATATGCCGATCAAAGCGGTTAGCATCGCGAACGCCAGATCGCGGAACAGGTGGATGGTGATATACATCTCGCCTTCGTCCCACCAGTGAACCGTGATTCCGTTGGGCACCGCCCAGGGAATGCCTCCGCCCTTGCGAAACATCGTCCGCTGGCTCAAGGTACGCGGCGGCGCTTGCATATCGACGAAACTCCGCTGGCCGTCCCGGACCTGATCGGCCGTTATGTCCAGAATGGTTTCGACGGGCGGGCGGCCGGCCATCTCCCCCAGCACATACGCTACGCGCTGAAGTTGGCGGTGATAGATGGTCTTGTCCTCGATCGTGGTGCGCCACTCGCCGACTTCGGACAAAGGAACCAGGTTCCCGGCTGTGCCTTTGGCATAAATCCGGGAAAGGTCGATGGTGCTCGACCGTTCCGCCCGTGGAAACCAGAGGACGATCTTCACCGGCGTGCGCTCGTACGGAATCTGGGCCGCGCCCGCGGGCTGGCTGCCGAGAGCGAGTCCGATGGTCCGGGATATCTCGTCGGTCGAGACGCCATTCAACGCGGCCTTCTGCTTGTCCACATCGAAAACGTATTTGGTTTGGTCTTCATCGACGGTATCGTCCACGTCCACCACGCCCAATTCACGGCGCATGCGGGCCTTGACGATCGATGCGGCTGCGATGATGTCCTTATAGGACTGAGTCGGGCTGCCATAGACGGCTGCAACCACCGTGGACATGGCCGGTGGCCCTGCCGGCAGTTCGACGATCTTGAGCTTGACTCCGTCGCGTTGCGCGATGGCGGTCAGGTCGGCGCGCAACCGCAACGCCAGTGAATGGCTGGGATACGCGCGCTCCGTCTTGTGAATGAGGTTGATCCGGATGTCACCGCGATTGGGCGCCCGGCGCAGGAAGTATTGGCGCATCATGCCGTTGAAATCGACCGGCGATGCGGTTCCCACGTAGGCCTCGAAGTCCGTGATCTCCGGAACGGAAGCGAGATAGTGCTCGAAGTCGCGCGCGACGGCATCGGTCCGTTCGAGAGTCGTGCCCGCCGGCATGTCAAGGACCAGGAGCATCTCGTCCTTGTTGTCGTAGGGCAGTTGCTTAACCTGCACGCGGCGGGTCAGCACCAGCAAGACGCTGCTGATAAACAGCAGCATAATGAACAGCAGAAACAGGCGGCCCCGCCGGCGCCCCCGAATGAGCGGTCGAAGAGTCGCATTGAAGAAACGCCTTGTGCCGGAAACGGCATTTGCCGGAGCCGGGTCTTCTCCCTCGTCTACGGCATGCCTTTTCAGCATGTGGTACGCCAGCCACGGCGTGATGGTGAATGAGACCACGAGTGACATGATCATCGTGACCGGGATGTCGGCGGCCATGGGACGCAGATACTGGCCCATCATGTCGGTGACGAAAAGCAAGGGGAGGAAGGAGAGGATTACGGCGAACGTGGCCGCAATCAACGGAGGTCTGACTTCATTCACGGCTTCCAGAACGATATCGGCTGTGGCTCTGCCACGCATCTTGAAGTGGCGGTGAATGTTCTCAACATCCACGATGGGATCGTCCACCAGCAGACCGAGCGCTACCGTCAGCGCGAACAGCGAGATGCGATTGATTGAGAAGCCCAGGAAATAGTTGACGATGAGGGTCAGGCCGAAAACGCATGGAACGGCGATGGCCACGATGAGGGCCTGCCGGTAGCCCAACCCGATCGCGAGCAGCGCCATGACGACGGCAATGGCGACCAATAAGCCGTCTTCCAGTTCCTTCACCTTGTCATTGGCGGTGACTCCGTAGTTCCGCGTGACCACCACCTGCACGTCTGCGGGCAGGATCTGCTTTTTCAGTTCGCCCATCCGCTTGAGAAGATCCTCGGCGACCCAGACGTTGTTCGTGCCGTGCTTTTTGGCGATGGCGATTGTGACCGCAGGTTGGGAGCCGTACCTGGGAGGCGCGGGCGTATCCGATGCACCAATCAGGCTGCCCGCGGCGCCCTCTTCCTTGGGATGATTCCAGGCCAATCCGCGGTGAAAACGCACGTAGTCTGTGAATTCGCCGGGACCGTCGGTGACGTCCGCCACGTCCCGCAAGTAAACGGGGCGCCCGCCCGAGGCGCCTACAACCAGGTTTTCCAGATCGCGCGCGTCTGCGATGAACTGGCCGGCTTGCACGCGCACATTCTGGTCGCTGCGGTCGAAGCTTCCCGCCAGCACGCTGGAGTTGGACGCCTGAATCGCCCGGCTCAGGTCCAGCGCCGAGATCCGGTAAGACGCCATCCGAGCGGCGGACGGACGAATCAGCAACTCGCGCGGGCGGCCGCCCACGACGTAGGCGAGGCCCGCGTTATCGACGTTTTGCAGGCGGTCCACGATTTCGTCCGCCATCCGCCGCAGCTCGTAATCGTCGCGAGAGCCGCTGGTAAGAGTGAAAGTCACAATCGGCACGTCGTCCACGTCGATTGGTTTCACCACCCAGCCGGAAACGCCCGGCGTGATATGGTCCATGTTCTCGTTCAGCTTCCGGACGAGTTTGACGTAGCTGGGCTCGAGTGGCTGCCCGACGTAGAACCGCACCGTCACGATGCTCTGGCCAGGCATGGAACGCGAGTAAACATACTCCACGCCCGGAACCTGGAACATCATCTTTTCCAGAGGTGTGGAGACGAGTTGCTCGACATCCTGCGCGGAGTGCCCGGGAAACGACACCATTATGTTTGCCGCAGCCACAGTGATCTGCGGCTCTTCCTCGCGCGGCGTGACCACCAGCGCTACCACCCCAGCCGCAATCGAGACCAGGATGAAAACCATCGACAGGTTCGATTCGAGGAATTTCCGGACAATGCGGATTGTGAAGGAATCGTGCGGCCGGCTCATTGGGCTTTCCCGATCACGACTGTTTCCCCGGCGGCGATGCCGCTGAGCACCTCATATTGGTTGCCGATGGCGCGGCCGAGCTGCACGGTGCGCCGCTGGACACGTCCTTCGCTGACGACGTCCACCATGGTGAGTTGGCCGGCTCGGATCAGCGCCGATTCGGGCACAGTCAGGATCTGCTCCGGCTTCATGGGAAGGAGCAAGCGTCCGAACATCCCGGGAACGACATCCTTCGTTTCACTCAGGTGTACGCGCACCACAACGGTCCGGCTGGAGGGGTCGGAGGAAGGGACAATTTCCACCACCCGCCCTCGCATCTCCCGGTCCTTGGCGTCGATTCGGAATGGAAGGACCTCGCTGAGGTGAACGCGGTCCATGAGTTCCTCGGGGACGCTGGCTTCGAGCCACAACCGGCCCTGTTCGTACATCGTGAGCAGGGGTTTTCCTGGAGCGGCCAGGTCGCCGGCGTTCGCCAGCTTGTCCACCACCACCCCGGTGAAAGGGCTGCGGATCACAGCGTACGACAGACTTACTTCAGCTTCGCGTTCCGCCTGTTGCAGCCGATGCAGGTTAGCTTCAGCGGTTTTCAGGTTGGTTTGGGTGTGCTCGAAATCGTAAGGCGTGATGACCTGCTGGTCGAAGAGGGGCTTATCGCGTTTGTAGTCCGATTGAGCCTGCTCTAGCGTCGCCTCGGCGCTGCGCACGGCATCCTGCGCCTGTTCGAGCCGGTGGCGGAGGTCCCGGTCGTCCAACACCACAAGGGTTTCTCCGGTGGTGACCCGCTCGCCGGCGGTTGCGCGCATTTCGATGATATTCGCAACCACGCGGGAAGCTACCGCGGCGAGTTGTTCGGCCTGGACGGTTCCCACAGCCTCGATCACGGAAGGGACTGTCTGCATCGCGACCTGCTGCGTAGTCAGGCCCGCCGCCGGCTCTGCCGGCACGGGCTGCTTGCCGGCCTGGATCACCCCATGGCGGAATGTGCCGAGAATCCACAACATAAGGACAACGATTGTCGCGGCCGAAAGTGCCACGCGGAGCACGGTCGAAAGCCTCTTGCGGCGCGTACGCTTCGCTGCCTGAGACTTCACATCTTCAGAAGTCATAAGTTCTCTCCCTAGGTGAATGCAGCCATCACGGGGCCGGACTGATGCTCTCCACAAGCTGACGGCCCTGCTTTGGCATGTCCTGCGACGCGTCGAAGACCGGCCTGGCTTCGCCGATCACCCTTGCACCGGGGGAAGCGCCACGGCATGCAAAGTCTCCATGATCCTCGCCGCAACGATGCCCTGCATCCTGGCTTTCTTCGTCATCGCCTGGATGCAAGCGGAGCTGCCGGCGGCGGGCGCCGAAGCCAACTGCGCCGCGTTCTCAACAGAGGGAGAGATGGCCCCATCATCTTCCGCACGTTGCCGAAGATTTCGTCAATTGTGGGGTTCTGAGGGTGGTCCATGCTCTGTTCCTTTGGTCTTTGTGTGGTCCTGTCCACGTCCGCAGATCGGCGCGGCCCAGGGCATCACTGGCCAAGGCGTCCACAAGAAAGGGTCGGATCTGCTTGATAAGCGGATGTTTCTCGTTTAGGTTATAGTTCACCCGCATCCCGTCCCGCCGGCTCTCGACGAGCCCGCAGTTGCGCAGGTAGGCGAGATGGCGGGACAGGAGCGGTTGGGAAAGCTTGAGAATCCTCTCCATTTCACAGACGCAGAACGTCGATCGCAACAGCAGGTTCGTGATGCGCAGTCGCGTCGGATCTGCCAGCGCTTTGAATGCAGTTGAGAGCTCCTTCATGATCTCTGCTTATACGGATGCCAGCATACACCAAAGGTGACAGGAAATATGACAGGTTCCGGATGCAGCGGGGCGTCCACCCGCAATTGGGGGGACTCGCTGTGGCAAAGATCGCTGGTCTCCCAAGCGCAGAACGTGATCGTAGTCGACCGCTGAACGGCGCCGCTCTCGAATCGGCCAGCCCCAAATATGACATCCCGCGGCGGACCTGTCAGGGTGGCGCTGGATTTTCACGGCGTCTGGCGGCGAGGGATTCAAGATCCGGCAGGAATCGACGGGAAGGGCCGCCGGCTGAAGTCTGTATCGCCGAGCCGGCGGCGGAGAACGAATTGCTCCGGCGCAAGGAGCACGAGAAGCCTTTTCTGCGGCGGAGGCCGAAGAAATGAGCCGTGCCCGGCTGGCCTTCCCAAGACCCCGGCGGGGAGCGGCCCTCGCGCTCAACAAGGCCGCACCCGCCGGACGAACGCGATCCGGAGGCCAATCGCGTTTAGAAAACGAATTTGCCGGTTAGCTGGACCCGGCGCGAGTAGTTCTGCACGCTTGTGACCTGCCCGAACGTCGAGGATGTCGGCTGCGTCACCGGCGCAGAGAAGTTCGGGTGGTTCAGTGCGTTTAGAAATTCAAAGCGGATCTGCAAATCTTTGCCTTCCGCTACCGAAGTGTTCTTCAATACCGAAAGGTCGAAGTTGTTGAGCGGATCTTGCCGGAGGCCGCCGAAGCGCAGGGGGAATGTGCGAAGCTGCCAGTTTGTATCGATCAGCTTCGACGAGTTCCCTTCGAAGCAGTTTGTTGTGACCGTCGAGGAGCACTTAGCCGCGTTGAACCACTGCTCCACGGTCTGTTCGCTGCCCGGCCGGCGTAGTGCCTTGATGTCGCCGAAGTACATGACGCCGCGGTTGGAACCAACCTGCCTCACGGGGTCCACCGTGCGATCAAACGTGATCGGAAATCCGCTCTGGTAGACATACATCCCCTGGAACTGCCAGCCGCTTATCACTTTCGATGCAAACGCGTTTACGTTCGCCCCGAACGGCTTGCCTTTTCCAAACGGCAGCTCGTAGATAGCGCTGATGCTGATATGATGCGGAACGTCCCAGTCGGAGATGGTCTCGATCGGCATCGGGTCGGTGGCGTTGAGGTACTCTACCGCCTGCATGAACTTCGAGAATGTGTAACTGCCAAGAATCGTAAGTCCTTTCGACATACGTTTCTGGAAGCTGGCTTGCAGCGAGTGATACCACGTGTATCCCTGGTTCGTCGTCATCATTATCGTCCCGAACTCTGGATACGGACGCACCAGCCGGCCCACCTGAATGGTGGAACTCGTGTTGAGTGTGCCGCCTTTGGGGATATTGTTCAGAAAGGGATTCGCGACGTTCGTTGTCATGCGCCCGATCGTGTTATCGACGCCGGGAACATTCGCCCGGAACGGGTAGCTGCTGATGAATCGAGCTGGCGTCGCATTGATGTCGCGGAAAATCTCGATGTCCGTACCGCGATTTCCGACATAAGCGATATCGGCGACGATCCCGCCGGGCAGCTCGTGCTGGAAGCCGAATTGCCAGCGCTGCTCGTACGAGGTCTTCGGATACTGGTTGAAAGGCCGCAGGCTCTGATTGAGGAACGTCTCTCCGCCGGCGCTCGACCCGGTAGGAGGCGTCGTTCCGTTCGGGAACGGATCGAGCATGGAATTCGGGAATGTCAGTCCGCCGTCGTTCGTCGGTGTGAAGTCGGTGTTCTGCGAGAATCCAGCTTGAACGACGTCGCCCCGGCGCTGGCCAAGGAATCCGAAGAAGATTCCATATCCGCCGCGGACGACGGTCTTCTCACGGAGTTGATACGCGAAGCCGAAACGCGGCATGAAATGCTTCTTGCTGGTGTGATAGAGCCCGCGATTGCTGTCGCTCGCGAATTGGTAGCCGCCCCGCACGTGAAAATCGGCCGGTGACAGCTCCGGGATCGGGTTGGCGGCGTAGGCTGCCTGGACGGCCGCCTCGCTGGGCTGCACGAAATTCGGATCGAAGCCGGTTACGCTTCGGTTATAGCGTTCCGTCATCGGTCCTTCATATTCCCACCGCATGCCCAGGTTCAGCGTCAGGCGGGGCGTCACTTTCCAGTCGTCCTGAACGAACAGGCCCCAGGTTGGGGACTGTTCAGCGTAACTTGCCTGCTGCGTGATGGTGCCGGAGGTCGGGAGGTCCAGCATCATGGCAGCCAGCGAAAGCCCCATCGGCGGATTCGGAGCGGCTGACGAACCGGTGTTCGTTTTCTTTGTGAACGTTCCGTCATATGTCAGCCGCAGGACGCCGTCGTTTCCGAAGAACGTCTGGTTCTCGCGGTAAACCCGAAGTTCGAGACCCGTCTTGAGGGAGTGGGAACCCCACTGTTTGGTCAGCGTCGTGGAAAACCCATGGGTGTCGCACGGCCGCCAGAAATCCGAGTGTGCTGTGCCGAAGTACCCGCTCAGATTTATCCCCGGAAAACGGGATTCCTGAAGTGCGTTGACCTGGTCCTGGAACTTCTGCGAGAAGCCCAGACTGGTGAGGTCGAATCCGTAGTTCCCCGGGTTGGAGTTGGACGTGCGCACGAAGCGGTTGTAGCCGTAGCGGACATTCAGCAGCGTGGTCGGAGACAGAGTCAGCACATGATCGATGGTCGCCTGGTTTGACAAAAACTTGAACCACTCGCCTGTGGCGATGCTGCCCAGGTAATTGTTGTAGTTGCTGGTGCGGTTATAGAAGCTATATCTGAGAAACAGCCGCTGGTTGTCGCCGATGTTCTGATCGCCGCGGAATGTGTGAGTGTAATATGTCACCGGCTCCAGCAGACCGACATCATAGTGGTTCATCTGACCGTTTGGTGATCCTGTACTGGCGCTCACCGGCCCCGAGTAAGTAGATTTGCTTCCGCCCGGGTAGTACTGGCGAACCTGTTTTGCGAAGTTCGATATCCGCGCGGGTGGAATGATATTATCCGCAAAAGGTGCGCGGGTTACCGTGGTCCCGCTGACAGTGCCGTTGAACGGATCGTATATCTGGTAATTTCCGCTTATCGCCAGCAGCCCCGAGAAGTCGCCGTTCCACTGCTCGTCGGTCGGAACTGCGCAGGTGCTGCCGCAGTTGTTACGCGGGCGCGCTTCGTGAATACCCTCGTAGCCCCACATGAAGAACGTTTTGTTCTTTCCGTTGTAGAGCTTGGGTATGTACACCGGACCGCCGATATTGGCGCCCCAACGGTTGTAAGTGTAATCGGGTTTTGGCTTACCCTGCCGGTTGTTGAACCAGTCGTTGGCGGTGAGCGAAGGCGTCCACTTGGCGTAGTAGGCCGCTCCGTGAAGGTCGTTCGTGCCGGATTTTATGGCGATGTTGATCACGCCTCCTTCGGTGTTGCCGAACTGGGCGTCGAAGGTGGCCGTCTGCACACGGAATTCCTGCACGATGTCGGCCGGCGGCACATAGGAGGAGATCACCTCCTGCTCGTTCGCTGTGGCCGTGCTCGGAACTCCGTCAATCGTGATATCGCTGCGATTTGTCCGTACGCCGTTCATGGCGTATCCGGCTATGTGGGTTGGCTCGAACGGCCGGTTAAGGGTCGCTGCGCCGGCGTTGAAAGTAACGCCCGCGGCCAGGCCTACGAGCGCGAACGGCTGGCCATGAGCTATGGGCAGTTCATTCACGCGCCGCGGGTCTATGACCTGGCCGGAGGATGCTGAAGCTGTGCTCAGCAGAGGCACTTCGCCCGTGACCGTAATGCTCTCGCCGGTGGCTCCGATCTCCAGAGTGATATTCACCTCGAGCCGCTCGTTGACTCGGAGTTCCACATCATCTCTCACGTATGTCTTGAAGCCGGGCGAGGAGACCGTTATCCTGTACATGCCGGGGATCAGTAGCGCGGCAAGATAACTTCCCGCCGAGTTGGTCTGCAACGACAGCTCCGTGCCCATCGCTTTGTTCATAACCTGCACGGAAGCTCCCGGGATCACCGCCCCGGACGGGTCCGAAACCCGTCCGATTATGGTGCCGCGAGCCTCCTGTGCATGCAACTGGCCCGGCCACGTGGCCACCACTGCCGCCGAGGCCAGCAGGACTGCCGCTAAGCTGCTTTTCATTCGGAATTGCATGATTCGCTCCCAGGAGTTCATCTGTCCTTTACCTGTACTGTCGTGGAGGGTTTGACTGCCACAGACCCCGAAGCAGCCACTGAATCGCGCGGTGCGGCTCCCATTCCGCCCGCCATTGTTGCCACCAACCGCACCGGTCCGAGCAATCCGGCCGGCAGCGGCTGAAGATCGTCCATGTCTTGCGGCTCGAACCTGTTTCCGTAGATACGCACCAGAGGTCCGTAGTCCGGAGGCGGGCTGCCCGCAAGGCGATTGATAGCGAGGTTGCCGGCGATAATCTTGACGAAGTTTTCGCCCGGGCGGGCAAAAGCCGTGATGTCCACCGAATACGGCGGGCGCCACACGCAGCCCGCCCGTTCGCCGTTTACGTAAACCACTGCGGCCTCGCGCACCGGTGAATCCAGCCACGCCTGCATCCCTTTCCGGATGCTTGGCGCCTCGGGAACCGGCGTGCCCTCGCCGAAATCGAGCAGGAGGCGTGTGCCCGGACGCAGTTGCCGCTTCTGGACGGAAATCGTCCGGGTATAGGTGGCCCGGCCAGAATAGAAACGGGTTTCGGCGTCTTCGGTCCAGGAGCGCAGCGCGTGGAAGTACGCGGAACGGCCGGTGCCTTCAAAGGCGACCGTCCAGCCCCCGCTAACATCCTGAATCTCCTCTCTCCGGCCGGGCGACGGTCTGGCGCGCTCTGGGATCTTTGCGGAAAATACCAGCACCCGAGAACCATAAGCCTCCAGTTCGAGCGAGACCGTAACGCCATCGCTTCGCCGCTCCACAGCCGCGGGTTCTATTTGACCGGTGAACGGATCCCACCATTCCGGCTCGAGCCCTGTGACCCGGAACGTCGCCAGCGTGCGCCGTTTGCAGTTACCCGTGTTGGCCAGAAAATAGACATCGGCTGTGCCGGTGCTGCGGTGAACGAAGCCGATCTCCGGAACGGGCGGAGAAAGCGCAACGTCGGGGCGAAGGCGTCCGGTAAGAGCGCCGGCGAGTCCGGCGCCTCCACCCTCGACAAGCTGCGCCGGCGGCTTTTGGCCGCCGAAGAGACGCTCTGAAATAGCTCGGATCTCGGCCGTTTGCGCATCCGCATCGCGAAATCCCGGAGCCAGAGAAGGAACGCGGTTCACTGCCGCCAGGATTCCGCCCCCGCGCGCGAAGGCCTCCAGTTTGCGGTAGGCCTCAAGCGGAATTCTCTCAACGTCCGGAAGAACGACAACCCGGTACCGGCCGTCGCCCGCAACCAGCGTGCCCGCATCGGCCTTTGCAGACTCAGCCAGCAGGACGTCGTCTATGAAATCGAAGCCGAATCCCGCATCGAGAATCTGCGGGATCACCGTCGTAGCGTCGAAGTTCTTTTCGAACGTATCGCTCAGGGAAATGTCGCCGAGCCGGAAAGATGCGCGGGCATCCGCCGTAGGGAGGTAAACGGCTACATCATTTACCTGCCGGCCCTGGCGCATCAGGTAACTCAGGCGCTGGCAATACAACATCAGCTCCGGCATTACCATCCACCACGGATTGTGCTCGTTCAATGCCGCTGCGGCGTAGAATCTCCAACCGGGTTCGCCTGCCGCCTGCGGCGAGTACGGCCAGCCGTGTCCTACAAGTTGGTTAAGACCCTGAAGAAAATGCCGGTCGGCTTCCGCCTTGACATCTAGTGGAGTCGCACGGAAAGCGGGTGAATGCAGCCACGTCCACGTTTCAGACGAGACAACCGGCCGGCCCAATAAGTGCGCCGCCGAGGCGGCCCAGCGCGAAGGTGTGAACCGCCTCCAGAAAGACCCTTCGCCTTCCGGAAGATCAACTCTCATGTAGCTTGAGAGCGCGAGCGGTGGTATCCCATATGCCTGCGCCCGGAGCCGCGTTCCGTGTTCGTGCGCCCAGTCCTGAAGTGGCGCCAGAAACCGGCTCTCGGCCAACTCGGTCAGCGTGAGCGCCCAATCGTGCCGGATGCCGCCCGGGTTCGGCCCGGTATCGGACACGAGCGCCGGCAAATACGGCCGCAGATCGTACCCGCGCCGCTTCCGGAACTCCTCCAGCAGCGTGCCGGTCCAGTTCGAACCATAAACCTCCAGGCTGTCGCAGAACACTGAGTATGGCGGGCTGTCGCCGAGCGCTTTCAGTAGTGGCTCTCCTGTGACCGTCAGGTAGTGATCGAGGGCGGCCCGGTCGTAATGGTCCAGCACCGGACCCTCGGCCCCTACCGCAGCCCGTTTTACTAACATGCCGGTCCGGCCCGCGATGAAAAAGAGTACCGCAGTCCCGTCTTCGGCGGCCAGCGGGAGGGTTACAGTGTGCCCGTTAACATGTGAAATCTCGATTATGCTCGCGTCCGGTCTTCTTACAAAAATGCCGATCAACCGCTCGCCCGCTTTCATCTCCGGAACCGCGATCTCACGCGCGCCGGGCGGCGGCAGCACTCGTTGGCAACGCAACCGGCTCGCAGCGAAGCGTTCGGGTATGGCGGCTCCTCCGAACGGCCAACCGCTGCCCAGGGTCAGATCCACTCGCAATCCCAAGAGCCGGGCTTTGTTCGCAGCCGCCGCCAGCGCCTCCAGAAATTCAGGCGAAAGGTAAGGGAGATTGCGCAGCCCGCGTGCGCTGTCGTCTGGCGATAGCGGATATACCGGCTGGATCTCTACACCGCCGATGCCTGCTTCGGCCATCAGCTCCAACTCGCGCTCCAGCTCACGCTTTGTAACTGCGGGACCGAACCACCACCACCGCATCATGGGCTTGGTTTCCGGCGGCGGCTGTACAAATTCCGCTTTAAGTTGTTGCAAATCCGTGCGCCTAAACGGTTGCGCAAACGCCGCAATAGCGGCGGCTCCGACTATGACCAGGCACTTTGCGCGACAGGTGCGCCGGTTCTCCATGGGCCGGCAAAAGGCGCCGGGCTGCTGCGCCTTCCCTCCGCGCTAGAAGATCTGTCATAGGCGCGTATTTCACAATGCGTGGGGATTGAAATCTTTCTAAGAAGAATCTAAACTCATCTAGCTCGTTGAAACAGAGGCTGATCTACACCTTCGGAGCGTTTCGGCTGGACGCGACCGCAAAGGTCCTCCTGCGCGACGAGGAGCCTGTGCGGCTAACGCGAAAAGCTATCGAAACCCTTCTCGCCCTCGTCGAGAACTGCGGTGTCGTCCTCACAAAAGAAGAACTTATGCACACGGTCTGGCCGGACCGGGTCGTGGACGAGGCAAATCTCGCTCAAAACATAGCCGTTATTCGCAAGGCTCTCGGTGTCGAGCACGGAGCGCCGGGATGCATAGAGACCTTCCCCGGACGGGGTTACCGCATTATCGGTCCCGTTACAGTTACGGCCGCCCCTCATGAAACCCCGGCATACCCGGCTGCGCCGTTACCACCACGCCGGTTTCCGCCAAGAGCAGCTCTTGCTGCCGGCGCGGGCGTGGTTGCAGCAGCAGCGGCCTTGGTGTGGTTGCTCGCTCCTGCCAAGGTGGACTCTTCGGCCGAAGAGTTGCGCCGCGCGCCCGTGACTCGTATGGCCGGCAAGGAAGATCAGCCGGCAGTCTCCCCGGACGGCAAGGCTGTCGCGTTCGTGTGGGAGCGCACGGAGGGGGCCGCAGGGATCTGGGTCCAGGAGTCCGGCCGTGATTCGCCCCGCCAGATCAGCGCCGAGGACGGCGTCTACAGCAGCCCGGCTTGGTCCCCCGACGGCCGTCGCTTGGCGTATATGCGGTTCCGGCATTCGACGGGAGCGCTGCTCGTCCGTTCGCTGGAAATTGGCGAGGAGAGGGAGATTGCAAGTGTTTTCTATACGAGGTACGGCTTGCCCTGCCGTCATTTGGACTGGTCGCCCGACGGCAGATATCTCGTAATAGACGACGCCGCCGCGCCGCGCCAGGCGCTCGGCATTTATCTGGTCTCACTCGAAACCGGCGAGAAGAAGCAACTGACGCACCCGCCCAGTGACGAGATTATCGGAGATGTCGACCCCCGATTCTCCCCCGACGGCACGACCGTCTCGTTCATACGGGCATTCCACAGAACGCGCCTCGACCTGTTCGCGGTGGCGCGGCTGGGAGGCGCGCCGTTGCAGCTCACCTCCGACGGCAAGCAGATTACCAGTCAGGACTGGAGCTCGGACGGGAAGAGGCTCATATTCAGCTCCGACCGCAGCGGCGAGTTCAGGCTGTGGGTGCTGGACTACGTTCCAGCCAAAGGTGCTTCCACTCCGCGGCGGCTTCCCATCTATGCCGACTTCCCGCTCCAGGTGGCGCTGTCCCGGCACGCGCCGGTGCTCGTTTACTCGGTCCTGCAACAGGATCGCAATATCTGGCGCCTCGACCTCGCCGCCAAGGCGGATGCGCCCGGGCGGTGGGAACGCGTGGTGGCGTCGTCCGGGCAGGACGCCTCTCCGCAGTATTCGCCCCAGGGAGACAAGATCAGCTTTCGATCCGACCGCTCCGGCGAGGAACAACTCTGGGTCGCCGCCAGCGACGGGAGCGACCCCGTCCAGATCACGCAGGGCACTCTAAACCCGTCCGTGCCCAGGTGGTCGCCGGATGGCCGCGCAATCGTCTTCAACAATGCCAAGACCCGGGAGATCTCCGTGGCCCGGCTCGGCGCCGACGGCGGCTGGAGTGTCAGCCCTCTCAAGATCATCGGCGTTCACCCTGTGTTTTCCAGAGATGGGCTGTGGATCTTCGCAGCGACCGACTCGATCATACGCGTGCCCGCGCACGGCGGTCCGGTTTCGGAAGTCGCGAAAATCCGAGGCATCTCCCTTGACCTTTCGCCCGACGGCCGCTACCTCTACTTCGTGCGCGAACCTTCCGGAACCCAGTTGTGGCGGCTTGAAACCGCTACGGGCCGGACCGAGAAGGTGCTGGACGGGCTGGTGCCGTTCTGCTCCAGTTGCTGGGCGCTGGGCTCGGGCGGCATCTACTATCTCGGTGCGGAGGACGATTCGCTCGAGAAGCAGGCACTCCGTTTTCGCGACCTGAACACCGGCCGCGACCGCAAAATCATCGAATATCCCGAGCCGCTCTCGCCCATCGGCAGCGGCCCGTTCTCGCTTTCGCCGGACGGGCGGTATCTGCTATGCGTACGCCTCGACCCCTCGAACGCCGACATATTCCGTGTCGAACCGTTCAGGTGACCGGGGCAGGCGTTCAGATCTCGTGTATCACCTCGAACCCGCACATCCTGCCGAACCGCTCGACAGCCTGAACGTGATCGCCGTAGAAGATCACTCTGTGCAGGCCCGCCGTGTAATTGCGCAGCCATTTCCCCGCGTCTGCCACGCGCGTGCGGATCTGGGTGCGGCAGCCGCGGTCGCTGTCGAGCGCGCCGGTTACTTCTGCCGTCGAGACCAGGAACCGCTTCGGTCCCGTGAACCGGCCCACCGTGATCGTCTCTTCCGAAGGCATGAACACCTGAACCACCGCGCCCTCGGCTGTTTCCAGGTGATGCCGTATCGCGTACGGAGACGCCGGGCCGTTGATGCCCTTCATCCTCGTCGCCGCGACGCAGTGGGCGTGTATAACCTCGTTGCGGCTGAGGTCGAACACCGGGTCGGAGACGAACCCCGGCATGCCGGTGTAGGATGTCACCAGCATCTGAGTCATCGTCGACGCGAGGTCCCCCTCGCAGACGCCGTAAAGCCCAATGTCGTTGAATTTCGACCACGCGATGCACGGATACCCGGGCAGCGTGTTCGCTGCGAGCGTGCCGAAGCAGTCGATGGTGAGCGCGTTCGCCCTTTCCCGCCGCAGCATCTCTTTCAGCGCGAGGTAGAAACGCACGCCGTCCAGGATCTCCTTTGGAGACGGCTCCACCACGCGCAGCGCGCCCTTGACGAACGCGGCCGCTTCCTTCCGTGCGGCCTGTTCGTCGGCCGCGTTGAACGCGTCGCGAAATTCGGGGCCGGTGATGAGCTTGAATGAAGTCCCGAAGTGCGTCGAGAACGCATCCATCTGCTCCTGCCGGCCTGCGGGAGTCGCCGCTCCCACCAGCACCTTGCTCTTGCGCAGGTGCCGCACCGTGCGGAACGCGCGCATGTAGGGGTCGAGGTCTCCGTAGCTCGAACTCGCGACTATGTCGATCTTTTTCCCGCTCTTCTGCATTCCGGCGACTTCCGCCCAGGAATGCCCGGCGTACGGGCGCGAGAAGTACACGGCCGGCACTGTGAGCCCGTCGACCAGTTCGCGCAAACCAGCCATCGGCTGCGTGAGAGGGATGATGAGGACGCCGTCAATATCGCCCGCCTTCGCGAGCCAGGGGCGAACCTCTTCGCCTCTGCGGATTACTTCGCCTCCGGTGAACCGGACATTCTGTGCGTGGGCGCGCGCAACCCCCGCGAGTTCAGCTTCGATGGCGGCAACTTCTCTTGCAACGTCGAGCTTCGGATTGGGCCAATGAATCAGTTCGGAGGCGAGATAGATCCTGGCGACGTTTGCGGGTTCGTTCCACGGTTCCGATGTCAGTTCCGGTTCCTGTGCCGGTCCGGCAAGCGGCAGGGAACACATTGAAAGCGCAAATTCACGGCGGCTGAGAGGCATAGACGAGATTTACGCCTTTCGCGCGTGCTGCGTCAACGGAAGAGGCTCACTGCTGCTGTCCAAAATGCAGCTTTTCGGTGCGCGGCCGGCGAGGTACTCCTTCGTGTGCCATATACCGGCTAGCTGAACATCGCGAGTCAAACAGCAAGGCCCATACGGAGATACCGCATTGCGCCTCGGTAGGTGAACGCCGGCCCCGAGGATGATTCACCAGTCGGACGGGTTTCGCGGGCGGGCCGAACTGCCGCAGGAATCATTCGGCGCGGCTGCTGTTTGACCCTCCACGGCCCCTAAGGCCTGTTGGCGCGGTTTGCCGGTCCGTAATCCGCCGGTTTATTCTCTGTTCATCCCGCTGCGGTCTGTTCCGCGCCGCTTCTCAGGCGCCGGAGCATCTCGTAGCACACACGAGCGTTGTGGTACGGGCATTTCCACGGTCCGGCAAGACACGCATCTTTATCTTCGTGCTCGGCAAACGGCCTGCCTTCCGGACTCAGTTTCGCGTGCCACTCGCCATGCGTCTTGTTCACGACGTGTGACTCGATGTAATCCCAAGCGCGCTCGGATTGCTCGCGAAACTTCACGTCGCCGGTCAGTTGGTATGCGTTATAGAAGCCCACGACGGATTCCGCCTGCGCCCACCAGTGCTTGTTAGGGTCGACGAGGCGGCCGGTGGAGTCGGCTTCGTAGAAGATGCTGCCGTCCTTGTCGCGGCCCTCGGCGTATACCGCTTCGGCCATCTTGATTGCGAGCGTGCGCGCGCGCTCGATGAGCGCGGAGTCGCCGGCGGCTCCGGCGGCTTCCACCAGCAGCCAGCTTCCTTCGATGTCGTGACCGAAGGAGACGTGGCCGGAAATCGAATTCCATTCGTCATCGAAGAAGAGCTTGAAATGGCCGGTGCGCGGGTCGATGATGTGGTCCATCGTGACCTCGATCAACTCGGCTTGGCTGGCGCGCAGGCCGGGATCGTTCCAGGCGCGCAGCAGGTTGGTGTAGCCCTCCATGATGTGAAGGTGCGTGTTCATGGATTTGGGGCAGTTGAGGTCCTTCTCGCTCAGCCGCATGTCTCCGAGCGCCCCCCAGTCGCGCGCGCGGGCTTCGACATAGCCCTTGTGCGCCGGGTCGTAGCTGTACTTCTCGATGAGCGCGTATAACTGCTTTGCGTAGTCGAGCGCCTCGGTATCTCCGGTTGCGCGGAAGTACTCGGAGAGCGCGTAGGCGGCGAATGCCTGCGCGTAGATCTGCTTGCGGTCGGAAACGGGATTGCCTTTGAAATCGAGGGTCCAGAAAACGCCGCCGTGCTCGCGGTCCCAGAACTTGTCGACTATATAGTGGTACGCCCAGTCTGCCGTTTCACGGTACTGCGGGCCGATGAGGCGGGCGGCCGCCGCGAACGTCCACAGTATGCGAGTGTTGACGACGGAGGTGCGCGGAGCGTCGCGATCCACGCGCATATCGGGGCTGATGTAGCCGAAAAACCCGCCGTTTTCTCGATCGGCGGCGTGCTTCATCCAGAACGGGAGGATGTTGCCCGTCAGCTCGCGTTCGAACCGCGCGGCCCAGCTTTCGTTTGACTGCATGGCGGTGCTCCTATGGACGGCTGCCCGCCGCGAGGTTTTTCTCGATCAGAGCCAGCCTCTGCTGGACGCACGCGGCGCTGCGCAGCGCGTCTGGCGGAGTGTTCAGCACGTAATCGAGCAGACGCTCGACGGTGGTCTTGGCCGCGTAAGTGCGCGTGTCCGAGCCGCCGTAATAGATGAGCACCTCGTTGCCGCGGCGTACCCAACCGTTTGAGAAAACCACGTCCGAAACGTCGCCCACGCGCTCCTCGCCGCGCGGCGCGAGGAAATAGCCGCCCGGGTGCGCTATCACCTTGGCCGGGTGGTTCAGATCGCAGAGGAAGCAGTACAGGACATAGCGCAGGCCGGCCGCGTTTGCACGGACACCGTGCGCGAGATGCAACCAGCCCTTATCCGTCTTGATGGGCGCGGGACCGAGCCCGTTCTTCACCTCGTTTATCGTGTGGTACTCGCGGCGCTCGATGATGGTTTCCTCTTTGATGACTGCGTGCGTGATGTCGGGCGCGAGTCCGAAGCCGATGCCGCCGCCGCTGCCGGCTTCGATGAAACTGTCCTGCGGGCGCGTGTAGAAAGCGTACTGGCCGTTGACGAACTCGGGGTGCAGCACGCAGTTGCGCTGCTGCGCGGAGGGCGTGCGGAGGTCGTCGAGCCGTTCCCATTTCACCAGGTCGTGCGTGCGCGCGATGCCGCACTGCGCGACGGCGCTGGAAAGGTCGCCCGGAGGCGCGTTGGGGTCCTTGCGCTCGGCGCAAAAGAGGCCGTAAATCCACCCGTCCTCGTGCGCCGTGAGGCGCATGTCATAGACGTTCGTTTCGGGCTCGGCCCCTTCGGGCATGACCACGGGGCGGTCCCAGAAGCGGAAGTTGTCGACACCGGACTCGCTCTCGGCGACGGCGAAAAACGACTTGCGGTCGTTGCCTTCTACGCGCGCCATCAGCACGACTTTGCCATTCCACTCCATCGCGCCGGCGTTGAACACGGCGTTGACGCCGAGGCGCTCCATGAGGAACGGATTCGATGCATAGTCGAAGTCGTAGCGCCAGAACAGCGGCGTGTGCGCCGCGGTTAGCACGGGATACCGGAAGCGTTGGAACCAGCCGTTCACCGTGGGCTGGATTTCGTTGGGGCGCGTGATGAGTCTCTCGTGTTCCGCGTACAAGCGCCGCCGCTCGGCATCGAATTCCGCTTTGGTCATCTCGTCTCCGTATTTTGGGGAATCGCCACTTATGATACATGGCGGGGTTCCCCGGGCGCTTGGGAAGGGCCTTCTTGTACAATGGTGCGCGCAACTCTTACCGCGTTCGATTGGATGGTGCGCTATGAGATTTCTGCTCGTCCTCAGCCTGTCCGCCGCCGCCCTGGCGGCCGATGGCGTTACTACGTATATCAAAGTCGATCAGGCCGGCTACCGGACGGACGCCCCCAAGGTGGCGATGGTGGCGGCCAAGTCCCCGGCGGCGGACTTCACGGTGCGTGATGCCGCGACTGGCAAGGTGATGTTCAGCGGCAAGCTCGGCCCCGCGGTGAACGAGCCCGATTCGGGCGACCGCCCTCAGGTGGCGGATTTTACTAAGCTGACGCGCAGTGGTTCTTACTTCATCGAGGTGCCGGGCGTGGGGCGCAGTTGGAAGTTCTCCATCGCGCCGGACGTCTATGCACGCCCGTTCTATCTGGCGATGAGGGCGTTCTACGGACAGCGCTGCGGAACGGCGGTTGACCTGGGCCCCGAATTTCCGGGCTACTCCTATCCGCCTTGCCATCTCAAGGGCGGTTGGCATGAGTCGTCGGGAAAAACTGGACCGCGCGAGTCCACCAAGGGCTGGCATGATGCCGGCGATTACGGCCGTTATGTTGTGAACTCCGGCATTACGACGGGCACTCTCCTGTGGGCGTGGGAACTGTTTGGCGACCGCATCAAGAACGTCAACCTGAATATTCCGGAGTCGAACAACAGCACGCCGGATTTTCTCGACGAGATCCGGTGGAACCTCGAGTGGATGCTCACCATGCAGGACACCGACGGGGGCGTATGGCAGAAGCAGACCACGGAGAAGTTCTCCGGATTCGTCATGCCGGATAAGGATGACCAGCCGAGCCTGGTGATCGGCGCCGGCAAGCCGCCGTACAAGAGTTCCTGCGCGACGGCCGATTTTGCTTCCGTCATGGCGATCGCCGGGCGTGTTTACAAGCCATACGATGCGGACTTCGCCGGTAAGGCGCTCGGCGCGGCGCGCAAAGCGTGGGCGTGGGTGGAGCAGAACCCGAACGTTCTGTTCAACAACCCGCCGGGCGTTAACACCGGCGCATATGGCGATTCCGACTGCTCCGACGAGCGGCTGTGGGCGGCGGCCGAACTGTGGCGCACCACGCGCGAGGGCGGTTTCGAGAAGTACTTCCTCGCCAATTACGCTCCGTTCAGCAAGGAACTAGGCGAAGCTGGCGCTCCCGGTGAGGGCTGGGCGCACGTGGGCTCGATGGGACTGTGGACGTACGTGCTCGGCGGCGGTAAGGACGCGGGGGCTGTTGCGGCGATCACGAAGGATTCCCTCACGGCGGCGGACTCCATCGTGGCGCGCGCGAAGGCGCACGGGTACCACATCGCTATGCGGACGCAGGATTACGTGTGGGGCTCGAACGGTGTTGCGGCTAACTATGCCATGCAGTTGATGGTGACGAACGCCATCAGGCGCAACCCGGCGTATGTGAACACGGCGCTGGACAACCTCCACTACCTGCTCGGAAGAAACACGTTCTCGCTGTCCTGGGTGACGCGGGTGGGCGAAAATCCCTATCGCCACCCTCACCACCGGCCGAGCGGCGCGGATAATAACGCCGAGCCGTGGCCGGGTATGCTCTCGGGCGGGCCTAACAAGAACCGGCAGGACCAGATGCTTCAGGCCCTGCCCAAAGATACCCCGCCGGCGCGGGTCTACGTGGACGACCAGGCATCCTACGGCTCGAACGAGATGGCCATTAACTGGAACGCGCCGCTGGTGTTCGTGCTGGCGGGCGCGCTGCCGGGGAAATAACACAGCATGTACATACCGGCCCCTGAACGTTACGACATAATGAAATACCGCCGTTCGGGACAGAGCGGGCTTTTGCTGCCCGCCGTTTCGCTCGGCTTGTGGCACAACTTCGGCGGGGTGGACGCATTCGAGAACGGCCGCGCCATGCTCAGGCGCGCCTTTGATCTGGGCATCACGCATTTCGACCTGGCGAACAACTATGGTCCGCCTCCCGGCTCGGCCGAGACGACGCTGGGCCGCGCTCTGCGAGCGGATTTCGCGGCGCACCGCGATGAGCTGATCATCTCCACCAAGGCGGGCTACGATATGTGGCCCGGGCCTTACGGGAACTGGGGCTCCCGCAAGTATCTGCTGGCGAGCCTCGACCAGAGCCTGAAGCGTTTGGGCCTGGATTACGTCGATATCTTCTATTCGCACAGGCCGGACCCCCAGACGCCGGTGGGCGAAACGATGGGCGCCCTCGACCAGGCAGTGCGGTCCGGCAAAGCGCTCTACGCCGGCATCTCGAATTACGATGCAACGCAAACCCGCCAGGCTCTGGACGCCCTCCGCGCGATGGGTACGCCTTGCGTCATCCACCAGATGAAGTACTCCATGTTCCACCGCGTGGCTGAAGACGGGCTTTTCGATGTGCTCGCGGAACAGGGCCTCGGCGCCATAGCGTTTTCGCCGCTCGCGCAGGGGTTGCTGACGAACCGGTACCTCGAAGGCGTTCCGGCGGGCTCGCGGGCGTCCAAGCCGTACAGCTTCCTTAAAGCCGGAGACATCGACGAGGCGCGGCTGGCCAAGGTGCGGGCGCTTTCGGAGATCGCGCAGGCGCGCGGGCAGAGCATCGCTCAAATGGCGGTTGCCTGGGTGCTGAGAAAGCCGGTGATGACGAGCGCGCTGATCGGCGCAAGCTCGCCGCAGCAGATCGAGCAGATAGTTCAGGCCACGCATAACCTGGAATTCTCGGGCGAAGAACTGAGCAGCATCGACGAGATACTGGGAGTGCAATAGCTGCATTTGGGCGTTGCCGCCCTTACTGCGGATGGCGCAGGTGCGGTTACCCCCGCCCGGCGCAGGCCGAATTCTTCCGGATGCGGCGCGGGTTCCCCGGCATGGCGGCATCCGGCCGCAGACTGCTGGTCGATATCGGGAGACTGGCCGGGGGCACGGGGGACTTCACGCCGTCGGCCAGCCAGCAAGTCAGCAACAGGCCGAACACGGCGCTGCCCGCCGGCGGATCGGCCAGATCGTCGCGCTGCGGTGCCGGTAAGTGCTGCCGCCGATAGGTCTGAGCCAGTCGGGCGGCGAAAATGGAAAAGGTTCCAGGTGATCCACGGGCGGCGTTTCCCCCCGGCCGGCATGCAACGGCCTCGGGATGGGGACCGGTGCGTGGGCTTTGCCAGCACGCCGTCTGCTCCCCGCCTCCGCTTTTGGCGGCTGCGCTTCATCGCATCCGGCGCTGTGGCGCGCTTTCGCCGGTTGGGCCGGCCGCCTGCCGGGCTTCCGCTTGCTCCCCCGCCGTCGGCCCTTTCGGGCGTCCTGCGGGATCAGCGCTTGCGTCTGCCCTTTCGCTGCCGCGGCGGACCTGCCTCCTGGACCCGTTCGGCCGTGAACTCCACTCCTCGCGCGAGGCGCGGGGAGGATCACCGCTCACTGCCCGTTGCCCAAAATTCAGATCCGGCGCTTCCGGCGGCGTCTCCGCCACCGGAAAGCCCGCCTTGGTGAAACGGCCCTGGGCCTGTCACTCCGCGTTCGTGAACAGCAATGAATGCAGTATCACTCCGGCTTCAACGTTACAATGCCCGGCGCGTTCCGCCCGGCTCCACCGTTCCATGAACCTCCTGGAACCTTCGTTATAATGCACCGGGGATTTTCTATTGTCAAAAGAAAAAGGGCTGTCCCGCCATGCCTTCGACAACAAATTTCTGCCGGGCTTTCAGACTGTTAGCGATGCGCAACGTTGGAAAATGTGTGGATAAACCAGTGACGAGCGGTTTTGTTTCGAACTTGCGCGTGCGATGGGCGCCGGACCCGGGACGGCGCCGCCGAGGGCGTCCGTGCGCCGGATTTGGGATTACAACTCAGGCCGGTAATCACCCGAGCAGCTTTTTCAAGCCCTCCTCGTCGATTATCCCGATTCCCAATTGCTGGGCCTTCGCGAGTTTGGAACCGGGCTTGTCGCCGGCGACGACGTAATCCGTCGCCCTGCTGACAGAGCCGGTGACCTTCCCGCCGGCGGCTTCTATGCGCGCTGTGGCTTCCTCGCGGGTCCATGTCGGGAGTGTGCCGGTGAGCACGAATGTCTTGCCGGCGAGCCTTCCGGCTTTCTTGGGTGCGGCGTACTCGAACTGAAGCCCTGCGGCGCGGAGACGCTCCACGAGTTCGCGGTTGCGCTTCTCGCTGAAGAACTCGACGATGCTGCGCGCCACCTTCGGGCCGACCTCTCCGGCGAGCTGCAACTCTTCCTCGGTCGCGCGCGCGATCGCATCCAGGCTCCCGAACTGCTCGGCGAGAAACTGAGCCGTGCGCTCGCCGACGAACCGTATGCCGAGCGCGGCAAGAACGCGCGGAAGCGGCTGCCGCTTCGAGGCCTCGATGTTGTGCACCAGCTTTGTGGCGGACTTCTCGCCCATGCGCTCGAGGTTTATCAGTCGATCCACTGTGAGATCGTACAGGTCTGCAACGCTCGTCACCGCACCGCTGTCGACCAGTTGATCCACGAGCTTCTCGCCCATGCCGTCGATATCCATCACGCCCCGTGAGGCAAAGTGCAGAATGGACTCCTTCAACCGCGCTGGGCAGTTCGTATTTACGCAGCGCCGCGCGACCTCACCCTCCTCGCGGACCACTTTGCCGCCGCAAACCGGGCAGGTCTTCGGCATAACGAACGGGCGCCGGTGCGCCCCCTGTTTGACCACGCGGACGACTTTCGGAATCACGTCGCCGCTGCGCTCGATGAGTACTGTGTCGCCCATCTCGACGCCGAGCCGCGCTACTTCATCTTCGTTGTGCAGCGTGGCGCGGGAAACCGTGACGCCGCTGACCTCCACGGGCTTCAAGAGCGCAACAGGAGTGAGCGCGCCCGTGCGGCCGACGTTAACGTCTATCTTGTCTACAACGGTCTCGGCCTGCCGCGCGGCGTACTTGTATGCGATGGCCCAGCGCGGCGCCTTGGCGGTACGGCCGAGCTTGTTCCATTGCTCCACGTCGTTGATCTTGAGCACCACGCCGTCGATCTCGAACTTCAGACGCTCGCGCTTTTCCTCGTACTCGGCCGCGAAGGCGAGCGCCGCATCGATATCGCGGCACTCTCGCCAGTCGGGAACACGAAACCCCAGCTTCTCAAGCGTGCGCATGGTGTCGGCATGCCGCTTGAGGTATGTATGGCCGTTCACGAGAATGAAGTACGCGTAGTAATTCAGGCGGCGCGCGGCTGTGATGGCGGGGTCGAGTACGCGTATTGATCCCGCTGCGGCATTTCTGGGATTTGCGAACTGCGGCTGGCCGGCGCGCTCGCGTTCGGCGTTGAGTTTTTCGAACGCGTCGCGGTTCATCACCACTTCGCCGCGCATCTCGATTTCCGGAACGTCTGTTCTAATGCGGAGCGGCAGCGAGCGGATGGTGCGCGCGTTCTCCGTCACGTCCTCGCCGACTGTTCCGTCGCCGCGCGTAACAGCCTGCTCCAGCACGCCGTTGCGGTAAAACACCGCCATAGAAAGGCCATCCATCTTGAGTTCGGCGACGTAGCTATACGGCTCCGGACCGAGCCCCTGCCGCACGCGGCGGTCGAAGTCGCGCAGCTCGGCTTCGTTCAGGGCGTTGTCGAGGCTGAGCATGGGCGAACTGTGACGCACTTTGACGAAGCCTTCGCGCGGGCGGCCGCCGACGCGCTGCGTGGGGGAGTCCGGCGTCAACAATTCGGGATGAGCGGCTTCGAGATCGCTTAGCCGCCGCATTAGTGCGTCGTACTCGGCGTCGCTGATCTCGGGTTTATCGAGGACGTAGTAAAGGTACTCGTGCCGGCGTAGCTCCTCGCGGAGGCGCTCGATCTCGCGTTTTGGATCCGTCGCCATCGGGCTTATTATAAGAAGTCGGACGGGCCCCATCTGCATGGTCCGTTGAGAGGTTCTGCCATAGCAACCTACCGTTCGGCGACTCTTATCTACAACCCTTGCGCGGGACGGCTGCGTCATGCGCGTATCGACCTGGTCGGCCGCGTCGCGGACGCACTAAAGGCCGGTGGCCACCGGGTGACGCCGGTGCCCACGGAGTGTCCCGGCGACGCCGCCCGCATTGCGCGCGAGGCCGCAGCGGCGGGAACGGACCTGATACTCTCGCTCGGAGGCGACGGCACGCTAAACGATGTGCTGAACGGCATCGTGAACTCTGCGGTGCCGGTTGTGATGCTGCCGGCAGGGACGGCTAACGTGCTCACGCGCGAGGTCGGCCTGGGAACGAACCCGGTCCGCATCGCCGGCAGGCTTTCGACACTTGTGCCGCGCCGCGTGGCTGTGGGACTGCTGCACGCCGAAGGGGAGGCGCCGCGGCACTTCGCACTGATGGCGGGCGCGGGTTTCGACGCGCACATCGTCTACAACCTGAACGTGCCGCTGAAGGCGCGCATCGGTCAACTGGCGTACTGGGTGAGCGCATCGAAGGAAATCGTGCGGCGTCAGGACGAGTTCGTGGTTATCGTTGACGGCGTCCGCCGAACGTGCTCGTTCGCGCTCGCGAGCCGCGTGCGGCGGTACGCGGGTTGGATGACCATCGCGCGCGGTGCATCGCTGGCAGACAGCCGGTTTGAGGTGATGCTGTTTCAGGGCGCTTCCACGATCATCGACTACAGCCGGTATTTCGCGGCTGTCCTGATGAAGCGGATCCCGGTGAGCGGGATGCATGTGCTGCACGCCGGATCGGTCGCGTTCGAGCCCCCGGCCGGGACCGATGTGCACATCCAGGTGGACGGTGAGTATGCGGGCCGTCTGCCGGCGAGAATCGAGGTCGTGCCGGACGCGATGACGCTGCTTGTGCCGCCGGAATTCAAAGCGTAGCCGCCCGGCAGCGTCCCACGGCCCGCCAGACACCGCGGCAGCCTTCGTCTTTAGCAGACTTACTCCGGCACGGCGTACTGGCCCACGGCATTCGGGCGCACCTGGCGCGCGCGAGTCGCGGCATAGGACCTTCGTATCTCCTCTGGGAACGTGGCGATAAGCCGGTCGATGCGCGCCTGCATGTCGCGGACCACCTCGGGGTGCTCGGGCGCCACATCGTAGCTCTCGTCCGCATCGTTCTCGATGTCGTACAACTCGGGAGCTGAGAGCGGGTAGTTGTGCCGCCCACCCGGAGGCGCGGGACTGTACACGGCGGAGTTGTGCCGCGCTATATGCAGCTTCCAGCGCCCGCGGCGCGCGCACTGCACGTCCACGTCGTCGAAGTAGAGCAGCGCTTCGCGTTCGATGGAGTCCGTCTTGCCGGTTAGCAGCGGCCAGATATCTATGCCGTCGAGCGGCTTCTGAGGCAGCGGTGCGCCCGTAAGCCTGGCCACCGTCGGGAACACGTCCATTAGCGATGCGAGGCCGTGCGAGACGCGGCCGGCCGGAATGCGTCCCGGCATCCATCCGAGGAACGGAACGCGCATGCCCCCTTCGTAAGTGGTGCCCTTGCGGCCGCGCAGGCGCCCGGGCGAGCCCTGGTACCAGGGGCCGTTGTCGCTCGAGAACAGGAAGAGCGTGTTCTTCTCGGCGCCGATGCGCTTCAGCGCCGCAAGTACTTCGCCGGCGCTCCAGTCGATTTCGGAAACTACATCGCCATAGAGCCCAGCGTTGGACGTGTGCCGGAAACGCTCCGATACACCCAGAGGTATGTGAGGCATGGAGTGCGCGAAGTAGAGGAAAAACGGCGAGTCATTCGCACTCTCGATGAATTTCACGGCGCGCTCGGTGTATTTCTGCGTGAGCGTGTTCATGTCTGCGCGCGCTTCCACGATCTCGGTGTTGTGAAGCAGCACGGGCGGATCCATGTCGTTCGAGTAGGGTATGCCGAAATACTCGTCGAAGCCCCGGCTCGTGGGCAGATAATGCGGCAGATGGCCGAGGTGCCACTTGCCTACGCACATCGTCTTATAGTTGCGCTGTTTCAGCGCCTGCGCGATGGTGGTCTCGTCCTCGTTAAGGCCGGTCTTGTCGTAAGGGAATAGGACGCGGGGGACGCCGGTTCGCGTGGGATAACGGCCGGTCATGAGCGCGGCGCGCGAAGGGGAGCAAACCGGGTCGCCCGAGTAGCACTGCGTGAAGTGTACGCCCTCGGCTGCGATGCGGTCGAGATTCGGCGTGCGCAGAGCGGAGCCGTTGAAGCCCACGTCCCCATTGCCGAGGTCGTCGCAGAGCATGAGGATGACGTTTGGCGGGCGCGGCGGCGCCGCCGTGACTGGTGCGGCCAGCGTGCCTGCGGCCGCGGCGAGGAACTCCCGGCGATTCATGCGAGGACAGTTTACAGCATCTGCGTGAACGGCGCTCCATCGAATCGCACGGAAACAGCGTTCCCGGCAGAGGAGGCAGACGGAGGCGGCTTCGCCGGACCTGATGCTACCCACCCTTTGGAAGCGCGGCTTTTCGGGAAGCCCGAAGCCTCCTGCGGGCCGAGGACCTGCGCAAGAGTGCGGGCACGCACCAGGAAACGCGCGCCCGCCGATATGCGGAGAATTCGATTAATTGTCCACGCGAACCGTAACGGGCTGGGTCAAAGAAAACCGCAGGACGGTCTCCGCCGGAATGACCGCAGGATCGCCGCGCGTCGCCAGCACGGCGCCGCCCCCCGCGCCTCCGCCCGCAGCCGCGCCGATTGCAGCCCCCTTACCTCCTCCGGCGATGGCGCCTACGATCGCGCCGATGCCCGCTCCAATGCCTACCTTTGCCGCATCTTTCTTACGCGTGCTCTTGGCGGTCCGTGAGACGGTGTTGGTTGCAATGCGGGCGGACCGGCCGTCCACAGTGATCCCCGTTAACTCAATCGTAATGTGAGCTACCCCCTTAACTCGCCCGCCGGGATCGGAACCGGCCACACGGCCCCTTACCGGGGTACCCCTGGGGAGCACAACGCGGTCTCCGTCCTTTACCGCCGCCGCCAGCGAACCTTCGAACACGTCGCCCGCTTTCGCCGTCTTTGTGGAGAGCGTCGATGCGGTGCGGATGCTCAGCACCGTGCCTGCGTTAAGGGTGATGGTTTCCCATTCGGGCGGCGGCGCTGGTTCCACACTTGTCTCGGGTGTTGCAACCGGGGCCGGTTTGCCGGCGGGCGCCCCGGCTGGGGGTGCGCCCCCCTGTGAAGTCGTATCGGCCGGCTGCTCAGCCGCCGGCGTGCCCGCTTCGGCGGAAGACTGCGCCGCGGGGCGGCTGCCGCAACCTGTTAAGAACAGAGCGACAGATATTGCCAGCATGCTCCTCTTCATCTGAGTGGGCATGCGGAAAGTATATAACCTTAGTACGGTACTAGGCTGGTTTGGCTTCCTTGCCGTCCCACCGATATGCCCGCTCGTAACGTATGGCCAGAACGCCCAGCAGGAGCGGAAGCGTGGAGTAGAATCCGACTTCGATGTCTCCTACCGGTTTTTCGCGCGATTTGACGCAATCGAGGAAGTTGCGCGCGTGTGCCTGATCGGCCGGCTCGCCAACGTAGCGGAATCGCTCGTGGACGGCCTTGAACGGCTCCGGCAGGGGCTTCCAGTTCTTGTCGAACTTGATGATCGGCTTGTAGGTGAAGCTCGTGCGATTGACGTGCATCGAGCCGAGCGTGCCATAGAAGTAATTTCCCTGTATCTGGTACTCGGGGTTAGGCATCTCGCCGTTCATGAACGACATGACGAAGTCCGGGTATTGCCAGGTGACGACGATCGAATCGGGCAACTGGTCGCGTTCGGGGCAGGGAACGCGCACGTACTGGCCCGATCCGGATACGTAAGTGGGCTCCTTCGCGTTCAAATACCAGCGCGCCACGTCGGCCACATGGACGCCCTGGTCCGTCAGGAGGCCCCCGGCGTAGTCGTAGTATGACCGCCAGGAGAACTGCCGCCCCCGGGTGTAGGGGCGGTGCTCGGCGGGCCCCTGGAAGAGGTCCCAGTCGAGATGCTCGGGCGGATCAGCCGGCTGCTCGGGCGGCCGGGTGTAGTAGCCCTCCCAGGCCAGGCCGGCCTGGTAAATTTTACCAAGCATGCCGCTTTGGACAATCCCGGCACAGTCCTGGAAGTGCTTCCAGTTGCGCTGCTGGATGCCTATCTGGGCCACCCGGTTATTCTGGCGGACGGCTTCGATCATCTTCCATCCTGTGGGGATGTCGTGGGTGAGAGGCTTCTCGCAGTACACGTCCTTGCCGGCCTCGGCGGCTTCAATCACCATCTGCCCGTGCCAGTGGTCGGGCGTGGCTATCAGGACGGCGTCGATGTCCTTGCGGTCGAGCACGCGGCGGTAGTCGACATAGGTTTCGGGGCTGCCGGGCAGTTTGGCGGCGGTCTCTTCCCGGCGCGGTTTGTAAACGTCGCACACGGCGACCATCTCGCAGTCGGCGTTGGCCGCGAGCACGCCGGCCATATAGCTTCCGCGTGTGCCGGCTCCGATGACCGCCATTCGAATCCTGTCTCCGGCGCCCGCGGCGGAACGCGCCATCGCCGCCGATATTCCCGTGGCGGCCAGAAAACTGCGCCTGCTCTGCATTCGCACTCTCTCGGAACTCGTGATTGTCTCCAGCGGTAAGGGTAATCTTCCGGCGAAGTTGAATGCAAGGAAGCGATGGCGTTTCGCTATAGAGGGCTCCGGGCTCCACCCACGAGGAGCGCCCGCCGTCATCGGCCCTTGCCAAAAGTCTCGAGGGTGATTCTGGTTCAGGCGGCGGGCTCCGTTTCCTCGCGGGCCCCTGCGGCGATGGCGGTTCTCTCCGTGCGGCGCTTGTGCTCGCGGCAGATCATCACCACTATGCCGAGCCAGATCACGGTCAAAGTGGCGTTCACAGCCGCGAACTGCGCGACGGAAAGCTCCGCGCGGCTCGCCGCGAACACAACGCCCGCGGCGAACACGTCGCCGCCCCGCATGAAGAAGCTGTCGATGGCGGCTTTGGCTTTGTATTTGGCTTCGCGGCTGGTAAGCAGGAACAACGCCTGGCCTGCCGTGTTTTGGAGCGTGTAATCCGAACCGTTCTCGATTATCTTCACGACGCGGACCAGGGCCAGCACGGGCGCGGCAGCGGCGATTGAATAGCCCGTGAACGCAAGCAGCGGCAGCACGAACAGCGAGCCTCGTACCCCGATGTAGTGGAAGATTCGCGAGACCAGAAACGCCTGCATGGCCACGCCTAACAGGTTCGTCCAGATCTGGACATGGCCGTAGAACTCCCCTATGTAAACGCGCATGGCCCGCGGATCGGTGATTCCGGCCTGAACGGCGTCCGCGGCCACGAGTTTGCGCATCAGCGTCTCGCCGTTTGTATTGACCACGTTTAGCAGTACCACCAGAAGCGCTATGAGCAGCAGATAGCGTTCGCGAAAAATCAGCTGGAACCCGCCCGCGCGCTCGAGCGGGCGCTCTTGCTCCTCGCGCCCGTTCACGACCGCGCGGCCGCCGACGCGCCGGTTGACGATGCGAACCAGGATAATCGTCAGCGACACGATGCCCGCGGTCACGAGCATTAGCTCGTACACCCCAACCCGCTCTATGAGCGCCGATACGGAAGCCGCGCCCCCTAGCGCGCCGATAGTGGCGCCCGCGCCTATGAGCGGGAACAGGCGCCGGCCCTGGCTTTCTGTATAGAGGTCGTTTGCAAATCCCCACAACATCGCTGGAACAATGGTATTGAACACGCCCAGCCACACGAAGAACGCAACCGCCTCCCTGACGCCCGCCTTGCCGAGCGCGTAAAACAGCACCAGATGCGAGGCGAAGAAGAGCGTGACCCACGTTATAAGAGCCTGCCGCCTCACACGCGATGCCAGCCTTCCGAACGCGGGCACGACGGCAAGCAACAGCAGCGCCTGTGCGCCGGCGGCGTAAGCGGCGATATTTGCGCTCTGCTCGGTGAGCACGAGCGCCTCGCGGACGGGCTTAATGAGGTAGTAAGAGAAAAATACGAGAAAAGCAGTGAACGCCAGCAGCAGAACGGTGAGGCCTTCTCCGGCGCGGACGTCGGCGAAGACGGCGAGCAGCCGGTCCAGATTCCCGCGCCGCGCCGCACCGATGGCGCGAAACACCGGGAACGACTGGGTGCTCTGCTGTTCCATGCACTACCAGCGCCGGTCTATGCCAACCACCTCAGCCGTGCTGCCGTGCTTTCTGACATATACGCTCATCGTTCGACGCGCATCGCCCTGTTGCGCGATGTCGGCCACCCAATACTCGCCGGCGCCTCTGGGAACCTCGAACCCCGAAGATTGAACGGGCGCGCGAGCGCCGGTGATGTTGTCGAACTGCGACCATGACACCGTCAGTTTGCGCGCAGGCACGATGCCGTACTTCACGCCGAGGTCGTCGAATACGAGCACGCCGTTGCGAACTGCGAACCTGTCGAGCGGCAGCACTTTCTCAATGAAGGTGCGGCCGATCATGTCCCGGCGCTCGGCGATAGTGCGCACGATGTACTCTTCCGCCTTCGGGTCGCTGTACCGGCCCGTGCGGACGATGGCGCGGATGTCATCGTCCGTGAATGCCATAACCTGCTTCGCCGCCCAGAACTCGTCGTCGGGCCGCCGGTTGATAAACGCAGGGTTCGGGTACTCCGGCACCCAGTGGTCCGGATGGAACGTAGCCGAGGCGAACCTGCCGACGGATGGGTAGTCAGGGTAGTTGTACCGCACCCATAGCGGAGCATATAGACCGAGAGTGAATATGTTGCGGAAAGTAGGAATCCAGGCGAAGAGCGGCTCGTTGCCCGTGCGCGGCGACTTCGGCTGTATGGACGCGCTGCCAAGCGTGGACCCGAAATCCATCAGATAATGCCGGATATACTTCGTGCCGTTCGGCCCGGCAATGAGTGTGTCGTAAGTGTTGTTGGATTTCGAATCGCCATGATCCAGCCAGGCGCAGAACACGTACAAGCCGCGCAGGTCGCGCCGGTTCTCGTGCTGCACGATGTCATTCGGATCGTCGGTCCGCGTGCTATGGAAGCGGAAAGGACCGATGCCCTCGCCGGGCATCTTGAGGCTGGCCAGGGCGCGATATGTGCCGCCCGGGGATCTGTAAGTCTGCCGGAGAGTGCTGTCGAGGTCCCGCTGCTTCATCCTGCGCGTGGCGTTCAGATGGGGATCCATGATGTACACGTTCTTGCCGAGGACAAGACGGTCCGCCTTGAAGTACACAACGTACTGGTCCGGCACCCAGTACCCCAGCGCGTAGAAAAACTTCGAGGTGACGACGTCGGCGCCGCTGGACATCTCCGGGTTGTCAGGCGGGTCGAGTTTCATGAAATACGTGCGGCCTGCGCTGTCCTCGATTGTGAAACCAGGCATGATGCCCTCGCTCTTCGCTTTCACCACGGTCCATGGGCCATCGGCCGGGGGCGTCTTGCCGCCGGCGCCCAGCGCCAGTTCCTCAGGCGTCATGCGCTTGAAATAGTGCCGGTGGGTGTACCAGGCGCCGTCCATGGGCTCGCCGAGCGTGTTCACGGCGCCGGACGGCCCGCGGCTGTGATCGCCCGGATGCGAAAACGTGTTCTCGGTAAAGGCGTAGATGTCGCTGAGCTTGCGCCTGTAGACGTGGCTGGCGTCAAGCGGCGGCGGTTCCTGTGCAAGCGGATCGTCCGGGTAGAATTTCGGCGCGCCGGCCGTGGCGGCCGTGAGCAGAATCAGAACCGCCGCGCCGCCGCGCGTTAATTTATGGGCTGTGCGGCTGACGTACCCAGTCGCCGCGCCCCGAAGATATCGCCAAACCTGAACCATATCTGCCATCCTTCGTCGCTTATGCCGACGTCGAGCCTGAGAAACACGCGGTCGCGCGCATTGAAGCGGAATCCGAACCCGCCGTCGTACTCGAGATCGTGTACGTTCAACTGGCTGTTGTGATCGAACACCTTGCCCGCATCCACGAACAGCGCCATATCGAGCCCCGAGAAGGCTTCCCACCGGTACTCTCCATTCAGCACGAGTGCGTCGTTGTCGGTGAACCGGAAGGAGCGGAAACCTCTCAGCGTGTAAGCGCCGCCTATGGTGGGCTGTAGATAGAAGGGCACCACGTCGTTGCCCGCCGGATCCGATAACGTGGCGTTTCCGTGCAAGGCGAAGATCCTGCGGTGGTTGAAAATGCTGAAGTACTGCTCGATATCGGCTTCGTAGCGGTTGAAGTCGAACGGATGGTGCGAAACGTTGTCGTAACGCGTGTACTGAAACAGGTACTTCCCGCCCGTAGTGGAGTTCTCCGGCCTGTCCCGCCAGTCGTACTGCGCGAAAGCGCCGTAGCGCGCGAAGTCGTCCGTCTGGCTGAGCCCAGGAAGTTCGGCGGGCGTGTACACCTCCGTAGTGGACGGGTAGTTGTGATCGGTGCCGGCGCTCGTGGAGAACTGCGCGTAGCCGCCGGACACGCCCATAAGCAGCCCGTTTACCGGCCGCACGCCGAGGACGCCATCACCGGAAGTGTCCTTAAGGCGGTAATTAGTCCGGGCATCCTTGCTCGTGTTGGGACCGATCCCGTAAAAGTCCACAACGGGATAATTCAGATGGAGACCGCGCGCGGAAATGAGCAGGCGATTGTTCGCCAGATACGGCATGGCGGCCTCGCCTTCGTAGCGCTGAAATGCCCTCGTGGAGACCTCGGCGGAGGCGCCGGCGCTGACGGTGTTCTTCCTCAGATCCTGGCGGAAGAAGCCGGCGCCGAAGGCAAGACCGCTGTTGGTGATCATATGACCCGCTTGCAACCGGAAGCCCTGATACCCCGACATGAAGCGTTCGAACACGCGGTTATCGCGGCCCCAGACGAGCAGGCGATCGGGGGCCGGCGGAATGTCTGGCTCGAGGGTTGCGAGACGCGCCTGCCGTTCCTGTTCGATTTCCTCGGCGCGGGTTGCCGGCGGTTTCGTTGCGGTTTGCGCTGCCGGCGCGCCTGTTTGCACGGCTGCGGACGGCGGCGCTTGCGAGGTTGCTGGCGTCTGCTGGCACACCGCGCTCGCGGCGGCGGTAAGCCACAACACCAGCGTGCCCGCAAGAGTTCGCACAAATCCCATTTGTGATGGAGCCATAACGTGGCGCCTCGACGCGGGCCTACGCCGCGCGTTTGTCGATCTCCCTCAGCAGTGTCTTTCGGTTCTTGTGATTGCGCTCGTACGAGGCGATCTTTTTTACATCCGGGCCGGAGAGCTTGCCCAGCCGCTTCTTGATTTGGTCGATCGTGAGATGGCGATAGTTCTCTATGGGCAGGCCGCGATCCGGGGCCCGGCCGCGCTTTTCTTCCTGCTTCTCGCCTTTTGTCTCGCCGTATATCTCTCGTTGTTTGTTGACGATACGAGACGCGACCTCCTCCTCGCGGCCCTTGTACCGCCCCTCTTTCTTAAAGCGCTCCTTCAGTTTTTCGTACTCGCGTTCCCGCTTCGGGCTCGCTCCTGTTGGCATGCGCGCACCGCTTTGCAGTTAACGTTGCAATTGGGCTTCCGCGTGAGCGGTGCAACCCAGGGCCGCGCGCAGCGTCCAATAAGGCGCGCCGCAGCATTGGTTTCGAGACACGCCCGTTTTGAGCCACCGGCATGCGTGGGTGATAATGTGAATCGAATCACCTCCTCGGGACGAGGCGGCACATCGAGGTACTGCATCACATGAATCCACGGTTCGCCGCGGCCTTAACGATTGCGGCGGCTCTTAGCGTTTACGGACTGCCTCAGCAGGCCCGAACGAACTCACATCCCACCGCTCGCCCCGTTAACGCGGCTGGACCGGCAGTTAAACTGATGCCGCCCGGCATAGGCAAGCCCGAGATTATGCCGGTTTCAGAGATACGGCCGGGCATGAAAGCCACCGCCTGGACGGTGTTTTCCGGCTCGAAGCCGGAACCCGTGCCGGTTGAGATCATCGGCCTTTACAAGAACGCCTGGGGGCCGAAACAGGACATCATCCTTGCGCGCATGTTCGGCAAAGCGCTGCGGACGAACGTCGCCGGCGGCATGAGCGGCAGCCCGGTCTACATCGATGGAAAGCTGATCGGCGCCGTGGCGCTGCGGCTGAGCGTGTTTTCGCCCGATGCCATCTGCGGCATCACTCCCATCGAACTGATGCTCGAGATCAACGACCTCGACAAATCGGTGCCGGCGAGCGCTCGCACGCCGGATAAGGCCCGCGCCGCAGCCTCGATTCAGCTTCCGGGCGATATGGCCGGCCAGATGGTCTCGGCCGGCGGCTATTCGCCGCTGCCCGAGAGCGCGACGCTGGTTCCCATCGAAACCCCGCTCGCATTTTCGGGCTTCGACCAGTACGTGATCGATTCCTTCGCGCCCGTCTTCAGTAAGCTCGGCATCTCCGCCGTGCAGGGCGGGGCGATTTCCACGGCAACCGGCGCAAAGCCTGCGTCCGGCTGGCGCCACGCTCTCAAGCCCGGCGAATCCATTGCGGGCGTGCTGGTTTCGGGCGATATGAGCATCACCGGCCTCGGCACGGTCACGTATAACGACGGCGACCGCGTACTGGCCTTCGGCCACTCGTTCTTCAACCTGGGTCCCGTGAACATGCCGATGAGCAAAGGCGAGATCCTGTTCACGAACGCATCGGCGTACCAACCGAACAAGATCGGCAATGCCACGGAGATAGTCGGCGCGCTCAAGCAGGACCGGCACAGCGGCATCATGGGTGTGCCGGGCGAGACGGCCGATATGGTCCCCGTCACCGTTCGCGTCCGCTCCTTCGGCGAGGACAACGGAATCCGCAAGCAGCGCGACTTCCACTTCAACGTTTTCGTCCAGCAGAAGTGGACGCCGTACCTCATGATGATGACGCTGCTGAACTCCATCTCCGAACTGAACGATTACCGCGAGGAGTGTACGTATCGCGTGAACGGCACCGTCGAACTTGCGGACAACCAGAGCATGCAACTGAACACGATGCAGGCTCCGGGCGAACTGCCAGTGCCCACGCAGAACGTTCTGGCCGGCTGGTGGGGCGACAAATTCAACCGCCTCTTCAATAACGCCGTGAACACGCCGCGGCTGAAGCGCGTGGACGCGACGGTGGACCTTCTGCCGGACCGGCGGGTCGCCTCAATCGAGACCGCCTGGACTCCCACCGAGGAGGTGGCCCCCGGCGAGGCGATACCGGTGAAAGTGTATCTCCGGCCATATCGCGGCCCCCGCATCGAACGGTCGTTCACCGTGAAGTTGCCCGCAAACCTCGAGCCTGGCAGGCACCGCCTGCTGCTGAGCGACGCGGAAACGCTGAACCGTATGCAGACCTCGGCGGGGTTCCTGAACCAGTTCATCGACCTGCCGCAGGTAGTGTCGCTGCTGAACCAGGAGCGCAGCAATGACAAACTGTACGTTTCGCTGGTTCAGAAAAGTCCCACCGTCTACTACGAAGACAAGATGCTGCCGAGCCTGCCCGCCTCCGTTTTGAACGTAATCCAGACCGGACGCGGAGGCAGACGCCCGTTTGCCACCGTCGGCGAAACCGCGGTGGAGCAGATGTCCGTCCCATTCGATTACGTGGTGGACGGAAGCTACGTATTGAACCTCATTGTGAAGTAAGCCTTTGATGAAGAAAACAAGTTATGTTCTCGCGGCCATCGCGGCGGCCGCTTCGCTGGCCTGCGCGTCCGGGACGCGCATCTGGTCTGTGGGCGACCGCGCGGATTTCGAAAAGGCCAGGCTGACCGGGCTGGCGCTTTCGAGCGACGGAAGCATCAAGCTTGCGCCCGTCTTGAAAGAGCTGTTCGACAGCGACTCGGCGTATCTCTGGGCGCTCACCCGGGATTCGAAGGGCAACCTGTACGCAGGCGGCGGCGGACCGGGCGGACCGGGCGCTCGCGTCTACATGATCACGCCGCAGGGCAAGACCACCACGCTGGCCGCACTCGACGGGCTCGAGGTCCACGCGATAGCCGTCGACGCCCAGGATCGCGTGTACGCGGCAACTTCGCCGAACGGCAAGGTGTATCGGATCGAAAACGGGAAATCCGAGGTGTTCTATGACCCGCACGCCACCTACATTTGGGCGCTCGCGTTCAACTCGCATGGCGAGCTTTTCGCCGCGACGGGCGATGGCGGCGAGGTGCACCGTGTGACGCCGGACGGCAAGGGATCGGTGTTCTATAAAGCGCCGGAGACGCACGCGCGCTCGCTTGCCCTCGACGAGGCCGGCAACCTGATTGTCGGAACCGAGCCGGGCGGCCTCATCATCCGCGTGAACGCGAAGGGCGAGGGATTCGTGCTGTACCAGGCCGCAAAGCCGGAGATAACGTCCGTTGCCGTGGCAGGGGATGGATCGATCTGGGCCGCGGCTGTGGGAGCCAGGCAGCCCGGCGCGCCCGCGCAGGCGGCGCTCCCTCTGCCGGTGGCGTTGCCGAAACCGCCTGCCGCGCCGGGCGCTCCGCAACAACCGGCCGTAACGCCGCAGGTTGTGCCCCCCGCGCAGCCCGAAACCCCGGCGCCGCCCTCGGCCGTGGCGGGATCTGAAGTCTATCGCATCGATCGCGACGGATTCCCAAAGCGCGTATGGTCCCACCCGCGCGACGTGGTGTACTCCATCGTTTTCGGCAACGATCAGCGCCCGCTTCTCGGAACGGGCAACGAGGGCAGGGTTTACCGCCTCGACTCGGATCTGGTCTCGACAGCCCTGGTAAAGGCGGCGCCGTCGCAGGTGACCGCTCTCTACGCCTCGCGCGGCGGGAACGTCTGGGCCGCGACGGGCAACATCGGGAAGGTGTACGCCGTCAGCCCGGCTCCCGAAAAGCAGGGCGCCATCGAAAGCGAGGTTTTCGACGCGGGCGTACTCTCGCAATGGGGACGCCTTCAGTATCGCGGCAGCGAAAACGGTGGACGCATCTCCATTCAGACGCGCAGCGGCAACCTCGACCGCACGCAGTCGGGCTGGAGCCCGTGGTCCGAACCGATTACCGGCGCCGATGGCGCTGTTGTCACTTCTCCGCCGGCGCGGTTCCTGCAATGGCGCGCGACGCTCTCCTGCGGCGCGGATGGCCGCTCGCCCGTGCTCGAGGCGGTGGACGTGGCTTACCTGCCGCGGAACGTGGCCCCCGTCGTGAGCGAGATCGAGATTACTCCTCCCAACTACCGTTTCCCCGTTGCGGCGCCCGCGCTCTCGCAGCCCCAGACCATCTCGCTCCCTCCGCTTGGGAATACGGCGCAGCGCCGCGCGCCTGCCGTAAAGCTGCCGCCGGCGGCCTCGATGCAGTTCGCGAAGGGCTTTCTGGGCGTTCGCTGGTCCGCTGCGGACGCGAACGACGATTCCATGACGTATGCCGTTTACATCCGCGGTGAGAAGGAAAAAGAATGGAAGCTGCTGAAGGACGGCCTTCAGGATGCGCAGGTGAGCTTCGACTCTACCGCGTTTCCCGATGGAGAATACCGGCTGAAGGTTGTTGCTTCCGACGCTCCGGATAACGCGCCGGACATCGCCGCGAAGGGCGAGCTGGTGAGCCGTCCGTTTACGATCGACAACACGCCGCCAGAGATCACAGGCCTGTCCGTTGCGCGCGACGGAAAGAAGCTTGTTGTGGCCTGGTCGGCGCACGATGCCTTGAACGTGATCGACCGGGCCGAGTACTCGATCAACGGCGGCGACTGGACGCTGGTGGAGCCGGTAACGCGGCTGTCCGACTCGCGCGACGAGCAGTACAAGCTCATCATCGAACGGCCGGATGCCGGCGAGGTGACCGTGGCGGTTCGCGTTCAGGACGAGTTCGAGAACCGGTCGGTGGCGAAGACGGTGGTGCAGTAGGAAGGGCGGGCATCCTGCGGAGCCGGGATCTTCATGGAGTCCCCATGGCCGTGCAGGCCGTCAGAATTGATGAAAGTCGCCGCCGGGCAGCCGGCGCTTCTCGTGTGGCGGGCCTCGGCTCGGGCTGAAGCCCACCCCCACACCGTGTCCGTGAGAGGCTCATCGCAGCCCAAAGTGCGGGTTTTCACTGCCGGCGGCGGGCTCCGGAAACCAAAGCGCGGTGTGACCGGAATGGATTTTGCGCTCGGCGTCCACGCCGTGGCTGCCGCCCGGGGTTGGGCGAAGCGTCTCATTCCCGAGGCGCATGAACGGCAGCGTTTCCCCCGATGAGCCCCGGCCCGAGGCTGTCCCTTAGCGATTTCTCCGCAAATCGTTCAGCCTGCGCTCGTACTCCTCGGCGTCGATCTCGCCGCGGGCGTAGCGCATTCGCAGCATCTCCTCGGCGGGATCGCGGCGCGGGCCGCGATGCCGGCCGTTCTCCACCCCGCGCCATATGGCAAAGATGATCAGGGCCAGGATGAAAGCCCAGAAGAACCACATCCACATCCAGCCCCAACCCCAGTTCCAGCCTCCCCACATCATCTCATCCGTGTCATTGCACGCCGGCTTCCTTTGAAGAGATTGACCCAGTATGCAAAAAAGCAGCGCAGATTTGCCCGCTGCATCCCCCATTTGCACACGGCCGCCTCGGAACTTGCTGATGCCCTTAAAAGAGCTGCACGGAACGAGAATTGCACTGTAAAACCGAAGGTTTTTTGAGCAGTGCAGAGGGGCACAGGAGGGGAAATGAGAAGAGGTTTGTACATAGCAGCGCTGATTGCGACGGTTTGCGCGCTGGCAGTGGCGCAGACTGCGGCGCCTCAGGCGCCGCCATACGGCGCCGGGCTCCAGTACAACCCGGCGGCGGAAACCACCATCACCGGCACGGTTCAGGAAGTGATACAGACGCAGGCAGGTGAGCACGTTATCGTTAACACTCCGCAGGGACGGTACAACGTAGCGCTCGGGCCCGCAGGGTACGTGAATCAGCAGAATCTGAATCTTGCGCCCGGCGCTCCGATAACGATAACCGGTGCGCCCACCACAGTCAGCGGGCAGCAGTTCTTCGTCGCGCGTGCAGTGGAACAGAATGGCCGGAGCATAGCGTTCCGTAACGCGCAGGGTGCGCCAGCTTGGGCCGGGGCCGGAATGGGCCGGGGCATGATGGGCCGCATGCGCTCCAGCAACGTTTATAATCCGGCGACCGAGACCACGCTGTCCGGCACCGTCCAGCAGGTGAATCACTACATGTGCGGTCCCTTCGCCGGGACGCTGGCGACGATAAGCACGAGCCAGGGCGCCATCGACGCGCAGCTCGGACCCTACGAGTACATGCAGCAGCAGAACATGATGCTGAGGCCGGGCGAACGGGTCGATGTAACGGGCTCTCAGATCAACATCGACGGCACCGAACTGCTTCTGGCACGGTCCATCACGGCCAACGGCCGGACGGTGGCGCTGCGCAACGCGCAGGGCATGCCGATGTGGGCCGGTATGATGCGTGGCCGCATGATGCCGGCGACCGATGAGAGCGCGCCCGCACCGGCGCCGCAGGAGCCGCCGCAGTAGCGCGGGAAGCAGCGGGCCGGCGGGGCGCCGCCCCTAGCCGCCGGTTTCGCGCGCGGTCAGGTTGTCGAGTATCCGTTCGAGCGTGCGCTCGAACGCATCGATTTCGGCTGGGGAGATGTTCGCGTAAAAAACCCGCGCCATCTCCCCGGAGACCTCTTCGTAAAGTGCGTGCATCGCGCGGTTCGCCGGCGTCAGCTCGATCGTGATTTTACGCCGATCCTCCGGGCTCCGCACGCGCACAATCTGCCCGCGCGCTTCGAGGCGGTCCAGTGTGCTCGTGAGCGTGGACTTCCCGAGCGCCACGCGCCGCGCCAGTTCGTGAATGGTGAGCGGGCCTTCTTCCCACAAGACGAAGAGGACGCGTCCATGCGCAGGGTTTATCTCCACCCCGCGCTCACGCAGCATGCGCGCGAACACGCGCCCGCCGGTGCTGTGAACCTTCGCGATGAGAAAACCGCCCTGCCGGTGCCGCTTCACGGTTGACCTAGATCCAGCTTGAATGGCTGAGTGCCCCACCACCCGAACGCTTCGACGGGCTTCAGCCGCAGCACAATGTAATCCGGATCGTCGGGACCGGACCAGTAGATGCGCCAGCCGTCGCTCCACAGCCTGTGTTTCAGTTGCGCGTCCGCGAGAATCTCCATGCGGCCGCTGAGCATGATGCCGTGGACACTGTCCGGATCGCTGTAGTAAAGCGACGCCTCCGGGTGGACACGGAGTTGGGCTACTTTCGAAGAGGCGGCGCTTGTGGCCAGGTAGCACGTGAAGCCCTCGGCCTGGCAGAACGCCGCCGAAGTGGGGCACAACCCGCTGTGTCTTAGGTTAGTCAACGCCCGGATGCGGGGCAGCCGGCCATCCATCGTGGCAAGATAAACGGCCTGCACCGCGTTCATAAGATCGAGTACTTGCTCCTTGTCGGACATGCTTTTCACTCCGCCGTCTGCTTCTCCAGCAGCGACCAGTGCGTGTGTACGATGCGCCAACCGTTCGGGGTTTTCCTGTAGACTTCCGTCGCGTACCAGCGCGTCAGTTTGCCGCTGCGCTCGCCTACGGTGTCGTACCGGAACGTGAGCACGGCGACATCGCCGGCCACCTGCACCTTGGCATTCGTCATCTTGCTGGAAGCATTGTGTTCGGAATCGCCGAATCGAGAATAGTAGGCCGTGAGCGCTTTGAGGCCGTAGATTGGGGCGTCGATGTAGGGGTCCATGTACACGACGTTCTCGTCCGACATCTCGAGAAAGGGCTTGACATCGCCCTTGTCGGAGCGGCCGAGCGCCGCGCGCTCCGTAGCGATGATCATGGATTCGATATCTTCGTCGCCACGCGGCATCGCAGCGGCGGCGAGCGGAAGCAGTAGAGCAGTGAGCGGAATCAGCTCAAACATACACATCTCCTGTAAGTAGAATTACATCCAGTCTCGGTGCGCGAAAAGCGCTGCCTGCTTAGGCCTTCTTTATATCGATATAGCCGCTCCGCTTGAGGAGCTTGAACATCTGCGTCTCCTGCTGAAGCGGCCTGGTGTCGTGCCAAACCTTGAAGAACCAATCCAGGTAGTGCTTGTGATTGGCGCCATTCCTCGTCCAGAGCGATATGCTGAGCGGAGTGTTCGTGAAGTTCCCATGTATGGTGCGCAGGGAGTGGATGGTCTTGAGCGTTTCGTTCCCGGCAGCGGGCCTTGCTCCAGAGGCGGAGGCAGCTCCGATGCCGAGTGCGACGGTGCGCTTGAGCATGCGGCGGCGATTCTCGCACTTGCACGAGGCAGTTCCTTGCAGGAAATAGTTCGATATAAAACTAAACGAAAGCGAACTAAATGTAAAGGTCCTATCAAACAGGTCCGGCCCCCGGCCCCCGTGATACTGCGGGCCCGGAGTACGCTAAGGCATGCTCCTGCTCGCGGCGGCCCTGTTATCCGGCGCCGGCCTGCCGCCTGGACAGGTCATAAACCGCGTCGAGGCCGCTGCGGCGCCGTCCCACACCTACGCGCTCTATCTGCCTTCGGGCTACACGCAGGACCGCGCATGGCCCGTTATGTACTGCTTCGACCCGCGCGCGCGGGGTCGTGTTCCCGTAGAGCTGTTTGCGGCGGAGGCGGAGAAATACGGGTACATCCTGGCGGGGTCGAATAATTCCCGCAACGGCGCGTTTCGCGACAGCGTGGCCGCCATTCAGGCTATGTGGAACGACACGCACGCGCGCTTTAATATCGATGAACACCGCGTTTACGCAGCCGGCTTCTCGGGCGGAGCGCGTGTGGCGACGTGGATGGCGCAGAACGTCAATGGCGTGACGGGCGTGCTGGTTTCGGGCGGCGGGTTCATGTCGCGCCCCGAAACCGTGCCATTCGCGCTGTTCGGCTGTGCCGGTACGGACGACTTCAACTGGCCCGAGTTGAAGGAGATCGACACCGTGCTCGACCGCCTCGGCACGCCGCACCGTGTGGTTGTCTTCGAAGGCGGCCACTCCTGGCCGCCCGCGGCAATCGCGGCCCGCGCCTTTGAATGGTTCGAGCTGCACGCGATGCGCAGCGGGCTGCGCAGCCGCGACGCCCGGCTCGTCGCCGCTTCACTCCAGGCGCGGCTTGCGGCCATCGAATCGGCGCCGCCTGCCGAGCAGTGGGTCGAGCTATCGGCGATCGCGGCCGATTTTGCCGGCCTCGAGGACGTCTCCGGCTACGAACGGCGCGCTTCCGAATTGCGCTCGAGCGCTGCGGTGAAGCAGTTCCTGAAGATTGAAAAACGTGAGATGGCGCGCAACCGGGAGCTTTCGGTAGAACTTCAACAGGCGATGCGCGAGCCGGACGACTTTGCCGAGCGGCAGATTGCCGCCGGGCGTCTCCACGGCCTCGTCCGGCGCCTGCGCACGCAGGCCGAGGCGCGCGGCGACTCATCGGACCGGAGAATCGCGCGCCGCGTGCTCGGCAACGTCGCGATTGGGCTTATCGAAAACGGCAGGGAGCAGGTGGAGGACAAGCGCCTGGACGCGGCCGTGCGCAACCTGACGCTCGCCACCGAAATGCAGCCGCAGTGGGCTTCAGCCTGGTATGAACTGGCGCGCGCGCACGCCCTCAACCGAAACCCGAAGCGCGCGATGGAGGCGCTGAGAAAGGCCGTGGACGGCGGTTTCCGCGATGAGTCGGCTATCGGGTCCGAACCGGCGTTCAAGGAACTGCGCGGCGCCCAGGGTTTTTCGGAAATACTCGCACGCGTGAAGTAGCCGGGCGCTACCGTTGCCAGGGGCGGCTGGTGCAGCCGCGGCCGTGTCCTTCAAGGCGGTCGTAGATGTGCAGGTCGTTCGTGGTGCCGAGCGAGGTGTTGAAGAGGCTCTCCAGCCCGAGCGCCTCGCGCAGATCCTCTTCAAAGGCGTGCAACGCCTGGAGATGGCTTGAGAGCGCGGGGAGACGGCGGTCGCCAACGCGCCAGAACTTCTGAAAACCTGCATCGACGAGGAGCGCGACATCGCCGCCAACCATCCAGCCGGACTGGTCCACCTGAATGCCGCGGCCCGCGATTTCGCGAACAATGGCGCCGCAGCCGTCCCGGACCACTCGATAGCTCTCGTCAGGGCGATGAGTCACCTGGAACCCGGCGTCGCGGAGCGTCTGAAGCCGCTCGGCGAACGTAGGGGGCTTGGGCTCTGGCTTTCGGAAGAACATGTGACCTGCCTTTATTATGCACGAGCCGGCCGGGGCCGCAGCGCCGCGCCCGTGGGCGAAGCGGGCGGGGACTCCTGCGATAGCCTGGAACTGATGAGATTATCCGGGTGGCAAGCCGCTGTCGTTTGCCGTTTCGATGGCGCGGCGCGATGAGCGCTCCCAAAGCGAAGCTGGCCGCGGGGGTCCTGACCAGCATTGCCATGTTCGCTATTCCGCTCTTCGCGCCCGCCGGCACGCTGAACTGGTGGCGTGCCTGGGTGATCATCGGCGTTGTCGTGGCCGGCACGGCGGGATCTCTCGTTCGCCTCTCACGCCTGCACAGCGGCGTGATCGAAGAGCGCTCGCGCGGGCCGTTCGTCCCCGGGCAGCCGCTGTGGGACCGCGTCATTGTGACCTTTCTGTTGACAACATTTGTGGGCGTGATCGTTTTTAGCTCCTACGACGTGTTCCATCTTCAACTGCTCGGAAAGCCCGGGACCTTTGCTTCGTCGCTTGGATTGGCGCTGTTCATCGCCGGCTGGTGGATCGACTACCTCGGTATCCGCGAGAATGCGTTCGCTGCGGCAGTGGTCAGGCACCAGGAGGACCGGCATCAAACGGTCATCGACACGGGAATCTACGGAGTGATCAGGCACCCGATTTACCTTGGCGGAGCGATGCTGATCGTGGGCCTTCCGCTCTGGCTGGAATCGTATGCGGGTGCGGCGCTAGCCGCGTCGCCCAGCGCTGTGATGGTGGTGCGTCTGTTATTTGAGGAGCGCTTCTTGACGCGGGAGCTGCCCGGCTACGAAGCGTACACTCGCAGGGTCCGTCACAGGCTCATCCCGCACCTCTGGTGACGCGGTCTGTCCAGCGCGCTCATATAATGCTGAGGTGCCCCATATCCTTTCTCTCGACGAAGGCACCACCAGCGCACGGGCGGCGGTCTACGATGAACTCGGACGCCGCGTCGCCATGGTATCCAGGCCCATCGCGTGCCGGTTCCCGCAGACCGGGTGGGTGGAGCAGGATGCGGAAGAGATATGGCGCGCGCAGCTCGACGCCGCCCGTTCCGCGCTCGCAGCCGCCGGCATCACTGCGGCCGCCATTCGCGGGATCGGCATCACGAACCAGCGCGAGACGGCGATCGTCTGGGACCGCGTAACGGGAAAGCCGGTGGCGCCCGCAATCGTGTGGCAGTGCCGGCGCACGGCGGGCTACTGCGCGGCGCTGGCGGCATCTCCCGCTGCCGAAGCGGTGGCGCGTACAACGGGGCTCGTCGTCGACCCGTACTTCTCGGCAAGCAAGATCCGGTGGATTCTCGATAGTGTTCCGGACTCGGCCGCGCGCGCCGAAGCGGGCGAACTGCTGTTCGGCAACGTTGATGCCTGGCTTGTCTGGAAGCTGACCGGCGGCGGCGTTCACGTCACCGACGCCACCAACGCCTCGCGCACCATGCTCATGAACCTGGAAACAGGCGGCTGGGATGCCCAGATGCTGTCGCTTTTCGGCGTGCCGCGCGCGATGCTGCCTCGCATTGTGCCGCCGGCGGGCGTCGTCGGCGAGACGGAAGCAGCGCACCTGGGCGCACCCGTTCCGATCGCCGGAATCGCGGGCGACCAGCAGGCCGCTCTGGCCGGGCAGGCCTGTTTTCGCGCTGGGCAGGCGAAGAATACCTATGGCACCGGCTGCTTCGCGCTCCTGCACACTGGCGGCCGCGCCGCGGTTTCGCGAAACCGGCTTATCAGTACACGAGCTGCCGCCGCTTGCGCCGATCCGCAATTCGCCCTCGAAGGCAGCGTCTTCGTGGCCGGCGCGGCGGTTCAGTGGCTGCGCGACGGGCTCGGCATTATCGCGAGCGCGGCGGAAACGGATGCGCTCGCTGCCTCGGTGCCCGATACGGGCGGCGTGTACATGGTGCCGGCGTTTGTCGGGCTCGGCGCACCGCACTGGGACCCCCATGCGCGCGGCCTGCTCACCGGAATAACGCGCGCAACCGGCCGGGCGGAGATCGTGCGCGCCGCACTGGAGGCCATCGCTTACCAGGCCCGCGAACTCATCGACGCCATGCAGGACGATTCCGGCGAGCGCCTCTCCGAGTTGCGCGTGGACGGAGCGGCTGCGGCGAACGACTTCCTCATGCAGTTCCAGGCCGACATGCTCGGCTGCCCGATTGTCAGGCCGGTGGACATCGAAACCACGGCGCTTGGTGCGGCATATCTGGCGGGCTTGGCCACCGGCTTCTGGAGCGGCGTTCCCGAGATCGAGGGGTTCTGGCGCGCCGGACGCGTTTTTGAGCCGGCGATGCCGCCCGCGCGGCGCGACGAGCTGTTTGCAGGCTGGAAGGCCGCTGTGGCGCGTGCGCGGCTTGTGTAGACGCAGTACGCGGCGGGCCGTTAGGCTTGAAGTGTGATGCCCCGGCTCCCGGACCTCTCAACGCCTGTTCGCAGGCTCGCGAGGTCGGACTTCGTCGCCCTTCAACAGGCGGAAACGATCGGGGAGGCGCTTCAGCGCCTTCGCGGCCAGAGCATAGGCGAGCGCGTAGTCTATTTTTACGTCATCGATGAACAGCGGCGGCTGCTGGGAGTGGTGCCCGTGCGGCGGCTGCTGCTCTCGGATCCGACCACGCTGGTCGACAGCGTCATGGTGCGGCCCGTAATCTCAGTGCGCGCGGATGAAACGTTCGAGAACGCGCTCCGGCTGATACTTGAGCGCCGCTTCCTGGCGCTGCCGGTGGTGGACGACCGCGGCCGGCTGGAGGGAGTTGTCGATGTTGCGGCCTTCGCGCGCAGCATCATCGATCTCGAGCGCGAGCCCACCGACGCCATCTTCCAACTGGCCGGCATACATATTGAGGAAGCGCGCCGCGAGCGTCTGCACGGCATCCTCCGGATACGCTTTCCGTGGCTGCTCGCGAACATAGCAAGCGGACTTGCGGCGGCTGCGCTGTCGATGGGTTTCGGATACCTGCTGCGGGATTTGGTGGCGCTTGCGTTCTTCGTGCCGTTGGTGCTGACCATAGCCGAAAGCATCACGACGCAATCCGTAACTATCAGCCTGAACCGGCTCCAGGCGCCGGGCACGGGCGGGAACTTGCTCGCGGGGCTGCGGGAGATCCGCGCCGGTTCTGTTCTCGGCTTCACGGCGAGCCTGATTGTGGGCGGCGTCGCAATGGTCTGGTTGCAAGCCTGGGACGTGGTGCTTAGCCTCTTGTTGGGAATAATCGCGGGGAGCACGCTCGCAGCCGCGCTCGGTTACCTGATTCCGCGGCTCGCAAGCCGCCGTCGCGTGAACCCCGTTGTCGCATCGGGACCGGTGGCGCTGGCTATTACCGACGTGGTTGCGCTGGGTTCGTATTACGGCGTTGCGGCGTTGTTGTTGAAATGAACCGCGCTGCGGTCCATTTTCGCGTGAGTGCTCTGCGATGAAGCTGCCGGAGGCCGCTGGCGACCCGATCCTCAGGATCAGACCGCCATCCGGCATGCACCGTGAGGGGGCGCGATCCGTTCCAGGAACCCCGTGCAGGTGCTGCTGCTTCACAAACTCCACGCGCCGGTTCTGGGCTCGGCCCGCCGGGGTATCCCTGCAAACGGACAAATAGATTGTCGGGGCCGGACTCGAGAACGACCATGCCTTTGCGAACGTGCGGGCCGAGGATCTCAACGGGGCTCTGAACCAGGCGGCGCAGCGGGTTTGCAAGCAGGTATCCGATCCACCAGGGGCAGAGGCGATGTGCGGGCATGACGGGGCGGCTATTCGGATTATACAGGCGGCTGTTGGGGCGCCGGAAAACGGGTCCGGGGAGCGGCTATGAAATGACCGGCGGCTCGCTGCGTTAGCCAGTTCAGGTAGAATGGCTGCGATATGAAGTTCGCCGCATGCCTGTTGATCTGCGGCTTTCTTCTCTGTGCCGGCGAGTCCGTCGAGAAGACGTTCGAAACGGCGGTCCGGGCGCTCGAGGCTAGGAACTACGAGGCCGCGGAGCAGGGGTTCAATGCCGTTCTGAAGCAGCAGCCGCGCAACATCGGAGCGCTCGGGAACCTCGGAATCATCTACTCACGCACGAACCGCGCCGATAAAGCCATCACGGTCTACCGCCGCGCACTGCGGCTAAGCCCGGATGATAAGGCCATCCTGCTGAACCTGGGCCTCGTTTATCTTAAACAGGAGGTTCACGCAAAAGCGCTGCCGCTGTTCAAACGCGTCGCGGCGCTCGATCCGGAGCACTTGCAGGCGCGGCAACTCCTCGCCCTCTGCCGGCTGTACACGGGCGATGTGGCGCCGGCGATCAAGGATCTTGAAGCCTTGCGCGCGGCAAATCCGCGCGACACGCAGATCTTATTCCTGCTGGGGTTCGCCTATCTGAAGGACAAACAGCCGGATGCCGCCAAGGCAGTATTCCAGGACATGTTTGCGGCTGCGGGCCCGGCTCAGACCCAATTCATGCTGGCCAGGGCGTATTACGAGGCCGGCATGTTCGCGCCCGCCGAAGAGAGCTTCCAGGAAGTCTTGAGGCGGGACCCCGGCTTCCCCGGCATCCACATGGCGCTGGCAAAGGTGTTCATTAGCGAACACCGCACAGAACCGGCAAAGCGCGAACTGGAATTGATTCTGAAGGAGAACCCAGACGATGCAGACGCCCTATACCTGCTCGGCGGGATGCTGGTGCAACAGGAGGCCAGGTTCGAGGAGGCTATCCCCTACCTCGAGCGCTCGCTGAAAGGGAAGGGCGATTTCTGGGCGCCGTATTTCTATTTGGGTAAGGCCAAGCTCGGATTGGATCAGCCCGCAGAAGCCGTTACCCTTCTCCAGCGCGCGGTGGAATTGAACCCCGACGACGCGACCGCCTTTTACCTCCTCGCGCGGGCATTGCAGGCTTGCGGCCGGACCGAAGAAGCCAAGGCCTCTTTGAGCCGTGTGCGCGAACTCGAGACCGCCGGGCCGCCGGAAACCAGGCTTGCCGGAAAGGATGTGGCTGGCACGCGCTAAGCCGGGCGCGAACGCGGGCGGCCAGGGCCACTGCGAGGCCGCTTTTGCAGGGAGCCGCAGCGCAATGAAGGGGGCTCCGGACTGTCAATTTCGCGTCTGCGAATTTCAATATTCCAAGTAATGAATTTATTCCGGCGTCAGGTGAGCAGTGAACGCACCACAAGCACTCTTTGGAATGGGCTCTGTTTGAGCTGGCAACAAAATTACTGCCCAATTCCTGCTTGAACTTGGAACCAGCAAGGATGCCGGAAGGCCATGGTTCCGGGACTCGCCGCAACGCTGTCAGGCGTTCCACCGGCTTCCGGGTGCTTCCAAAAACGGTTTCTGCGTGCGGGGTTTTCAGCGCCGATGCGCCTTCAGACGGCGTGTCGGAGAAAGGCGAGGCTTTCCCGCCGAGCGGCAGGCAACCACGTATTGCCTCGCGTACGGCACTGGAAAGATGAGATTAACCCGGTCTGTAACGAGCATATTCCATTGGGCCGGACCAATTGGAAACACCAACCGGCTGCTCTCCGCAACTTGTTGATTTTATCTCCCAGAATTCGTCGGCGTTTCTGCCAAGAGGTTCTGGGGAGCTTCCTCGGGGTCTGTAACGTTAGGCATTAACTCTGTTGAAAACAGGGGAGTTGCAGATCCTTTTAACGTATCCTGGCCTGTGTTAACCCCTGCGTGCTTGTATGGGTGCCGATTTCTTAATAGGCTGTTTTGACGGCAAAGTATGCTGTCTCCGCAGCACGGCAGTGCTGTAGTTTGGCAAGCGCCGTGCCTCTGGCTGAGGTCGCGTGTGAGCCGGTTATTCCGTGCGGCGCTCCGCGCCTGCTAGACACTCAGTGGTTTCAGACGGTGGCGCAGGCAAGCCACAGGGACTCCCAAGGGGTCGGGGTCCTTCGCACCAGGAACAACAACCTGGGTGACAGAGGTGATCTATGAATTCAAAGAGAAGGTGCGGTTGGAGCGTGAAGATCGCGATTGCGATACTTTCACCTTTTCTGCTCATGTTACTTGAGCAACCGCTGATGGCGCAGTCGCAGAACATCAGCGGCACCGTTGTAGATACGTCGGGTGCGATCATTCCCGATGCCACGGTAACGATCAACGATGTGGCGAAGGGGTCGGTGGCCCGGCAAACGACATCCGATGCGACCGGCCGGTTCCAGGCCATTAACATCCAGCCCGGCAGGTACAACATCGTTGTCGAGAAGACCGGGTTCAAGAAGGCGGAAGTCGGTCTCACTCTTGACGTCAACGCCAAGGTGGATGTTGGCCAGATCAAGCTCGAGGTCGGCCAAATGACCGAGGTCCTGACGGTGAGTGCCGACTACCTCCCGGTAGTTCAGACCAACACGATGGAGAAGGCGTACCTGGTGGACAGAACCCAGATCTCCGAGTTGCCGATGAACGGCCGGAACTGGGTGGCTCTGATGAGCACGGTCCCTGGGATGACCAGCAGCGCACGGAACGACTTCGACATGAATTTCAACGACGTGTCGGGCTTCCACGCCCTGGGCGGCCGCGGATCGCAGAACAACTTCTACCTGGACGGCTCCCCGAACCTGGATGTCGGCGATAACCAGTCGCAGTACACCCAGCCCAGCATCGACTCGATCGCCGAGTTCCGCGTCCTTCAGAGCAGCTTTAACGCCGAGTACGGCAGGAACGAAGGTATGGCGGTCGCGGTGCAGACCAAGTCCGGTACATCCAGCTTCCACGGCACGCTGTATGAGTATTTCCGCAACAACGCGCTCGATGCGAAGTGCGTGCTGTGCAACAAGCTCCAGCCGCAGTTGCGGTACAACCAGTTCGGCGGCAACCTGGGCGGCTGGGTCCCTCTCCCCGGGGTTTCGACGAAGGACAACAAGAAGATGTTCTTCTTCTATAACCGTGAAATGACGCGCCGCATCGTTCCGACGTTCGGCCAGTCGGACATTCCGAACAGCACGGTCATGAGCGGCGATTTCCGCCCGTGGCTGCTCGATACGAACATGGCGTACGCGCCGCAGTTCAAGAACGGCACCGTTTTCCAGCCCGGTACCATCGTTCGTGACGGCAAGGGCAACATCACCAACGGTGTTCCTTTCGCCGACAACATCGTTCCGCAGTCGATGTGGGAACCCTCCAGCGCCAATATGCTGAAGCTCTACACGGGAATTCCGGGCTACAGCAGCCTGACTCAGAGTGGCGCGAACACCGGCTATGTCCGGTACTATTGGACCAACCCAAGCAGGCTGACAAAGAACCAGGACCTGCTCCGCGTTGACTACGCCATCAACGATAAGATGAACACCTTCTTCCGCTGGGTGAACGACTATCAGGTGGAGAAGTTTAACGGCGCCATCTGGGGCGGCGAGCCGTTCCCGATTCAGGCGCAGGAGCGTCCCAAGCCGGGCAGTTCGTGGTCCTGGAACCTGGTGAACACGTTCACTCCGGCGCTTGCGGCTGAGACCATTCTGTCTTACAACCACCAGTCGCAGAAACTGGCGGTGTCGGGCAACAACCCCGCCAGCTTCGAAGCGCTTGGCGTCAACTTCCAGCAGCTATACCCTGCGGCGAATATCACGAGCACGGTACCGAACGTGACGACGAACGCCGGTGTGAGCTGGAACTTCGGCGACCCCGGCTGGCATAACGATGGCAAGGACTACGCCATCACCGAGAACATCACGTACGTAAAGAGCTCCCACACGTTCAAATTCGGCTTCTACTACAACCGCGACAACAAGAAACAAACCGCCACGTGGCCGATGAACGGAAACCTCAACTACAGCTCGACTGCGTCGATGCCGCTGGACACCGGCAACGGTCTGGCGAATATGATGCTGGGCAACTTTAACAGCTACTCGATGAACAACGCTGCCGTGTATCCGTACTTCCGCTTCCTGTCGTATGAAAGCTATGCACAGGATAGCTGGAAGGTCACGAGCCGGTTCACCGTCGAGTACGGCGTGCGCTTCGAGCATATTGTGCCGACGTTCACCTATACCCGCAGCGGCGTTGCGGGCGGCGAAGGCACCTGGACGCTCTACAGCGTCGACCTGTCTAAGTACGATCCGGCATACCGCCCCCCGATCAACCTGAGCAACGGCAAGATCATCGGCAACCCGATGGATTATCTGTCGCATCTCGGGCTGGTATGCGATCCCTGCGCCGGCACCCCTCGGGGATTCTCCCCGGCGAAGAATTTCTTCGCTCCCCGTCTCGGCGTCGCATACGACGTATTCGGCGATGGCAAGATGGCGGTTCGCGCTGGTTTCGGCGTGTTCCACGAGCGCATGCGCCAGAACAACTTCTACTTTGGCGCGGGCGGGAATTGGCCGAACCTCACTTCGGCTTCGCAGGTCAACGGCAACACTTCGGCAATCGACCTGAGCGTGACGGCGGGTATCCCCCAGATCACGCCTCCCGGTTTGCCTGTCTGGCCGCCTGATAACACGATGCCGAGCATCTATTCCTGGTACGCGGGTGTGCAGAGGGAGCTGCCCTGGAAATTCACCCTGGACGTCTCCTACTCCGGCAACCATGCCATCCACCTGATGCAGCAGCGCCGTCTGAACGCGATCCCCGTCAATTACTTCGGTCAGAATCCCAACGCCAGCGCGTCAGTCAACTATAAGAATGACGCCCTGCGGCCGTACTATGGCTGGGGTTCGCTGAACTCGATCGAGTCTGCCGGCTATTCGCGCTACAACGCCGCTATGTTCAGGTTGAGCCGCCGCTTCTCGAACGGCTTCGCAGTCAACTTCAACTACACCCGGTCGCAGGCGATGAACCTGAGCGACTCCGACGACGCCCAGATCAACAATCCGTATGACATCCGGGCGAACTGGGGTCCGGCCGGCTATGACCAGCCGAACGTCTTCACCACCGACTTCATTTACGATTTGCCGAAGGTGAGTGGATCTCTGGATACTCCGGTCATCAGGACCATCCTCAACGGGTGGGAGATCACAGGCATGTTCCGGGCGCAGTCCGGTATGCCGATCTGGCCGACCTCGAACGGGAACCTGCTCGGCGTGGACGTCGGAAATGTGTATCCGAACATTTCCGGCGATCCGTACTCGTCGAATTGGGCGAATGGCTCGTGGCTGAATCCCGCCGCGTTCACCCGTCCGCTCGACGGCCAGCAGGGCAACCTGGCGAGGAACTCGCTGCGGCTGCCCGGCGTCCGCAACATCGATGCCAGCATCATTAAGAACTTCGCGATCACGGAGACCATGAAGGCTGCGCTCCGGTTCGAGTTCTTCAACCTTTTGAACAACGCCCAGGTGTGGGGTATCAACACCAGCTTCACGGCGGACAACCCGGGTGGGGGCATTTCGGCCAGCAACAAGAATTTCGGCGTGCCGAACAGCTTCCGGGAAGCCCGGATTATCCAGCTTGCGGCACGGTTCAGCTTCTAGTGCGGCAGCGGCCTGATAAGCCGCATGTTGCCGGACTGAGCTGAGCTGGTAACACATCGAGAGCAGCGGCGCAGGCGGGGCGCCGGAGCCGAATCCGGGGCCTCCGTACCGTGCCGCTGCTCTTTTTTTGATATTCGGTGCGAAGCCGGGGACAGCAACACATTGGCCCTCTTCGTGAGGGCGGCGGATCGCCCGGCACACTACGGCTGTGGCGGCCAGAAAGCCCCGGGTAGTCGCGCAGGCGTGCCGCACCACATCAGTGAGCGCGGTAACGGCCAGCCGCGTGCATTTAGCGGGTGTGGCGCGGCGGCCGGCCGGGCGCGCCGGTCGCCCCGCACACGCTGCCCGCTCAGTACTCCATCACCGCGCCGGTGTCGGCGCTCATGACGTGCGCGGCGTAGCGCGCCAGCCAGCCGCGCTTCACCTTCGGTTCGAACGGCGGCAGGGCGGCGAGGCGCCGCTCGATCTCTTCCTGCGGAACCTTCAGCGTGATCTCGTGCTTCGGTGCGTTGATGTAGATGCGGTCGCCTTCGTTCACCGCCGCGATGGGGCCGCGCGCCGCCGCTTCGGGAGAGACGTGGCCGATGCAGAGTCCGCGGGTGCCGCCCGAAAAACGGCCGTCGGTGATAAGTGCGGCGCGTATGCCCGCCCCGACCAGCGCCGCGGTGGGCGAGAGCATTTCCTGCATGCCCGGTCCGCCGCGCGGTCCTTCGTAGCGAATCACGACGACATCGCCGTCCTTCACTTTCCCCCCGAGAATGCCCGCCTGCGCGTCTTCCTGAGATTCGAAAATCCTCGCCGGGCCCTCGAACTCCATCATGTCAGCAGCGACCCCCGCCAGTTTCACGACGCCGCCGTTCGGCGCCAGGTTGCCGAACAGAACCGCCAGGCCGCCGGTCTTGGAAAAGGCTTGCTCAACGGGGCGGATTACGTCGCCGTCCGGCGCGGGCGCGCATGCCACCGCATCGCCGAGGCGGCCGGCAACGGTCGGCACGTCGAGTCTGAGGCCGGTGTTTCCGGCGGCGCTGTCGATCTGTTTCAGAATCGCGGGAATGCCGCCAGCGCGGTGTACGTCCTCCAGATGGACCTCGGGGCGGCTCGGAGAGACCTTGCAGATGTTCGGCGTCACGGCGGAGATCTCGTTGAGACGCGCGAGGTCGAACTGAACTCCTGCCGAGTGAGCCAGCGCAAGCCCGTGGAGGATGGTGTTCGTCGAGCCGCCCATCGCCATGTCGGTCACAAAGGCATTCACGAGCGCCTGCTCGTTCACGATGTCGAGCGGCCGGATGTTCTGCTCCAGGCAGCGCTTAAGCGCGTGGCCGGCGCGGCGGACCAGCGCGATGCGGTCCGGGTTCAGCTCGGTTTTGCCGTTCACGCGGCGCTCGGCCGGAATGGTTCCGTTGCCGGGAAGCGCGAGGCCGATCGCCTCGGCCAGGCAGTTCATCGAGTTGGCCGTGAACATCCCGGCGCAGCTTCCGCAGCCCGGGCACGCGCGCTCGGCGAGCGCTGTCAGCTCGCCTTCGGTCATCTTGCCGGCTGAGTGCTTGCCGACAGCCTCGAAAATGCTGATGAGGTCGGTGTTTTCGGGCCCCGCGAGCATCGGACCGCCGCTCACGTACACGGCTGGTATGTTGATCCGCACCATGGAATTGAGCATGCCAGGCACGATCTTGTCGCAGTTGGCGATGCCGATCCAGGCGTCGCAGGGGTGTGCGCCTATGATCGATTCGATCTGGTCGGCAATGAGCTCCCGCGACGGCAGGGAGTACTTCATGCCGAAGTGCCCCATGGCGATGCCGTCGCAGATCGCCGCTCCGACATTGGTGTACCAGACGTTGAATCCCAGCTTCTCGAGTTCGTCCCGCAGTTCGGCGCCGAGGCGGTCAAGGTGCGCGTGGCCGGGAATCTGGTTGGTGTAGGAGTTGATAATGGTGACGAACGGCTTTCTGAGGTCGGCAAACGACCGGATGAGACCTTCGGCCTTCATCAAAGCGGCCGCGCCCATCATGTGCGTGCCCTGGGCAACTATCCGGCTGCCCTTTTTGCGGATACTCTCGATTCCTTGATTCATCTTCGTTCCATTTTAATGTTCCGACCCATCATAATGTTGAGCATGCGAATCGCGATTGCGGCAGATCACGCCGGCTTTGCCCTGAAGGAGCGCGTGAAGGCATTCGTTGCAGCCGCCGGGCACGAGCCGCTCGATTTCGGGGCGTTCAACGCTGCCCCTTCGGATTACCCCGATTTCGCCAAAGCGGTCGCCGAGGCGCTGCGCTCGAACGAAGCCGACCGCGGCATCCTGATCTGCGGCAGTGGAGTCGGAGCAGCCGTAGCCGCCAACAAATTTACTGGAATACGGGCCGGGCTGTGCCACGATACGTACTCCGCCCGGCAAGGCGTCGCCGACGACGACATGAATGTCCTCGTGCTCGGCGGACGCGTGATCGCCGAGGGGCTGGCTAAGGAGCTGGTTTACGCGTTCCTTTCCGCCGAGTTCACCGGTGAGGACCGCCACCTGCGCAGGCTGGCCAAAGTGGCCGGGTTCGAGTGCCCGGACTCCCGGTAGCAGCCGGGTTCTCCTCTCGGCAATCAGCGCCCGGCCAAGCCGGTCTGGCCGGCGGCTGAGAGTGAGCTCCTGGCGATTAGCTATCGGTGATCGGAAAAATCCATCTTGGATCGCTGGCTCGGCCATGAAGTGCTTGTGTGTAAGCAATTTACGATTTTTGACGCACAGCGTCAAATAGGTGTTGACTCTCATGACGCACCGCGTTATAAGTGTGGTCGAGGCGTTCTAGCAGGCTGTTCTTTATGGCACGCGTGATCAAACGCTATGAGAACCGGAAGCTGTACGACACGGCCGGGAAACGGTATATATCCCTGGACGAAATAGCCGGGATGGTCCGTGCCGGAGAGGAGGTCCGGGTGACGGACAACGCCACCGGGGAGGACCTCACGGCGCAGACGCTCTCGAAGGTGATCCTCGAGGCCGGCGCCGGAAGCAGCACGTATCTGTCGCCGCAGTTTCTGCACAACGTTCTGCGTTTCGGGAACCGGTTCGTGGCGGGCAGTGTGGAACAGGTGAATGCGGCGGTGGACAGGCTGGTGGAGGCATCCCTCCAGCGGCTTGGTCCGGTCCGCGAGCACCGGCAGGAGATGGCGCGGATCAAAGAACGGCTGGACAGGCTGGAGCGCCTGATCGATCAGATAGCGGAGGACGCACATGGGAACGACACCGGAACAACCGAAGGGTCAGCCTGAGGAACCGAAAGAGGAACGCTCGAAGGGTGAGCAGATTGCCGCGCCGGTGCTGAGCGCGCTGCACAACCTGTGGCTGGTCGGGTTGGGGGCGGTAGCCGTGGCCGGCGACGAAGCCGCGAAGGCGGTGGACGCCCTCATGGCGAAGGGCAAGGAAGTGGAGCCCTCCGTGATGGAGAAGGGCAAGAAGGTGGGCGAGAGCCTGGGCGACGCGGCGGAGGAAGTCGGCGTTCGGATTCGCGACATGGCGGCCCGTGTGGGGAAGCGCGCGGAAGCGGCCGAGGCGATGATGGACGAGCGGGTCCGCGCGGCGCTCGAGCGCATGGGCTATGCCAACAAAGACGACCTCGAGAAATTGTCGGCGAAAATCGATGCGCTGATGTCGCGTGTGGAAGACCTGGCCTCGAGGCGGGGCAAGAAGCAGGGCGGCGAAGGCGAGCAGTAGACGCAGTAAGATGGGTGCGTGGCGCCGCCCAGGACGGTGGTGCGCCACTTGGAAAGGGGCGGGGGCAGACCGGAACCTGCCCCGCCGCTGCGGCGGTTCGTGTTCGTCGTGAGCGCCGCGCTGTTTGACGAATGGATCCGATAACTCACACCCTCACCGGACTCACGCTGAGCCGCGCCGGGCTGAATCGCATCGCTCCATACGCCACTCCAATAGCTCTCCTGGCGGCCAACGCTCCCGACATCGACGTGCTGGCGGCGCCCTGGGGCACCGCTACCTACCTGCACTATCACCGCCACATCACCCATGCGCTCATCATGCTGCCCGTGATGGCGGCTCTCGCGGTTCTGATGGTTCGTCCGTTAGCGCGGAAGAAGCGGTTCGAGTGGCGCGGCGCGTATGTGATTGCGCTCGCAGCGGTGGCATCGCACCTGCTGCTGGACTGGTTCACTGCCTACGGCAGCCGCCCGCTGCTTCCCTTCTCGGCGCGCTGGGTTTCGCTGGACATCATGCCGATGCCGGATCTGTGGATCTGGCTGGCGCTGCTGATCGCGTGGGCTGCGCCGGCGTTTTCGCGGCTGGTGAGTTCGGAGATAGGTTCGCGGCCGACGGCGGGCCGCGGATGGGCGGTATTCGCGCTGGCGGCGGTGTCGATCTTTACGTTCGGGCGCTGGCTGGCGCACGGGCGCGCCATCGAAGTGCTGAACTCAAGGTTGTATCAGGGTTCGCCTGCTGTGCGCGTTGCGGCATTTCCGTCCGTAGCAAACCCGTTCGCCTGGCACGGGCTCGTGGATACGGGCGACGCGTACCTTCGGTACGAAATGAACCTGCTCGATGAATTCGATCCGGCTTCGGCGCGCGTGCTGCACCGCCGTTCGCCTGATCAGCGCGAGGGCGCGGCGGTGAAAGCGGCGAGCCAGACCGCGGCGTTTCGCGCTTTCATGAGTTTCGCGCGGTACCCGATGTGGAGTTTCACGCCGGAGGGCGACAATTTGCGCGTGGATGCGTGGGACGTGCGCTTCGGCGGCGCCGGGCACCGGGCATTTCTGGCGACGGCCTTGGTATCGCCTTCTGGCCGGGTGCTGGATTCAAGGTTCGCGTTCAAATAGTCCTGGCCTGCTGCCGGGCATGATGGCCCATCCCGCGCTATGCTGTTGCTGAGTTTGCGGGAACACAACCGGCAGTCACGACTGTATTGTTTGGGAGGCTCTCATGCGCAGGCGCAGTTTCATTCGGAGTTCGATAGCCGTGGCGGGGCTGAGGCGACGATTATCACCTGACACACGTGCGCGATTTCGTTGATTGCATGCGGAGCCGGCAGAAGCCGCGCGCGGATGTGGAGATCGGGCACAACTCTATGATCGCCTCTCACCTGGGGAACATAGCTTACCGGCTGGGGCGGCAGGTGAAATGGGACGTGGAGAACGAACTGTTTATCGGCGACGACGAAGCGCAGAAGCTTCACACCCGCGCTTATCGTGCTCCTTGGGTGCTGCCGGAAGTGTAACGGCAAGCGGGCGTGGGAAGGGCCGGCTGCACCGGCGAAAACGGCGATACCGGCGGGCTTGAGCCGCCAAAGCGTCCAGGCAGTTTTGCTATCCAGAACCGCAACTGCTATACTGACAATGTTTTCCGAGACTGCGGGCGGCGAAGTTCTGCCCGATCAGCGAACCCAGGAATATCCATGCCGAAGTTGAAGAGTCATCGGGGCGCGGCAAAGCGCTTCAAGAAGACGGGAACGGGCAAAATCGTCCGCCGTCATGCATTTGCGCGCCACATCCTGACGTCGAAGCCGAGAAAACGCAAGCGCAGGCTGACGCAGGGCGTGGTAATGGACCCTGCAAACGCAAAGAGAATCGAGACGATGCTTCCGTATTAGGAAGCGCGGGTGGCTCCGGGGGAGCGGCCCGATGCCGGAGCGGACGGAGTGCGAGGCACGTACCCGTTCCGCCCACTGCAGGAGGTAAAACGTGCCAAGAGTAAAGCGAGGCTCGAAACGGAGAGCCAACCGGGCTAAGACGCTCAAGGCGGCGTCCGGATTTTTCCTCACAAAGAGCAAGCTTACACGTGCAGCGCAGGAAGCGGTCGAAAAGGCCGGCAAGTACGCCTACGTCGGCCGCAAGCAGAAGAAGCGCGACTACCGCGCGCTGTGGATAACCCGCATCAACGCGGGCTGCCGGGCGGCGGGCATTTCCTACAGCCGGTTCATCTCGGGCCTGAAAAAGGCTGGTATCGATCTGAACCGGAAGGTGCTGGCCGACATCGCTCTGCACGACGAAGAAGGCTTCCGCGCGCTGGTAGCGAAGGCACAGGCCCAAGCGGCAAGCTGACCGTCACTCCCATCCGATCCAGCCGCTACCATGGTCTGAGTGATGAAGGACCTGGTAGCCGGCCTGGACAGCAGCACCACGGCGACGAAAGCAATAGCGTGGTCGGGGGATGGGTGTGCTGTCGCTGAGGGCCGGTGCTCGATTCCACTCGCGAACCCGGCAGACAGGCAATATGAGCAGGACCCGTGCGACTGGTGGCGCTCGGCGTGTGCCGCGCTACGGCAACTCACACAGAAGCTGGACGCGAGCCGCATTGCGGCTATTGCGATAAGCAATCAGCGCGAGACGTTCGTTCCGTTGGATGCCGGAGGGCGCGCCGTCAGGCCGGCCATAGTGTGGCTGGACCAGCGCTGCGAGCGCGAGGTGGAGTGGCTCGCCGCACGCATCGGCGCGGAGCGCATACACAGCATCACGGGCAAGCCAGCGGACATGGCGCCGGTCGCGTATCGCATCGCCTGGCTGCTGCGAAACGAGCGTGCGAACTTCGACAAGACAGCCATATTCGCCGATGTGCACGCGTACCTGGCCTGGCATCTGACCGGGCGTTTCCGGACCAGTCGGGCAAGTGCGGACCCGCTCGGGCTGTTCGACATGCAGCGGAACGAGTGGTCCGCCGAAGTGCTGTGCGCGCTCGAACTCACGCCGGACCGGTTGCCCGAAGCCTGCGCGCCGTGCAGTGTAATCGGAGAGATCACGAGCGAGGCGGCCGAGGCGACGGGGCTGGCGCCGGGAACACTCGTTGTGGCGGGAGGCGGTGACGGCCAGGCGGCGGGGCTCGGAGTTAACGCGCTGGCGAGCGAGCGCGCATATCTCAATCTCGGCACGGCCGTGGTGGGCGGCATCTACTCGAGCGAGTACCTGACCGACACAGCCTGGCGCACGATGGGAAGCTGCTCGGGCGAAGGGTGCTACTTAGAATCGAGCTTGCGCACGGGGACGTTCCTGGTGGACTGGTTCATGCGTGAGATGTGGGGCGTGGATACTTCGAGTGATCCGGGCATCTATTCGCGGCTGGAGAAGGAAGCGGCCGGGTCGCCGGTTGGGAGCCGCGGCTTGTTGCTGCTGCCCTACTGGGGCGCGGTGATGACGCCTTACTGGGACCCACGCGCCCGCGGAGTGATAGCGGGCTTAACGAGCGCGCACACGCGAGCCGACGTGTACCGGGCGCTGCTGGAGGGCATCGCGCTGGAACAGGCGCTGGTGACCTCGCTGGCCGAAGAGCGCGCGGGCGTGAACGTGCGGGAGTTTGTCGTGATCGGCGGCGGCGCGGCGAGCGAATTGTGGCGGCGCATCCTGGCCGACGTCTCGGGGAAGACGGTGCTGCGGTCGCAGACAGTGGAGGCCTCGAGCCTGGGTGCGGCGGTGTGCGCCGCAACCGGCGCGGGCTGGTTTGCGAGCGCGCGAGAAGCGGCTGCGGCGATGGCGGGTGCGATCACGAGTGAGATGGAGCCAAAGCCGGGCGCCGCGGCGCGGTATCGGGAGTTGTTCGCGATCTACCGCGAGGTGTACCCGGCAACGCGGGAGATAGGGCGCAGGCTGAGCCGGTTCGCAGAGAAGTAAGTTGGGAAGCGGCTCCCGGACAGCGGCGCGAGGCAGTGCGTTCCGGCGGCCTCGAAACGCCGCCGCGGGCTGAGGGCCATCTGACGAGAAGCCCGGCTGCGAGCGCGAACACTAGTTCCAATTCATAGACTGGTCGAGGGCTTTCTGCTCTTCGCCGTCGGGATCATCTTTCACTGCGCAGGCGTTGTCGAAGATCATCGTCGAGCGCTTGCCCGCGCCGAAGGCCGGCCACAGGGGCAGGCCGCCGTGATTCGGATTGCCAGTGCGCGCGAACTGCACCCACGCGGCGCTGATGCGGGCGGCCAGGGCGCGAGCGTCGGGTCCGCCGCCGGTCATGTGATCGCAGCGGTCGGTGTTGTCGAACACGAACGGCATCTCCGAGCAGTGAAACGAGTGCAGCCTGCCGTCGAGGACGGGGCTGTCCCACGCGAACCAGTAGAGGTAAGCCGGCGCACCGCCCTGCGCGGCTTTGAGAGCCGCCTGTCGCAGCGCGGCGTGGCGGGCGCCGGACGAGAACCAGATGGCGAACAGCTTAGCGGGGCTGGCATCGGGATGGCCACTCCGGAATGCATCGAGAATGTGTGCGCCATCCTCCGGGCCGTGTCCCTTCACCATGCGCTTGCGGAGTTCGTTTAATGTGAGCCTTTCGAAACCGGGGTAGTTGAAGCCGACACCGAACTCGGTGAGCGTAGAGCCAACTATCAGCGGCACGCCGGCCGATGCCGCGGGCGCGGAGTCCCGGAAAGGATGCTCGGGCAGAATGCCGCCGTCCACGGTTGGTGCCCAGGCATCGAACTCGCAGATGCGGCCGAAATCGATTGGGCGTGTGTAGTCGCCTGCGGGGTACACCTTGTTAGCGGCGGCTTCGGCGGCGGTGATGAAGCGATCGAACGGCATGTTCTGAAGGGTTTCGAGGCGATCCTTGCTTACGCCCGCTTCCTTCAGTACGGCATCGGCGAGCTTCGCCGAGAACTCGGGCGTAAGCATGCGCCGCATGGAACCGCTCTCAACGATGGCCTTGTGAAACAAGCCTTTCGCACGCGGCATGGCCATTAGCGCGGAAACCTTCCCGCCCCCGCCGGATTGGCCGAAGATGGTGACGTTCGCCGGGTCGCCGCCGAAGTTCGCGATGTTATCGCGCACCCACTCGAGCGCGGCGACGAGGTCCAGCAGGCCAACGTTCGCAGATGCCGAATACCTCCCGCCACCGATGAGCGAAAGATCGAGGAAGCCGACGGCGCCGATGCGGTGGTTCACGCTGACAACCACGACGTCGTGACGCGCGAGGTTCTCGCCGTCGTAAACGTTCATTTCGTTGCCCGAGCCGGTTGCAAAACCGCCGCCGTGCAGCCAGACCATCACGGCGCGCCCGCGATGGTCGAGACCAGGAGTCCAGACGTTAAGGCGCAAGCAGTCCTCACCCTGCGCGCCGGGATTCCATTCGTAGACGAACGCCACTTCGTCTTTGTCCCAGTGCTCGGGCGGAATCTGCGGGCTGGCAAAGCCCCACGCGAGCGCCGAGCGGACGCCGGTCCACGGCTTCGGTTTCTCGGGCGGCATGAAGCGCCGCGCACCGGCAGTGGAGGCGCCATAGGGGATGCCCCTGAAGTTCAGCACGCCTTTGTGTGAGAATCCGCGCACCTTGCCGGAGGTTGTCTCGGCAATAGCGGCGGCGTCCGAAGCGATGATTGAACCGGCGGCCGGTTTCGATTGGGCTGTGGCCTGCCGCGGCAGAACTTCCATGGCGGCGGCGCCTGCGGCTGCCTTTATCCAGGAACGCCTGGCGACGGAGACGTCGGCGGCGGGAAAACGCGGTTTCATAATTGCTCCACCTGTTGACATGGATTAACACAACGGAGCACCTGAACGGTGCGATTTTTCGCCTCGCGAGAGACGCCGGGCGCATCGCATGCCGTTGCATCATGGAAGCAAAGGGGGCACGGGTGCTCACATTCGGGCTGGGTGTCGGGACCGGAATACTCGCGGCCGCAACGGCCATATCCGAGAAACGCGGCGTGCACTGGTGGCTGCGCTACTTCGACTTTCCGAGGATGCAGATTGCCGGTCTTGCGGCGATGATGCTGCCGGCTGCGGCCACGCGCACGCGCGGCAAGGCGCGCGCGGCGATGTCGGCGGCGCTGGCGGGAATCATCGGCTGGCAGGCGTACAAGGTGCGGCGGTTCACACCGCTCGCATCATGGCAAACGCTGCCGGCGCAGAAGCAGGACCCCAAGCGGCGGGTGCGTTTTCTGATCGCGAACGTGTGGGAGCCGAACCGCAATGCGGAGCGGCTGCTGGGATTCATCCGCGCGGAGCATCCCGACATCATCGTGCTGCTCGAACCCGACCACTGGTGGGAAGAGCGCATGCGCGAGTTGGAGGCGACGCACCCGAACACGCTGAAGCGTTCGCTTGAGAATACGTACGGAATGCTGGTGTACTCGCGTCTGCCGTGGAGCGAGGCGCGGCTTCGCTCGCTGCTGATGGAGGACGTGCCGTCGGCGGTGGCGTGGGTGGAACTGCCCAGCGGCGACGGCTTCAGACTCTATACCGTGCACCCGCTGCCGCCCGGAATCGGCCAGAACACGACGGACCGCGACGCGGAACTCGTGATGATCGGAAAAGAAGCCCGAGCGGCGGGCGAGGCGGCCGTCGTCGCGGGTGACCTGAACGATGTCGCGTGGTCGTACACGACGCGTCTGTTTCAGAAGGTGAGCCGGATGTTGGACCCGCGCATCGGACGCGGCTTCTACAACACGTTCAACGCGAAGTCGCACTTACTGCGGGTTCCGCTCGACCACGTTTTTCACACCGATCACTTCCGGCTCGTCGCGCTGCGCCGCCTGCCGAAATTCGGATCGGATCATTTCCCGATTCTGGTAGAGCTGTCGTATGAGCCGGAGGGCGCGGACGAGCAAACGGTACCGCGGTTGGACGGCGAGGGAAGACGCGCAGCGCGCCGCAAGCTGAGAAAGGCGCGCGAAGAGGGCTTGCTGTAAGTAGCCGCGAACAATACGAACCAGCGCGCGGGCGGCACGGCCGAGAAACGCCTTGAAGGACTTGGTGCGCACTAGGCCACCCCGCTTTCACGCTTCACCATCGCAAGTTCGCTGTTAGGAAGGGCCTGGATGTGGGCGACGTCCGGAAACGTCTTCCAGTCGCCGCCCCAGACGAGTCCCTGTGCGTGGGCAGCCTCGCCCAGAGCGCGCCAGAAACCGTTGGATTCGGCGGCAGGAGTCCAAAGCCACCGGCTGTCCACGATGTCGGCGGCGTACGCGGCAGGCGTGCCATCGGGTTTCTGCGCGTTGTGGAAGCTGAAGCGGACTCTGCTCTTGCCCTCGCCGGCGAGTTTCTGTTGAACCGCGACGCTGCGCCAGGCGTACACGATGCGGGGCAGGAAACCCTGCTCTCGCAGCGCGGCGAGCACGGCCTCGACTTTCGGCCGGAAGGATTCGTGCAGGCTCATTAGTTTCTTCTCCTGCGGCCAACGGGAACTGTCGCCGGACCAGCCGGTGATGCTGTGATCGATTTCTGAAGTATTGAGGCGTTCGGGTGAGGTTGTTTTCAAGCTCATGTGTGTCCTCGAGACCGCGGGCCGGATTCGCCCGGGGATGCGCCCTCCAAGTTGCGCACACCACTCCCTGATGGCTGCGGCTCGGAGTGCGGTCTGGTGCGCTGTCGCGCGCTCAAACAGGGCATTCGACCGGTGCCGTGCGAGGAGAAGCATGGAGACACCCGACGGATCGCTGCACGCAGGGGGACCACCCCACGGCACCGGCGCAGTTGCGAACTGCTGTTCTATGGTATGGGGCCTGTCAAGGGCTGGAGGACTGAAAGCGAGTCGAAGACGAAGCCCCCCCTGCTATGCATTCACCGCCCGCGCGGGCGAGACGGCTGGAGTAATCCCGGCGGTGTCACCGCGTTAGCCCGCAGAGACACCGAGCCACAACTGCCGTGTTTTGAGCAGCAACGAGCGGAAGCAGAGCCGCTATGAGTGCACGAAGCCAGGAGTCGGCTGTGATCGCTGCCTCCGGGCTGGGACTACATGCTCGGGCGCCGAGCGGCGCCCGAAAAAAAGTTCAAACACGTGTCACTGGGTAACGCGGAACCGGCCATGAATGCCGCTCGCGGAGTTCGGCGCCACCCAAACATCGAAGTCGCCGGGCTCGGTGACGAGCTTCATTTCCTGGTTGTGGAACGCCAGGTCGGAGCCGGCCAGTTCGAACGTCACGGTCTGCTTTTCGCCGGGTTTCAGGTGAATGCGGCGGAAACCTTTCAGTGCGCGGACGGGCTGTGTGATGCTGGCAACGCGGTCGCGAATGTAGAGTTGCACCACCTCGTCCGCGGCCACCTTCCCGGTGTTTGTGATATCCGCCGACACGGTGAGTTTGCCGTTCGCAGGCATCACATCGGAAGACAGTCTAAGGTTCGAGTAGTCGAACGTGGTGTAAGAGAGGCCGAAGCCGAACGGATAGGCGGGCGTGAAGTTGACGTCGAGGTAGTTCGACGTGAAGCCCTGCGGGTCGAGCGGTGTCCCCGTCGGGATATCCCTGCCGGGCGCCGGCGGACGGCCCGTGTTCATGTGGTTGTAGTAAATGGGAACCTGCCCCACCGTGCGCGGGAACGTGATGCTGAGTTTGCCGGAGGGCACGGCGTTGCCGAACAGGAGGTCGGCAATGGCGGGACCGCCCATGGTGCCCGGGTGCCACGCATAAAGAACGGCGCCCGACTCGCCGGCAACCTTCTCGAACGTCAGCGGGCGGCCGGCCATGATGACGGTGACGACAGGCTTGCCGGTTTTGGCGATTTCGGCGACGAGGTCTTCCTGCGCGCCTGGAATGTTGAGAAATGCGCGCGAGTGCGCCTCGCCCGAAAGGCCGGCGTCTTCGCCAACGAACAGGACGACCGCATCGGCGCCGCGTGCGGCCTCGAGCGCGGCGGCGAAGCCCTCGTGGCCGGTGTCGCGGGCCTTCTTGAGCCCTGGCGCGTAAGCGACACGCTCGGAGCCGAGCATGGCGCGAAGCGCTGCCAGCGGCGTGCGGACGTCTTCGTTCTTGCCGTCGAAGACCCAGCAGCCCATCTGGTCGGCGGGACTGTCGGCGAGCGGCCCGATTACCGCCAGCTTGGAGATGTTCTTCGCCAGCGGCAGCACGCCATCGTTCTTGAGCAGAACGGCGCTCTCCGTGGCGGCGCGCTTCGCTACGGCGAGTCCCTCATCGGTGATGGGGGGCTCGCCGGTTTTCGACGGGAGCTGCCGGTCAAACAGTCCCAGGCGGAATTTAACACGCAGGATGTTGCGGACAGCTTCGTCGATGAGTTTGATATCGAGCTTCCTGGCGTCGACCAGCGCCTTGCCGTGCTTGAGGTACGATGTCGACACCATCTCCATGTCCACGCCGGCCGTTATGGCCTTCAGCGCGGCGTCGGCTTCGCCGGCGGCGTAGCCGTGCGGGATCATCTCGGTCACCGAGCCCCAGTCGCTGACGACGAAACCGTTGAATCCCCACTCGTCGCGCAGAATGCGGCGGAGAATGAAGGCATTACCGGTGGCAGGCACGCCGTTGATGGTATTGAACGAACTCATGAAGGTCGCCACGCCGGCCTTTTCGGCGGCCTCGAACGGTTTCAGATACACGTCGCGGAGGAGCCCTTCGGGGATATACGTGGTGTTGTAATCGCGGCCGCCTTCCGCCGCGCCGTAGCCGGCATAGTGCTTCGCGCATGCGGCAATGTATCCCGGCGTGCCGAGCGACGGTCCCTGGAAGCCGCGGACCATGGCGGCGGCAAGCACGGAGGCGAGGTACGGGTCCTCGCCGAGGCCCTCGGCGATGCGGCCCCAGCGCGGATCGCGCGCGATGTCCATCATGGGCGCGAAAGTCCAGTGCTCGCCGGCCTGGGCGGTTTCGCGGGCGGCGATTCGCGCGGCCTGTTCGACGAGTTCGGGATCCCATGTGGCGGACTGGCCGAGCGGAATTGGGAAAACAGTGCGGTAGCCGTGGATGACGTCCCGGCCGAAGATGATGGGGATACCGAGACGGCTCTCCTTCATGGCGATGCGCTGGATTTCAACGCGGTCGGCGGGTGTGCCGGCATTGAGGAAGGATCCCCACATGCCTTTGCGGATCTCTTCGATCGCCTGGGGTGTGAGCCGGCCGAGCGACTTCTGAGACATCTGGCCGAGCTTCTCTTCGAGCGTCATCTTCGCCATGAGGGCGTCGATGCGCTTTTCGATGTCCTGCGCGGACGCGGGAATAACCACCGCGGCCATCAGCAACGATGCAATCAGTAGCTTCACGGCCCAATTCTAGATCAAAGCGGGCGTGGGACGGGGCGAGGCGGGTGGACGAGAGCGGGAGCGCCGCCGGGGGTTCGGGCCGGTACGTGTTCCGGGCCGGCGGGCGCTCCTCCAGGCGCGGTTAGAGGTCCGCGCTGATGTGCTGTCTCTCAGACCGGTCCGGCATAGGTCCGAACCCTGGGGTGCAGCGCATTGCGTCATAACAGAGGCTGGAGGGGCTGTTACACAAAGAAAGGGGCGGGAGGCCGACTGGCGTCCCGCCCCGAGTGGTCAGGGGTTAATTAGAGGGTCGTGTCACATCTGAGGTGGAGGACCAGGAGGGCCCATAGTGGGTCCGCGGCGTCCGGGTCCGCCAATCTTCCGCCGCGAAACTCGTCGTACTTAGTTTTCTGGTCCGCAGAGAGGAGGTTGTAACTGGCAGTGCCGGCCTTGCTGTGAATGGCGGTTATCTGCCCGGTCAGGCTGCCTGTGCTTGCAGAGAGTTGATCCATGCCGGCTTTGTTGCCGCTCTTGACGGCGTTCCTGAGTTCGGTGTGAGCCGTAAAGAGATGCTTTTGCAGCGGCGTCAGGGTAGCCGCGGCGTTCGTGTAAATGTTCGAGGCCTCCTTTGCCTGGGTGCCGGTCGGGTTGAAAAATGTGTGAAGATACAGCACGCGGCGCGCGGCCATCGCGGAAGAGTCAGGAGGAGCGCCGCCGGGAGCGCCGAAGCGGCCCGGATGCTGAGCCTGAGCAAGTGCAATTGCCCCGCATAGCTCGGCAAGAATCGCGCCCTTGTAAAGTCTTCCCCGCATGATGTTCCGCGTGTGTGGTTCGGTGCAGGCGCCGATCTGAAAGACCTGCGCCTCTGTTGTGTAGAGACTCCGCCCGGCGGAAAGCGGTTCGTTAAGTTGTGTAAAGCCTGCGCTGGAAGGCAAATCGCGGCAGGCGGCGCCCTCGAACGCCTTGCACTGTGGGTCCCCGCGATTTGCGCGGCCGGGAGCGCATATTAGGCCGAGATCCGGACAGAGGCATCGCATCCCAACGCGCCGAAAATCGAATCGCGCCAGCCGGCGGGGCCGGGGCGTGCGCTCACAACGGCTTGCGGCAGCGCCCGCTTGAGCGCGGCAACATGCTCCGATGCAATCAGGAAGGCGCGGCCAACCCGGCGGAGAAACGGCAGGTCGGCTGCGGCGTCGCCCAGACCGATCGTCTCGGCGCTGCCGAAGGCTCGCTCATACAGCGCCGTGAGCAGATCGACGGCTTGTGCTTTGTCGTTATCGCCGGTGATGTGATGGAAGCGGCCGCCTTCGTGCCAGCGCCGGCCGGACGCTTCGATGGCGGCCAGCAGCCGCGGCGCGCCCGGCTTATCCAGAATCATGAACGGCTCATCGTAGCCGCGCAGCAGAGCGAGCGTCGCCTGTTCGAGCGACATGTTGCACTCGCGGCCGACCTCCTCGGCCGTCATCTGGTGAAAGCCGCGAACCGGGACGCCCACGGCCAGCGAAGCCTGTCTGAGCGTCTGCACCAAGTGGGGATAGCTGTCGCCGAACTCCACTACTTCGTAGCCGTCGGAGAGCCGCGCGCCGGGAACCGGAAATGGAAAATAGCCGCGCGGCACAAAAACCGCTCCGCCGTTCTCGACGATGAATGGATCGGGATTTTTCAGCCGGGTCCGCCAGTACTCCACTTCGGCACGGGTCTTGCTGGTGGCGAAAACCAGCGGCACGTCCCGGCGGCGGAGCAGTTCAAGCGCAGGGACGGCGTCATCGCAGCGGTAATCTTTGCGATCGAGCAGAGTGCCATCCAGGTCGGTGAAAACCACCTGCATACTTCTTCCACTGTATTCGGCGCATGACCGCAGGCAGATACCACAGGGGCAGTAGAGCGCATCCAAAAAGCCGGTAGGCGTCCCCGCGGATGGTCTTCAATGCGGGTAGGGGTGGCCGCGCATACCTGCCGCCGCCCGGTAGATCTGTTCCGTCAGGATCACGCGGGCGAGTTCGTGCGGAAACGTGAGCGGGGACAACGAGAGGAGCATGTCCGCGCGGGCGATCCAGGCGGCCGGCGGGCCTTCGTATCCGCCGATCAGGAAGACGATGTCCCGGCCCTGCATCTCGGATTTCGAGAGAAGCTCCGCAAAAGCTACGGAATCGAACGCGCGGCCTGCGGCGTCGAGCACTATCTTCATTGCGGCGGGATGGCGCATCCAGGCGTCGAACTTGGCGGGGTTCACCTCGCGCATCTCGCAGGCGAAGTAGCGGGTGGTGCGTTTGACGTATTCCTCGCTCATGGCGCGCGCGTTGGCATCCCGGGGCTTGCCGACAAAGTACACGTAGACGCGCATGGATGATTCGAGAATAACCCGCGGCGGGGCTTTGCGTGCGCACCGATTCGGATTTCCGGGCGGTGTGGTGAAACGGAGCGCCGCGTCAGTTTCGCCGCGGCGCGACCGAGGCGGGCGATCGCGCAAACGCCGGTTTTCCGGCGCGGGTGCTTTCCGCCGGAGCAGCCGTATACCTGGGCGTACCGGGCGATATTGACACCCGGATAGGGCGGCACTAAACTCCAAACAACGAGAGGGGCGAAGCTCCGCTTCACTTTCGGGCCGGAGGCGGCGGAGCCTCACCAGTTCCGGAAAAAGGAGGACTGGCGTGAAATACTCAATCGCTGTCGGTGCGTTCATGGCCGCTTCGCTTGCATTTGGCCAGAACATAGCGTCCTCGGACAAGAAGTTCGTGGACAACGCGGCAAGAGGCGGCATGTTCGAGGTCCAGATGGGCCAGATAGCGGCCAACAAGGCGCAAAACCCCGAGGTTGTCAGCTTTGCGCACAGGATGGTCACGGATCACTCAAACGTTAATGAAGAGCTCAAGCGGCTCGCATCTGCGAAGGGCATTACGCTTCCCACCGAGGTGAGCCCGCAACAGAAAGCCGAGATGGACAGGCTGTCCGGGCTGAGCGGTCCGGCATTCGACCGGGCATACATGCGCGCGATGGTCACCGACCACGAAAAGGACCTCCGGGAATTCGAGCGCGAAGCGAGGACAGGAAAGGATCCGGACATCCGCAAGTTCGCCGCGGATACGGTTCCGATCCTGAGGACGCATTTGCAGGAGGCGCGAAAGGTTTCAGCGTCGTTGCATCCTCCGGCGACGGGGATGTTCTGACGACGCGCCGGCGCTTACCGGAGCTGCGCGCCGGACGCTGGCTTGGATATTGCAACTTCAGCCGGGGGCGGCAGTTTGCACCTGACTTCATACACGCCGAACGGCGCGGCGCCACCGTGCGCCCGCCGTTCACTTACGCCCCGCAGTTCAGCATGTCATCTGTGGCGGCCGGCGCACGCCGGAGCCCGCTCAACAGAGCGCGGCCCGGCGGCGTGCGTTCGCGGGGTTATTCCACCAGCCGGAGGATCTCGGCCGCCACCTTGTCGAAGGCGTCTTTCAATTCATCAGGTGTGGGCGCCATTACATAGAAGCCACTGGGCTTATCGGGCCGGTACAGACTGTGGACGAGGCTGTTACCCGGGTCATCGACGTTTGCGATCATTTTCATAAGAGTGACGTCGGGTATCTCCGAGTTTCCCGAATACCCGATGGTGTATATAGTGGGGCTGATCGAAGAATCGTTCCGGATTCTTCTTACCGCATCGGCGGTGGCGTTCCAGGATGCGAGTCCGATCTGGTAGGGAGAGTCTACGCCGTTCTTGTTGAACGCGATCTGCCGTCCGCTGCCATCGTGCGTGTTTGCGTACAGTGTGGAGTATCTGTAGTCTTCAGTGTCGGTCCGGTTGCCGTAGACATCTGAGGAGGGAATCTTCTTGAGATCGTTCTTTACTTGCGTGACGTCGTTCTTGAAGGCGCAATTGTCGCGAGCAATGGTCTGGATGACGCCCTCGTCAGGGTGACTCATCCAGTCCTTTACGTCCGCCGCGCCGCTCGAATTCGAATAAGCGGTTCTGTTCGAGAGCCGCTGAATGCCGGCAGTGGTGCCGGTGACTGCGAAGTTCGACCACTGGGAAATGAAGCCGATCATCTGCGTGTCGGGGATGCCGTCCTTAGCAGACTTGTACTTGCAGCCCGAAGAGGTTTTGATCGCATTGTTGTTGGTATCCGGGTCGTTGTAATACGCCGTGATGCCATTTGGCAAGCCGTCCGTGAACAATACGATGACGTTCAAGGCTCCGGGGAGTTCGCTTTTCTTTAGTTCCTGATATGCGAGCCAGAGCGCCTCGGCCGTGCCCGTGTTGGAGCCGCTTTTGATCTGGCCAATCAACTCCGGCACCGAAGGGCTTGCCGTTTTGAAATCGGCGGAAGGTCCCGTGCCCCCGGACGGGTTAGCCGGATTTCGCGGAGGGAAAGCGACTATCGCGCTGCCGCCGAAGACGACCAGCCCCACCTGATCGCGTTCGCTCGCGAAGTTGCTCACGAACTCGATGGCCTTGCCCTTCAGGGTTTCGATAGCCCCGCTCATGGAGGAGGACCTGTCGAGCACCAGCACGAGCCGAACGTCGCGGCGCGCCGCCACCGCGCTCCCCGCCACGGTGGCGGAATTCTTGCCGAAAATCCGCATGAAGTACAAAGGCGCATCGACGTAGGCGGAAATGGAGACGATGCGCCGCCTGTTAGTGGGATCGTCGTAGGGCGTAACCGAGATGTCCGGCTCGAAGCGGAGATTGCTGGAGCCCCAGTAGCGATCCGGAAAGTTCGCCTTCACGAAATCGCGCCCGGTTTGTTTGGCGGCTGCTTCCTGGTCGGCGAGTGTAAGTCCCGCGTTAAGAGAACGGGCGGCGGCGAGTGCCCCTGCATCAACCGCGGCGGAGAGTTTCGCCTTGACCATGAACAGAATGGCGCCGTCGATGCCGAGGCCCACCATAGGCAGGATAAACGTGGGCAACAGCAGCGTGAACAGAATCATGGCGCTGCCTTTGCGATGCCAGAGTGCGGCTACCCGGCCAGCCATTTGTGACCTCTCGTTTCTTTGAAATCAGAAGAGTGCATGAACATACACCGTTCCATTTCCGGACGATCCCGGCAGCGCCGGCGTTCGGAACGCCGCCTCGACGAGATACGCATATTGTCCGGCTTGAAATCCACCGCTGCCATCCGAGGGGGGAGGGGGCAGAAGCTCGAAATTCCGCACACGCGCACCCAGCTTGCGCACCCTGTCCGAAGCGGCGATCCTGCCGTCTTCTTTCAGCAGCGCTGGGTCCGGGTCGCCGAAGTTGCTGGATCGTATGGATGAGTCGCCGATGACCAGCCGCTGAACGAAAACGTATCGATTAAAATTAGTGCAGCCCGGTGTGGGATTCGGCGGGTCCGCATTGTCGGCAAGCAGCTCGGCCTTGCACTGGTACCGTCCGATAAACACGATCTTAGATAAGATGACTACGCCGTCTCCGCCGCTTGTCTTCAAATTGAGATCCGCGCCGATCCGTTCCAACAGTCTCTGATTGCCGGGCTGGGCGAAATCCACGCCGCGGGCGTACATGTGCCCGGCATCCCGGGCCACCTGCACGGCCTGGAGAGCGCGGATGAGACCACTGCCTATGATGAGCAAGCCTATTAGAAGCGGAACCCAGAACACGCTGAGCAAGACAAACTCGACAGCGGATCCGCCGCTTCGCGCGCGACGTGAATTTTCTCGGTTTCGTCTCATGGCTATGGCTCGACAGGATCCGGGAGCGTTTCCCCGGGCGGCAGCGTCTCCATGCGGTCCATCGCACGCGCAGTCATCTTTAATGGCGTACCGTCGCGGGCGATCGGCATAAGCGGCAGCCAGGAAAAGCCCTCCACGGAGACTTCAACGATGTTGCCGCCCGCATTTGCTCCCTTGCCGGTGCCGAGGTCGGAGAGAGTCTCCGGATCGTAGTAGCGGACGTGAATCAACTGTGCCCGATCGCCCGCGAGGAGTCCCAGCGCCTGCTTCTGGACGACCGCTCTTATCGACTCGATGTGTGAGGACTTTCCCTCAATGGTACGCGCGGTCACCGCAAACCTGACGCCTTCGCGAACGGCGTGCTGCAAAGTGCACCGGGAAAAGACGCCCCACGCGATATCAACCGTCAGCCCGATAAACCCGAGTATTGGGATAAGAACGAAAGCGAACTCCAGTATTTCAGAGCCTCTCCGCACGGCTTTCCGGTGGATCCCGCCCCTGGCGGGCCGAATTCCAGCACTCAGCGGGGGCGCTTTTCGGCCGGGATTATCATGACTTGACATATATGCATTTCTACGGGCGTGGATAAGACACCGAAGGCGCCGCGTTTATTTACAGACGAGGTTAAGGCGCGGAAATGCCGCGCCAGCCATGGTTGGCGGCGCCATAACAGGGTAAGGCATTTCACCTGAAAAAAGTCGCGGCTCCGGTGGAATTGAATTAACATGTACAGGGTGGACGGGAGCAGCCAGGCACTGCCGGAACCCGACGGCGAAGCCCCGCGCGATTCTGCGCACGGCATAAGTGGTGTGCCCGCTCCGCCGTGCGATCCCCTGGAGGCCGAAGTCGTGCGCCTCTATAACGAGCACGCCCCCGCTCTTCTCCGCTATGCCTCCGTGTTTGCCAGCAGCAGCGAAACGGCGCAGGATGCCGTGCAGGAGGCGTTCTTGCGTTATGTGATGTTCCGCAGCGGAGGCAACGATGTGCACAGCCCGAAGGCGTGGCTGGTTCGCGTGATGCGCAATTATCTGCTCAATGTGGTCAGGCACTCCAGGACGCACTCGCATGTCGGGATAGAGGAAGCTCACGGGCAGGCCGGACGAACCGGCGAAGATGCCGCCGGCGGAGAATTGAGCGAGCTGGCCGGCCTGCTTTCCACGCTGCTCAGCCCCCGTGAGTTAGAGTGCGTGCGGCTGCGCGGCGAAGGATTTTCTTACGCGGAAATAGGAGAGATTCTCGACATCCGCTCCGGAACTGTGGGCGCATTACTGGCCCGCGTGCACTCGAAGCTGCGAAAGGCGCTGTCCGCCGATGAAAAGGGGCGGCGGAGGCGCGTGCAGGAACAGCCGAAGGAGGTTCCGTATGCACCTTAGCCCGCAACGCCTGCTGGCATGTTTGGACGGGGAGACGCACGGGTTGAGAGGAAAGTTGGCCGCACGCCATTTTCGCGGCTGCGTGCAATGCCGCGCCGAAGCGGCGCGCATCGCGGCCGAACTCTCGGCGGTTCAGGAGCGGGCGGCGCCGGGGAAGTTCGTCACTCGCGAGGAGCTGGACAAGGGCCTCACGGGCGTGCTTGCAAGTCTGCGGGAGCGCCGCCGCGCCCTGCCGGCAATACGGCAACTGGCAGTCTACTTTGGAAGCAGAATCGCGGCGGGACGCCCTGATGCCGACAGGCTGGGCCGGATGGCGCGCGAACTCTCCTCGGTGTTTCTGGGACGGCGCGCCGGCCCGGGTGCGATGCGGCGGATATGGTTCCCGGAGCCCGGGCTGATACTGTTTGTAACCATCACGATGGTGGCGGTCTGCGCCATGCTGACGATGGCCGGGTTCGCGGCGGGCAACTCATACCTGATCGATTTTGCGTTCCGGTATCCGGGCGCGCTACTGCTGATCTGCCTTGCCGGCGCCGAGTTGCACCTGGCGATTGCGGTACGGCGCAGGTTTGTGCGGGACGACCTGTTGTGGTCCGCCTGGACACTGCTGGCGGCAGCGGCCGCGTGCCATCTCGGCGCGGAGGCGATTACGCAGGTGATCTCCGGCGATGCCGTTCTGGTTCCCGCGCTGGGAGGCGAGCAGGTGCAGACGCTCGTCTCGCGCGTTGCACTGACGGTGGGCGGTCCGGTGCGGCTCGGACTGCTGGCGTGCGGGCTGGGGTGCGTTGTCTATGCGTGCCACAGGACGGGAATCCTGCCGCGACTGACGCTATGGGACCGTCTGGCGGTGGCCGCGGTGGCGTGTTTCGCACTGGTGCAACTGCACGATGCATGGGCGTCCGGCTCGATTCGCTTTTCGGTTTACAGCATCGCCGGGCTGATTACGGATCCGCTGATCGCGATTCTGCTTGCGGAAGCGCTGATAATCCGGCGCGCGGTATCGGCGATGGGCTGGGGCCTGGTAGCGAAGTGCTGGGCAGCCTTCGCCGCCGGCGCCGCGCTTACCGCTGCCGGCAGCCTGGGGTTGTGGGCCGGCTGGCATGGTTACACATCGTGGCCCTGGTCCGCCGCGGCTTGGTTCGTGTGGTTTTTCGCCAGCGCGGCGTTCGCCATAGGACCGGCATACCAGGCGAAAGCGGAGAATCTGGCCGCGTGCGCGGCCCAGCCCGCCGGACCTTCACTGCTGCCGGCGGGCGCGGAAGCGAAATGAACGCGCATCACCCGAGGCAACGGGCATTATTGCGTGCCGCAGCGGCATCCTACGCCGCGCGAGGCAGGCGCGGCTCTCCGGATGCGGGGATGTGAGCCGTTTCCGGGCACACCGCATCTGAAGCGCGCGCGGGTTTTCCAGTGCGACGGCGAGGCCCGAGGTGAGGAAGCCCGCGTGCGTCGCAAGCGAGCCGGTACCGGAAACGATCCCCGGAACTCCACAGCGTTCTTTCGCCGTACACGCGATGTTAAGATGGGCCGTTTGCGGGTGCACGCGTCAGTTCGAGCGGCGGGCGCTGTTCCAGGGTTCGCAACCGGCGCGTGATTCGCGGGGGGATTTGGGCGAATGCCGAAGATCAGAGGCCTCAGATACTGGATGATCGCGCTCCTGATGCTGGGCTCGATCATGAACTATCTCACGCGGAGCACGCTCGCCGTCGCCGCTCCGGCCGTCCTGAAGGACCTGCACATCTCCACCAAAGAGTATTCCTGGATCGTCGGCGCGTTTCAGGGCGCCATCATGTTGCAGCCTCTGTGCGGCTACGCGCTGGACGTGCTCGGATTGAAAATAGGCCTGGCGATTTTCGTCGGCGCGTGGTCGCTCATCAATATGGCGCACGGCCTGGCGCACAACTGGCAGGTGCTCGCCGGTTTGCGCGGCCTGATGGGGTTCGCGGAAGGATCGGCAAACCCCGCCGGAATGAAAGCGACTGCGGAATGGTTTCCCGCGCGCGAGCGGGGCCTTGCCGGCGGCATCTACAACATAGGCGCCTCCGTGGGTTCGATGCTCGCACCCCCGCTTGTGGTGTGGGCCATCCTTACATACAACTGGCAGACGGCATTTCTCATTACCGGCGGCATGGGCCTGGTGTGGCTGGCGTTGTGGCTGTTGCTGTACCAGCCGCCCGAGAAGCACCCGATGCTCACCGTCAAAGAGAAGCATCACATCATCTCGGGCCAGGAGAAGCACCTTCAAAGCGACGGCCGGCGGCCCTCGATGCTCAGCATCATAAAGCAGCGCAACTTCTGGGGTATCGCGATTCCGCGTTTTCTTGCCGACCCGACGTGGGGAACGCTGACCTTCTGGCTGCCGCTTTATCTCACGTCCGTGCGGCATATGAATCTGAAGGAGATCGCGCTGTTCGCCTGGATGCCGTTCCTCGCCGCGGATTTCGGCTGTATCTTCGGCGGCATGGTCAGCATGCGGCTTCAGAGGTACGGCGTGAGCCTGATCAACGCCCGGCGCGGCGCGTTCACCCTCGGAGCGTGCTTGATGATGGGTGTCGGGCTTGTCGGCTATGTGGAAAGTCCGTATGTTGCAATAGCGCTATTCAGTCTGAGCGGATTCGCGCACCAGACCCTCTCGGTGACGGCAATTACGATGGCCTCCGACTTGTTCAGGAAGAATGAAGTCGCTACCGTGGCCGGCATGGCGGGAACGTGCGGCAATGCGGGGCTGCTCATCTTTTCGCTGGCTATCGGGGTCCTGGTCGCGAGCATCGGGTACGGGCCGTTTTTCATCTGCCTGGGCATTCTTGATCTTATGGGCGCGGCCGTGCTGTGGACCGTAGTCCGGGAGCGCAAGGACGATTCCGCCCCCGCGGCGGCATAATCTGGAGTAAGTTGACAGGTGCCGGAAATGATCATCAAGAATCCGATTCTCCCCGGCTTCAACCCGGACCCATCCATCATCCGTGTCGGCGAGGACTACTATATCGCGACGTCGACTTTCGAGTGGTACCCCGGCGTTCAGATACACCACTCGCGCGATCTCGTCCATTGGCGCCTGCTCACGCGCCCGCTGCGCCGCGCCTCGCAGCTTAACATGCTCGGCGACCCGGATTCGTGCGGCATCTGGGCCCCCTGCCTGAGCTACTCGGACGGCACGTTCTATCTGGTCTACACGGACGTGAAGCGGTACGGGCGGACTACGCAGGCCGGCAGTTCCGGCGCGTCGTTCAGGGACTTTCACAATTACCTTGTCACGAGCGATCGCATCGATGGCGACTGGTCTGATCCGGTGTATCTCAACAGCAGCGGCTTCGATCCGTCGCTGTTTCACGACGACGACGGGCGCAAGTATCTGGTCAACCAGCTCTGGGATCACCGCCCGGGGCGGAACCGCTTCGCGGGCATCGTGCTCCAGGAGTACTCCGTTCGGGAACGCAAGCTGGTGGGTGAACGGCGGAACATATTCAAAGGCACGCCGCTCGGATTTACCGAAGGGCCGCACCTCTATAAGCGCGGCGGATATTACTATCTTCTGACCGCGGAAGGGGGAACCGGCTGGGGGCACGCGGTGACGTTCGCGCGATCGCGGGAACTGGCGGGTCCGTACGAGCTGCATCCGCGGAACCCGATACTCACATCTCGAAACCGCCCGGATGCCGAATTGCAAAGGGCCGGCCACGCCGATCTGGTCGAGACGCAGACCGGCCAGACATATATGGTTCACTTGTGCGGGCGGCCCATTCGCAATCGCGGGCGCTGCACACTCGGGCGCGAAACGGCGATACAGCTAATGGAGTGGTCTCCGGACGGCTGGCTGCAAACCGCCGCGGGCGACGGCATGCCGCGCACAGAGACGCCGGCGCCGCCGGTAACGCCGCACCCGTTTCCCGAGCCGGCGGCGCGAGTAGACTTCCAGTCTTCGGAACTGCCCATCGATTTCCAGTGGCTGAGGTCGCCCTGGCCGGAGGAACTGTTCAGCCTGACCGAGCGGCCCGGTTACCTGCGGCTGTACGGCCGCGAGACTCCGGGCAGCCTGTTCCGGCAGGCGCTCGTGGCGCGCCGGCAGCAGTCTCACTGCTTCAGCGCCGAAACCGCGATGGAGTTCGCCCCCGAGCACTCCCAGCAAATGGCGGGCCTGATCTACTACTACAGCGGCGCCAAGTTTCATTATCTGTTCGTCTCGCGCGATGAAAACGCCGGCAGGCACATTCGGGTAATGTCGGCGCTGCCCGACCAGGTCATGCCTGACGCGTTCACCGCACCCATACCGATCGCCGAAGGCACGGTTCGGATGCGTGTGGAGGTCGACTACGAGCGCCTGTACTTCGGGTTCCGTGCCGGCGGCGGCGACTGGCGCTGGATTACCGAGCAGTTTGACGCCAGCATCTGTTCGGACGAGGCGGCGGCGCCGGGCACGCCGAACTTCACCGGCGCTTTTGTCGGCATGTGCTGCCAGGACATGTCGGGCGCCCGGCGCACAGCCGATTTTGATTATTTCGAGTACCGCGAACGGGACTACTTAACAGATCCTCGAATCGGCAGATAGCATCCTGAGTTGCAGGCTCCCGAAGAGATCCGGCGGCGGCGCGCCCCGTCCGGGACTCGCTCTCGCATAAAGTACTGTTGGGTACCCGCCTGTGCTGCGAATAGCCCGCCGCGGCGGCGCGAACCTCGCATTCGCAGCAGGTCTACTCCGGTATCGGGTCGCCGCGTTTTAGGTAATACGGGTCGTCGTAAATTGCGCGCAGAGCGTTGCGTTCGCCCGGTTGAAGCCGCTGGATGATGCGCCGCAGCATGCCTGCGCTCGCGTTTGCCGGGATCCCGGCCAGCCCAAGACTTGACGCCTCGCGTCGCGTGCTGCCGCGTTCCGGCTATAATCGGCCTGGGCGTTTGCGCGTGCGCGGATACATATATGCCTGACGGCCCCAATGAAGCGGGGAGTTCCGATTCAAAGCGGCCGCTCTGGCCGGTGGGCGGTGGAGATATGGGCGCGATGATCCGCGGGCACGATTGGGCCTCGACCCCGCTGGGCCCGATTGACGCCTGGCCGGCAGCGCTGAAGATTGCGGCGGGCCTGGCGCTTGATTGCAGATTCCCTATGATCGTGCTCTGGGGACCGGAACTTATCCAGATTTACAACGACGGCTTCCGGGACCTTATCGGCGAGAAGCACCCGGCTGCTCTGGGCCGGACCACGCGCGAGTGCTGCCCCGAGCTTCGCGAAATCACAGATCCGATTTTCGATCGGGTGTGGCGCGGTGAGACCGTCACGCTAACGGATCAGCTCCTTCCAATAGCGCGCCATAGCTACAACGAGCAGGCCTATTTCACCATGTGCTACAGCCCGCTGCGGGACGAACCGGGCGTGATCGCGGGAGTTCTGGGTACCGTTTTCGAGACCACCGGGCGCCTTCGGGCCGAAACTGCGTTGCGCGAAAGCGAGGAGCGGCTGCGCTTTGTCCTCGAGAGTTCCAAACTCGGCACTTGGGAGTCGGACACCTCCACGGGAGAATTGACCTGGTCGGACCGGACCCTTGCGCTTTTCGGTCTGCCGCCGGGGACCAGGATGAACGCGGAGCGCTTCATGGCGTCCATCCATCCTGACGATCGTGCAAAAGTCGCAGCGGCAATCCGGCGTTCCATTGATCTGAATGAAGAGTACGAGACTGAATATCGCTGTATCTGGCCTGACGGCAGTATTCACTGGGTACATTCGCGGGGGCGGCGCTATGGCGACCCGTATGGCCGCCACGTGCGGCTGGCTGGCATTGCCTTCGACATCACAGACCGGAAGCGTGCCGAAGAGGCGTTGCGCGAGAACGAAGAGCGGCTGAGGGTGGTAGTCGACGCCGCCAGGCTCGGTACGTGGGATTTGAATACGATCACCGGCGAACTGGTCTGGTCGGACCGGTGTCTTGCACTTTTCGGTTTCCCCGCCGGCACGAAAATGACGTTCGAGCGCTTCCTCGCGGCAGTCCATCCGGAGGACCGCCACAAGGTGACTGACGTGGTTCGTTTTCCGCCCGAAGGCGAAATGGGTTTCAGCATTGAGATCCGCAGCGTATGGCCCGATGGCAGCATTCACTGGGTGGACTCGACCGGCCGGCGGTACGCGGATGAGTCCGGGCGCGTTGTCCGCATCAGCGGAGTTGCAATCGATATTGACGACCGGAAACGGGCCGAACAGGCGCTGCGCGAGAGCGAGGAACGGCTGCGCTTCATCATGGAAGCCGCCGAACTTGGCCCCTGGGAGTGGAAGATCGCAAGCGACGAACTGGCGTGGTCGGACCGGTGCCTCGCGATCTTCGGCCTCGCGCCCGGTACAAAGATAACTCATGAACAGTTCTGGGCGTCCGTCCATCCGGAAGACCGCGGCGTGGTGGATGCGGCAATGCGGCGCGCCCTGGAGGAGGGCGTGGAGTACGAGGCCGAGTATCGGGCCATCTGGCCCGACGGGAGCATCCACTGGATACACTCGCGCGGCCGGCGCTATGACGACCAGTTTGGCCGCCCTGCGCGTGTGATCGGCGTGGCTCTCGATATGACCGGTCGCAAACGCGCCGAACAGGCTGTGCGCGAAAGCGAGGAGTGGCTCAGGCTCCTTATCGACAACGTGCGTGAGTACGCGCTGATTCAGACCGATATCGAAGGGCGGATCACCGGCTGGAACAAAGGCGCCGAGCGCCTCTTCGGCTACTCGACCGCCGAGGTGCTGGGCTGGTCCGCTGCGCGCCTGCTTACGCCGGAGGACCAGGATGCCCACGTGCTCGAGAGGGAAATCTCACAGGCCAGCCGCGGCGAGCGGACCCAGGACGAGCGCTGGATGGTGCGAAAGGACGGCGCCCGTTTCTGGGTTTCCTGGGTTATCGAGCCGGTTCGCGGCGGCGCCGGCCGCCTGCTCGGATTCGCCGCGATTTTCCGCGATGAGACCGAGCGCCGGCGCGCCAGCGAGGTTGCTCTCCAACGGCAAAAATTGCAGAGCGTCGGGGTTCTCGCCGGCGGCATAGCGCACGATTTCAATAACCTGCTGACCGGCATCACCGGCAACGCCAGCCTCATCGTTGATGAGGTGCCCCCCCGTGTGGCCGGCCGCGTTCGTCAGATACTCAACAGCGCCGAACACGCGGCGCAGCTCATAAGGCAGTTGCTGGCCTATTCGGGGAAGGGTCAGTTCCAGGTTCAGGAGGTCGATGTTTCCGAGACGGTGAACGCAATCAGGGGACTCGTGCAGTTCTCTATCCCGAAGAGCGTTCAACTTGTAATCACCGTTCAAACGCGCCTGCCGTGCATTGTAATTGATCCCAACCAGCTACAGCAGATCCTTATGAATCTCGCGATCAACGCGGGTGAGGCTGTAGGCGAGGGCAACGCCGGCAAGATAACGATCGCGACGGGATGGAGTGACGTGGAGAGTCCGTTCGTCGATGCCGTTGGTCAGGAAGTCGCTCCGGGGCGTTATGTCTGGATAGAGGTGCGGGACACCGGCGGCGGAATCGCCGAGGAGAACAAGTCCCGGATCTTCGATCCGTTCTTCACGACGAAGTTCACAGGCCGTGGTCTGGGCCTGGCGGCGGTGGCGGGAATAGTGAGGGCCAAGAAGGGCGCGATAACCGTTGAAAGCGAACCGGGCCGCGGCAGCACGTTCCGCGTTTATCTGCCTGCGGCCGGAAGGTATGCGGCTTCGGAGCAGCCGGCTGCGGCGGGCCGGGCAACGGTTCTGGTGGTTGATGATGAAGAGACGGTGCGCGACGTCGCGAACGCCGTTCTCGGCCGCCGCGGTTATCGCGTTATCACGGCGGCAGACGGGTACGAGGCGCTGGCCGTTTTCGAGCGTGAGGGCGCCAAAGTCGATGCCGTCGTTCTCGATGTCGTTATGCCGATCATGAGCGCGCACGACCTTATTCCCGCGCTGAAGTCCAGGCGCCCGAACATCAGAATTCTGCTGACGAGCGGATATAGCGAGGCCGAGGCGCGCCGGCTCTCCGAGGCGGCTCCAGACTGCGCGTTCCTGGCCAAGCCGTTCACGGCGGACCAGATCGGCGCGGCGGTCGATGAGTTGATAGGAGCGGCGCGCTGACGCGCACACCCCGGCGCACCCAGCCGGCGTCTGTGGGTTTCGACCTCCTGGAGCGGTCCGGCTATCTGGAATCCTCAACGACTTCGATGCCGTTCACACACGCCATGCCGACAACGGGAACGAACGTTAGGACGATCTTGCCCTGTGCAGTTGGCCGTACGCCGGAAAAAGTGCGGTCCAGGGGCCTGCCTTCTCCGCCTGCTTCCTTGAAGATGTCGAAGTCCCTCAGAAGAGCGACGCCGTTGCAGTACACATCAAAAACGCGGCTGCCCGCTCCGCCGACGCCCGTGTTCCGCCGTCCGTAGTGGCCTTCACAGAATTTCAGCGTTACGCGGTACCGGCCCTCGGCGACGGGCAAGGCGTATGAGAAATGCCCCCAACGTTCGCTGGCGTAAAGCGCCCTGTCGCGCTCGATCGAACTGGTGTCCTGCGCCGGATTCGTTGTCCGAACCAGCGCATTCCCGCCCATGAAGTACGAATCTGCCTGCCACTCGTGACCTGCGGAATCCTGCCAGGACGCGGGCCAGCCCGCGCGAACCCGGATGGGCCTGACCTTCCCGGGTTCGACAGGCAGCAGTTCGATTCCACTCAGCATCGCCGTTCCCCTGAAAGAGGAGAAGCTCAGGTGCAGAAAACCGTCTTCGGCAGGCGAGATGTTCCTGAACACCCGCTCATCGGAGATGTTCGCGCCGGCGGCGTCAGCGACAACATCGAAGAAGTCCAGGATCCGCTTTCCGTTGGCCGAGACCTGAAAGACGCGCTGCCCTTCGCCGCTCGACTCCGCGCTGATGAAATCCGCAAGCCCGGTCTCGGCGAAATGCAAGTGCATCTCATACGTTCCTTTCTTGAGCGGGATGTCGTACCGGAACTCGCCGTAGCGCATGTGCCGGTAGATATCCGGATCAAGTGTGCGCAGAATCCTTTCCGAGGGGCGGAAGAACACGGAGCCGCCGGAAAAGAAGCGGTCCGGTCCCCACGTGTGCCCGCTGCGGTCGACATAGGGATTCGTTGCCCCCATGATCATCCGGACGGCCTCGTCTTGCGGCGGCGCCGCTGGAAGCGCAGTAGAGCTGGACGGGCTGGAACCGGACTCCGGGCGAGCGGTTCTTGCGCTCTGAATCCGCCACCACATCACTCCGCCCGCGAGCACTGCCAGCATGGCGGCTCCGGCTGCCAGGGGCCAGGAGAAGCGGGCCTTGCGCGGCTGAGGGCGCAGCCCCGTCGTTGCAGCCGGCCCCGTGTCCGCCGGCGGCGCGGCTGCCCATTTGAACTCGGCCCTGTACGAACCGGGCGGCAACTCGATTCTGACCGCGTGAGGGGATCCGTCTCCGTTCAGGTAATACTGCGCGAGCTTCTTCCGCACCTCATTCGCCGTCACGCGGACGATGGTGTGCTGGCCCGCATCGAAGTCGGGCGGAAGCTGGAAGAGTTCGACGCCGATAGCGCGCTCCTTGAGAGAGTCGCCCGGCCCTGTAATTGTGTGCTCTACAACGTACTCGAGGAAGTCCCTACAGCGCTTGCTGGTCCGAAACGCGGGACTCTCAAGCAAGACGGCCAGTTCCGCCCTGATCGCCCGCTCGCGGGGTTCGGTAAGCTGCGTCGCTTCGCCTTCGCACATGCCTCTGCTACAGCCCTCTGCTACAGCGCGAATCATACCACAGCTTCGCACCGGCATCCCTAACGCCTCCGGCTAACCGTTAACGGAAACCGCGGACAGAGGCTCCGCGCGCTCGGAACTGCAACGAATCATTGGGGTTTGCCGTTGACACCGTACCAAACCTAGCCGGAAAACAACTTGCGTGCTACGGTGGGCGCTGGCCCGGTGGACCGGGTCTGCTCCCGGGCGGCCACGGCCGGGCCGTCCGCCCGCGTGGAGACTTCTCCTGCGGGACGGCTTTCAAAGGTTTCTATAAAGTTGTAGCGTTGGATTATATGTTCACTCACACACGAGCACTTCTACTGGCAGCCCTGCTTTCAGCTTTTTCTTTGTCCGGTGCGGACCTTGCTATGAAGGTGACCGACAGCGGCTACCTCGACGCGCAAGGTTTCAGCGTCATCCTTTACCACAGCCGGTTCCATCCGATTTTCGTTGACCAGAAGAACACCGCGATGGAGATGATTCTTCATGGTGAACGCATCGCCACCAACGGCGATGTGCGTCTGATGCCCACGCCGGAGCAGTGGGATCTGGTGGCGCAGCTCAAGGGGCGCGACGCCGACAAGGTGAATAACCGCCTCACCGCGCAACTGTCCTTCCCGGATTATCAGATGGATTACGTGTTGGAAGTGGCGGCGGAGCCGGGCGGCGTGCGGGTGAGTGTGAACCTCCAGCAGCCGCTGCCCGAGCGGCTCATTGGCCGTGCGGGCTTCAACCTGGAGTTTCTGCCCTCGGTGTACATGGATAAGGCCTACATAGTCGAGGGCGGTACCTCGGGGGTTTTCCCTCGCAGCCCGCAGGACCCGATGGTGATAGCGCCCCCGCGGCCCGGCGATCCGAAAAAACTGCCATATCAACAGGAGTGGGATGAAGCGAAAGGCTATACGCAGCCGGAACCCTTCGCCACCGGAAAGAGCATCACGCTCGGCGCCGACGACCCGCTGCATCGCATCCACATCAGCTCGGATACCGCGCCCCTTTCGCTCTACGACGGCCGTAACCGTGCGCAGAACGGATGGTTCGTGCTTCGCTCGCTGATTCCGGCGGGAAAAACCGAAGGCGCGATAGTCTGGCACATCCGCCCGGACGTCATACCGAACTGGACCCGAACCCCGGTGATAGCGCACAGCCAGGCCGGCTACGCCCCGAACTTTCCGAAGGTCGCGGTGATCGAACTGGACCCCAGGTTCAAGGCGCCGCGAACGGCGAAGGTGCTGCGTTTGGGCGAGGACGGCTCCTACAAGCAGGTGTTTGAAGGCCCGGTGTCGGAACCAACGCCGTGGCTGCGGTATACCTACGCGAAGTTCGATTTCTCGTCCGTGAAGGACCCGGGCCTGTACGTCATAGAGTACGCGGGCCGGCGGACCGAGGTGTTCCCGATAGCAAAGGATGTTTACAGCCGAACCTGGCAATCCAGCCTCGATGGTTATCTCGCCGTGGAGATGGATCACGTTTCCGTGCGCGAAGGATACCGCCTCTGGCACGGCGTTTCGCACCTCGACGACGCGCGCCAGGCGCCGCCGAACATCACTCACTTCGATGGCTACCGGATGGGCGAAAACATCGATTCACCTTTCAAACCTGGAGAGCACATCCCCGGCTTGAACGTGGGCGGGTGGTACGACGCCGGCGATTTCGACATCCGCGCGAGCAGCCAGTACGCGGTCATCGAGGATCTCGCGCTGGCTTACAGGGAGTTCGGCCTGAAATGGGACAACCTTACCGTTGACGAGGACGCCCGCTCGGTGGAGATGCACAGGCCGGATGGCATTCCGGACGCGGTGCAGCAGGTAAAACACGGCATATTGCAGGTGCTTGCTCAGATCGAGGCTATAGGCCACCCGATCCCGGGCATCATTGAGCCGACCCTCCGCCAGTACACGCATTTGGGCGACGGCGCATCAAAGACGGATGGGCGTATTTACTCCGAGAAACTGGGTCCCAATGAGGTGAGCGGGGATTTCTCAGGCAAGCCGGACGACCGCTGGGCGTTCACGACCAAGATGGCTGGGTTGCAGTACGGCGCAGCCGCTGCGCTGGCTGCCGCATCGCAGGCGCTCAAGGGCTGGGATGACCCCCTCGCCAGGCGCTGCCTGGACACCGCCATTAAGCTGTGGGATGAGGAGCACGCTAACCCGACCGCCAGCCGCTCTCAGTCCTTCAACACCACAGGCGGCATGGCGTCGGCGGCGGAGTGGAGGGCCGCTATAGAGCTGCTTCTCGCGACCAACGGCGGCGAGGCCTACAAGCAGCGTATCGCGGAGATGTTCCCCACCATCAGCAAGCGGTTCAGGTTCGGCGGCTGGACGGCGGTGCACGCGCTTCCGTACATGGACGCGAATTTCAAGGCCCAGCTCGAGGAAGCGGTGAAAACGTACGTCGCCGAACTGGACAAGCAATTGGCTCAGACTCCGTTCGGCGTGCCGCCCAGCATGGGTAGCTGGGGCGGTTCGACCGCCGTCTCGGATCTTGGCGTGCAGATGTATTTCCTGCACAAGGCGTTTCCGGAAATAGTGGGCACGGATTACACGCTTCGCGCCGCCAACTACATTCTCGGCACACACCCGGTATCGAGTACGTCGTACGTTTCGTCGGTGGGGACGGTCTCCAAGCTGAAAGCCTACGGGAACAATCGCGCCGATAACACGTTCATCCCGGGCGGCGTGATTCCCGGCTACATCGTAATCAAACCGGACTTCCCGGAGTGCATCGACGACTTTGGCTTCCTGTGGTTTGAAGACGAATACGTGATAGATGCCGCCAGCAAATGGATTCTGGCTGCCAACGCGGCCGACGCGTTGGTGAGATGAGTTCGGTCTCCCAGGGAGGGGCCGCGGCAAGTGGGACCTTGGGCGCGCCGCGGCCCCATTTGTGGGGGACAAATCATGGCCCTATTTGCCCTGGTTGTGGGTGACCATCAACCGCACGGGATTCTCCGCTGCGCAGTAGTGAGGTGAAACTGAACATGAAAAGTGCCTGGCTGTGGCTCATTGTGTCAACGATTGTTGCAGTCGTCGCGGCGCCGGTTGCGGCGCAGCCCATCGTGGCGAATATCGACGCGTCAAGTACGGCTCAACCTGTCACGCCATTGATTTTTGGCGGGTTCATGGAGCCGGCCACCACCCGCGTTTGGGCGGAGATGCTGTACGACCGCAAGTTCCTGAACGAGATCAACTCGAAGCCGCAGCCCCAGCCCACCCGAGGTTTTTTCCGCCGCGGGCCGCTTCGCCGCTGGCTGCCGGTCGGCGCGGATGAATACGTCGTAATGGATAGAAGTAAGGCCTATGTGGGCGAGTGGAGCCCGGCGATTCGGCTGGATGCGAAAACGGCTCACGGCATCAGCCAGTCGGGGATTGCGCTGCGCGCCGGCAGAGCCTACACGGGGCGTGTGGTGCTTGCCGGCAGCCCCGGCGCGAAAGTTGATGTCAACCTGGTGTGGGGTCCGAATCCGGGTGATCGCCAGACGGTCGCCATACGCACGCTCGGATCGAGCTACGCGAAGTATCCGCTGAAATTCACGGCCAAGGCTGACACAACCGACGGGCGGTTGGAGATTGTGGGGACCGGAACCGGCACGTTCCACATCGGCGCCGTCTCTTTGATGCCGGCGGACAACGTTTCAGGTTTCAGGGCCGACATGATCCGCTGGTTGAAGGAGCAGGGAATCGAGCTTGCCCGCTGGCCCGGCGGCAACTTCGTGTCCGCATACGATTGGCGCGACGGCATCGGCGACGCCGACAAGCGGCCGCCGCGGCGCGAACTGGCCTGGGGCGGTCTGGAGTCGAACGACATGGGCATCGATGATTTCATGACCTTCTGCCGGCTGCTGGGCGCCGAGCCCTACATTGCGGTAAACTCCGGCCTCGGAGACGCACACTCGGCGGCGGAAGAGGTGGAGTACGTCAATGGGCCCGCCACCAGCCGCCTCGGAAAGCTGCGCGCGGCCAATGGGCATCCCGCGCCCTACAACGTGAAGATCTGGGGCATCGGAAACGAGATGTATGGCCCCTGGCAGTGGGGCCACATGTCCATCGCCCAGTATCCGGAGAAACACAACCTGATCGTGAAGGCGATGAGGAAGGTGGATCCTACGATCAAGGTGATAGCCTCCAGCGCCACTCCCGAAGAGCTTTCCTGGACATACATCGAGAATCGCCAGTTGGGCACCTTTCCGGAGCGCGAAGAAGTGCCCGACAAAGTCCCATTCGGGTTCGGCACGAAGTATGACTGGACGGGTGCGCTGCTTGCGCATTCGGCCGACTACATCGACTATCTCGGCGAGCACTTTTATGGCTACCCGAATCTCGTTATCGATGCGGAGAAGCAGGCGTTCGTTGAAGCGGACGACCCGGCTACGGACCGCGTGCGGCGCATGTCCAACAAGGTCCAGATGAAGTTCGAGGCTTGGGAAGAATACCTGAAGCGGATGCCGTCCCTGAAGGGGAAAGACATCAAATTCGCGTTCGACGAATGGTCGCCTAGAAACAGATGGCTTAATCGCGAAAGCGGCAGCCAACCGGCCGTGAACCCGATGCTCAACCCCATGACCAACGCGCTGGTATATCACGAGTTCTTCCGCCACTCCGATATGGTGGGGCTCGGCGTTGCCACCGGAGGCATGGGTATGGTGGCCACCGACGAGTTCGGCGACTCCATGGGTTTGCGCATGGAAGGGCTGGTTATGAAGGTGCTGCACGACCACTTCGCGGGCGCATTGCCCGTTGCCGTCAGCGGCAATTCGCCCCAGCACGCCATCAAAGGGACTGTCGGGGTGGACACTTCGGTGCATCCTTCCGGAAGCCCGACTTGGCCGTTGGATGTGTTCGCGGCGCTGAGCGCCGACAGGAAGAAGCTGGCAATCTCGGTGGTGAACCCCAGTGACACGGCGCAGGATTGCGAGTTGAATGTGACCGGCGTCCAGCCCGCCGGCGGCGCCAGGCTTTGGCAATTGGTCCCGCCATCCGCGGGCGCCGCGCCGGCGCAGGGCCCGTTCTGGGGTCCTCCGGCGACCATGGCGGAGAGTTCGCTGCCCCAGGCCCCGCGCCGGGTCACTTTGCCGCCGAACAGCGTCAGCGTCTACGAATTCGACGTAAAGTGATTGCTGTGCGGGTGCGTGGTGATGACCATCTGAAAAATGCCGCGACACGGAGCGGCGGCGTGAGGTTACCTCTGCTAGCGTTACTCAAGCAAGCGAGGCGCTTTCGCGGACGATTTACGTGTCTGCTTAACGGTTAACCGGGTTGCTGGCAGGAGTGTGCTATCCGAATGCAATCCCAAGATAACACAGTACTTATCTGTTTTCAGACAGTACGAAACCTTTTTCCATCCGGCCTCGGGGTCTAGAATTTGCAAATACTGCGAGACGCTGCAACCGAGCCCCTTCAATGAGGGGGTGATGGGTCGGTCTCAACGGGGTCGGACACGGTACGAATCAAACAGAACTCAGGTTGCCTTTGGCTTGAAACTGGCTGAAGGCGGCCGTGGGCAGGAAGCGAAGGGAGCGAGTGCGGCCCAGGGCAATCGGGCCCCGCACTCAAGCCAGGGAGGACTCATGAGGATTCTCGCATCAGTACTACTCGTTAGCGGATTGTGTTTGGGGCAGGCAGCGCCGGGGCAGGCGGATGAGTGCAAGCCTTCGACACTGAACATCCCGGGGGCGAAGTACCCGTGCGTTTACCCGGACGGGCGAGCGACGTTCCGGCTGATTGCGCCCGATGCGCAAAAGGTGCAGGTCAGGGTCGGCAAGAACTTCGATATGACCAAGGGCGAAGACGGCGCCTGGATGGTGACCACCACGCCTCTGGTCGTTGGCTTCCATTATTATTCGTTCGTCGTGGACGGTGCGACCGTTGCCGACCCGGCGACGCACACGTTTTTCGGATCTGGTTGGGAAAACAGCGGTATCGAGATTCCGGAGCCGGCGGAGGTCGACTATTACATGGCCAAGGACGTGCCGCACGGCCAGGTAAGCCAGCGGTGGTACTACTCCAAGGTCACCGGCAAGTGGCGGCGCTGCTACGTGTACACGCCGCCCGACTACGATGCGGGCAAGACCCGTTATCCGGTTCTCTATCTGCTGCACGGCTGGGGCGAGGACGAAACCGGCTGGCACACGCAGGGGCACGCGGATCTCATCCTGGACAATCTGATTGCGGCGAAGAAGGCGAAGCCCATGATCATCGTCATGGATAACCTCAATGCCGCCAAACCGGGCGAAGACGCGTCGATATTCAACGCACGCTGGCTGAACCCGCCTCCTCCGCAGCCGCAGGGCCAGAGGCCCCGCGGCCTGATGGGTTTCACCGGGGCGACGTTCACGGAGATGATGCTCACGGATCTGATTCCGATGATCGAGCGTACCTATCGTGTGCTTCCAGGCCGCGAGAACCGCGCCATGGCCGGATTATCTATGGGCGGCATGCAGACGTTCCTGACGGCGCTTTCGAACCTCGACAAGTTCGCCTATATAGGCGGCTTCAGCGGCAGCACGGGCGGTTTCGGCGGGCAGTTCGACCCAAAGACATCCAACAACGGCGTTTTTGCCGATGCGGACGCTTTCAACAAAAAGGTGAAGGTGCTGTTCTTGGGGATCGGTTCAGAGGAAGGTCCCCGCACGAAAAACTTCAGCGATCAGTTGACGAAGGCCGGCATCAAGAACGTGTACTTCGAATCGCCCGGCACGGCGCATGAGTGGCTCACGTGGCGCAGGTGCCTTAACGATTTCGCCCAGCGGCTGTTCAAGTGAGCGCGGGTCTTCGGGCGCCCGGCGCCAGAGCGCCCGGAGAATGCCTGGACGCCGGTGCTGAGGGCATGATAAGGACTTTTCGTGAAGGCAGGCATGTTCATGAGCATGAGCAGGGCGTCCGCTAGGATCAAATCGCGGATCCTGCCGTTTTCAGCGTTGATGGCGCTGGCGTTTCTGGGTGTGAGCGCTTTCGCCGCGGCGCAGGACTCCGAACCGCTTCCGTTCGTCAGCCCGATATTCGGGGACGGAATGGTGCTCCAGCGGGGGAAGCCGAATGCCATCTGGGGCTGGTCGCAGCCGGGCGACGCGGTGCGCGTGGAGATCGGAGAGAACTCCGCGGCGGCAATCGCCGGAGCCGACGGAAAGTGGGAGGCGCGCATCCAGCCGCCGGCGGCGGGCGGTCCATACACGCTGAAGATAACGGGCCGGCAGACGGTGGAGCTGCATGACGTGCTGGTGGGCGACGTGTGGATCTGCGCAGGCCAGTCGAACATGCAGTTCACGCTGTCCGGGGCGAGGAATGGGGCCGAGGAAGTGAAAGCCGCCGTTCATCCCGGCATTCGTTTCTACGTGGTCGGACAGCGTGCGTCCTATCTGCCGGCGGACGTGCCGCGTGGTTCCTGGAAAGTGGTTTCGCCGGGCACGGTGGGCGGTTGGCGCGGCATTTCGGCGGTAGCGTACTTCTTCGCGCGAAGGTTGCGCCAATCCGTGGACGTGCCGATCGGTCTGGTCCAGGTTGCCGTGGGCGGCGTTCCGGCGGAGACGTTCGCGAGCGCGGAATCCCTCCGCCCGCTGAAGGATTTCGACGCCGGCATCGCCGAGGTGGAGCGGCGGAGCCGGATGGGAGGACCCCAGTACGGCAACTACATTATGCACTGGTACGACGAATACGACATCGGGTCGCGAGGGGCCTCCTGGGCCGATCCGGCGCTCGATGATTCGTCGTGGAAGACGGTGCAGATCCCGGGCGGATTCAAGGAGTTGGGCGTGGACGACGTGCCGAGCCTTTGCTGGTTCCGCAAGGAGATCACGCTGCCCGGCCCGCTTCCGCAGGGCATGGCGCGGCTTCATCTTGGATCCATCGATAAGATGGACACGGCCTATATCAACGGAAAAGAAGTGGGCGCGAGTTCGTGGGTAGAGAACCCGCGAGTGTACTTCGTTCGCGGCGGCGTGCTGAAGCCGGGCCGGAACGTCATCACACTGCGGGTGTTCAAAGTGAAGCCGGGCGGCGGATTCCTGGGCAAGGCCGAGGAGATGCACCTGACCCTTGGCGACGGCAGCAGTGTTCCGCTGGGCGGCGAATGGAAGGGCAAAGTCGCGGTGGACGCCCGCCCGCCGCACCCGCTCCCGATCGGATACGAGAACCTGCCGACGATGCCGGGCGTGTTGTATATGGGCATGCTGCAACCCCTGGCGCCGCTCGCTATCACCGGCGCCATCTGGTATCAGGGCGAGTCCAATGTCGAACGCGCGTATCAGTACCGCAAGCTGCTGCCGGCGATGATCGGCAGTTGGCGCAAGCTGTTCGGCCAGGGCGATTTCCCGTTCTACATCGTGAGCCTGCCAGCCTTCCAGCAGCGCAAAGACGCCCCCGGCGACGATGCCTGGGCCGAGATGCGCGAAGCGCAGGCCATTGCCGCGAAGAGCGTGCCGAACTCGTGCATTGCAGTCACCGTCGACACCGGCGACGCCGGCAACATTCACCCGGTGGACAAGAAGGAAGTTGGAGAGCGGCTGGCCTACTGCGCGTTGGGCGAATACTATGGCCTGAAGATCCCGCACTTCGGGCCGGCGCTTTCCTCGGTGGAACGCATACCGGGGGCGCTGAGGCTTCGCTTCGATCACGCGGATGGGGGCCTTGTGGTGAAGGGCGAAAAACCGGGAGAGTTCTCGATCGCCGGGGAGGACCGGAAATGGCACTGGGCCGACGCCCGCATCGAAGGCGACACGGTAATTGTGTCATCCGAGTCGGTTCCGGAGCCGAAAGCGGTGCGCTATGCATGGCAGGCGAATCCGGAGGCGACGCTGTTCAACGGCGCGGGTCTGCCGGCTGCGCCTTTCCGTACCGACGACTGGCCCGGCATAACCGAGGGCAATGCGCCGCACTAACCGCCCGCGGCGCGGAGAGAAGGACATATGTTAAGAGCGGCGACACTTCTCATTTCGATCGCAGGGATCATGGGATGGGCGCAGCCGGCGGACGACTCGAAGCCGGCATCGTCGAATGTCATGGGCGCGGAGTACCCGCGCATTCATCGGGACCTCAGGGCGACGTTCCGCCTGGAGGCGCCCGGCGCGCACAAGGTGCAGGTGTCGATAGGCCATGGCAAGTACGACATGACGCGCGCCGATGACGGGAAGTGGTACGTGACCACGCCTCCGCTCGTGCCGGGGTTCCACTATTACTCGTTCATCGTCGACGGCGCCGACGTCTCGGATCCGTCGAGCCACACATTTTACGGCACCGGCCGCGATGCCAGTGGAATCGAAGTTCCCGAAGAGGGCGCCGATTACTACCTGCCGAAAGATGTTCCGCACGGCGAGGTCCGCATCCGCTGGTATCTCTCGAAGGTGACCGGCGCATGGCGCCGCTGCTTCGTCTACACGCCGCCGGATTACGACACAAACCCGAAGCGACGCTATCCGGTGCTGTACTTGCAGCACGGCATGGGCGAGGACGAGACGGGCTGGATTTTCCAGGGCCGCGCGAACTTCATCCTGGACAACCTGATCGCATCCGGCAAGGCGAAGCCGATGATCATCGTCATGGACAACGGGTACGCGCGGAAGGCGGGGACGCAGGCTTCGCGGGCCGGAACGAACCGGCCGGAGATCGGGGGGTTCGAGGAACTGATGCTGAACGATGTGATCCCGATGATCGACAGCACGTACCGCACCATCGCGGACCGCGAGCATCGCGCCATGGCCGGTCTGTCGATGGGAGGCAATCAGACCTGCCAGCTCACGCTGCGCCACCTGGACAAGTTCGCGTGGATCGGGGCCTTCAGCGGAACGGGTAATGGCCTCAGCACCGCGCCGCTCGATCCGAAGACGTTCCTCGGCGGCGTGTTCGCCGATGGAGCCGCGTTTAATGCGAAGGTGAAGCTGCTCTGGATCGGAATGGGCACGGAGGAGCCGAATCCGTTTCCCGGCGCCATCGGAGCATTCAGGAAGATGTTGGACGATGCCGGGGTGAAGTACATTTACTTCGAATCGCCCGGCACGGCGCATGAGTGGCTGACGTGGCGCCGCGACCTGAACGATTTCGCGCAGAGGCTGTTCCGATAGTGCGCATTGGAGAACTCATGAAGAGAATAGATTGCATCGCCGCCGCGGTATTTGCCGCCGTGGGATTGGAAATCGCGGCGGCGGCGCCCGTGAAGGTGGAAGGCGGGCTTGTCGAAGGAGTCGTCGAAGACAACCTCACCGTGTACAAGGGCATTCCCTTTGCGGCGCCGCCCGTTGGGGACCTGCGGTGGCGCGCGCCGCAGCCGGCAAACAAATGGAGCGGCGTGCTCAAAGCCGGCAAGTTCGCGCCCGGATGCGTGCAATCGATGGGCGGGCCGCCTCCCAGCGGAGCGAGCGAGGACTGCCTGTACCTGAACATCTGGACGCCAGCGAAGTCGCCGAAGGAACGCGTGCCGGTGCTGGTTTGGATTTACGGCGGCGGGTTCAACGCGGGCGCCACATCGATACCGGACTACAGCGGCGAAAAGCTGGCGAAACGGGGCGTGGTGCTGGTGAGCATCGCGTATCGCGTGGGGATTCTCGGGTTCTACGCGCATCCGGAACTGAGCGCCGAGTCGCCGCAGCATGTCTCCGGGAACTACGGACTGCTCGATATGATCGCCGGCCTGAAGTGGATACAGCGAAACATCGCCGCTTTCGGGGGCGACCCGAAACGCGTGACGATCTTTGGCGAATCCGCCGGCGGGATTGCCGTGAGTATGCTGTGCGCGTCTCCGCTTGCCAAGGGGCTTTTTCACGGCGCGATATCGCAGAGCGGCGGTTCGTTCGGACCGGCGGGAGGCGGAACCGGTCCTGGCGAGAACATGCGCCTTCTCAAAGAGGCTGAAGTCTCGGGCGTCGAGTTGGCCAAAGCCGCCGGAGCGGCATCGCTGAAGGAACTGCGCGCGTTGCCCGCGGAGAAGCTGCTCGAGGCCGCCAGGCAGCGGCGCGGGATGGCGTGGCCCATCGTGGACGGCTGGGTCATTCCCGGAGATCAGTACAAGCTGTACGAAGCGGGGCGTTTCAACGACACGCCGATCCTGGTCGGCTACAACTCCGACGAGGGCGCGAGCTTTTCACCGGGCCGGACGCCGGCTGAGTACATAGCCAATGTGCGCCAGCGCTACGGTCCGTTTGCCGACCGGCTGTTGAAGGCGTACCCCGCGGCGGCGGATTCGGTTCCGAAGACCGCGCGCGACCTTTCCCGCGATTCGGCATTCGGATGGCACACCTGGATTTGGGCGCGGCTTCAATCCGTGCACGGAAAAGGGAAGGCCTACTATTACTATTTCGATCAGCACCCGGACTATCCGGCGGACTCTCCAAGAGCGGGTTACGGCTCCCCGCACGGCATGGACGTAAGGTATGTGTTCGAACATCTCCAGGGCCGCCGCGAGCCGGTGACTGCTGGGGACGAGCGCATTTCCGATGCGATGGCGGCGTACTGGACCAACTTCGCGAAACGTGGCGACCCGAACGGCAAAGATCTTACGGAGTGGCCGGCGTTCAGCGACAAGAACCCTGTGGTTATGTATTTTTCCGGCGGCAATACGCATGTGGGGCCCGTTCCGAGCGAGGACTCGCTGCGGGTATTGGACGGGTACTTCGCGTGGAGGCGAGGCCTGGAAGGAACGGCCAAGAGAGCGCAGTCAAGCGAGGATTAATGGGCGGCGGGATCATCGAGGCGCCGGCGTGCAGGACGGCTCATACGCATTGTGTGCTCCCGCGCTGTTGCGCAAGGAGGTCCGGGGTGGGCCTGAAAACGGGCGCCCTGAATCGCCGGTGGCGCATAGCCCGGGGCCTGGATGAAACGGCGATGCGTGCTCTTTCCGCCGCGACCGGGCCGGACGCCGAAGCCCGAATCGAACTGGTGATGGGCGGGGCACGCGAGCGCATCGCCTGCGGCTTGGACGGCGCGGACTTGTGCTCCATTCTCGCCGCTGCCGGCGGCGGCGCTCAAATCGAGCTGGTGTTCGCCGGCAGCCGGCGAGGCAAATAAGGGTAGCAGCACAGTGGCCGGATTTACGGGACAGTGCGGATTGACAAAGGAGTCTGAGAGGAAATGAACCGAAGGAACTTCATCCTGTCGAGCCTGGCGCTTGCCTCCGCGCGCACTTCGCTGGCCGCAAGCGGGCGGATAGACATCATTCCCGATGACAGTATCGGCGTGATCTCGCCGGGTATTTACAGCCACTTCACCGAACATCTGGGCGGCTGTATCTATGACGGCATCTGGGTGGGCGAGAACTCGCCGGTTCCGAACGTGGGCGGCATCCGCAAGGCGCTGGTGGACGCCCTGCGCCGGCTGAAGCCCGCGGTGATTCGATGGCCCGGCGGCTGTTTCGCCGACAGCTACAACTGGCGGGACGGCGTCGGCCCAAGGGCTCAGCGGCCGCGCCGCACCAACTTCTGGGCGGCCAGCGAATATCTCGCAAAGGGGCCCGACGGCCCGCAGAAGTACGACCCGAACCAGTTTGGCACTAACGAATTCGTGCGTTTCTGCCGGCTGGCCGGCGCCGAACCCTACCTCGCCGCAAACGTTAGGAGCGCTCCAGCGCGGGATTTCTACGAGTGGATCGAGTATTGCAACTCGCCCGCCGGAAGCACAACCCTCGCGGATCTGCGCGCCGCAACGGGCGACCGCGAACCGTTAAATGTCCGCTACTGGGGCGTCGGCAACGAAAGTTGGGGCTGCGGCGGAGCGTTTACGGGCGACGAATATGCCATAGAGTACCGCCGCTTCGTCGAGTGGGTTCCGAAGTTCGAAACGCCGCTATCGTTCATCGCCTCCGGGCCCAACTCGTTCGATTGGGAGTGGACGCGCAGCTTCCTCGCCAAACTTACCGAGAAAGGGCAGGGCGCGCTCAGAAACGTGTACGGCCTGGCGCTGCACTACTACTGTGGAACGGCGGGGAAGGGAAGTTCCACGGACTTCACTACCGACGACTGGTACGCCTTGCTGGTAAAAGCCTCGCGGATGGAAGAATTAATCCGAGGGCACTGGCAGATCATGGGCGAGATCGACAGAAATCACCGCATCAAGCTGATAGTGGACGAATGGGGCGCATGGCACCGGACCGCGGACGTGGCGCCCAACTTCCTGTTCGGCTATTTCCCGAGCATGCGCGACGCGCTCGTTTCAGGACTCACGCTGGACATCTTCAACCGGCATGCGGGCAAGGTCGCAATGGCGAACGCGGCGCAGTTGATCAACAACATTCACTCCTCGTTCATGGCCCACGGCGACAAGTTCGTGGCGACGCCGATTGCGCACGTGTTCGAGATGTACGCGGCGCACCAGGGCGGAACGGCGGTGCGGGCCGAGATCTCCTCGCCGCGCTTGAGCGAGAAGGCCGCCGCGGGCATGTATGCCCTTGCCGGTTCGTGCTCGGTGCAGGGCAAGAAAGGCGTTCTCACGATCACTAATGCGGATCACGCGAATGCGGTGGAGACCGCGATTGCGGTGCGCGGCGCGCGCATTTCCGACGCCCGCGCCACGGTGCTGAAAGCCGCTGACATCCGCGCCCACAACTCGTTTGAGGACGCGCGGGCGGTGGAGCCCGCTTCGGAAAACGTTAGCAGCGGCGGCGAGCAACTGGTGTATTCGTTTGCTCCGGCTTCGGTTACGCGATTGGAGTTTACGATGGCTTGAACGGGCAGGGCGCCCGGATTACGGGAAGGGATTTTTGGGCACATTTATGCTCCGGCCACCGTGATTTCACGGGGTGTTGACGGCGGTTGCGCACAGGCGCGATTCGGCTGCCTGTAACGCAAACTGTGCTGTTCGGAAGCCGTCACATGTGATATTCTGCCGATACCGTTAGCTGAACGGTTTCGGGTTGGAGTCAGGCTCACGATGCGCTCCAGGGAAGTGCCGCTACCACACTCGAACGATTTCCCTGTCGAAGCTGCGGGCCAACTCGAGGAGTTGGTGAGGCGCGTCGCTTCCAGCAGCACATTCGAGAGGTCGCCGCGGCTTAGGGCTTTCTTTGTTTACGTGTGCCGGTGCGCCATCGAGAACAAGCCCGAGGCGGCCACCGAGCAGCAGATCGGTGTCCACGTTTACGACCGCCCACCCGGTTACAACCCTAACGAAGACAACATTGTCCGTTCGCAGGCCAGGCTGCTGCGGATGAAACTGGAGCACTACTTCGCGAACGAGGGCAAAGATGAGCCGGTAGTAATAACGATCCCCAAAGGCAGATACGTTCCCGTCTTCGAGCCACGTCCCGAGGCTTCCGCGGCGGGGTCCGTCGGGGCGGGGCTCGCGCCGCGCCAGTCCCGGCGTTTGTTACAGATGCTGATCGCAGCCGCCGCGCTGTTGGGAATTGCGATCGTATTCCTTGGGTACCTGCTGTTCGAATCGAGATCCGGTTCGCGGCTTTCCATCGGGCGGGCGGGATCAGTTGCGGGAGCGGCGCAGGAGGGGCCTGGGGTGGCGGCGGCGAACCGGCCGCCTGCGCTGCCGCCCGAGCCGGGCGCCATCCGCATCGCCGCAGGCCGCACAGGGGCTCCATATGTGGATGTTTGGGGGCGCCGTTGGGAGGCCGACCGCTACTACGAAGGCGGCGTCAGCAAGCCCGGACCGCGCGACCTGTTTCCTCCGGTTCCCGATCCCGGGTTGTACGCGACGATTCGGGAGGCGGTGAGTACCGAATTCGGGGCGCCGCAATCTCAACGCCAGTTTGCGTACCATATCCCGGTGCCGCCGGGCACTTACGAGCTGACGCTCCATTTCGCGGACCCGCTCCGGCACGCCGATGTGGAACACCAGGGTGACGCCCAAAATGTTCGCCACTTCCAGGTCAGCGCGAACGGACGGGTACTATTGTCGAGTTTCGACCCGATTGCCGATGCGGGACCCGCTTCGGTGGACGCTCGGGTGTTCAAAGACATTACTCCGGCTGCCGATGGCATGGTTCACCTGGAGTTTGTCCCGCGAATCGACCTGCCCTTCGTAAGCGCAATCGAACTGGTTCCCGGTACGCCGGGAAAACTCAAACCGATACGGTTGTCGGCGCATGCGCAGGGCTTTGTGGACGCCGACGGCACGCGCTGGCAGCCGGACAATTACTTTGTGAACGGGCGCACCGGGGTGTACACCAATCCCAAAGCCGGACAGAAGGTGCCGGAGCTTTACACGCACGAGCGGTATGGAAATTTCAGCTACGCGATTCCCGTTCCGCCAGGCACCTACACGGTGAGGCTGCATTTTGCGGAGACGTTCTACACGCCGCTTGCCGCCGCAGCGGGACTCTGCGCCGGTCCCGGGTGCAGAGTGTTCGACGTTACCTGCAACGGTGTGGCGCTGCTGGAGAATTTTGATATTTCACAGGTAGCTCCGGAAGCCTTCCGCCCCGTCGTACGCACATTCCACGGCCTTCGTCCGAACGGGCAGGGCAAGCTGCTGCTCTCATTCTCGCCGAGGGTGAATTACGCCGAGGTCAGGGCGATAGAAGTAATCGACGAAGCGAAGTAGCCGGCCGGGCTTATCAATCCTCAGGCGGCGGCGCGGGCGGAAACCCGGAGGTCTGCCCGCGGGTGACGCACTCGGCGCTTGACACGCGGGAAGCTGTGCTTCACAACTGCTTTTCACAACTGCTTTAAGGAACTGATTGCAAGCAACTTGCTGTCACCTGCCCTGCAAAGTCGAGCCGCGTTAACCGTTACGGGACAGATGCGAGCCCGCCGGAGATGCCGCACCGTGAGTTCGCCGCCGCTTTGCGTGACAGCACGGTAATTTGCACTCGTAACACACCTTAACAGGATCGCGCAAAAGTGTTTAACTCCTTTTGATTCAGGGGCCATACGAGCGCGAAGAGCTTCCAGTCTGTTCATGGGAGAAGGGTAGTCCGAGATCGGGTAGGCCTACCGAGGATTTCATCGCCACCGTATGGCCGGCGGTGTATGTGTCCGGAAGCCCTGCCTTGAATCCGACGACACAACGTCAATGAGGAGGAGACATGAGAGGAGTGCTTTTCAAAGGAAGCACAGATTTCATGCTGCGAATGTCCTTGTTGTTCGTGCTGGGTCTCGTTCTATCGAGCTCAGTGGCCTATTGCCAGGGCACTGCCAGCATAGTGGGAACGATTACGGATCCCACGGGAGCTGCCGTCCCCTCGGCCACGATCAACATAACGAACACGGGCACCGGAATCGTTCGTTCAACCGCAACGAACGCCACGGGCAGCTATGCCGCCCGGGAGCTTCCCATCGGCCGCTACAACATCCGGGTGGAAGCGCCTGGATTCAAGGTATACGAGCAGACCGGCATTACGCTGAACGTGAACGACGTTATCCGCGCCGACGCGACGCTTCAGGTCGGAGGATTGCAGGAGAGCGTCACCGTGGAAGCCAACGCGCTTCAGGTGCAGGCGGATACGAGCGAGGTAAGCCAGACGGTCACCGACGCCCTGGTTTCATCCTTGGCAACCAACGGGCGGAACGTCATCCAGCTTGCGGCCCTTGTGCCCGGCGCCGCCGCGGCTCTTCCGGATTTCGACACGCCGATGGCTCAGACCCAGGGCCGCAATATCGCCTACAACGGCCAGCGGAGCGATCACAACAACTGGATTATCAACGGCGGAGAAGCCTACGACCGGGGCGGCGGCGGCATCATGCTCGTTTCCCCTTCCCAGGATGCGATCCAGGAATTCAAGGTGATGACCAGCAATTTTTCGGCGGACTTGGGCCAGTCCTCAGGCGGCATGATCACCATGGTGACCAAAGGCGGGACGCGATCCTTCCACGGCAGCGCCTGGGAGTACCTCCGCAATGACAAGCTGGACGCCAACACTTTCTTTGCGAACATGTACAACCGCAAGAAACCGGAACTCCGCTACAACACCTTCGGTTTCAACATCGGCGGGCCGGTTCCGGTCTCGAAGGAACCCAAGACCTTCTTCTTCTACAACATGGAATGGCGCAGGCTCGTCAACGGCGCCGAGATCAACGCCGTCGCCGTCCCCCGCGCCATGACGACCGGCGATTTCAGTTCGATTCTGCCGAAGAGCGCGGGCGGCACATGCGACCCGGCGGTCACCAATACGTGCAAAGTGATCACGGTCCCGAACGTCGGGGACCCCGCGTACATCGCCAAGTTGGCTCAGTACGGGCTTACCCCCGGTCAGGCCTTCCCGAACAATAAGATTCCGGATGGCCTGCTCAGTCCCGCCGCCAAGGCGGTGCTGGCGGCCGGGGTGTTTCCGGGGCCTAACACAGCGGACGGCAAGTATTACACAACAGCGAACAAGTTCACCACCTACCGCGAGGAGGCCGCCAGAGTCGATCACACCTTCAGTGAAAAACTGGCCCTCATGGCCTCCCTGATCTGGGACAACGGTTCTGAGAGGGACATCCCTCCGTTGTGGGCCGGCGGCACATACGATACGGCCGGTTCGATCATGGCCGTTCCTTCCTGGGCCGGTGTTGTGCATGCCACCATGACCATCAGCCCGACACTGTTGAATGAGGCGTCGTTCAACTTTAACGGCAACAACCTCAACATTACGGATTTCGGCCTCTGGGAGAAACCCGCCGGATACAACGTGAAGAATTTCTTCCAGGCAAACAAAGACAACAAGCTGCCGGCGATCAACATCGGATCTCCTTACAACATCGGTTACACCCCGGGATGGTGGCCCTGGTACAACACCTGGCGCAGCTGGCAGTGGAAGGATGACATCTCCTGGATGCGGGGCCGGCACAATATGAAGTTCGGCGCGTCCTACATGTTCACCCACAAGTGGCAGCAGTTCCAGACAAACGCGGGCGGCAGCATGAATTTCGGAACCCAGACCGGTAACAGTTTCGCGGATTTCATGCTCGGCATCGCCAGTTCCTACAGCGAGCCGGCCAGCGTTGATTACGTGCGCATCTCAAATCACACAATCTCGCTCTACGCCATGGATGACTGGCGCGTCACGAACCGCCTGACGCTCAATCTGGGCCTCCGGTGGGAAGGCCTCCCACACGCCTATGACTCCGAGGATAAGACGTCGAACTTCTATCCAAGCCTCTACGACCCGGCGCAGGCGGCGCGTTTCATCGGACAGAATCTCGACCCGAACGGCCCCGGATTCACCACGGTTCCCGACGTTCCTCTCTCAAACTTCAAGTTCTACATGAACGGCATCGGCCTCGCCGGACGGAACGGAATTCCACGTGGTCTGGTGGATAACCACTGGGACACGTTCGCCCCGCGCGTTGGATTCGCGTTCGATTTGACCGGACGCCAGAAAACGATCTTGCGCGGCGGGGTTGGGATCTTCTATGAACGCCTGGCGGGCAACGAGATGTACAACATGGGCCAGAACATGGTCCCGTACGCTTACACCTCGTCTCCAAGCAACGTGTACTTCGACGATCCCTCGAAGACATGGACCACCGGAGAGACAGCGGCGATTCCGTACGCCCCCGCGAACCTGACGGCGCTATCGAAGGATTACAATGTGCCGACCGCGGTCCAGTGGAGCTTCGGAATCCAGCACCAGTTGCGTGAGAACGCCGTGGCCACGCTGACATATGTGGGAAACTCGAATTATCACCAGTCGGCAGGCCGCAACATCAACTATATCGACCCGAACGATACCGCAACCCGCCTGGCAGTCTGCGGCACCACCTGCGGCTACGCCGGTACTCCCCTGATCGCGAATCTCTACCGGCCCTATCGGGGTTGGGGAACCATCGCTCCCATGGAGATGGTGGCAAACTCCAACTACAATTCGTTGCAGGCTACACTGCGGCTCACGAACTGGAAGAATCTGACGGTTAATGAATCATTCACCTGGTCGCATGCCCTCGACATCATCGACGGCGAGATCTTCTCGAACATCAGTAACCCGCTCAATCGCCATTGGGACTATGCTTCGGCCGGTTTCGACAGGCGGTTGATCTCGGTTACGAGCTTTATTTACGACATTCCGGCCTTCCAGAAGTCGACCGGGATCACCAAGACGCTTCTGGCGGGGTGGGAGTTGTCCGGCATATGGCTCCTCGAGTCCGGGACGCCATTTTCCATCTCCGGCGGCCCCGACAACCTCGGGCTCGGCGGGGCAACCTCCAACCGGGCGAACGTGGTCTCGGCGATTACCTATCCGAAAACCTGGCAACAATGGTTCAGCACCTCGTCCTTTGCGAAGCCGGGTCCGCTTCAATGGGGTACTTCAGCCAGAAATAGCGTGGTCGGTCCGGGACGCAATAACTGGAATATGGCTCTGTTTAAGCGGTTCCAGTTCAGCGAGAGCGGCGCTTTCGAGTTCCGGCTCGAGACGTTCAACACGTTCAACCACACGGCATTCAATAATCCCAGCGCTGGGGTGACGAACTCCAACTTTGGGCAGATCACCAGCACCGGTAACCCGCGCACCCTGCAACTCGGCGCGCGGCTGCAATTCTGAGCCTGGTTTCCAACCCACCGCCCTGGCGGGCGGGCACTCCGGTCCTCTCTCCGGTCCGCCCGCCAGGATTTTTGACCCGCGGCAAGCGATTCTCCGTATGTCTGTTCGCCTGGCTCACCAGGTCAGGATGAGCAGGCGCACGTCCTGGCGGGGCAGATCGAGAGTAATGTGCGTTTCGCCGCCGTTCGAATTGCGCCACTGGGGAGAGCCTGCGAGTTCCAATTGTCCCGCTCGCTCCAGCCGGGCATACTGCCGTTCATCCGGAGGCTGAGGCGAGCCCATCTTCCTCCAGACTTCATAGGAGTTGCTGTGGGCGGCGTCGACGGCGTAGTCCTGAAGCAGCACGCGGGTGGCCGGCACGCCTGAAACCGCCAGGTCGATCCGCGCGGGGGGCGCGGGCAGGTCTTCGTCATGGTAGTTCCATAGCATCACGGCGATCTGCCGGGCGCCGCGTGTTGCGAACACGCCGATATCGGGATCGCCTTTCACTCCATCGGCGAGCATGCGGTCAAGTGCGATCTGGCCGGAACTGGATGCCTGGACGATATCGCCGCCCATCATTCCGAACATCCGGAAAACGTTCAGCACGGGCTTGTCGATGCCGTTGGTTGCCAAGTCGCGGAAACCGGCGAAGTACGGCTGGCCTTCGAACTCGAAAGCCCATGTGAGCGCGCCCTCGAGATTCACGCGGCGGCGGGCGGCGAGTTCATGCAATCGCGAAAAGATGGCGGCGGTGTAGCTGGAATACATGGTCCCGTTGCGATATGCATTCTGGGGGTTGTACCTGACCGAGCAGGCAGCGCAGCCTTCGGGATCGCACTCGCCGATGATGATCGGCAGATTCTTCAGGTTGGGAAACGACGCCACGATGCTGAATCCCGCATCGATGTCGCGCAACTGGTACTCGCTGCCCATCTGCACATGGCTGCCGGCCACGCGCGGGCGCCCTTTCGCGTGGAAGCTGATGAAATCGAGCGGAGAACCGGTTTTGCCGGTGGCGAAATTCTTCCCGCGCGTGACATGCTCGAGAAAGCCGCGGAGGAAAGCGGCGGCTTTTTCGCTACCCGGTCCTGTGCTGGCGGGACCTCCGACCTGCGCCTCGGGCAAAGCCCGACGCACCGCCTCCGCCGAGTAATCGTAGAGCTTGTAGTACTCCTCTGGCGTGGACTGCCAGTATCCGATGTCCGGTTCGTTCCACACTTCCCAGAGCCAGGTCTGCACTTCGGCCTTGCCGTAGCGTTCGGCCGAGTGCCGCACCCATTGGTAGACAAGCTCCGACCATTTCGCGTAATCGCGCGGCGGGTAGGCCCATCCCGTGAACAGCGGGCTGTCCTTCACCGCCTGGTCCCAGTGGTGGCGATACGGTTCAGGCTTCACCGAAAGCGCTTCCGGCATGAACCCGATCTCGACGAGAGGCTTCATCCCCCGCTGGACGTAGCTGTCGAAAATGCGGTCGATAATGGTCCAGTCGTAGTGCGGGTTCCCGGAGGCATCTTCGGTGTAGGCGTTCGTGGAGCCCCATTTGAGCGCGGGCGTGCCGTCGCCCGTCGTGAGCAAATTGTGTACGCGCATGTACACCGGGTCCGGGCCGAGCGCGGCAAGCTCGGATAACAGCTTGCGGCCGTCCTTCATGTACGTGTAGTTCGGCTCGTCGTGGCCGAAGTAGCGCCAGACAGGCCGGGCCGGCCCCAGGGAGCGTGTCGCGTCCACCTTCACCGTGACCATCTGCGCAGCCGCAGTGCAGGCGAGAAGAGGTATCAGGTATGCGCGCATCCTCATATGAAATACACTCTGGCGGAGTTACCTGTCATCCTTCACGGAAGTCTTAATATGCACCGCCGGTCCGCGGTACGTGGGTGTGGACGTATGCCTGGACGAGGTGGCCAGCAGGTCCGGGGAGTACACTTAACGGAAAGGTATGGCGCGATTTCGATCATCAGGAAAATTCGTGGTTCTGGCGATCCTGGCAGGCGCGTGGTTGTGCCCTGCCGCGGATGACGGCAACGTCCTGAAGCTCTGGTACCGGCAGCCGGCCGTGAGGTGGGTGGAGGCCCTGCCCGTGGGCAACGGCCGGCTGGCGGCGATGGTGTTCGGCGACGTGCGCCGCGAGCACCTGCAACTAAACGAGGACACCGTCTGGACCGGTGAGAAGCGCGACCGGAGCAATCCGGAGGCGCAGAAGGCCGTTCCGGAGATCCGGCGGCTGCTCTTCGAAGGGCATCCGGCCGAAGCGCAGGCTCTGGCCGACCGCGCGATGATCAGCATCCCGCGCGAGCTGCCCGTCTACCAGCCCCTCGGCGACCTGTGGCTCGAGTTCGGCGCCGAGGCTGAGCCGGGCAGCTACCGCCGCGAGCTTGACCTCGATGCCGGCATCGCCTCAGTCGGCTACACGGCGGGCGGAGTCAGGTACGTGCGCGAGGTGTTCGCTTCCGCGCCGGCGCACTGCATCATCGTGCGGCTGAGCGCGGATAAGCCCGCCAGCATCTCATTCCGCGCCGCGCTGAGCCGAGCCGCGGACGCTACGGTCGAGGCGGCGCCGGGGCGGCTGATTCTCGCCGGGCAGGCGCTGCCGAAGAACGCTCCGGGGGAGCGCCGGACCGGAGTTCGCTTTCGCGCCGAGGTGAAAGCTGTGGCTTCCGGAGGAAGCATGGAAGCCGCCGGCGATCACCTGGACATAACCGCCGCCGACAGCGTGACTCTTATCATAGCCGCCGCGACGGATTACCGCGAGAAGGACCTGGCCGCGGCCTGCGAGCGCGACCTGGCAGCGGCGTCACGCTCGTACGAAGCGCTGCGCGGCGAGCACATCGCGGATCACCAGCGCCTGTTCCGGCGTGTGCGGCTGGAGTTGCCCGCCGATGCCTCCGCGCGCGCGCTTCCGACGGATGAGCGGCTCAAACGCATGCAGCAGGGCGCCACGGACGACGACCTTCTCGCGCTTTACTTCCAGTACGGGCGCTATCTGCTGATCGCAAGCAGCCGGCCCGGAAGCATGGCGGCGAACTTGCAAGGCAAGTGGAACGACAGCCTCACGCCGGCCTGGGGCAGCAAGTACACCATAAACATCAACACCGAGATGAACTACTGGCCGGCGGAGACGTGCAACCTCCCGGAGCTGACCGCGCCCCTATTCGACCTGCTCGAGAACGGGCGCGAAAACGGCCGGCGTGTCGCGCGGTTCTACTACGGCGCGCGGGGATTCGTTCTGCACCACAACACCGACTTGTGGGGAGACGCCGTTCCGATCGACGGCGCGCGCTGGGGCATCTGGCCGATGGGCGCAGCATGGCTGTCGCTTCATCTTGCGGAGCACTACGAGTTCACTCGCGACCGCAAGTTCCTCGCCGAACGCGCGTACCCGGTTATGAAGGAGGTGGCGCAGTTTTTTCTCGATTACCTGGTGCCGGACGGCAAGGGTCATCTGGTCACCGGGCCTTCGACATCGCCGGAGAACGAGTACATGCTGCCATCCGGCGAAAAAGCCGTGCTCTGCATGGGGCCGACGATGGACACCTCCATTCTCCAGGAGCTGTTCGGCCGGGTAATCGAAGCCAGTGAGACTCTCGGAATCGACAAGGAGTTCCGCGCGAAGGTCGAGGCCGCGCGCAGCAAGCTCGTGCCGCTGCGCATCGGCCGGTACGGGCAGATACAGGAGTGGCCTGAGGATTACGAGGAAACGGAGCCCGGGCACCGGCATATATCCCAGTTGTTTGCGCTCTTTCCCGGCTCGCAGATTACGCCGAACGGTACGCCTGAACTGGCGCGAGCCGCGCGCGCGACCATAGAGCGGCGGCTGGCGAACGGGGGCGGGCACACGGGCTGGAGCCGCGCGTGGATAATCGGGTTCTGGGTCCGGTTGGCCGACGGCGAGCAGGCCTACGATAACCTCGTCGCTCTGCTCCGCAAATCAACGCTGCCGAACCTGTTCGACACGCATCCGCCCTTTCAGATCGACGGCAACTTCGGCGCCACCGCCGCCATAGCCGAAATGCTGGTGCAAAGCCATGCCGGCGAGCTTCAGTTATTGCCTGCGCTTCCGAAGGCCTGGAGCGAAGGCAAGGTGACCGGCCTTCGCGCGCGAGGAGGAATGGAAGTGGACATCGCCTGGAGTGCTGGACTGCCCACTGCCGCCACGCTCAAGCCCACGGTGGACGGCGTGCACCGGCTGCGCATCGCGCCAGGCGTGCGCATCCGGTCGATCCGGGACGGCGGCCACCCGGTTCAGTTGCCGGATGTGGCCGGCTCTATAGCGCGCCTGAGCGTCAAAGCGGGCCACGTTTACACCGTGCAGTTCGAACGCGATGGCCGGCAATAATCGGAGGACGAATCATGCGATTGATTACCAAAACGAACTTGTTGGGTGTGCCGGCGCTTACGATGGCGCTCGCGGCGCCGGCGCTTGCGCAGGTCCAGACCGAGGTGCCTCCCCCCGTGGCGGGGGCAAAGCCCGTCACTGTGGAGCACATTAAGATTCACGGCGCCGCACTCGAGGGCAATCTGGAGGGCAACGCCGTGGACCGCGACGTCATTGTCTTTCTGCCCCCGGGCTATGCGACGCAGAAGAACCGGCGCTACCCGGTTGTGTACGCGCTGCACGGTTACTCGATAGGCGCCGAACAGTGGACAAAGGAAATCCACGTGCCGCAGACCATCGAGGGCGCTTTCGCCCAGGGCGCGCAGCACATGATAGTCGTGCTGCCGGATTCGAAGACGGTGCACAACGGGTCGATGTATTCCAGTTCCGTCACAACAGGCGATTTCGAGCGCTTTATCTCGCACGACGTGGTCAGCTACATCGACGCCCACTACCGCACCATTCCGGCGCGGGAGAGCCGCGGGCTGGTGGGGCATTCCATGGGCGGCTACGGTGCGACGCGCATCGCCATGAAGCACCCGGATGTTTTCGGCAGCGTGTACATCATGAGCCCCTGCTGCCTGGAGGCGCGCGGCGCGGGACCTGTGAACCCGAAGAACGAAGAAGCTCTGGCAGCCGTGAAAACGCCGGAGGACTCGGCCAAGCTGCCGTTCATGCTCCGAGCGCAGCTTGCGTCGGCGGCTGCGTGGTCGCCCGATCCGAAGAATCCGCCGCTGTATCTCGATTTGCCGGTGAAGGACGGCGCCGTGCAGCAGGATGTGATTGCGAAGTGGGCGGCAAACGCTCCCCTGGCGTTCGTCGACCAGTACATCGGCAATCTGCGGCGGTATCGCGCGATCGCGATTGATGTAGGCGACCAGGACGGCTTGCGCTTCGGCGCCGCCAAGCTCCATGAAGTGCTCGACAAGTACGGCATCGCGAACAGTTTCGAGATCTATCCCGGCACGCACACCAGCGCCGTGGCCGACCGGTTTCAGAACCACGTGATGCCGTTCTTCGGTAGGAACCTGGCTTCGGATAAAAAGGGCAGGTGAGAGCGGCGCGGCGTTGATGGGTCTGCGTTGCCGCCTTCGGCGGCTGAACAAGCGCGCTGTCCGATGTTCGAAGCTGGGCGCCGCTTATTAGTTCGACCCGCGTACAACAGGCCGGGCGGCGGCTTGTGCTGTGGAATCAACGGCCGCCGCGGTGGAGGCCAGTGCAAGCGGCGGCCCTACAGGATTCGATGAATAAGCAGTAATTGAGGCAGCACCGCGGTAAACACGCCGGCGATGTTGTCTTGCTGGATTGAAAAGGAGATCACAGGATGAGTGGCAATCGGTTTTCAAGGCGTTATTTCTTCTATGGAAGCCTGTTAGCCGGCGCGGTTCCGAGCGGAGGGTTCGGCAGCGTTCCCTCGCTGCGCGCGCTGGGGTTCAAATCATACAACGAGAAGCTGAACATCGCCGCTATCGGCGTGGGGACGCGAGGGCCGCAGATCCTCAAGGGAGTGGAGCCCACCGAGAACATCGTGGCGCTGTGCGACGTGGACGAGCAGAAGGCCGCACGCGCGTTCGAGATGTACAGCAAGGCTAAGAAGTACAAGGATTTCCGGAAGATGATCGAGACGGAGGGCCGCAACATCGACGCCGTGATGATTGCGACACCGGACCACCTTCACACACCCATCGCGATGTTCTGCATGCAGCACGGCAAGCACGTTTACTGCGAGAAACCGCTGACCCGCACGGTGTGGGAAGCGCGGCTGCTCGCCGAGGCCGCGGCCAAGTACGGCGTTGCAACACAGATGGGCAACCAGGGCTGGAGCCACGAAGGTTGCAAGACGGCTTGCGAAATACTGTGGTCCGGCGAAATCGGCGATGTCAGGGAAGTGAGCGCGTGGACGGGGATGATCTACGGGGGACAGCCGAAACTGCCTGCTACCGGGCCGGAAACCGAACCCGTGCCGCCGACGCTGGACTGGGATCTGTGGCAGGGCCCGGCGGCGCCGCGGGGCTTTAACCAGGCAATCGTGAACCGCTGGCGCGCCTTCATCCCGTACTCGACGGGCGGATCGCTGGGCGACTGGCTCGTCCACAACCTCGGCCCGGCGCACCTGGCGCTGCAACTCGATAAGGCTCCGCTGACGAGCGTGGAGTGCGTCCACGTCGAGGAGAAGAACGAGTGGGTGTGGCCGCTGCGCGCGCACCTGCGTTTCGAGTTCCCGGCGCGGGGAAGCATGCCTCCGGTCACCATCAACGCCTATCAGAACATGGCGGGCGACTTTAAACGGCCGGAGGGCGTCGCCGAAGGCGAGCCGCTCTTCCCGCCGATGAACAACCTGGAAGAGAAGGGAAGAGTGTTTCTTTCGAGCGGTGACGGCACGTTCCTCATCGGCAATCAACTCGACGCGCAGGGTAAGCCCGTGGGTCGTGCGTACGCCGCGCCGCGGGCGGGCGGGAGATGGGCCCAGGCCGCTGCCAGGGTCCCGTTCAACGGAGCCATCTTCACCGGCTCGAAGGGATACATGTCCACCGTGGCGCGCGGCGAAGGCGTGTGGCTGCTTCCGGCGGCGAGATGGGCGGAGTACAAGCTTCCGCCGCAGTTGCTTCCGCGCGGTATCAACCACCAGCAGGACTGGGTCCGCGCTTGCAAGGGCGGCGCGCCTGGCGTTTCCGATTTCAGCGTCGCCGCTAAATATCTGGAGTGGCTGGCCCTCGGCGCCGTGGCGCTGCAAGTGCCCGGCAAGCTGATGTGGGACGCCAGGAACATGCGCTTCACGAACAGCGCTGAAGCAAACAAGTACATCAAGCCTTACATGAGAAAAGGCTGGGAAGTAAAGCTGTAGCCTGAAGAAATCCTTCAGGAAGGCGCCGTGACAGGAAGATCGAGTCCACGGATCTTGCGGTGCGGGGGCGCTCGCTGACGCCGGGCGGCTTTGCGGCCTTGCCGCGCGGCGGCGGGCGCCATAGCCAGTGATGTGGATTCATCGCCGATGACGTAGCATCCGATGCTCACCGCACTGGTCCTGTGCGGCCAAAACGTAAAGGTGTGAACTTATGCCCCGGAAACCGGCGGCGATTTCATCCAGGCCGTCGTGATTGAGATCGCCGGCGGAGAGGGCGTGCCCGTCGCCGGGGCCATGCCGGGCGCGCCGGTGGAGAACCGCGGGAGATGTGTTCTGATTGCGCCGGAGGCATGCCTTCAGCGGTGTCTTTCAGATCCGCCTGACGCGGATGCCCTTGAACTCGGTCCACAGGCCTTGCGAGTGCGCTTGCAACTCGATATGGCCTTCACGGACATTTTCGAGTTCGCCGTATTCGAGCACCGTGTCGCCGTTGACGCGAACGATGACGCTCCGGTCTTTCACGATCACCTGCATCGGGAACCAGACTTCGGCTTCGATCTTCGGGTAGACCGCCCGCTTGATGGAGTAAAGCGAGCCGGTGGGGTAGTGAGCTCCCTCTACATCATGGAGCTGTATTTCGTTCGAGTGACCGCGGAGACCCTGGCCGGTGCTGCGAATAAGGATTCCGCTGTTGTGATGCTTCGTGTGGCGGACAAATAGCTCCAGCTCGAAATCCCGGAACGTTTCTTTTGTGGCTATGTGACCCTGGCCATCCATATGGATGACCTCGCCGAGAAGCTGCGGATTGGGTTTGCCCTCGGAGATATACCACTTCTCGAAATCCCGCGGCCCGCCGTAGAGCAACTCCGCAGTGTCTTTGGCGGGCAGTTCACGGATCCGCAGGTTGCGAAAACGGATCGGGTAGGAAAGCGATTCGAAGCCCAAATAGCCGCGGCGAAAACGGTGGCGCAGCTCGGGATTTCCGGTGATATCCAGATCCTGGATGATCTCGTCATTGGTCCAGACCTGTAGCCGGGGCCAATCCATCAGGATGCGGAAGCTGTTCCACTCGCCCTTATTCTTAACGTTCACTCTGAGCGGCGGCACGATGGGGAAGATGGCGCCCATCGATTCCGGCTTAGGCTCCCTGTCGACCTCGTGGAAGATGTGGATCTGCATGCCGTTCCACATGGGCCTGCCGTGCTCCGGCGCGTGCAGATAAATGCCCGAATCCATCCAGCCATTGATGTAGAATTCACCGCGGAAATCGAAGTTTTCATACTGCTTTGCGGAGCGCAGCCAGGCGGGGAAGCCGGACGATGGATGCACCACAATGGCTCCGTCGTTCACGTAGAAAGCGGTCTCGGGGCCGTCCACCACGGACCATCCGTCAAGCGTCTTGCCGTCGAAAAGGGAGACAAAGCCGGTCTCCGGCTCGGTCCGCCCGAACAGCGGGAGGGCCGAGGCGGCGGTAAGGAATGTGCGCCGGTTCATTCAGTGCTCTTCCTGACGAACTGATATTACTGAGCCGGCGGAAGGAGCGCAACCGAGTCCGGCGGAGGCGGCGGTGACGGTCTGCACCCGCCGGGTTCATCCGAAGCAGCGGCCAAAGTCACCGCCAACTCACTTCCGAAGCACAACTGAAATGCAGGCTCCCGGGCGCCCGGGCGCGCCGGAGCAACTGCCTGCCCTCGTTGCAACCTGGTACGGCAGTTCGGGATGACAGCCGGAGCGACCGGTTGCGGGTGCGCCCAAAATGAGCGGCGTGGAGCCCTTGTGCGGCAACACTCAGTGCCGCCTTCGAGGGGGCGCTGCCGCAGAGCCGGAGGATATAAGAAACGGGAGGCAACGTGGATGCTGAAGTGTCTTACACCCTGTCTTAACAGTTAACTTCGCGGCGGCGGAGCGCTTCATTCGCCCTAAATAGCAGAATTCACAATGAGCTTCGCTTGTCGCATGGGTGTACGAATTCCCGCAGCAGGGGATTTCCGCCGGTTACTGCGTGAAACGGTACCAAACGTATCCCGCGTGGTGGTTCCGTGCTAGCATGCCGCGACTGGAATCGGGCGAGTGAGGGTGGACGGACGATTCGGCCCGCGTCTGGCGAGTGGCAGCGCTGGCGTGCAAGACATGTAGGGAGGGATTGATGCGACTGAAACTGTTGTGGTTTCTGCCGTTTACGGCAATGTTCGTCAGTTTTTGTTCAATGCCGGCGTTCGGCCAGGCATTCGGCGAGGTTACGGGGCACATCAGCGACTCTACCGGCGCCAGCGTGCCGGCAGCCGAAATTACGCTGACAAGCGTTGCGACCAATGCCGTGCGCAGGACCGTGTCGACGGCTTCCGGGGATTACACATTCCCGGCTGTGGCTCCGGGTTTTTACAACATCAAGTTCGAGCACGCCGGCTTTAAAACCGGCAATATCAGCAACTTCCAGGTACAAGTGCAACAGACTGCTCGCCTTGATTTCACCCTGGAGATCGGCGAGGTCAACGAGACTATTGAGGTCACGGCATCCGCCGAGATGCTCCAAACCGGAAACGCCTCTCTCGGCACCGTTGTTGAAAATAAGAACATCCTCGAGTTGCCGCTCAATGGGCGCAACTACCTGGGGTTGATCGCCCTGTCGGCGAACGTGAACACGCTTTCAGCGGGTTCCGGACAGGCGAGCGGCCGGCAAGGCGGTGACCGCGCAGCTCAATCTATTTCCGTCGGCGGCAACCGCATCATGTTCGACTATTTCACGCTCGACGGCGTCACCAACACCGATCCGAATTTCAACACCTATGTGGCGCTTCCATCGGTTGACGCGATCCAGGAGTTTAAAGTTCAGACCGGCGTCTATCCTGCCGAGTTCGGCCACCAATCGACCCAGGTCAACGTCGTGACCAAGTCGGGCGGGAATGCGTACCACGGCGCGCTGTTTGAATTCGTGCGCAACGACGTGTTCGACGCCAAGCCGTACTCGTTTACCTCCGCCCACGTTGACAAATCTCCTTTCAAGTGGAACGACTACGGATTCGAAGTGGATGGGCCTGTGAGGATACCGAAGCTTTTCGACGGCCGCGACAGGTTGTTCTTCATGGCTAACGACGAATGGAAGACGCAGCGCGCGAACAGACAGGCAGTCTACTCGGTCCCGACGCCGGCCATGTTCGCGGGCGATTTCGGCGAATTGTCCACCATCATCTATGATCCGAGTACGGGCGCCAATGGCGCAATTAAGACGCCGTTCCCCGACAATGTCATCCCCCAGAACCGTTTCGATCCGATCTCCAAGAAATTTCTCAAATACTACGCCTCCTCGAATCTTCCGGGCCTGACCAACAACTATGCGCAGATGAATTCGTATCCGAACAACCGCGACGCATTCACACTCCGCATGGACTTCATGGAATCGGACCGGTCACAGTGGACGGGACGGTATAGCTGGGGCGACGAGAACCAATCCTCGACCGGCATCAGCATCACCGGCAGCAAGATTTTGACGAACTACGAACAGTACCTCGGCACGAACACCCGCACGTTCTCGCCCACACTCGTCAACGAGGCGCGTTTCGGGTACACGCGGCTGTATAACGCCCTGGGGACCCGCTCGGCGTTTGACATCGATACGGTTACCGAACTCGGCATTCCGAACCTTGAGGCAGGCGATCCGGTTTCCTGGGGCGTCCCCTTTGCTTCTTTCGCGGGGACGGGCTTTGTCGCCATCGGCGATGCGCAGGACGGGCCCTACGCCATCGATGACAACACACTGCAACTCGTGGACAATGTATCCCTGATCCACGGAAAGCACAGTTTCCGGTTCGGGTTTGAGTTCACGCGGCAGAATTTCAACCAGATCGGCAACCAGTTCTCTCGCGGGCAGTTCTCCACGCAGGCGAACACCACGATGAGTTCCAGCAGGAAGGGAGGCGACGCATTTGCCGAATTTCTCCTCGGCGATCTGTACCAGACGACCGTTGCTGTGGCTCTCGCGAACGCCAAATTCCAGCGCAACGCCTATCACGCCTTTTTCGACGACACCTATAAGGTGACTCCGAAACTGACCCTGACGATCGGCCTGCGCTACGAGCTGACCCCGCCGTGGGTCAATCAACTGAATAACCTGGTTTCGGTGTACGTGCCGGGTCTTTATGCGATTCCGGATGCGCCGAAATCAATCACTCCATACATAGTACGCCAGGGAAATTGCCAGGATCCTTACGCCGGGCCTCCGCCGCTCAAGATTCGCTGGACAACCGTCGATGTTGTGTGCAGCAACGGCTTCCTGCCCGATGCGTTGATGAACACGTCTTACAGGGATTGGGCTCCGCGGATCGGACTGGCGTACTCTCCGGATGCGAAGATGGTGATCCGCCTCGGTTTCGGCATCTTCTACAACCAGGACATCGGCAACGCGTATTTCGATCTGGCGCGCGGGCTCGGCGGCAGGGTCCAGTTTACCGCCGGTCCCGACAACCCAATACGTTTCAGCAATGCGGTTCCCGGAGGCGCCGGCGCGGTCGCCAATGTGCCCATGCCGTACGCCTATTCGATGGCGGTGAGCCACCACACCACGTACTCGACGCAATATCTGTTGAATATCCAGCGGCAGGTCGGGCCGGACTGGTCGTTCGAGATCGGCTACCTTGGCGGGCAAAGCCATCACCTGCAAGGCTTCCAGGATGCAAACCAGGGCATCCCCGGCACGGTTGGCAGCGCCAGTTCGAGGCGCCCGTACAAGGGCTTCAGCAACATCCAGTACGTTCACGACAGCGGAAATGGCGTCTACAATTCGCTCAGTCTGAAAGCGACGCGCCGGTTTGGCCAGGGCCTCAGCCTCATTGGTTCCTACACCTGGGCCAAATCTATCGACAACACCAGTGGCATTCGCAACCAGGGTTACGACACTCTGTACCCGCAGAACAGCTATTGCCTGGTCTGTGAACGCGGGTTGTCCGCATTCGATGTGCGCCACCGGATGGTCACCTCGGTTCTCTACGATCTGCCGGTAGGAAGGGGCAAGGCGGTGGACATTTCAAACCCGGTGCTGGATGCGATTGCAGGCGGCTGGAACGTGGGCGGAATCCTGACGCTTCAGTCCGGAATGCCGGGCAATTTGAACATCGGGGGAATTGACAATGCCAGTACGGGTTCCGGCGGGTACGACCGCCCGAGCTGGACGGGTATCAGCCCCTACCTGGACAATCCGACTCCGGGCAGGTACTTCAGTCTCGACGCGTTCACGATGGCGCCTGCCGGACAGTTCGGGAATGTCGGCCGCAACACCATCATCGGTCCCGGCATCGTCGGCTTCGATGCCGAGATACATAAGACCTTCAGAATGCCTTACAAGGAGGGTCATGCGGTCCAGTTCCGGTTTGAGGCTTTCAATTTTCCGAATCACCCCAACTGGGCCATGCCGAATCTGAACATCATGTCGGGCGGGACGGTGCCCGGAAAGACGAGCCGGGATACGCACTCTGGCTTCGGAGTCGTCAGCGGCACCTCCACTGCGATGCGCCAGATTCAGCTTGGGCTCAAGTACTCGTTCTGAGCGGGAGACCATAGAGCGTAAATGCCGCGTGCTGCGCCGGGCGGGAGCAGCACGCGGCCGCTTCGCTGCCCGGTTGCACCCTTCCCCTTCCGGATCCCGAGCGTGTCGATGATGGCTGAGGATTGCGTGTCTTTGCGTGTAGAATAGGTTTCTCCTGGTTCGCGGCTCAGAACCTGATCCGCGAGGCTTCGGCGAGCGGGCGGCAGCCGGCGCGCCGGCGCAACCGCGAGCCATGTCCTAAGCATCGGAGAATTGCCATGTCTCAGATCACTCGCCGTAATATGCTCGCCTCCGGACTCGGTCTTCCGGCTTCTTCTCTCCTCGCTCATCCCGCCTGGGCGCGCATGGCGGCGATGCCCGCCGTTGCGCAGGGCTCTGCGGGCGCCGCACCCGCCATCGCGCCGCGCGAGCGCTTGCTGTTCGATTTCGGCTGGAAATTCACCTTCGGCCACGGAACCGATCCCTCGAAAGACCTTGGATTCGGCTTCGGACAGGGAGATTTTGCGAAAACCGGCGAGTTCAAGTTCGCCAAGGCCGGCTTCGACGATTCGAAATGGCGCGCTCTCGATCTTCCGCACGACTGGGCAGTTGAGCTGGACTTCGTGCGCGACGATTCGCTTCGCTCGCACGGTTTCAAGCCGCTCGGGCGGCGGTATCCCGAGACCAGCGTGGGCTGGTACCGGCGCGTGTTCGAGATCCCGGAAAGCGATTCCGGCCGCCGCATCACGGTGGAGTTTGACGGCGCATTCCGCGATGTGCTGGTGTTTGTGAACGGCTGCTTTGCCGGCCGCAACAACAACGGCTACTCGGCGTTCCGTTTCGATATCTCCGACTTCCTGGTCTATGGCGGAAAGAATTGCATCGCCGTCCGGGTGGACGCCAGTTTCGGCGACGGCTGGTTCTATGAAGGCGCGGGCATCTACCGCCACGTCTGGCTCACCAAGACAGATGCGGTGCACTTGGGCAACTGGGAAAGCACGGTCCGAACGGCGATGAACGGCAACTCGGCAACGCTGGCGCTTGCGGCCGTGGTCGAGAACGAAGGCGCGCGGGCCGCGAGCGCGAAGGTCGCCTGGAGAATCTTCGACGCCAAAGGCGCCGAGGTTGCGGCGGCCGAGGCGCCGGCGCAGACTATCGCTGCCGGCGGCGCGGCCGGTTATAGCGCCACCGCGAGAATCGTAAACCCTGCGCTGTGGTCGGTCGACGAACCGAACCTGTACTCGGCCGTGGTTGCCGTGGAGTCAGACGGCAACGTGCGCGATGCGGAGCGAATCTCCTTCGGCGTCCGCACAGCCGTGTTCGATCCGGAGAAGGGCTTCTTTCTGAACGGCAAGCCTCTCAAGATCCAGGGCACGTGCAACCATCAGGACCACGCCGGCGTGGGCGCCGCGCTGCCGGACCGCTTGCAGTGGTTCCGGCTCGCCGTGCTGCGCGAAATGGGATGCAACGCCGTCCGCACCTCGCACAACCAGCCCACTCCCGAACTGGTGGAAGCCTGCGACCGCATGGGCATGCTGATGATGTGCGAAACGCGCCAGATGAGTTCGAATCCCGAGGCGATGCAGCAGCTCGAGCTGATGGTGAAGCGATATCGGAACTCGCCTTCGATCATCATCTGGTCCGTGGGGAACGAAGAGTTTCTGTTGCAGGGCGAGATGGCCGATCAGGGCGCCAGAATCGCCGGCCGCATGGTCCGCCTCTGCCATCAGCTCGACCCGACGCGTGCCGTCTCAGGCGCCGTCAACTCGGATAACGAGAAGGGCGTCTCCGAAGCTTTCGACATCATTGGTTTCAACTACAACGAACAGTTCCCGGACGCGTTTCACCAGAAGCATCCGAAGCGCCCGGTTTACGGATCGGAAACCTCGAGCGCCATCGGCACTCGCGGCGAGTACGCGACCGATCCGCTGCGCAACACTGTGAACAGTTATGATGCGGCGGTGCCGTGGGGGAAGACGGCGGAGGCATGGTGGCGATTCTACGCCGCGCGCGAATGGATGGCGGGCGGGTTCGCCTGGACCGGCTTCGACTACCGCGGCGAACCGACGCCGTACGGCTGGCCTTCCATAAACTCACAGTTCGGCATCGTGGACATGTGCGGTTTCCCGAAGGACAACTTCTATTACTACAAGGCATGGTGGCGCAAAGAACCGGCGCTTCATCTGTTCCCCCACTGGAACTGGCACGGACGCGAAGGCGACGAGATCCGGGTTTGGACGTACTCCAATCTCGACGAGGTGGAGTTGTTCCTTAACGGCAGAAGCATGGGCAAGCAGGAGGTCCCTCCGCTGGGCCACGTCGAGTGGAAAGTGAAGTACGAGCCCGGCGCTATCGAGGCCCGCGGCTCCAAAGACGGCAGGGTGGTTCTGACGGAGAAACGTGAGACCACCGGGGCGGCGGTTTCCATTAGACTCACCGCCGATCGCACCGAGATCGACGCGGACGGCGAAGATATAGCCATCCTGACAGTGGAGGTCCTCGACGATAAGGGCAGGCCGGTGCCCACGGCGAACAACAGAATCGGCTTTAAGGTGTCCGGCGCCGGAAAGCTGATCGGGGTAGGGAATGGCGATCCCAACTGCCAGGAAAGCGACAAGGAGCCTGTGCGTTCGCTCTTCAACGGACTCGCACAAGTCATTCTGCAATCCACGAGGCGCCCCGGCGAGATCCGCATCGAAGCCGTAAAAGAGGGCTGGGATGGCCCGGAATTGATGCCCGCGAAACTGGCGATCGCGACAAGAGCCGTCCAGCCGCGGCCTTCGGTTCCGGTAGTGCGGGAAGGGTAGGCAGTTCTCGAATCGAAGGACGCCCGGTTTGGTGCGGCGGTTCCAAAAACGGCCGGAATCGCTGCGCACGAACGCGAGCCCGGCGCCGTGTGGCGGTCGCCGGCGGCGGTGACCTGACCCCTTTTTCCGTCCACTAAGTTATACAACTTCGCACCATTCCTTCGCCGTCTTGTCAGTCCCGCCTGCGCGGACGGGATCGCGAGTCAGGGCCGCCGCAGGCGCCCG